>WNFL01049105.1_pt1 | contig 10411 bp, 10 predicted proteins | sample 5400361 | NCBI WGS metagenome assembly WNFL01 (sample SAMN13153351, study PRJNA577476) | soil metagenome | isolation source: 40 cm soil on Douglas fir-dominated hillslope | place: USA:California | collected 2013-09-17
CCGTAGTGCTCGGTCGAGGGCGCGGCGACCATGCGCTGGACCACTTCCAGCTGCAGCATGAAGTGCATGTCGCGCACCCTGCTGGAAAATGCGGCGAGCCTGAAGAGCAAAGGGGTGGAAATGTTGTAGGGAAGATTCCCCACGATGCGCAGGCCGCCGGGAAAGCGCGCGTAGTCGAACTCCAGCGCGTCGGCGCAGTGCACCGTCAGGCGATAAGGCGGAAAACGCGCGGCGAGATCGGAAGCGAGATCGCGGTCGATCTCGATCGCCTCGATCTTCGCGACCTTGTCCAGAAGGAACGCGGTCAGCGCGCCTTCGCCGGGGCCGATCTCCACCAGGAAGTCATCTTTCGGGGGTGCAACCGCCTCGACGATGCGCGCGCGGACGCGCGGGTCGTGCAGGAAGTGCTGGCCGAACCGCTTACGAGGTCTGTGCGAGCTCGATGCCAAGCTTCACCGCTTCGATCAGGCTGCCGGGATCGGCGCGGCCGCTGCCGGCGATGTCGAGCGCCGTGCCGTGGTCGACCGAAGTGCGGACGAAGGGCAATCCCAGAGTGACGTTGACGCCGCGGCCGAAGCTCGCGTACTTCAGCACCGGCAGGCCCTGGTCGTGGTACATCGCCAGCGCGCAGTCGGCGTGCTTCAGCCGCTCGGGGACGAACAGCGTGTCGGCCGGGATCGGCCCGCTCGCGGCGATGCCGGCAGCCACCGCCGCCTTGATCGCCGGCGCGATGATCTCCTCGTCCTCGCTGCCGAGGTGCCCGCCTTCGCCGCTGTGGGGATTCAGTCCCGAGACCAGGATGCGCGGCCTGGCAATGCCGAATCGAATTTTTAAGTCCCTGTCTATAACTCTTAGCGTGTGAAGCAAACCTTCGGTCGTGATCGCTCCAGGCACATCGGCGAGCGGCAGATGCGTCGTCGCGACGGCGACTCGCAGTCCGCCGCCCACGAGCATCATCACGACATGCTCCGCCTTCGCTTTTTCGGCGAGGTACTCGGTGTGGCCGATGAACGCGATGCCGGCATCGTTGATGACGCTCTTCTGCACCGGCGCGGTGACCATCGCCTGGTATTCGCCCGCGAGGCAGCCGCGGATCGCGCGGTCGATGAGCGCGAGCACATAGCGGCTGTTGGCGGGATCGAGCCGGCCGGGCGCCGCCGGCCGCGCGAGCGGGACGTGCTCCACGTGCTCGACGCCGCCGAGCAGGCCGCGCTCGCCGATGACGACGATGCGCGCCGGGAGCTTTTCGCGCGCCAGCTTCGCGCACAGCTCGGGTCCGATGCCGGCGGGCTCGCCCGAGGTGACGGCGATGACCGGCCTGCCGTTTTCCCTTGCAGGCGCGGCTATCGGTCCTCCAGCCGCAGCTCGACGTAGGTGCGGTCGCGCAACTGGCGCAGCCACTCGCTGAACGCCTCGTCCGACTTGCGCTCGCGCAGCGCCTGGCGCGCCTGCAGGCGCTTTCGCTCCGGGCTCATGTCCGCCGAGCGCCGCTCGAGCACCTGGATGAGGTGGTAGCCGAAGGGCGTGCGCACCGGGTCGCTGATCTCGCCCACTTGCAGCTCCTGGTAGGCGCGCTCGAAATCGGGCACCGTGTCGCCGGGGTAGACCCAGTCGAGCTCGCCGCCGCGCGCCGAGGTGGCATCGTCGGAATTGGCGCGCGCCATGTCGGCGAAATCGGCCTGGCCGTTGACGATGCGCCGGCGGATGTCGGCCAGGCGGCGGCGCGCCTCGTTCTCCGACATGGTCTCGCTGCTGCGGATCAGGATGTGGCGCAGCCGCGTCTGCGCCACCGGCGCATCGCTGATGCCGGCGACGCGCCGGTCGAGGAGCTTGAGGATGTGGAACCCCGCGGGGCTCCTCAGCACCGGCGTCGTCTCGCCCGGCTGCAGCTTCTCGAGCGCATCGGCGAACAGCTCCGGCAGCCGGTCGTGCGCGCGCCAGCCGAGCGCGCCGCCCTGCAGCGCCTCGGGCGCGTTCGACGCGCGCCTCGGCGAGCGCCTGCTCGACGCGCGCGCGAGCCTGCTCGATGCGCTCGGGGCTCGCCTGCTCGGGGACGCGCACCAGGATGTGCGCGAGGTTGTACTCGGCGCGCTCCGCCGGGGCGTTCTTCATGTTCTCGAGGAAGAGCTCGATCTCGCTGTCGCTCACCTGGATCCGGTCGTCGACCTCGCGCTCGCGCAGGCGCGCGAGCAGCATCTGCTCGCGCACGTCGCCGCGGAAGGCGTCGAAGGTGAGGCCGTCGCGCTCGAGCGCGGCGCGGAACTGCGGCACGGTCATCTTGTTGTTCTCGGCGATGCGCTGCACCGCGCGCTCGAGCTGCAGCTCGTCGACGCGGATGCCGCTGTCACGCGCCATCTGCGCCTGCGCCTTGTCGAGGATCAGCCGCTCGAGCATCTGCCGCTCCAGCACCGCGCGCTCGGGCGGCGCGACGCCGCGGCGCCGCAGGTCGCGCTCGGCGAGGCCGACGGCGTCGTAGAGCTCCGAAAGCGTGATCACTTCCTTGTTGACGATCGCGACGATGCGGTCGACGAGCGGACCCTGCGCGAGCGCCGCGCCGCAGCACGCAAACAGCATGAGCAAGGCGACGATCCTCGCCATCAGAAGGTCTCCTCGAAGGGCAGTCGCTGGCGCGCGCTCGGCGGCGAGAGCGTCGGGTCGCGCGGGTTGGTCACCGAGTAGCCCGGCACGTTGCGCCGCAGGAACTCCCCCGCCGCGTCGGTGCCGACCTGGCCCAGCCCGTTGAACTCGATCTGAAGTATGAAAGCCGTGGAGATCACTTGCGCCGTTGCCTGGAGGCGCTGTACGACGGTGCGGAATACCCAGCACCCGGCGTTGTACTCGAGCCCGCCCAGGCCTTCGAGCAGCCGCTTGTCCAGGAGCGAGTAATTGTAGCGCCCGACGCCGTACCAGCCGCCGCCGAGAGGCCACTGCGCGGAAAAATCGACCTGGCGCAGGGTGTCGCGCTGGTAGCGATAGCTTGCGTTCAGCACCTTGGCCACCTCGGGGGAGTAGCGCGTGGCGATGGCGAAGCGCTGCGTCTGCGCCTCCTGGAGGTTGTACTGGGTGGTGGCGTCGAACACCCACTGCCGGGCGAGCCTCCCGCCCAGCGAGGCGAGCAGGTCCGACTTGCCCGTGGTGCGCAGCGTCGAGGTGCTGGAGAGACCGACCCGCTCGGGCTCGAAGTAGTAGCGCTGGCCGAGGGTCGCGCGCAGCGATTCCTGGCCGTTGGGATGCAGCAGCCGCGACGAGAGCGCCACCGTCAGCTGGTTGGCGTCGCCGAAGCGGTCGCCGCCGGCGAAGCGGTTCTCGGTGAAGAGCTGCGGATAGTTGAAGTCGGCGAGCGCCGTGTCGAAGACCGGCAGCGCGTCCTGGTTCTTGTAAGGCGCGTAGACGTAGAAGAGCCGCGGCTCGAGGGTCTGCGTGACGCTGTCGCCGAACAGGCTCGCCTCGCGGTCGAAGACCAGGCCGTTGTCGATGCTGAACCACGGCACGGTGGCGTGGGGCGATTTCTCCTGGCCCTCCGGGACCTGGTCGAGGCTGTAGCCCATGTAGCGCAGGCCGGCCTTCGGCGTGACGAACCAGCCCGGGCCGGCGAACGGAATCGCCGCCGAAGGATTGACGCTGTAGCGCGAGCCCTCGATCAGGCTCTCGTGCCGGAAACGCACGAACTCGGCGGTGCCGAAATTGCCGTTGAGCGGACCGATCCCGGTGGTGCCGCGCGAGTAGGTCACCTGCGGCAGCCGGTCGTAGGGCGGCACGATGGGCGCAAGCGGGTCCTGCAGGGTCTGCCACGTCTGCACGCGGACTTGAGCGCCGGCGTAGTTGACATAGGCATCGCGCGGCAGCGTGCGCTGCGACACCTGCTTCACCTGGCTTGCCAGGTCGACGAAATAGGCGTTGTCCGAGACCCGGTTGTAATCGACCGCGCCGGTGAGCCCGGGACGGAACGTCTGCGTGTGCTGCCAGGAGACGCCGCTTCGCGAGCGCTGCAGCTCGCGGTCATCGGGCAGGTACTCGAGCTTGAGCTCCCCGGCATAGGAAGGCTGCAGGTAGCGTGTCTGGTCCTTCAGCTGGAAGCCGCGCTTTGTCATGTACACCGGCGTGATGGTCGAATCGGCCTCGGGCATGATGTTCCAGTAGTACGGCGCGCCGATCTCCAGGCCGCGCCGGCTGTTCTGCGAGTAGTACGGGGCGAGGAAGCCGCTCTTGCGGCGGTTGGCGAGTGGAAAGCTCATGTACGGCAGCGCAAGGATCGTGGTGTCGAAGAAGTGCAGCCGCGGATGCCAGGCGCGGCCCCGCTCGTTCTCGTAGTCGAGCTCGAGCTCCTCGGCCTGCATCACCCAGTCCTCCTGCCCGGGCTGGCAGCTGGTGAAGCTGGCGTTGCGCAGCCGATAGCGCAGGCGGCCGAGGAAGTCGAGCTCGTCGGCCCCGCCGCGCGCCGTGCGCTCGCGCTGCAGGAGGTAGGTCGGCTGCTCGAAGGTGCCGGTATCGTCGAGGCTGTTGTACTGCAGTCGCGGGCCGTAGATGCGGTCGGCGCCGCTCTGCAGACGCACGCCGCCCGCGCCCTCGAAGCGGCCGGTCTCGCGGTTGAAGCGCAGCGACTCGCCGTAGATCGTCGTATCGCCGTGGCGGATCTCGGCGCGGCCGCGCGCCTCGAGCTCGATGTCGCCGACGCTCTCCACCGCGTCGGCCTCGATGGTCGTCGCCGGCGGCATGGCGGCCCGGCCGGACTGCTGCGCGAGCGCCGGTGCGGCGGCGGCGAGAGCGACGGCCAGCGCCGCAGAGCGATACGGCATCGAGCGACCGAAAAATTTTTTCGTTAGAATTTTCAATGATACACGCCGATGCGCGGCGAGCCCTCGTGGAGGGCTGGCTGGCCTCCAAGCTGGCCGGCGCGCGCTTCTCCCTCGAGCCCGCTTCCGAAGATGCCAGCTTCCGGCGCTACTTTCGCGCGCGGCTGGAGGACGGGCGCAGCTACGTGGTGATGGACGCTCCGCCCGGCAAGGAAGACTGCGCGCCCTTCGTTCGCGTCGCGCGCCTGCTGCGCGAGGCCGGCGTCAACGCGCCGGAGGTGCTCGCCGAGGACCTCGCGCAAGGCTTCCTGCTGCTCACCGATCTTGGCAGTACCACCTATCTCCAGGCGCTGGACGCCAAGAACGCGCCGGCGCTCTTTGCGGATGCGACCGATGCGCTCGTGCGCTGGCAGCTCGCGACGCGCCCCGGCGTGCTGCCGCCCTACGACGAGGCGCTGCTCCGCCGCGAGATGAGCCTCTTTCCCGAGTGGTACGTGCAAAGGCATTTGCAGAAGAGCCTTTCCCCGGCACAGAGCGAAAGCCTGGAAAAGACCTTCCGGCTGCTCGTGAAGAGCGCGCTCGCGCAGCCCGCGGTCTATGTGCACCGCGACTACATGCCGCGCAACCTGATGCTGTGCGAGCCGAATCCGGGCGTGCTCGACTTCCAGGACGCGGTGATCGGCCCGATCACTTACGACATGGTCTCGCTGATGCGCGACGCCTTCCTCGGCTGGGAGGAAGCGCAGGTCCTCGACTGGACGGTGCGCTACTGGGAAAAAGCGAAAAGCGCGTCGCTGCCGGTCGCCGCCGACTTCGCCGAGTTCTGGCAGGCCTTCGAATGGATGGGGCTGCAGCGCCACCTCAAGGTGCTCGGCATCTTCGCCCGCATCAACTACCGCGACGGCAAGCCGAAATATCTCCAGGACACGCCGCGCTTCATCGCCTATGCGCGCGCGGTGGCCACGCGCTACAGCGAGCTCGCGCCGCTCGCGCGCCTGCTGGACGAACTGCAATGAAGACCATGATCCTCGCCGCCGGGCGGGGCGAAAGGCTGCGCCCGCTGACCGACAAGGTCCCCAAGCCGCTCATCGCCGTCGGCGGCAAGCCGCTCATCGTCTGGCACCTCGAGCGCGCCGCGGCCGCCGGCTGCCGGGAGATCGTCATCAACGTCTCGCATCTCGGCGAGCGCATCGTCGAGCACCTCGGCGACGGCAGCCGCTACGGCGTGCGCATCGCCTACTCGCGCGAGGCCGAGCCGCTCGAGACCGCGGGCGGCATCGCGCAGGCGGGCGCACTGCTCGGTCCAGAGCCGTTCCTGGTGCTGAACGGCGACATCTACTGCGAGGTCGACATCGCCCGGCTGCTTCGTCTCGACCTCGGCGGGCGGCTCGCGCACCTCGTGCTCGTGCCCAATCCCGCGCATCACCCGCGCGGCGATTTCACGCTCGAGAGCGGCAAGGTCGGAAATGCTTCGGAGCGGCGCTACACTTATGCCGGCGTCGCGGTGCTTTCGCCCAGGCTCGTGGCCGAGGTGAAGACGGGAGCGAAGGCGCAGCTCGCGCCCCTGCTGCGCGCCGGGGCCGAGCGCGGCGCGGTCGGCGGCGAATTGTTCGAAGGCTACTGGCAGGACGCGGGCACGATCGAGCGGCTCGCCGAGCTCGAGGCGCACCTGGCAAGGAAACATGAAAAATCCTGACGACATCTCCATCTACCGCAAGCGCCGCGAGCAGCTCGCGCGCGCCATGCAGTGCGGCATCGCGGTCGTGCCGACCGCGCCCGAGCGCGTGCGCAACCGCGACTCGCACTACCCCTATCGCTTCGACAGCCACTTCTACTACCTCACCGGCTTCACCGAGCCCGACGCGGTCCTGGTGATGGTCGCCGGCGACGCTCCCAAGTCGCTGCTCTTCTGCCGCAAGCGCGACGAGGAGCGCGAGATCTGGGAGGGGCTGCGCCACGGGCCCGAGCGGGCGCGCGAGCGCTTCGGCTTCGAGGAGGCGCAGCCGATCGAAGAGCTCGATGCCGCGCTCGGCGCGCTGCTCGAGAACCAGCCGGCGCTCTTCTATCCGGTGGGCGACGACCCGCACTGGGACGCGCGCGCGATGCAGTGGCTGAACGCGGTGCGCGCGCGGGTGCGCGCCGGGGTGGCCGCCCCCGACCGCGTGCAGGACGTGCGCGCGCTCATCGACGAGATGCGCCTGCACAAGGACGCGCACGAGCAGGCGATCATGCGGCGCGCGGCGCGCATCGCCGCCGCCGCGCACCGGCGCGCGATGGCGAGCACGCGCCCCGGGCGCAACGAATACGAGATCGAGGCCGAGCTGCTGTACGAGTTCCGCCGCAACGGCGCGCAGTTCCCGGCGTACTCGCCGATCGTCGCCGGCGGCGGCAACGCCTGCGTGCTGCACTACGTCGCCAACGACGCGCCGCTGCGCGACGGCGAGCTGCTGCTCATCGACGCCGGCTGCGAGCTCGACGGCTACGCCTCCGACATCACCCGAACCTTTCCGGTGAACGGCCGCTTCAGCCCGGCGCAGCGCGAGGTGTACGAGATCGTGCTCGAGGCGCAGCGCGCCGCCATCGCCGAGGTGCGTCCCGGCGTCGACTGGATCGCGCCGCACGACGCCGCGGTGCGCGTGCTGGCGCAGGGCATGCTCGATCTCAAGCTCCTCTCCGGCAGCCTCGACGAGGTGCTGGAGAAGGAGACCTACAAGCGCTTCTACATGCACCGCACCGGCCACTGGCTCGGGCTCGACGTGCACGACGCCGGCGAATACCGCCGCAGCGGCAAGTGGCGCGGCCTCGCCCCCGGCATGGCGCTCACCGTCGAGCCCGGCCTCTACATCCGCGGGCGCGACGACGTGCCCGAGCGGCTGCGCGACATCGGCGTGCGCATCGAGGACGACGTGCTGGTCACCAAGCAGGGCTGCGAGATCCTCACCGCCGAAGCCCCCAAGGCGGTGGATGATATCGAGGCCCTGATGCGCGATGCACGAGGCCTTTGATGTTCTGATCAGGGGCGCCGGTCCTGTGGGCTGCGCCCTGGCGCTCGCGTTACGCGACGCTGGACTCAAGGTCGGCATCGCGGAAAAAGCCTCGCCAGCCGCGCCCTTCCGCCCGGTCGCCCTCTCGTACGCGAGCCGCCTGATCCTCGAGCGGCTCGGCGTCTGGCGCGATGAAGCCGTGACGCCGATCGAGACCATCCGCGTTTCGCAGCGCGGCGGCTTCGGCGCGGCCCGGCTGGAGGCTCGCGACGCGAGCGTTCCGGCCCTGGGTTACGTCACGGATTACGCGGCGCTGGCCGGGCAGTTGCGCGATGCCGCTTCCCAATTCATATCTCAGGAAATAAATGCAAGGGGCGTCGTCCCCGCCGAAGGCGCTTCTGCCGAGGCCGCCGAGAAGCGCTATGCGCAGGACGCGCTCGTCGCCCTCGTGCATGTCGAGCCTGCGGCGCGCACGACCGCCTTCGAGCGCTTCACCCCGCAGGGGCCGCTCGCGCTGCTGCCCTTCGGCGGGCGCTACGCGGTCGTCTGGAGCGCCCGCCCGGAAAAGGCGCGAGCGCTCGCCCAGGCCGCGGAAAGCGAATTTCTGGCCGAGCTGGCGGCGGCGGCGGGCAGCCGCCCGGGGCGGCCGGTGGCCTGCGAAGAGCGCGCGACGGTGCCGCTCGCGCTGCGCGTGCGCTCGGCGCGCGTCGGCGAGCGCGAGGTCTTCATCGGCAACGCGGCGCAAACGCTGCATCCGGTGGCCGGACAAGGTCTTAACCTCGGCTTGCGCGATGCGTGGGACCTTGCGCAATCCTTGCGCGGCGCGGTCGATCCGGGCGATCCCGCCACGCTCGCGCGCTACGCGGCGGCAAGGCGCGCCGATGCCGGGGCGACGATCGCCATGACCGATTTCCTGGCCGGCGGCTTCCTCGGCTCCAACCCGCTCGCGCGCGCCGCGCGCGGCGCGGCGCTCACTGCGCTCGACCTGGTCGCGCCGGCGCGGCGATTCTTCGCGCGTCGTATGATCTACGGCCCTTCGGCGCTGCCATAAAGACATTTCTCAGCGCGAAATTTTTTCGCGTCCTCTTGCCCGCCGAAAGGGACTAGAATCCGTTTCCCCCGGACGTCAATTCGCGAGATCGTGGCTTGAGAATCGGCGCGCATCAGTTGCGCAATGGACTGTTCGTCGCTCCGATGGCGGGCATCACCGACCGCCCCTTCCGCCGTCTCGCGCGGCGCTACGGCGCCGCGCTCGCGGTCTCCGAGATGGTTTCTTCCCGCCCCGAGCTGCGCGATTCGCGCAAGACCCGGCTGCGCATCGATCACGCCGGCGAGCCCGGCCCCATTTCGGTGCAGATCGCGGGCAGCGATGCGGCGCAGCTCGCCGATGCGGCCCGCTTCAACGTCGCGCACGGCGCCGAGATCATCGACATCAACATGGGCTGCCCGGCGAAGAAGGTCTGCAACGTCGCCGCCGGCTCGGCGCTGCTCGAGGACGAGGACAAGGTGGCGCGCATCCTGGACGCGGTGGTGCGCGCCGTCGACGTGCCGGTGACGCTCAAGATCCGCACCGGCCCGGCACCCGAGCGGCGCAATGCGCTGCGCGTGGCCCGGCTCGCCGAGGCGGCGGGAATACAGATGCTCGCCATCCACGGCCGCACGCGAAAATGCATGTTCGAGGGCGAGGCGGAGTATCAGACCATCGCCGAGGTGAAGTCCGCGCTGCGCATCCCGGTGATCGCGAACGGCGACGTGCGCACGCCGGAAGAGGCGCAGCAGGTGCTCAGCCGCACCGGCGCCGACGGCATCATGATCGGCCGGGCGGCGCAGGGCCGGCCGTGGCTCTTCCGCCAGATCTCGCACTATCTCGAGACTGGTGAGAGGCTCGCGCCGCCCTCTGCCGCGGAGATGGGACAGGTGCTGATCGAGCACCTGGAAGGGCTGTACTCGCTCTATGGCGCCGAGCAGGGCGCCCGCGTCGCTCGCAAGCACATCGGCTGGACGGTGCGCGAGCTGCCGGGGGGAGAGGCGTTGCGCTGCGCGGTGAACCGGCTCGATGCCGCGCAGGCGCAGCACGCCGCGGTCAACGATTACTTCGAGAGGCTCGCCGCATGAGCCGCACGAACGAGCTTTCGGACTGCGTCAAGCGCTCGCTAGAGCGCTACTTCAGGGACATGGACGGCGAGAAGCCCACTTCGATCTACGAGATGGTGCTGAAGAACATCGAGAAGCCGATGATCGAGACGGTGCTCGGCAAGGCCGCGGGCAACCAGTCGCTCGCCGCCGAGATGCTGGGCGTCACCCGCAACACGCTGCGCAAGAAAATGCAGCAGCTGCGCATTAAAGGATAGTGAGCTCGTCTCGCGTCCGGATCAGCCGGGCGCTGCTCAGCGTCTCGGACAAGTCGGGAATCGTCGACCTCGCCCGCGCGCTCGCCGATCTGGGCGTCGAGCTCATCTCCACCGGCGGCACGGCGAAGCTGCTGCAGAAGGAAGGCGTGCGCGTCACCGAGGTCTCCGCGTACACCGGCTTCCCCGAGCTGCTCGACGGCCGCGTGAAGACCCTGCACCCCAGGATCCACGGCGGCCTGCTCGCGCGACGCGACGACCCCGCGCACGCCGCGGCGGCGAAGAA
>WNFL01092055.1_pt3 | contig 10410 bp, 10 predicted proteins | sample 5400361 | NCBI WGS metagenome assembly WNFL01 (sample SAMN13153351, study PRJNA577476) | soil metagenome | isolation source: 40 cm soil on Douglas fir-dominated hillslope | place: USA:California | collected 2013-09-17
GCGAACTACGCCGTGCGCTGGCTCAAAGCGAAATCCGCGTCATGGAACGGCGACCCTTCGAGAATCGGCGTCTACGGAAGCTCGAGTGGCGGCCACGTGGCGGAGCTGCTGATCATGCGTCCGCGTGATGCCCGCTACAGCGGGATTCGACTGCCTGAGGCGCCGGGGCTCGACGCGACGGTGGCGTATGCCGCCATGCGTTCGCCGGTCAGCAACCCCTTCGCCCGCTTCCAGAATGCGGAGAACCTCAAGCGCGACGTCATGATGAACAATCACACGACGTTCTTCAAACCGTGGGACACGATCCACGAAAGCAACCCGCAGGAGATCCTCGAGCGGCACGAGGCGGTCACGCTCGCTCCTCTGCTGATCATGCAGGGCGCACTCGACGACAACGTGCTGCCGGCGGTGCAGGAACGGTTTGCCGCGACGTACAAGAAGGCCATGTATTCGAAGGCTGCGAACACGAATGGGTCGCCAAGCCGGGACCGCAAACGGATCGCGCGCGGGAGATGGTGAAAGGGTTTATCGCACGCCACCTGTAAAAGTGGAAAGCTTAAAGCTTAAAGTTGATAAGTAAGTTTAAAGTGAGGGAATGATGCGGAAAGCTGCGACTGTCATCACGCTCGGCGCCGCGCTGCTCGTCGGCAGCACGGCTCGCGCCCAGGTGACGCTGAACTCCGTGCGAATCGCGGCGGCGGACACCGTGGCGTTGGCGAAGTTCTATCAGTCCGCGTTCGCCATGCAGGAGGTGAACAGGATCGAGGTGCCGGGCGGACCAGAAATCTTTGTCAACTTCGGCGGCACGGTGGAAGCCGCGAAGTCGAACAAGAGCATGCCGATCGTCATCATGCACCGCGACTCCGATGCGGTGAAGGATCCGATCGCTCACGTGATCCTCAACGTCACCAACATGACAGCCACGGTTGCGGCGATCAAGGCTGCGGGCGGCACGGTGGACGGCGAGCCGCGTCCATTCCGGAACACCGGCATCGTCATCGGCATCGCCGTCGATCCGGCGGGCAATCGCGTGGAGTTGATCCAGCGGGCGCAAGGCGCGCAGTGAGATGAAGCTGGCGGGCGTTGGCGCCGTCCTGCTCCTAGCAACCGTTGGTGCACGAGTCGCACCGGTGCCGGAGGCGCAGCGAAGCGCCGAGCAGCAGTCGATCGCGGCGCGGTTTGCGACGGCGGGAATGCCCAACGCCGTCGGCGCGTACCTGAACCACCCGACGCTCGCGCAGGCGATCCTCCCGAACGAGCAGTACGTCTCGCGCGAGTCGACGCTCTCGCCTCGCCACCGAGCGCTCGTCAACCTGCGCACCGCATGGCTCGCGCATTCGAACTATCTGTGGGCGCATCACGCCGAGGCCGCGCGGCAGTCGGGCATGACGAGCGCAGAGCTCACGCGCATCGCGCGGGGGCCGGATGCAAAGGGCTGGGACACATTCGAAATCTCGGTGCTCCGGGCCGCCGACGAGCTGCACGTGGACTCGTTCGTCTCCGACGCCACGTGGGGATCGCTCGCGGCGCGCTACGATACGAATCAGTTGATCGATCTTGTTTACGGCGCCGGCGACGTCACGATGCACGCTGGTGCGATCAACTCGCTCGGCGTCCAGATCGAACCAGGCTTTCGCGATCGCCTTCCGTCAGGCATCACATACACGGTCGGCGCAGCGCGCACGAACGTGCGCCTGCTCGGCAGGGAACCGCGCATCCCGCCGGTCGAGGCCGCCACCGGACGCGCGAACGGCAACGTCTTCAGAACGTTTGTGCGGAACCCGCCGGCGGATCGATTGCGGGGGGCCGTCACCACCCACATTCGCAATGGGACGACGTTGCCGCCGCGGTATCGCGAGCTGTTGCTGATGCGGATCGGCGCGTTGTGCCGCTCGGAGTATGAGTGGGCGGCGCACTCACGCATTGGACGGCAAACCGGCATGACCGACGCCGAGGTCGAGCGCATCGCATCGGCTCCCGCCGTCACCAGCGATCCGGTTGAAGCGGCCCTGCTCCATGCGGCCGACGAGCTGTACCAGGACGACCGCGTCTCCAACGCCACCTGGGCGGCACTCGCGAAGGTGTTCGACACGAAGCAGCTGCTCGACGTGCTGATCGCCGTCGGCGGCTATCGCACCGTGTCGATGGCGATCAACAGCGCCGGCGTGCAACTCGACGCGAACATGGCCGATTTCAGATTCCCAGCGTCGGTGCGGTAGCTGCGACTTTAAGCTTTTGCGCTTTCCGCTTCGAGGCGGCGGCGTTCCGCCGCCTCGAGTTCGGCTTCAGCTTTCTTGAGCGCCTGACGCGCGGCCTTTACTCGTTCCTGCGCCTGTTCGAGTTCCTGCGTCGCAGCCTCGAGCCGGGCCTCGGCCTCGTTGCGCCGCCGTTCCTCTTCCGCCTTCCGGCGCTCGGCCGCCTGATCGCCGGCCGGGCTCACCCGCGCGACCGGCGTCACCCCGGACAGTGCGTCGAAGCCCATCGGTTCGAGCACTCCGGTAAAGCGTCCGGCGTCCGGCGGCGCCGTGGCCGCGAGCGACAACGCCTCGAGCATGCGCGCGAGCTGCTCGGGATTCGGATTGAGCCCAGCCTCGGTCGCGATTTTCTGCGCGCGATGCACGGCCTCGCCAACCGCCCGGCGATGCGCCTCGATGGCCGCGCGCACGTCAGCCTTCTTTCCTTTCAGCGTCGCGATCTGGGCGGTGCGAAGCGCATGTCCGCGCTCGAGCAGACGGTCGTAGACCTGTCGCGCCTGCCAGAACACCTGATTGACGGCCCACGGAACCGCCGTGGGCTTCTTCAGGCTCCGCACCTCGCGCGCGGCGTCGCCCGTCAGCGTCTTGGCGAGCGCGGCACGGGATGCGGTGAACTCGCCTGGCGGCGTCTGGTAGAGCGCGTCGATCTCGTTGTCGATCTTGGCCACCGCAGCATTATCGTTGTACCGGCTACACTCTGTCGGAACATCCGAAACAGGCTTTAAAGGGAGCACGCCATGGCGATGTGGGACCAGCTGGTTGGAATACTGCGGGAAGCCATCTTTGCCTACACACTGACCGGCCACGGAAACATCGGCGCCGGGATTGCGATTGTGACGCTGCTCGCCCGGCTGGCGCTTCTGCCGGTGGCGATCCGCTTCGCGCGCGCCGCCGCCGCCCATCAGGCTGCCGTTCAGAAGATTCAACCCGAGCTCGACGCCATCCGCACCCGATTCAAGAACGACCCGAGCCGCGTTGCAGACGAGACCCAGCGGGTGTTCCGGCGCGAAGGCATTTCGATGTTTCCGGGCGCCGGCATTCTCGGCACGCTCATCCAGGTTCCGATGATGATCGCGCTGTACTCCGCGGTTCGTCAGGCTGCGGCAGTCGGCAGCCGCTTCTTCTGGATCGCGGACATCGCGAGGCCGGACCGGCTGCTCACGATTCTCGTCACCGTAATCGGCGCCGCCGCCGCGGCTCTCGGAACCCAGCCGTCGACGCAGCATCGAATCGTGACGGTGGTCCTGCCCGCGGCCGTGACGTTCTTCGCGTTGTCGCGAATCGCCGCGGGTGTCGGCATCTACTGGGGCGTCTCGAGTGCGGTCGGCATCGCGCAGTCGCTCCTCGTCAGGCGACGAGTCGGCGCGTGACCAATCGCACCTCGTCCGGCGTTCTTGTCGCGCTGGCGATGATCTCGTGCGCGCTGGCCGCGCAGCAGACGTCGTATCCGAAGCCCACCGATCTGCCCAACCCCTATCGTCTCGTCGCTGCGTGGCCGATGCTGCCGTCGAACATGAACGGCGGCCGCTGGGGCGAGGTCATTCGCGTGCACGTCGACCCGAAAGGCGACGTCTGGGTCTTCCATCGCTGCTTCAATGTCGTCCCCGCGGGCTCGGCGACATGCCTGGGTCGTGGTGACGCCAACCCACCGATTCTGAAATTCAGTTCATCCGGGCAGCTCCTCAAGAGCTTCGGCGCCGGCCTCTTCGCATACCCGCACGGATTCACCGTGGACGACGACGGAAATCTGTGGGCGACGGATGTGAATGATGAGGAAACAATCCTCGGCATGTCCGCTCGAAATGCGAAGGGCGTAATCATGGGCCAGACAGTCCTCAAGCTGAGCCCGGAGGGCAAAGTGCTCATGACGCTCGGCAAGGAAGGCGTCGCCGGAACGGGGCCCGACGCGTTCGATCGGCCGACGAGCGTCGCCGTCGCGCCGAACGGGAACGTCTTCGTATCGGATGGCCACGCGCCCAATCGCTTCGGCACCGCACGGGTGGTGAAGTTTTCGAAAGACGGACGATTCATCAAAACGTGGGGACGCAAAGGATCGGCGCCGGGAGAGTTCGACGAGCCGCACGACATCTTCGTAGGCGGATCACGCGGCTGGGTCTATGTTGCCGATCGCAAGAACAATCGCATTCAGGTGTTCGATCAGGACGGGACGTTCATCGCGGCATGGACGCAATTCGGCCAGCCGAGCTCGGTGTTCGTCGGGCCGGACGACAACATATATATAGGTGCGTCCTTTCCCAGCTCATCAGCGAAACAGGGCGAACTTCGAGGCATCGTCGTGGGCCACGCGATCACTTCCGGATCCCGCTGATCTCGACAAAGTGATCCGGGGCACATCCGCATCCGGCATCGCTGCCGATCGCACGGGCGCGATCTTCGCCGCGGACGTCGGCGCGCACAACCTGCGGAAGTACGTGAAAGGCAGATAGCGAACGGCGCTACTGAACGAACTCGCCTCTGCCGCCATTCGACCAGGGATCGTAACTCTGGCAGAACTGCATCCGATCGACGGGCGTGGGGTGATCGTAGTAGAGAAACACCGCGACGGGACTCGGCTCGGGATCGGCGAGATTCACGTCGCCGAGAATCTGAAACGCCTGCGCACAGGCTTGCGCGGCGTCTGGCGTCAGACCGTGGGTGACCTCCAGGCCGTACTGGTCGGCCTCGTGTTCATAGTGCCGGCTGAATGCGCTGGCGGCCGGCGTGACGACGAACGAGAAGATGGAGAAGAGCAGGAGCAGGGCGGGCAGCGACGCCCAATCGTCCAGACCGCGGACGCCCCCGCCTGAGCCCCAACGCGCCAGAATCCAGTCGATGGTCCGGTACGCCAGATAGAACAGCACGAACAGCGCCACGGCGCCGCCAGCGAGCAGCTTCGGGATGTGTCCGAGCATGTAATGACCCATCTCGTGACCGGCGACCAGCACGATCTGCGGCGTCGCCATCCGTTTGATCGTCGTGTCCCATACGACGATCCGCTTGGACGCGCCAAAGCCGGTGACGTACGCGTTCAGGGCCGTGAGTTTTTCGCTCGCGCCCATCCAGAACATGCGCTCGGGCGGAATTTCCGCTCCCGCTTTCGTCACCATCTGCTCGAGGCTCGCGGTGAGCGCTGGCTCCTTCTGCGCGAGCGGCTCGAACTTGTAGAACAGCGGATCGATGACGAGCGGCTGCAGGAAGATCAGCACCAGCCCCATCGGCAGGGACGCAAGCCAGAAATAGAACCACCAGCGTCGTCCCGCCTTGCGGATGACCGCATACAGAATCCACACGACAATTGTTGCGATGACGACGGAAACGGCCTCTCCGATCATCCAGTCGCCGAACCACGAGGCCCAGCTCTGCACGGACAGGCCATACCGAAAAAGAATCCAGTTGCGGAACGCCTGCAGTGGCAACTCAAGGACGTCGATCGCCAGGACGAGGGGCGGCGTGAACACCAGGGCCTGGACGAATCGCCGGCCAGAGGCTTTCTCAGCCCATGTCCGGAACTTCGCCGACACACGCCACCGCAGAACGACCCACAGCGCGGCAACTCCCCAGACAAACGCGACGAGCGTTGCCCAGAGGCGGATCCGGCCAAGGCTCCTCGCCTTCTGATAGCGATCGGGTGGCAGCGTGTACGTGGTGACTGCTGAAGGCGACGCCGGCTGGAGGCCCTGAGCTACCGCCGTCGCCGGCTGAGCGCTCTGCGCGCCGAGCGCGGAACCGGCGAGGCACGCCGCAAGAACGACAATCGCTGGAAGGAATCGCGTATGAAGCGAATTATCCACACAACTCCGCTCGACGCAAGGAACGTGTTCGATCTAACGTGTGCGCTATGAAATCCAAGCTTGTCTGGAGCGCCGCAACCCTGTTGGCCGCCGTGCTCGTGCCTGTCGCTGTGTCCGTGCAGTCGGGCGGCGGCGCACAGACCGCGGCTCACGAATGGCCGACGGTAACCGGCGAAAGCGGCAACATGCGGTACTCGCCGCTCACTCAGATCACGGCGCAAAACGTCGCCAGGCTTGGCGCCGCATGGACGTCGGAGAAGCTCGAGGCCACGGCCTCATCTCGCGCGATGCCGGTCGTCAAGGGCGGCCTGATGTTCTTCACGGCGCCGCCGTTCGTTTACGCGCTCGACGCGAAGACCGGCAAGACCGTCTGGCGGTACGGCGCCAGGCCCGCTGCAGGCGCTGGCCGTCGCGGCGCCGCGCCCGCAACCGCGCCAACATCGTCTCCCGCGCGCGAAGGGGTCGCGGTTGCCGAAGGCCTCGTCTTCGTCGGTATGTCGGACGCGCGGGTCGTCGCGCTCCGCGAGAAGACGGGCGAGCTCGTCTGGAATCAGTACGTCGGCGACAACCCTCGCGACAAGGGGCAGGTCATCTCAGGCGCGCCGCTCTACTCCGCAGGCCTCGTGTCGCTGGGCCTGAGCGCCGACAACGGCTGGCGCGGGCAGATCGTCGCGCTCGATCCGAAGACCGGAAAGCAGGCCTGGCGTTTCTTCGCGATTCCCGGCTCGGGAGAAAAAGGGCACGACACGTGGCCGCCGAGCGAAACATGGCGGCGGGGCGGCGGCGCGGTCTGGCTCGTCGGCACTGACGATCCCGCGACGGGATCGATCTACTACGTCACCGGCAACGGCGTGCCGCAGCTTGGCGGCGAAGGACGCGCCGGCGACAACCTCTATTTGTGTTCTGTCATCGCCCTCGACGCGAAAACCGGCGCGCTGAAATGGCACTACCAGGTCATCCATCACGACATCTGGGAAGGCGACATCTCTTCGTCTCCGGTCCTGTACGAGACGCAGGTGGATGGTCGCGCGCGAAAAGGCATCGCCGCGATACGAGCCGACGGCTACCTCTTCATGCTCGATCGCGAAACCGGAAAGCCGTTCACGAAGGTCGAGGAACGGCCGGTGCCGCAGGATGCCGGACAAAAGACAGCGGCGACACAGCCCTTCCCCGTCGGCGCCGATCGCGTGCTCGACGACTGCGACGCCTGGAGAAAGCGCGCGACGCCGAAGGGGTTCGAGATCGGCTGCTTCTTTACGCCGGCGCTCGTGCAGAAACCAAACATCCTCGGCCCGAACTACGGCATGCGCGTGGCGCCGATGTCGTTCAGCCCGCAAACAGGCCTGTTCTACGTGACCGGCGCCGCGGGCCTGACGTGGCTGCGCCGAGCGGACGATCCGCACTTCTTCAGCAACTCGTTCAACGCCCGGGTTCCCGGCATCAACGCTTTGAACTACGGCGTCGTCGCGGCCATTGACAGCCGTACGAACAAGGTTGCCTGGAAGAAAGAGTACCGGCCTGGCCGTCCCAGCGGCGCGACGACGACGGCCGGCGGGCTGTTGTTCCAGGCGTCGGGCGACGGCTCCCTCGAAGCGCTCGAGCCAAAGACCGGCAATCGCGTGTGGCAGTTCCAGACGGGCGCGGCCGGCGGTCCGGTGGCGACCTACGACATCGACGGCGAGCAGTACGTCGCCACGATCTCTGGATCGGCGGTGTGGGCGTTCAAGCTCGGAGGAACGCTGCCGCCGGCGACCGCACCGGTTGTTCCGATGCCGGAAGCCTTCACCGGTCAGATCACGGACACGAATCAGATCGAGACATCGTCGCTCGCGCGCGACAACGGCTTCACCGGCTTCCGTTATTTCACCGACGAGTACGCATTCGCGCCATATCGCGCGAGGGTGAAAGCCGGAACGCAAGTCACGTGGCGGAACAACGGTCGAATGGTCCACACGATCGTCGCGCAGGACGGATCGTGGACAACGGGGCCACTCGAGACCGGAGATGTCGGCGGCGCGACGTTCGACAAGCCCGGCACCTACACTTACATCTGTAAAGAGCACCCGTGGGCGTACGGACAAGTGATCGTGGAATGATCGCGGACTGTGGCTCAGGTGCCGTTTGAACCCAGCCCGCTCGCGCCGCGGGCCTCGCCCGACGAGCAGGCGCGCGATCGCGACCTCGGTTTCGGATCGGTCGTCAGCCGCGAGAGCCGGCAGCGGCTGCTCAACCGCGACGGCTCGTTCAACGTCGTGCGGTCCGGCCTCGGGTTCCTCGACAGCTTCGCGCCGTACCACTTCCTGCTGACGATTTCCTGGTCGGGATTCCTGGGCGTGGTGATCGCGAGTTACCTGGCGATCAACCTGGGTTTCGCTGTCGCGTATCTGGCATGCGGCCCCGACGCTCTGGTCGGTGCGGCGACGACGATGCTCGGAGGCCGGTTCGGCCAGGCGTTCTTCTTCAGCGTCGAGACGTTCGCTACGATCGGCTACGGCCAGATTGCGCCGAACGGCGTCGCCCCGAACATCGTCGTGACGATCGAAGCGCTCGTCGGCCTGATGTATCAGGCGCTCGCGACCGGGCTGCTGTTTGCGCGATTCACAAGGCCCACGGCGGCCCTGCTCTTCAGCAACCGCGCGGTGGTGGCGCCGTACAACGACGGCCAGGCCCTGATGTTTCGAATCGTCAACCGGCGCCGGAATGAAATCATCCAGCTCGAAGCGCAGGTGCTGCTGAGCGCGATGGAACCGGACCAGCGCGGCGGGACCGTGCGTCGCTATGCGCCGCTCGCGCTCGAACGGAACAAGGTGACGTTCTTTCCGCTGTCGTGGACGATCGTTCATCCGATCGACGCCGCCAGCCCGCTGCTCGGACGCACGCTCGAGGACCTCGAACGCGCCGAGGCCGAGGTGCTGGTGCTGCTCACAGGAGTCGACGAGGCGCTGGAGCAGACCGTGCACGCGCGGTCATCGTATCGGGCGGATGAAATCGTCTGGAACGCGCGGTTCCGATCGATGTTTCTGACCGCCAGCCGGCGCGATCAAGTCGCCGTCGACGTCAGCCGAGTGCACGAGATAGAAACCCTTAACTGAAAGCGAAAAGCTTAAGGCTTAAAGTGGAACCTCAGCCGCGCGGCTTTGACGCGTCGGCTCCAGGCGCTTGTTGGGCCGCCGCAGTAGCACCCCTTGGAGTCCCCGATGACGCGGTGTCGGCGCGACCAAGGATGTTGAGGGTCACGTTGTTCTCGTCGAGGATTGCCTTTTCGACCCGTGACACGAACAGCTTGAATGCATCCGCGTCTGACAATGCTTTGTACTCGTCTACGCGGTTTTCGAAACGGTATTTCTGCGAGATAAGGTACTGCTCGGTGCCTCGAAAATTCTGCCACTAGTCCTTGATGGACGCAACTTCAAACGCGGGCGCACTCTGCTCTAGCGGAACTTGCCCGAATAGCCCCACGACGGAGGTCATGACGGCGCATGCGGTCAACACTGCAGACTGAGTCAACCGTCGCCACATGCTGCGAGTGTAGCCCGCGCTAGCGCTTGACCGGACTCCCATAGACTTCGATGCGCCCGACGTTGATGTAGCCGCCGTCTCCGTGTCCGCTGCCAGGGATCAGGTCGGCGAATCCGACAGCGTCGACCTTTGACAGATTCGGATGATCGATCCAACGGCCGACGGTGACGACACGCGCGATGTCGAGCTTGAGCCAGCGAAGGTCCACCGGCGTGATCTCGGTTTCGTTGAAGTCGGCCTGAAGACCCGACGGGCGATCGCCGACGAGCCAGGTGCCGTCCGACAGCTTCACGATCGGCCACGCCTGATGGAACCCTGATGTGCGCACCACCCAGCGAATCTTCGCGAGCGGCGCACTCAGATCGACGAAGTTGTTGCGATCACGTAGCGCTGCGGCGCTCGGAGTCGTCGTGGTGCCGGTCCAGAGGTTCGTCGGCACGACATTGCTGCCGCCACGGCCGGCCACGAGCTGGATCTCTTTGCTCGTCGTGCCGTACAGCGTCAGCTCGAGGTTCGGGTTCGCGACGCCTCCCTGCGCCATCGGCCACGCGCCGTGATCATCGGCGGGCGTCGGCAGCGGTTTCCACGACTCGCCGAAAAACAGCGGCGGCCGCATCGCCGCCGGCCGCGCGGCCTGGGCCATCAGCGGCAACGAGAATCCCACCAGCATCAGGACGACCGGGAGCGTTGTTCTTTTCATCATCGCGTCATAACCTACCACTTCGAGGCTGGCATCCGTCATCACTTTTCGCCTTGCACTTTTGGCTTTGCGCTTTGAGCTTCCCCCTTTCAGAATCGCACCATGGACTCTCCCGAGCGGTACGAGCAGTTGATCGCCTACCTTG
>WNFL01061667.1_pt1 | contig 10409 bp, 9 predicted proteins | sample 5400361 | NCBI WGS metagenome assembly WNFL01 (sample SAMN13153351, study PRJNA577476) | soil metagenome | isolation source: 40 cm soil on Douglas fir-dominated hillslope | place: USA:California | collected 2013-09-17
TCGACCGCAGTCTGCGGCAGCTCCATCATGGCCGCGAGGACACGGCGGTTGAAGAACGGCAGTTTGGCAGCGCCCGACATGGTGAGGCGTTCGCCATCCCATTCGGCGATGAGCCCGCGGGTTTCCATCGGAAAGGCAGTTTGACGCTGGACCCGGAAAGACCCCCGCCGCCTGTATGGGGCGTCGCGAAACGCGGCTTCGACATCGCCGATCGCCGCCGTGAAAGTGGTGGCGCAATTGCTCGCCGTGCCGGCAAACAGCAAGGTGCTGCCCGCCACCGAGGCGTTGCGATCGGCGACGACCGGCAGGGGAGCGATATCGAGTTCGACGGCGAGCGCCGCATCCTCGGCAAGCTCCGGCTCGTCGGCCAGCACCATGGCGACAGGTTCGCCGACATAACGCACGACCTTCGTGGCGATGACCGGCTGCGCATAGGGCGCAATGGTTGGGTTCGGTCGGCGGAACGGGATCGTAGGTATGGCGGGACCGATATCGACGCCTGTGATAGCTGCATGCACGCCGCCCATCGCGACCGCCTTGCGGGTGTCGATGCGTTGGATAGCACCGTGCGCGAAGGGGCTGCGGACGAACGCCGCGTGCCACTGGCCGGAGCGGGAGAGATCGTCGAGATAGCAGCCGCGCCCGCGCAGGAAGCGCAAATCCTCCACGCGTTCGATTGGCGCTCCGACGTAAGTGTTGGGGCGCTGCAGCTCGCTCATGCCGGGCGGGGGATTATGTTTGGACATTCTGTTCGTGACCGGCGGGCCTGGAGCATTTCCTCATACGCCGAAGGCTAGTCGATCGAACGAAGAAAACCAATCCAGCTCAGTCAGCGAAGCGTCAAACATCGGCTCTCGTAGGGTGGGCAAAGGCGCGCTCTTGCGCGCCGTGCCCACCAGTGCGCGCCCCCTGGTGGGCACGCTTCGCTTTGCCCACCCTACTGGTTCCATGTCACCCGGACGCGCTCTAATTCGCACATCGGCCCATGAAGGCGCTCAACTGGTTGGGACCCAATCCGGCCGATGCGCCGGCGTGTGCGCAGTTCGAAACGCGGTCACCGAACGTCTCCCCCGGCGAAGATGGCACGAAAATCGCCCGTCCGCGGGCCGTATGAACGGTACGTGCTGACCGAGAATCCGACGGGCCCGGCGGCGGCGTGACGCGGTAGGGAGCCAAGTGCGATTGTCCGGGGGCCGGCACCGGCGGCGCCACGTCGGGAATCGGTGGATAGCTCGGCGCCGACGATGACGGCAGTGTCTTGATCGGCGGCGGGGGCGTGAATTGGTATTGCACGCCCTGGCCGTGGGCCGGCCCCAGCATCACGAGGGCGCTGCCGGCCAGCATCAAGGACGCAATGGCAAATCGGGTCATGTGCGGTACTCTCGCTGTCGCTCATCAATGTAACAACGAATTGGCGAGGATGCGGTAGGGCGGACCTAAAACATTCGTGAATACCCCGGTGGCCGCCACGAGTGCGAGCGCGACCCCCGAATAAGGCCCGATCTTGGCAATGACTTTGCCATACGCGGGCGCCGCGGCGGCCAGCAAATGGGCGCCCGTCAGCGGCGGCAGCGGCAGGATGTTGATCAGCGCGAACCAGACGCTGAGCTCTCCGACAACCTCGATCAATGCAAATGCCGTCGCCGAAGCCGTGTCGGGAAGCAACGGCAACAGAAACGGCCGCACCAATCGTAGCGCTACAGCACTGAGCAAGGTTGCGGCGGCGCCAGCCGCAACCACCACCGCCAATCCGATGCGGCCAAGCCGCAACTCAAAAGGATCGATGGCGATCGGCGTGATCCATCCAACCGAGAACAGCGCGCCGGACGCCGTACCGATGATGTCGAGATGCGCCAGCAGGCTGACGCGTAGCCGTCCGTCATAACGGGGGCCCTGATCGCCCATCGCAACCGCAACGGCTGCGACCGTGAAACCATGGACCGCCGCAATGAATACATAGGCAATGAGGCGCAGCACCAGTTGCTGCAGCGTCAGATCCATCACGCCGCCACCGCCCCGCTCGCGCGCGCCCTCATGGCTGACCCTATTTCTTCATCGTCATTTTGCGTTGCGCGTCCTCGTCGGCGGTCAATTCCTCGGCGCCGGCCGCATAGCCATTATTGCTGAGGAGAAAGGCCGTGAGGTCCACATAGGACTGTGCGCTGAGTTGGCCGGGCCGGTCCGGCGGCATCAAGGTGTTGACATATCCGAACAGCGCCGAGACGTCGCCCGAGCCCCAATGCTGGCGGAAGTACGAGCCCTTGAGCGGGGCACCGCCGAACTCGCCGTTGTCGAGCGTCGAGCCGTGACAATCCTGGCAGTTCCTCTGATAGATCGACTTGCCGCGTTCCACCTGCCCTTGCGTGAATGCGGGCGGCCTTTGCTCCCGGCCCTGCGCGAAGGCTTGCAGGGTCGCGACCGTTACGAGTGCGATCGCAGCAGGCGGGGCGGCGCGGAAAGCCACTCTGCACGGGCGTCCGGGCGGTTTGCACATGAACATGACGAGGACTCCAGGACCAGTGGCATTGGGGGTGATTTTTGGTACGCAAGGTAGCGCAAGATATGGCAAATTCCGGTTCGGAACTTTAGCAGGTTCTTTGTCGCCTGTTCCACCGGAAGATCGGAGGGTCAAGTCCCCATGAAACGTCGATTGATGATTGGCACGTTGGCCGTCGCGGCCGTGACGCTTGCACAATTCGGGCTACCAGCGGTTGCGCAGGAAAATTACCCGACGAAGCCGATCCGGATCATCGTTCCGGAAGTTGTGGGGTCGGCCGCCGATCTCCTGTCGCGAATCATAGGACAGCGGATCGGCGAGGCGCTCGACCAGCCGGTGACCTACGAGAATCTCTTCCTCGAGGCCGGCGTCGAGAAGGGGATAAAATCCGCGCCCGACGGCTATACGCTGATCTATGGGTCGTCCGGCAATCTCGCGCTGCTGCCGCACGTGAAGAAGGTCGCATTCGATCCCGTCGCGGACCTGACGCCCGTCGCCCGTTTCGTAGTTCAGCCGACGCTTCTTGCCAGCAATCCGTCGCTGCCCGTCACGACGGTGCAGGATCTGGTTGCCTTGATCAAAGCCAACCCCGGCAAGCTGCGGATGTCGACCGCCGGGGCCGGAACGGCCGGACATTTCGCCGGCGAAATGTTCATCGCCATGGCAGGCATCAAGCCGGTGGTGGTGCATTACAACGGCGGCGGTCCGGCGATCGAGGCCGTGGTCAACAACGACTCCCAGTGGACCATGGCGCCGATCGCGGGTCGCATGCCGCACGTGCGCTCCGGAAAGCTGCGCGCGCTCGCCATCGGCGGCACCACGCGTTTGTCATTGTTGCCGGAGGTCCCGACCGTCGGCGAGTCCGGCTATCCGGGTTTCGATGCGGTCGGTTGGGGCGGCATCTTCGTGCCGAATGGCACGCCGCAGCCGATCATCGACAAGCTTGTCGCGACGATCGCCAACGTCGCCAGCTTGCCGGAGGCAAGAAAGCAATTCGCCGAACAAGGCACCGAGCCCGCGAGCAGCACCCAGGCCGAAATGGCCAAGATGCTGCGCGACGATTCTGCGCGCCTCGGCGAACTGGCCAAGCGCCTCGCCGTCAGCGTGAAGTGAGCCCTCGTAGCCGGATTGAACGAGGTGAAATCCGGGACTGCGCTGCGCTCAACCCGGGCTACTACGCTGCTGCGCGCGATCTGCGCCCCTCGCCCATGAACAGATACCGCGCTATCATGGCAATCATGAAGCTGATGTCACATCCGCGCCCTCTCGCTGTCGCTTTTCTCGCAGCAGCGATCGCGACGGCATATCCGCCGGCGCGCGCGCAGGCGGACCAGCGGGAGGATTTTCTCGCCGGCCGCGTCAAGGAATGCCCGGGCTGCGATCTGTCCGGCGCCAATTTCAAGCGCCGCGACCTCACCGGAGCCAATCTCACCGGAGCCAATCTCAAGGACGCCAACTTTCACGACGCGCGGCTGATCGGCGCCAGGCTCGCTGGCGCCGACTTTTCGGGCGCCAATCTCAACAAGGCCAATTTGAGCCGCGCCGATGTGGCCGGCGCCAAGCTCAACGAGGCGATGCTCTATGGCGCGATCCTGGATGCCGCCAAGCTGGCAGGGGCCGATTTCGGCGAAGCCCTGATGGGCACGGCGCGGTTCCTGCGCTCCGACCTCGCCAAGGCGACGCTGCGCAATGCCGACATGCGCAAGACCCGCCTCGACGACGCGGTGCTGACCGGCGCGGACCTCACCGGCGCGGCGCTCGACCAAGCCATGCTCCGCGATGCCAAGCTTGAAAGCGCTGTGCTCGCCGAAACGCGCCTCATGGGCGCCGACCTGACCGGCGCGAAGCTCAACGGGGCCGATCTCACGGATGCCGACGCCCTGCATGCGAATTTGCGCGGCGCCGATCTCTCAGGCGCCAACTTGGCCGCAACCAATCTGCGCCAAGCCAATCTTTATGAGGCCAAGCTCGACGGCGCGACTTACCGCGCGACCATCATGCCGGATGGGACGACGGAGCCGTAGGGCGCAATAAGCGCAAGCGCATTGCGCCGCTTGAGGTCAAACACGCCCGCTGAAGTCGGCCTGTCGAGCGTCGGCCGTTTTTCGCGCTGGAACGGCGCAATGCGCTGCGCTTATTGCGCCCTACGGACTACGCTCCACGTCGCCCCTTATTCCGGCTTGATATTGGCGGCCTTGATGATCGGCCACCACTTTTCGATCTCGGCGCGCTGAAGCGTCGCAAGCGCCTCCGGCGTCTGCTGGTCGCGCGGCGGAATCTCCAACCCGAGATCGGCGAGCCGCCGGCCGACGGCACCGTCCGCAAGCGCGCTGACCGTTGCGGCGTTGAGCTTGGCGAGCACGTCCCTCGGCATCCCCTTTGGGCCGAACAACCCATACCAGGTCGACATGTGAAATCCCGGCAGTCCGGCTTCGTCGACGGTGGGGATTTGCGGCGCCGAAGCGAGGCGCGCAGGGGCCGTGACCGCATAGGCCTTGATCTTGCCGCCCTGCAGATAGGGCAGCGAATTCGACGCCACGTCGACCATGAGATCGATTTGACCCGCCATGACATCCTGCAGGGCCGGCGCAGCGCCGCGATAGGGCACCAGCTGAAATCGAACCGCCGCGGATTGCTGGAACAGGAGGCCGCCGAGATGAGTGGTGGTGCCAGCACCGGCAGTGCCGGCGGATGCCTTGTCCGGATTAAGCTTCAGCCAGGCGATGAACTCGCGGAGGTTTTTTGCCGGCAGGGCAACGTTGGCGACGATCAGGTGCGGATTGCTGGAGATCAAGGCGATCGGATCGAAGTCCTTCACCACATCATAGGGCAGCGAATAGATCGCGCCGTTGAGCACAAGGGTGCCCAGGAAACCCATGCCGAATGTATAGCCGTCCGGCGTCGCCCGGGCGACGCGGCCGGTCCCGATCGTCCCGGCCGCGCCGGTGACGTTCTCAACGATGACGGGTTGCCCGAGAGAAATCCGCATCGGCTCGGACAGGATACGCGCAATCGTATCGAGCGGCCCACCGGCTGCGAGGGGCACCACCATCGTGATGGGACGGGACGGATAGACTTGGGCGGATGCCTGGTCGACGCCGCTGACCGCAAGGACGACCGCAATCAATGAAAGCAGCGCGCGCGTTTTCATAATCTGCCTCCGTCGGATCAATCCGACGCTACACCATTTGATACCGCAGGCGGAAGCGTAGGGTGGGCAAAATCGCCTGCCGCGGCGCATCCGCCGGTCCAAACGTCGACGGCGATTTTGCCCACGCTGTCGTCGAGTTGAAATTGCAGACCGCGTGGGCAACGCGCTGGCGGAGAGAGACCGTTCGAACGGCATAGCCGCGCCAGCGCGTTGCCCACCCTACACCGCCTCCGCCGGCCCCTTGCCGCCCGGGCGAAACATGGGCATATCGCTGCACGAGCCGCGTGGAGAACATTGATGCAAAGCCGCTTCGTGAAGGCCGACGCCGAGGCCATGGTGGCGCGCTACGGCGAGGCCGACGTGTCGCGCGATCTTGCACTGCGGGTTTATACGACCCGGTTGCTCGGCGCCGATCCGCGGCTGGTGCTCCATGGCGGGGGCAACACCTCAGTCAAGACACGCACGGGCGATCTCATGGGGCGCGAGGTCGAGGTGCTTTGCGTCAAAGGCTCGGGCGCTGACATGGCCGCCATCGAGCCCGCCGGCCTGCCGGCGGTGCGGCTTGCGGAGTTGCGGGAGCTGCGGGCGCGCGAGGCGCTTTCCGATGAGGATATGGTTCGCCTGCAGCGCGCCAATCTCATCGATCCGATGGCGCCCAATCCCTCGGTCGAGACCTTGCTGCACGCGTTCGTGCCCCACAAGTTCGTCGATCATACCCATTCGACCGCGGTCCTCAGCCTGATCGACCAGGCGGACGGCGAGGCGCGCGCGGCAGAGGTTTATGGCAGCCGCATGGGCATTGTGCCCTATATCATGCCGGGCTTTGCGCTCGCCAAGAATGGCGCCGAGATTTACGAAGCGAACACGGCCGCGCATGGCCTCATTCTCCACAAGCACGGGATCTTCACCTTCGGCGACAGCGCCGAGGCCGCCTATGAGCGCATGATCGAAATGGTAACGCTCGCCGAAGCGGCGTTGCGGCGCGGCCGCCGCGCCGTGTTCGCAAGCGGTGGAGCGAAGGGGCGGGGGATGTTGCGGCTCGCCGAAGCAGCGCCCATCGTGCGCGGCGCCTGCGCCCTCAAGGACACGGCCAACGGCGCGCACCGCCGCCTGATCCTGGAATTCCGCAGCGGCAACGCCATCCTGCATTTCGTCAACGGCGCCGATGTGAAACGCTACGCGACCGCTGGCGTCGTGACGCCGGATCACACCATCCGAACCAAGAACTGGCCGCTCGTGCTCGAGGCGCCGCAAGACGGCGAGGAATTCGCGGCGAGCACCACCGCGGCGGCAGCCGCTTTCATGGAAAACTACCGGCGCTACTTCGCACGCCACAATGCGCGATGCGGCGGCGTCAAGACGATGCTCGATCCGCTGCCCCGCGTGGTGCTGGTGCCCGGTCTCGGCCTGTTCGGTCTCGGCCGTTCCAAGAAGGAGGCCAGGATTGCAGCCGATCTCGCGGAGGCTGCGGTCGAAACCATCACCGACGCCGAAACCGTCGGCCGTTTCGAATCGATCTCGGAAGCCGATATGTTCGATTGCGAATACTGGTCGCTGGAGCAGGCCAAGCTCGGCGCCGCGAAGGAATTGCCGCTCGCCGGCCAGATCGCGGCGATCACCGGCGCCGCGGGCGCGATCGGCGCTGCCACCGCGAGGGCGTTCGCGGCTGCCGGCGCCGAGGTTGCGCTGCTCGACGTGAACGAAGCGGCGGCGCGCTCTGTCGCCCAAGCGAGCGGCGGCGCGGCGCTTGCGGTTCGCTGCGACGTCACCGATGCCGCCTCGGTGCAGGCGGGGTTCGACAAGGTCGTCGAAAACTTTGGCGGCGTCGACATTGTGGTGTCGAATGCGGGCGCGGCCTGGCAGGGCCGCATCGGCGAGGTCGACGAGACGATCCTGCACCAGAGTTTCAATCTCAACTTCTACGGCCATCAGCGCGTCGCCCAGGCCGCGGTGCGGATCATGCGGGCGCAGGGCACCGGCGGCTGCTTGCTCTTCAACACCTCCAAGCAGGCGATCAATCCCGGGCCGAATTTCGGACCCTACGGCCTGCCCAAGGCCGCGACCCTTTTTCTGGCGCGCCAATATGCCCTCGACCACGGCGCCGACGGCATCCGCGCCAACGCCGTCAACGCCGACCGCATCCGCTCGGGCCTGCTCAGCAACGCCATGATCGCCGAGCGCGCCAAGGCGCGCGGCCTTACCGAGACCGAATACATGAGCGGCAACCTGCTCCGCCGCGAGGTGACGGCCGAGGACGTGGCGCAGGCCTTCCTCGCCCAGGCGCTGGCGCTGAAGACCACCGCCGACGTCACCACCGTCGACGGCGGCAACATCGCGGCCGCGCTAAGGTGACGCGCCATCACGCGCAGCCCAAATTTGCCGATTGAAAACCAAACTGAAAGCGCGAAAACTAGTGAGTTGAAGCGCTAGTCAGGGGTAACGTCCATGCCGTTTTGTCGCCGCCAAATCCTTCGGTTCGCTGGCGCCGCCGCCGCCACCTGGGTTCTGCCGCGTCTCGGCGCGGCGCTTGATTACCCGATGAGGCCGGTGCGCTTCATCGTACCCCTGGCGCCCGGCGGCGGGCTGGATTTTGTCGCGCGGCTCACCAGCGAATACATGTCGCGCGCCGTCGGCCAGCAGTTCTACATCGAGAACAAGCTCGGCGCCGGCGGCATGATCGGCATCGAGACGGCGGCGAAGAGCGCGCCCGATGGCTACTCGGTTCTCATCACCAACGACAACGTCGCGAGTGCGCCGCACGTTCTCAGCGTGAATACCGATTTCGTGAAGGACCTCGTGCCGGTCATCGAATTGTCGCGCCAGACGCTGGTGCTCGCCGTCCACAACTCGTTTCCCGTCAAGTCGGTGGCCGAATTTGTCGCGGCCGCGAAGGCGCGGCCCGGCATGAGCTTTGCCACCTCGGGCGTCGGCTCCAACCAGCACATTCTGGCGGAGTGGTTCGCCAAGACCGCCGGCATCAAATTGGAGCACGTGCCCTATCGGGGCGCCGGCCAGGCCGTCAACGACCTCATCGCCGGCCACGTCTTGATCGGCTTCCTGGGGCCGACCGCGCTGTTGCCGCACTACAAGACCGGAACGCTGCGATTCCTCGCGCAATCGTCGCGGGCGCGCGCCCAAAGCTTGCCGGAAGTACCAACGCTCGAGGAGGCGGGCTTTAAGGATGTGGTGCTCGAATCCTGGTATGGCGCCTTCGTGCCGGCCGGCACGCCGACCGCCGTGATCGCGTATCTGAATGCCGAGATGGCCAGGGCCATGGCGGATCCGGCGACCCGCGACAGCCTGCTGCAGACCGCAACCGAGCCGGTGGGCGGCAGCGCCGAGGAGTTCGGCCGCGTGGTGCGCGCAGATTCCGCAAAATACGCGCGGCTTGCGAAGGAGCTGAGCATCAGGATCAATTAAACGGGGCAGGACTCATAAACGGGGCAGGACTCGTAAACAGGCAGGACTCATAAACAGGCAGGACTCATGGGGACAGATCGTCGCCATCTCATCACCGGTGCGCTCGCGCTTGGCGTGACGGGCGCAATGCCGGCACACGCGCAGTCCGCGTATCCGAACCGTCCGGTGCGGGTGATCGTGCCGTTCGCCCCCGGCGGCGTGACCGACGTCGTGGCGCGGCTCATTTCGGGAAAAGTAAAGTCAGCGAGCAGTTCGGCAAGCAGTTCTATGTCGAAAACATCGTCGGCGGCTCCGGCAATGCCGGCATGGGGCAGGCTGCACGCGCCGCGCCGGACGGTTATACGATGCTGACGGCTTTCAGCTCGTACGTGATCAACCCCGCTTTGTTCGAGCGCATTCCCTATGATCCGGTCAACGACTTCGATCCGGTAGCGCTCGCCGTCACCTCGACCACGGTGATCGTCGTCAATGCCGACATCCCGGTGTCGAATATCCGGGAACTCGTCGCCCTGATCCGCGCCAATCCGGGCAAATACAGCTACGCCTCGGCCGGTACCGGGACGACGGGGCACCTCGCGGGCGAGCAGTTCCGTCTGGCGTTTGCACCCGACCTCGTGCACGTGCCTTTCGGCGGCGGAGCTCCCGCAATGGCCGCCGTCGTCGCCGGCCATACGCCGATCGGCATGGGCGCCCCGACGGTCGCCGTGCCCCTGGTCAATGACGGCAAGGTGCGTGCGCTTGCGGTGACCAGCAAGGTGCGTACGCAGACGCTGCCCCATGTGCCGACCATGGCGGAAAGCGGCTATCCCGACATCGCAGGAGACAGCTTCGTGGGATTCGTGGTCCCGGCTGGAACCCCGAAGGAGGTGATCGCGCTCCTTAACCGCGAGATCGTCAAGAGCCTGGCGACAGCCGAGATGAAAGAGCGTCAGGCTGCGCTCGGCAATGACGTCGTCGCGAGCACGCCGGAGGAATTCGGCCAGAGGATCAGGGCGGAGCTGTTAACGTGGGCAAAGGTGATAAAGGCCGCCAATATCAAGGCGGGGGGAGTGCCAGGCCATCGGATTCGCCCCCCCCAGAACAGGCGGCCCGCCCAGGCAGCACGCGATGGCGCCGTCTTTGCGAGGGCTCTGCGGACGTGTAATGTCGGGGCCAAGCCCCCAGGGCATTTCGCCAATGCGATGTGCGCACCGGACGGGGCTGGGTTTGGAAACCGCTAAGGAGTACGCAATGCGTTGTCGCTTTGGAATTGTCGGCATCACCGCGCGCACCGCAATGGCGGGCGCATCGCTTGCCGCGCTCGCCGTCTCGGCACAGGCCGCCGAGTACAAGATGACGGTC
>WNFL01252493.1_pt1 | contig 10408 bp, 8 predicted proteins | sample 5400361 | NCBI WGS metagenome assembly WNFL01 (sample SAMN13153351, study PRJNA577476) | soil metagenome | isolation source: 40 cm soil on Douglas fir-dominated hillslope | place: USA:California | collected 2013-09-17
GGACTTGGTCGGCGATGGCATCGTTGACGCCCACATTCGCTCGCTGATGGCGTCACAGCCAATCGACGTTGCATCGTCCGACCGCCACACGGTGAAACCATGGTTCAACGGGCGCATCCCGCAGGCGCCGCGGGTGGTCGATCTCGCCAAAGAAGATTTCCCTCTGGTCGGCGGACGGATCGACGTTGTCGGCGAACTCCCAGTGCCGACGCTGGTCTATGGTCACCGCAAGCATTTCATAAGCCTTACGGCAATACCCGCGCCCGGCCGCGCCAATTCGGCACCGGTACCGCGCACGGTGGACGGATATAACATGTATCGCTGGGTCGAGGGTGGGGTCGCATACTGGGCCGTCTCCGACGTCGCGGCCGCGGACCTCGACAAGTTCTCTGAGCTGTTCCGCACCACACCGCCCGATCAATGACAACGCCAGCGGCCCAGCCCTTGGGCAAGATGTATACCCGGCCGCGCATCGCAAGAGGCTTTCGTCGATCTGTCGGTTTACGCTCTTGCATCAAAGTATCCAGCCGGCGCTTGCGTTATAGGCAATGCCTTTGTCCGGTTACGTCCCTCGTTGAGAACCATTCAGCCGATGGAAGCTAACTTATTAGCGAGCGCGATCGCCAGCACGTTGCGGTGCAACTCGTCTTAGCAGCTTCAATCCACGGATTGAGCCCGTATCGTGGCCCTTGGAGAACACGTCGCCGGTGCCGATCGCGGCGAGCATGACACTCGAAGTGATCGGTCTAGTGCCGGGCACCGTCTTCAGACGCGCGCACGCAGGCTCTAGAGGGTTTCCCGGCCGATTTGAATCGGAGGGATTCCCATAGGGTTAGAGGTGAGCGATTCTTCGGCATTAATTCTCCTTTGAGGGGGGTGAGCGATGCCGAAGCCCTATTCTGCCGACTTGCGCAAGTAGGGTCACACTCAGGATAAGAACATAAAGACAACGAAATCAAGAGAGCAAGCACCGCGCGCCCTAATCAGGCAGATTTCTTGTTGGGCCGAGGGAATATTCCAAGTTCTGTCGGGTTAGAGTTAGGGGTTCCTTGTCGGAACCCCGGTGACAATGGTGACTGACTTCGGCGACCGGTGACTTGGCCTTCCCCCACGGACAAGCCCGGCGCCGCTTTTTGCCTCTTTAGGAGCGTGTGCCACCGTGGTTAGTTATCTGTCCATTTCACCTCTCGGGCGGCCAGCACCCGGCGAAGCGCGGCGACGTTGGCGGCAATAGCGTCGAGAAGCGCCAGCACATGGCCGGTGCTTCGATTGTCGCGCACCCCGAGTGCTTGCTCCAGCCGTATGATCAAGCCGCCTGCCCGCAACCCACCTATCGGCATGGTGTTTGCTTTTTGGACAGGGGCGTCGTCATGTCCACCGCAGGATCAACCATGACTGTGATCGGGCAAGGCGGCTGCCCGCAGGGCGCTGGAGAAGCTATGCCATCGAGCTATATTGATTAAAACTTCCAGAAAGATGCTTAAAAAGGCCGTGCATTCGTTTTCTGTGTCTCAGGCTTGGTAGTAGATCCCTATGTAAAATAACGCATCAGTGAGCTCCCTACGTAGCCTCGGAAAAGAGTTTTTGCATTATGTTTCTGAATTTCGGCGGAGCCTTTTCGTTGAACTTCCTGAATTCATCCTCTACAACTTCGTCACGGCGACCGTGATAAAGGACATTGAAAAGAAAGACACTTTCTCCAAGGAAGGAGGCCTTCAGGAGCTTAGTATCTGTTGGACTCGGAATAAAGCCAAGTGGACGAAATAATCGCCTTGTAACGTTTGCAACGTGCGGGTCCGAAAAGCCAAATTCGCGGCTATAATGATCACATGCGTTACGCAATTCACGAATGATATCTAATTCTTGATATGTAGAGTCATCGATAAAGCCGAAAAGACATGCAATTTCCATGCGTCTGGAGAATGTTCCAAGCGGGCCTTCAAATCGAAAAATACGATCGTATTCAGTAGCTGTCGGAGAAAAGGAAAGACATTTTGACAATCGATATTTCAATGTGTCATCTAGGAAATTAGCCATTAAAATGATGCACACGCGATCGTCTTCGGCATCAAGCTCTGCGTTCAGCGCATTCATATCAAGGGGTGTAATGCGACCACTGGAATATTGTCGGAGCCTCTTAATCGAATTTGCTGTTTCTTGAAAGACGCTGGACCGTTTATTCGCTTTCGCTGATTGCCCCCCCATCATGGTACTCTCCCTTACCTGGACACTGATAAACAAGACCCCTTTCCAATCTAACCAGGAGGTCTCGCCGGTTATTCCAACTCAGCGACTTCAATTTTAGGTGAGAATATGTTCCAATAGCCCGTTGGTAGCCCGAAAATCTCAAATCTTTCAGTATGGCTGGCGCCGCGGATACGGCGTCGGCGCCGCCTAGCCGTCGCACTACACTTTTTGCCTTCTCTCTTGCTCGGCCCAGGGGTCTGGCAGCCGCTGCGGGAGCCCCGTGACGGTGGCGTATCCAGCCACGCTCCCATCGGCGGTGGCTGCAATGACCCGCGGGGCAACGAAGGCGAGTGGACCCAAAACGCGGACGTGGCGCTCGCCGAAACCCTCGCATTCGGCAATCTCGGCCAGAGTTGCGACGCAGCCGAGCCGAAGCTCTTCGATCCAACCGCGGGCCTTGGCGATGGCGGAGAGCAGACCCTCGCGGGCCTCGGGTGCCATCGGAGGCACCGCGGTGGGACTATGGACGATATCCTTCACGGCCACGGAGGCAGGAGCCTTCCAGGGCGGCACCAGCGGGGTGGAGGTCGGCCCGCTCGCATCCAACTCGTCACGATGGAGTTCTGGCAGCTCCTTTGCGTCACTTGGCGTCAGACGAACCTCGACGGCTTGCGCTTCGATGATCACGCGATCGACGTGGCGCTCGATCAAGTCGCGATCCACCCCCTCGATCGGAAGCTCCAACGATCGAAGGTGCGTGGCGACACCGTCCCGGTACCAGGGACCGACAGAACTACGCTGGTTACATCGGGATGGGTGATGGGAGACTTTGATGACTGAGGCTTTGCCCATCGAGGAACCCGTGCCGCCCGTCCCGCCGCCGGAAGCGACCGCCGAGCTCGATGCTGCGCCACTGCAGGCCGCATCGGTCGATGGGCTAGTGCCGGCGACCGATCAAGATGCAAATTTGCACGGTGACGGCCTGGCCATCTCTACCCGCGCCAGCCGCGCAAGTTCAATCCGGCTCGATAATTGCAAGCCTGTCCGGATCCAGCTTCAGATCATATTTGCGACCGTCAGAGGCATAGGCGTCATCGACCTCCCAGACTTCATCGTCCTCATTGAGTTCGATCTTGCCCCAATTTGAAAAGCCCTCGTTGCGCAGCATGGCCTCGATGCTGGGCCGCTCCTCTGGACTAGCACTACTTTGGCAGATTTTTCAGGTCGCGTCGCGGTGGAGGCGTCTACGGCAATGCGGGCATCGCTGAAGCGGTCGAAAGAATTGGTTCACGATAGCGTGGCGTACAGCAGGCAAGCTTGGTTGAGGTGGCGGTACGTCGATTCTTTTTTCCCCGTTTCGCTTGCGCGAGGCGGTGATGCTGAAGGAAGGCATACGCGATCATTGTCATGAGTGCGTGCCGGTGAAGGCCTTGCCAGGATCGGCCCTCGAAGTGGTCGAGGCCGAGTTCTTCCTTCATCTGCTGATGAGCTTGCTCACAGACCCATCGCGCCTTGATGGTGGCGGCCAATTTGCGCAGGTTTACGCCTGCCGGCAGGTTGGCGAGATAGTATTTTTTCTCTCCTGACGCGCGGTGCTCGCCAATGAGCCAGGCCTCGTCGCCCGGCAGATGTTGCTGACCCTTGTCCCTGATCCGCTGTGGTGGTCCGTCGGCTGTGCGCACACGGACGGCAGCGAAGCGGGCCTTGAGCTTTCCTTTCGTGCCGGTTCGCCAAGTGATGGCCTGCCACTTGGCGCCGGCCAGCATGTCTTCGGCTGCGATCGATAGAATGTTGGGAATAGCGTGCTGACGCGGACGGCCGCGCTCGGCTCTTGGCCAGATCATCTGCACGCCGACAGGGTACACCTTGAGATGGAGAGGGATGCCAACGGCCCAGGTCAAACCGCGCTGCGTGAGCCCTTGCCGAAATGGCGCGCTCAGTCCGTAACCGGCATCAGCAAGCACGCAGCCAAACCGGACACCGGCTGCAATCACGCGGTCGATCTCAGCGAGCGCGATCTCCGGCTTCGTTCGCGCGGCGCGGTATTCGATAGGCACGCCAGCTCGTTTCAGACGTGCCCGATCGTTCGTCCAGCTTTCAGGAAGGAAGAGGCGCAAAGCTACAGTCACAGGCACCTCGCCTCGCGCCAGCGTCAGTGACACCAACGTCTGGCAGTTGGCAGTCTTTCCCAGTGCCGAAGCATATTGCGGGGCAACCCCGACCGAGTGCCTGCCCTTTTTCGGCATGGCCGTGTCGTCGATCACCAACACCGCATCGCTGCCGCCGACGAGCTTGTCAGCCTGGACCAGGAGTTCCGGCTCCAGCGGCGCTGCCTCCCAGACGCCAGCAGCAACAAAATGATGCAACTGATCATAATCACCAGGGGCAAACCGCTCCGCCAGGGGCGCAACACTCTTGCGGTCGCCAGGCCCAATCAGCCCCGCTACGTAAAGCGGACACATCCGTCGCCGCGCCTTGTGACCCAGATGCTCCAAGAACGGCTTCAGCCAGCTTTCAAGATCGCTTTCCCAATTCGATGACATACCCGCCATGGTCGGCCCTCCAATAAGCCGACCACCCATGAGTCACAGAAAAACTGATTCGTGAATCCCAGCTTCCCAATCAGAGTAAAAAATCTGCCAAAGTAGTGCTAGGGTCCAGACTCAATTAGATCATATCCAATAGACCAGGGCGGCGACGATGCACACGCTGGAAAAGAAGTTTCGAGCGAGCTTGTCGTAACGCGTGGCGATGCGCCTGAAATCCTTAAGCCGGCAGTAGCATCGCTCGATAACGTTGCGGCCCTTGTAGGCTTCCTTGTCGTATCGGATGGGTTTCTTGCGGTTCGCCCGGCCCGGGATGACGGGCATGATGCCGTCCTCCCGGAGTGACTTGCGGAATTGGTTGCTGTCATAAGCCTTGTCACCAAGCAACTTCTCGACGCCCGCCATCATGCCCACGCACGCCGGCGCGACTGTGCAGTCGGCAATGTTGCCGGGCGTCAGAATGATCACCCACGGGCGACAGAACTCGTCGACAAGTGCGTGAATCTTGCTGTTCCGGCCACCCCTCGTGACGCCGATCGCCTGTTCGGGCGCCCCCCTTTGCCGCCGCCAGCGCAGCGGTGCGCTTTGACATGCGTGCTGTCCAGCGCCACTTGCTCAGGCGGCGCCGGCGATCCCGCTACCGTTTCGAAGATCTGCTGAAAAATGCCGCGCCCGCTCCAACGATTGAAGCGATTGTACACCGTCGTATACGGGCCATATTCGGGCGGAAAGTCCTGCCAACGACATCCCGTCTTCAGCACGTGTATGATCCCGCTCAAAATCCACCGATTATTCTGGCTTCGGCCCGGGTCGATTCATTGGAATAAGAGGTTTTATCTTCGCCCACTGCTCGTCATTCAACCAGAACAGGTTCGCTCTCATGGTCGGCCCCCCGATTCGCTTGGCCAACCACTTGAATCTCAACATAGTTAATTAGGTTTTAACCCTAGGGGGCCGGTCTGCCAGTACCTGTCCAGGCGCCAACATGCCTGCCGCCACGATGAGACCAAATAGGACTTGTTTGATAGTTGACATGGGAGTTCCGCGCGTCGATGTGCCGAACAAACGCAGACGGGCTGGGCCCGTTCCGACCATTATGTTTGGTATCGGCCAAGGCCGATGCTCTTTGTCTTCGTCATCGAGGCTCGATCACCGAGCTCCGGACAGGGATGCCCGCCTATGCGGCCAGCGCTGGGAACGCTTGGCCGTGGCGCAGACGGAATCTGGGGACAAGGACCGATTTCATTGTTGAAGGTGTCGACAAGCTGACCGACAGCAGGCCCGCGTGGTCGCTTTGTTACCGCGCAAGTGGCTGACGCTGACTCGGGACGGTCGGCCCGTTTCGTTGGCCCCGGCGCACACCGCCACGCCCCTCCCGCGCTGGGGCCAGCGAGGCCCCCCGCTCATGTAGAGCCGGATCGATTTCATCATCACCGTCGGCCAGCACCCTGATGACGAACCGGTGCTCGATGTCCGCCTGGATCGCGTTCGCGTGGTCTGCGTCCGCCGTGCTAGCGCCCCGTCGCGCTATTTCAGTCGTCATCCGGCTCGCGCCCGATAATCGCGAGCGTGTCCGGATGAAGCCACAGATCGTACCTACGGCCGTCGGAGGCATGGGCGCCGTCGACCTCGCTTCGGGGCTAAAATCCTCAATGAAAATCAAAACACCCGTTTGATCGTCCGGGTACTGAATTTGATGCAAGTGCGCGCCACGAACACGCGCACCCGCCCGCGAGATGCCCCGACCAGCCTCACGCCGCGCGACTGCAGCCACGCATCCATTTCGGCGCGCGTGAAACGACGCTTAGCTTCCTTGGGGCCGGCGCTGTGAACGGTCGAATAGAGCGACGCCCCGGCGGCCTCGCTGTCGCAATCGCGCCGTCCGGTCGATTTTCTCCTCACCTGAAATTTGGCTCACGTTCTCCGGACTCCAGTGCGTTCACTGCCGGGCAGGTCAAGCGCCAGGTCAGGCCTGAGGACGCATAATCAAGGTCGACCCTACCACCCACGCTGCGCTCCGCCATTGTTTCCATAACTATGGTGCCGAACCCGCGCCGCTTCGGAGCAGGCACCGGCGGCCCATCGCGCTCAGTCCAGCTCATGGTGAAGGTGTCGCCCTCGGTCCCCCAGGAGACATCCACACGGCCCGTATCCGTCGAGAGCGCCCCATATTTTCCGGCGTTGGTGGCAAGTTCGTGGAGCGCGAGCCCGATGGCTTGCGCTGCAGCTGAGTTGAGGCGCAGCTTAGGGCCGTACACGGCGATACGAGAAGCAATGAGGCCGGCGAAGTGTGCGAGCTGGGCGCGAACCAGGTCCTCGATCTCGACCCCATTCCATTCGTTCCGGACGAGCAGGTCCTGATTGGCTGAAAGCGCCTGGATGCGCTCGGAAAACCGCTCGACGAAGTCTTCGGGACTTTTGGTGACGGTCTGGTGAGCGATCGCTTGCACGACACTGAGCATATTCTTGGCGCGATGATTAACCTCGCGCATGAGGAGGTGCTCCTTTTCCTCGCGCTCCTTGCGTTCCGTAATATCCAGGATCACGGCTGTGTTGCGTAATGCCCGGCCGGACCCGTCGCGAATGACGTTCACGGTGACACGCGCCCAGACCGCGTTTCCGTCTTTACGGATATAGCGCTTTTCCACGTCGAAAACGTCTGACTCGCCGGCGACCAGCCGTCGAAACATCTCGCGGTCGCGGTCGCGGTCGTCTGGATGCGTGATGTCGTATACCGTCCGGACGAGCAATTCAGCCTCGCTGTAGCCCACGAACTTGCACATCGCGGCGTTCGCGCGGAGGAAACGGGCGCCTTTGGGCTCTACTTCAATCTTGCCTACGCTGCTGACATCGAACATGGCACGGAATGTCGCTTCGCGCTCGCGCAGCAAATCGGTGGTCTCTCGAAGCTCCGCCATCAGCGTGTTGACCTCGGCGACGGGCGTTCCGCTTGTCACGAGGGGGCCGCCCTCTCCCGAAGCGATTGCAGCGCGAGCCGCATGGCCGACCGAGCGCGCGATAATCCGGCCCACCCATAAGGCCAAGGCAACCACCAGCGTAAACGCTAGCAATGCCATCACGCCGAGGGTCCACCACTGCGCCCGAACCGGAGCCTCAAGCAAAGCCTTGGGCGCCCACACGGCGGTTTCCCAGCCGGTCAATTCCGACCGCGCGTATGCCTCCAGAGACGGGCGCCCATCCGAGTCGATAAACTCAAAGACGCCTCCGGGTTTTGCGTCATGCCATTGCGCCGGCGGGAGCTCCTTCCCAACGACCGCACCCTCCTGCTCGGACCCCGTGATAATGCGGTGCGCGGCGTCGCAAACCACCGCATGCCAACCTGGCGGCAGCTGATTTGCAGCGACCAAGCCTGCCAGGGCGTGCCGACCGGGCGACCTGACGAGGGCGTAGCGGCTCTCGCCATCGATCTGCACGGGCACGATGATGGCGAACACAAGTTGCTTGACGACGGCGCCCATGAACAGGCCGGTTACCTGCGGCTTACCGATTGTGAGAGCCCTCTGCACAGGCTCCGGAACAGCTACCTTTTCCAAGGTCGTGCCGAAGGGCACCCAGGTATTGACGAGCTGCTGCATGCTGCGATCGACGAGCATGATGTTGCCGCTCTGGCGCATGGCCAGCGAGGCCTCGGCCTGGCGCTGGAACTCGGCGAAGTCGCCTTGGCGTAGCGACGGCGAGGCAGCCAATGCCTGCAGTTTCTCGATCTCGCCGATGATCTCACGGTCGACGTCCGCCGACAAAGCACGTCCTTCAATCGTCAGCTGCTCCCGAACCTGGTCGAGTTGCGCGTTAGCAATGCGAAATCCGGCGTAGGTGCCGAAGAGCAGGAGCGGAGCAACGATCGCGCTTCCGAGCATAACCAGCAGGTGCCACAACGGCCGTGGATTGCGGAGCGCAGGCAGCGTTCCGATCCGCAAGATGATCCCGCCAGCGACGCAGAGCAGGCCGACGGCGGTCGGCAGTGGGGGCGAGCTGACTGAAACCGAGCCGTAGAGCGTGTCGATGCCGGTCAGGTAGCCGAGCAAGGCGAACACCGCAATGGCACCGGCGATGCCACCGAGCATGGTCGCGGCGAAGCGATGCCGCTCGAAACGGCTGAGCGCGAGCGAGCCGCCCACGAGCCCTAACGCCAGCGTCGCCACGTTTGCTACCCGGAATGAGGCCGCCCGCAACGCAGCCCACGGTGCCAGCCAACGGTCGATGATACCAAGATCGACGTTGAGCAGGACCAGGACCAGGCCGAGCGCACCGAGGGCAGCCATGGCGAGACCGACCGCGAACGCGAAGCGCGAGTCCTTGCCTGGGTGCATGAGCGCGAGGCCGAGGGCTGCAAGGCACAAAGCTCCTACCGGCCTCATAGGGGGGAATCCTGGTCCCCAGCTCGATAGCAGCGGAAGCCGCGCCCACCAGCCGAGGAGCACCACAGCGGCAATTGTCGCCGCGGCAAATCCCGCGGCTTGGCTCGCATGTTGTCTCTTTAGGCTGTCGGCCTTGCCAACAAACAGCGTCACGTCGACTCCAGAAAGTCAAAACCGCAGCCGGCAGGCGCTCGCGGACCTACGGTCAAGCCTGTCCGGCAACGTTTTCAACATAAGTGCTTGCGTGAACGGGGCTATGCCTTTGCAAAAAATTCTGTCGAAGCCGGAACATAGCTACACCGCCGGCACGTCCCGGGGGAATGAGACTAAGGAAGCGCCCGCGATCGATCATGTGCCGGCTTCGAACGCGGGGGCTACCCGTAGCTCACTCCTGCCAGAAATCCTTGAACCGGTTCGGCGCCAGGGCGCCGTGACCGATGGCGCGTGCGGCTTCTTCCTGGGTGTTTCGTTGGGCTGCTTGCGCAATGGGGGACCAGACATCTGGAGCCCGGCCTCTTGGATGGTGGCCCGGGGGAAGGGCCGCAGCCGCGTGAGGCTTGTTGGCAACCCACGCTCGTCGGTCGGCCATCTCACAACTCGTCAAACGTTGCCCACTGCACCTACCGGTTGTGAAGCCGCCTCTGAAGCCCGTCGCACCGCCACCTGTGCCACGTGTCCGCGAAGGGCACACAGATATGCCGAGTGGTTCGCATTGATCGAGCGCTATCACGCCAACCGGCAAATGGGATCAGGAACGCGATGGAAATGGGGATAAAGCCAGCTGGCCCGACGAAGACAAAGTGTTTGACAGGATGCTCGTTCGGCTTAGGCGCTTGACACCGCGTCGGGAAAGAAGCCGCGCGACCCAGTCAACCAGTTGCGCGACATCTTGATTGCAGAAACCGCCGAGAAGAACGGACTGACGCTGGTCAGCGACGACGTGAATTTACGCTGCGTGACAACAGAATTTGGTGGCAACGCGATCACGCTCGCGGACCTGCGAGCGAGAATCCCACGATCTTCCTAGGTGCTGAGTCTCTCCCGCGCAATCGAGTATGTTTGACGGCGCTATCTCGCTCGTTGTAGCAGTGTCTCCTGATCGCCTCGTGCCGCTGGTGAGGCGTGCGCTTCGGCCGGCGACCGCTTCGGGTCGGTCATTTTCGACCATCGTGCACGATCCCCGCTGACGGCAGCTTGTCGCCGGGTAGGCGAGGACGTTACCACCCTCGCCCCCCACAGACCCGAACGTGCGCGATTCACGCATTCGGTTCCTCACGCGAGAGCTTCGCTGACGAT
>WNFL01103173.1_pt1 | contig 10407 bp, 9 predicted proteins | sample 5400361 | NCBI WGS metagenome assembly WNFL01 (sample SAMN13153351, study PRJNA577476) | soil metagenome | isolation source: 40 cm soil on Douglas fir-dominated hillslope | place: USA:California | collected 2013-09-17
TTGGCAAAATTGATGCCCGATACTGCGGAACATGTTATGCCTGATGGCAGTATTCATACGATGCCCGCTTCTTCATTGAAGACAGGCAGCCTTGTGCTTATTCGCCCAGGAGCAAGTGTTCCCGCTGATGGTATTGTTGAAGATGGCGAATCGGATGTCAACGAAGCCATGATTACAGGCGAGTCGCTGCCGGTCAAGAAAATCTTAGCGGCGAAGGTTATCGCAGGTACGATCAACGGCAATGGCAGTTTGCGCGTGCGGGTTTCAGCGGTAGGCGAGCAAACTGCACTAGCTGGCATTATGCGTTTGGTACGCGAGGCGCAACAAAGCAAATCCCGCACACAAATTTTGGCGGACAAGGCTGCGGGCTGGTTGTTCTATTTTGCAATTGGTATAGCGGTGTTAACAGCGATCCTATGGACGTTTGCACAAGGTTTTAATTTGTTCACTTTGCAGCGTGTGGTAGCCGTATTGGTCATTGCGTGCCCACATGCGTTAGGGTTGGCGATTCCGCTTGTCGTGGCGATCAGCACCACCTCCGCAGCGCAGAACGGGATTTTGATCCGCGATCGTTTGGCGTTCGAAGCCGCTCGCGAGATTGACATCGTTATCTTCGATAAGACCGGGACGTTGACCAAAGGCGAGCAGGGCGTGGTAGCTATTAAGACTTTCGGTGGTTTGGTTGAAGAGCACGCTCTCGCCCTAACCGCTGCTGTTGAAGCGGACTCGGAACATATCGTTGCCCGCGCGCTTCGCCAGGCAGCCCAGGAAAAGAATCTAAAATTGCTAACCGTTTCTGATTTTGAAGCCATCAAAGGACGCGGTATCCATGCGAAACACAATGGAAAAGATATATATGTGGGTGGTCCGCGTTTGCTTGAAATGCTCAATGTGCAACCCGATCAGGAAATCACCGCATTTGCCCAATCTGCCGGCTCAAAGGGCCAGACGGTTGTTTACCTGCTCGTAGAGAAACGCGTGATGGCTGCTTTTGCATTGGCAGATATGATTCGCCCAGAGAGTTATGAAGCGATCAAAAAATTAAATGAGATGCAGATCCAGGTTGCCATGCTGACTGGCGATAGTAAAGAAGTAGCCAAAGCCGTAGCAGACGAACTTGGTATTGCCATGTTTTTTGCCGAGGTGCTTCCTGAACATAAAGACCAGAAAATCGTTGAACTGCAAAAGCAGGGCAAGAAAGTGGCGATGGTCGGCGACGGTGTGAACGATGCACCTGCTCTTGTCCGCGCAGACGTGGGCATTGCGATTGGCAGCGGTACTGATGTTGCCGTGGAATCGGCCGGCATTGTTCTCGTCAAAAGCAATCCGTTGGATGTTGTCAAAATTTTCAAATTAAGCCGCGCCAGTTATCGCAAGATGATACAGAATCTTGTCTGGGCTTCAGGATATAACATTGTTGCTTTGCCGTTGGCGGCTGGTGTTTTAGCATGGGCAGGAATTTTGCTTTCGCCCGCGGTTGGAGCCTTGTTGATGTCCCTCAGTACTGTGATCGTTGCAATTAATGCTCAATTATTGCGACGTGTGAATTTAAGTCAATAACAATATTAAATAAGGAGAATATTATGACGAGTACGGTACATGACCCCATGACCCTGTTTGCCACATGGATATTGATCCTGAAACTGCCGCTGGCACATCCGAATACAATGGCAAAACCTATTATTTCTGCTCGCTAGGTTGCAAGAAGAGTTTCGATAAAGCGCCCGAGAAATACCTCGACAAGAGTGAGCACACTCACCAACATTCTTCATCAACGGTTTGATGGGAATGGATATATCTGAAACGACATCTGATAGATTACAGACCCCTATTGCGAAAACAGCCTGCGGCGGCAAATTGAAAGATACTACAGGCTATCCCAGCGCTATCTATCATGGTGAACAAGTTTATTTTTGTACTCGCACCTGTTTACTTGCATTTGAGCAAAATCCTGACCCGTTCATGGCAGGCGAGCTCGATCATCCGATAGACGATGAGTAGTATATATAAAAGTGAGAACTATGTCTGAGACTAAACAACTTACACTTCCCATCACTGGCATGACTTGCGCGAACTGTGTTGCAACTGTAGAGCGCAACCTCAAGAAACTTGACGGTGTGAACACGGCGGTTGTCAATTTATCGTCCGAACGCGCCACAGTGGATTTTGATTCAGCGAAGCTTGGTCTTACTGATGTGATTGCGCGCGTACAACGTGCAGGTTACGGAGTTGCCACCGGTGATGCCGAACTTATCATCAAGCGTCTCTCCGATGACAACGATGCACGTCGTCTTGAGAAAGCTTTGCTCAAACTCGAAGGTGTGTTGGATGCCCAAGTGACTTTTGCAAATGAAAAAGCAAGAGTACGTTATATACCCACAATTGTAAGTCAGATTGAAATTCGTGCGGCGGTTTCACGATCTGGTTTTGAGGCGATGGAGTTGGGCGGCGAGGCGGAAGATGCTGAAGCCAAGGCACGCCAGGCTGAAATCGAATATCAGTCTATGTTGTTGTTCATTGGGGCTCTATTCACTATTCCGCTGTTCTTGTATTCGATGGCGATTGACCTTGGGTTTATTCCATCTTCCATTGGTCATGGCAATCACTCCTCGCATTATATTATGTGGTTCCTTGCCACACCGGTGCAGTTCTATGTAGGTTGGCAATATTACGTGGGCGCGTTCAAAGCTTTGCGTAACAGATCTGCCAACATGGATGTATTGATCGCACTGGGTTCTTCCGCCGCGTATTTTTATTCCATCCCGATTACGTTTGGATTATTGCCTGGGCACGTTTACTTTGAAACTTCCGCCGTGATCATCACGTTGATCAAACTTGGCAAACTCTTGGAAGCCCGCGCAAAAGGGCGCACCTCTGAAGCGATCAAAAAGCTGATGGGACTGCGCGCCAAAACCGCTCGCATCATTCGCGACGGGGAGGAGGCTGAGGTCTCGATTGACAGTGTTCGCGTCGGAGACTTGGTCCTCGTCAGACCTGGTGAGAAGATTCCCGTAGACGGTGTCGTTGTCGAAGGTCGCAGCGCCGTGGACGAATCCATGCTAACTGGTGAGTCACTTCCCGTTGAAAAGAAGCAAGGCGACACGGTTATTGGTGCAACATTGAATAAACTGGGCTTATTGAAATTTGAAGCGACAAAAGTTGGCAAAGAGACTGCGCTCGCACAGATTATCAAATTGGTTGAAGATGCGCAGGGCAGCAAAGCGCCCATCCAAAAACTTGCGGATCAGGTCTCTGCTATATTTGTGCCTATTGTGATTGCAATTGCAGCTCTCACTTTTGCTGGCTGGTATTTTTTTGGACCAGCTTTACCAGCGAATACTAATACCGATAATTTCGCACGTGCCTTGATCAATATGGTGGCTGTGCTGGTGATTGCCTGTCCATGTGCTATGGGGCTTGCGACACCGACTGCTGTGATGGTCGGGTCAGGCAAGGGTGCAGAGTTGGGCGTGCTGTTCAAAAGCAGTGAAGCATTAGAACGTGCCGGGAAAGTTTCTGTGGTTGTTCTCGATAAAACTGGGACGATCACGAAAGGTCAGCCTGCGGTAACGGATGTTGTTACGAGTAGGGAAATAACGAGTGATGAACTATTACGACTGGCCGCCTCAGTAGAGAAGGGGAGCGAGCATCCGCTGGGTGAAGCGATTTGGGCAGAGGCAACGACTCGTGGTTTAACTTTAGTGGAGCCTGCCGGGTTTAAAGCAGAGACTGGGCATGGCGTGCAGGCTGAAGTCGAGGGAAGAAGCGTTGCCGTAGGCAGTATCCGCATGATGAATGCGAACAACTATTCCGTGAATGGACTTGAATCCGAAGTCTCGCGTTTGCAATCCGAAGCGAAGACTGCCATGCTGGTTGCGATTGATGGAAAAGTTGCAGGCATCATCGCGGTTGCGGATACGGTGAAGGATGGTTCGAAGGAAGCGATCGCCGAACTGCATCGCATGGGTATCAAGATTGTGATGATCACTGGCGATAATCAGAAAACTGCCGAAGCGATTGCGAAACAAGTAAATATTGACACTGTGCTCGCCGAGGTTTTGCCGGAAGGAAAATCAAACGAAATCAAGAAGCTTCAGAGCGAAATCGCAAATCGTAAATCTGAAATCGCAAATGTAGTTGCAATGGTTGGTGATGGCGTTAATGATGCGCCCGCACTTGCGCAAGCCGATGTGGGTATCGCTATTGGTACAGGTACTGATGTTGCGATGGCTGCCGCACCCGTGACGTTGATGAGTGGTGATCTGCTTGGAGTAGCGCGCGCGATTAATCTTTCACGAAAGACATTGGGCACGATCAAACAAAATCTGTTCTGGGCGTTTTTCTACAATGTAGTGTTAATTCCCGCCGCGGCGTTTGGATATCTTGTGCCTATGCTTGCTGCTGGAGCGATGGCGTTCAGCAGCATCTTTGTGGTAATGAATAGTTTGCGATTGGGAAAAGCAAAAATCTAACCAGTTATCATCGGCTTGAAATGGTGGCTGAATATAATGAATCAAGACTAACCGATGATCAAATCATCGCCGCAGTAAAAAAGAAAGCTAGCACGCAGCGCCTGCATAATCATCGACACTGGCGACATAAAAGCGACTCTCTGAGTCGCTTTTATGTTTGCGGTATACTCATTCTACTGAGAGGTAAATTTATGCCGCATTACTTTACATTGCAAGAAGCTAATCAAGCGTTGACATCGATTCGTCCATGGATGGATGAAGTCCAATCCATTCGTGGCGAAATTCTGATGCACCAGCCCGAGATTTGGAGCGTAATGGAAAAATCTGCGGGCAATGGTGGTAATCCAACGTTGAGCCGCATGGTCAAAACCTTTGATCGGCTGGATGCCTTAATGCATAGCATTCAAGATGCTGGTGCGATCATCAAGGATATTAATACCGGCTTATTGGATTTTCCCACTTTCAAAGACGGACACGAAGTTTATTTATGTTGGAAACATGGCGAAGGCGATATTGCCTTTTGGCATGAAATCGAAGACGGTTTTGCTGGGCGTCAATCGATTGATAATTTTTAAATACCCCTTATAGGAGAAAAATGAACAAAGGTATTTGGTATGGCATTGGTGCGTATGCTCTTTGGGGCTTCTTCCCGATTTACTGGAAGTTTTTGCACCAAGTTTCAGCTTTGCAGGTGATTGGGCACCGTATCGGCTGGTCGTTTATTTTGTTGGCGATTTACGTCTTGGTCACCAAACAATGGCAGGATTTTCGTTCCGTCGCATTCAAAGCTAAGACAATCGGAATCTATTCCATAGCGGCTGTACTGCTTAGCTTTAACTGGTTAATTTATGTTTGGGGGGTCAATTCGGGTTTTATCGTTGAAACCAGCCTTGGATATTTCATCAATCCATTGCTGAGCGTGTTATTGGGCGTTGTATTTCTGCGTGAACGTTTACGTCCCAGGCAATGGATTCCTGTAGGACTTGCGACAGTTGGTGTGATATATCTAACTTTTGTTTACGGCCGCCTGCCCTGGATCGCTCTTTCGCTTGCCTTTTCATTTGGTTTCTATGGCTTTGTGAAAAAACTTTCTCCGCTTGGGTCACTTTACGGTCTGACCCTTGAAACGGGAATTGTCTTTCCGATTGCGTTGATTTATCTGGTCATTGTTAATTTCAATGGTTCTGGCGCTTTTCTTCATACCGGCACGCTGGCGGATGTTTTCCTGATTGGCGCCGGACTCGTGACTACGATTCCACTTTTGATGTTCGCCTCCGCCGCGAAACAAATCCCACTAACGATTGTAGGTCTTTTGCAATATATCGCGCCGACATTACAATTCTTGATCGGCGTCTTCATTTATAAGGAACCTTTCGACGTTGCGCACTTTATTCTTTATTGGTTTTTCCATTGTCTGGGTGGCATTGATTATTTTCGCTGCTGAAAGCTATTTTGCAAATCGGGCGCTGGTACAGCCAATTCCTGAACTCGGAGAAGATTGAAGGAGCTTCTCACTCCTGAAATATATTCTGTTCTTATTGACAGACCCCTTCCATTTCCTTCATTTTTCACCGTGATATACTCTTTTGCGGAGAACTGGAGTATGGAAAGGGTAGGGCGTTGATTTCTACTTTACCTTTCCGCGTGCGGAAAAAAAACAGGAAGAAACTCCAGAATCCAAATGACAAACGTCAAAGCCTTTTTCAAACCAATGTCGATATAATTTATCCAAAACGGTATAAGGAGTTTTGATATGAATTTTGCAATGTGGCGTAAAGCGCTTAACGTAATACCGGAAGTTTCAAAAGACGAATGGGATGGGTTGGATGTCGTCTCAAAATGGCTGATCTCAACTCGTGCAGCGGTTCTCGTGATGACCTTTATCTCGGCCGCTCTTGCCGGACTTTTTGCTTGGCGCGACGGCTCGTTCAGTTTTCTTCCCTGGATTGCGCTCACGCTGGGGCTTATTCTCGCGCATGCGAGTAATAATATTTTTAATGACTACACCGATTTCGTGCGCGGCGTGGATAAGGACAATTATTACCGCAACATCTATGGTGCGCAACCTGTTGCTAGTGGGTTAATGACCAAACGTCAGCATCTCACCTATTTCGTAGTGACAGCTTTGATCGCTCTGACAATTGGTCTTTACCTTGTCTCTTACACGGGCTTTAGCGGAACGACCTGGACGTTGCTGGGCCTCGGCGCGTTTTTCCTCTTATTCTATACCTGGCCCCTCAAGGGGATGGCTATGGGTGAGGTCGCGGTCTTAATTGTTTGGGGACCTCTAATGATCGGCGGTGGACATTACGTTCTTACTCATCAGTGGAATTGGTTTGTAGTGATTGCGAGTCTGCCTTATGTCTTAGGCGTGACCACGGTCATCTTTGGCAAACATATTGACAAGCTTGAAATGGATCAAGCGAAGGGAATTCATACTCTCCCGGTTGTCATCGGCGAAAAAGTCTCGCGCTATTCTGTACTCGTAATGATGGTCGCCCCCTATCTCTTCACACTTTATTTGATCCTTGCAAAGTTCTTTACGCCAGTGATGTTGATTGTATTTCTGGCGCTGCCTACTTTCCTGCAAATCTATCCATTCTTCCTCAAGCCCAAACCAACGACGCCACCGGAAGGGCAAATTGGCTGGCCGCTTTATTTTGTGGGCTATGCCTTTGTCAATAACCGAAAATTCGGCTCGCTCTTCATGTTGGGTTTATTGATTGATGTATTCCTGCGAGTCATTCCATTTACGGCACACTTAATCAAACTCTATTGGAGTTGAGTATCATCAATAAGCAAGCCTCACCGTCAAACGGAGCTAAATAATCAGCCGACTTGCCTAAAAGGTCGGCTGATTTCTTAGGGATCAATAATATCAGATCCGAATGGTAAAAGTCAGCCTGAGTTATCTCGCCCTTCGTTATTTCCAAAGGCTGGTGACTGTCAGGAAGGCAGCTATCAAAACGAACTGTGCGACTGGGTAGTAGCTTGCCTTGTCGAACAATCTTGCGGCGTCTCGCCCTTCTTTATTCTTGTTGAGCTGAAGACTTGGTTGCAGGAGGAAGAAATAACCAATGATGAGGCTTAATACGATATAAGGTATGCCAAGTTTAACTGGGGATATGGTTGGTAAAAAGATGCTTGTGATTACCGTGATTGCCAACGTTGCGACAACGATAAGCCCAGCTCTGTCGGTGCCGAAATGAATCGGAATTGTTTGCGCGTTCACAGACCTGTCTTCGGCGGTATCATTCCAATCTGCAGGTACGTTCTGACCGCCGATCTCCCAGAAGAAGAGCCAGATGAATAAAAGCAACAGCGAAGAAACGGATGGGTGCATGTCGACAACAAAGACAGCGGCTATAGGTCCACTGGCTTTAACCAATCCGCTGACGAATGTTCGCAGGTAGGTGACCTTAAGCAGTAAACAATAAACAACTTCCAGTATGGCAGCGGCGATAAGGATGAAGACGATGATGGGGTTGAGTAAATAGGAGCCAGTGAGCGCCAGAGCAAACCAAACCGCCATCCAAAGCAAACCTTTCCTAAAACTTAAGATGTTGCGAGCCAGTGGATAACGTAATTCTGAAGCCTCTACCGAGTAGCCCGGGTTCATTGCGCTCTTTGAGAATTTTTCCCTATCCATCGCCATTCCTACAATGTCATTAAGCGCGTAAATGGCTGTATACGCAGCAAAAGCGGTGAAGACGGAAAGCAAAATTACGGTCCAATGCGGAAATCTGCCCAACCATAATAATACGCAAAAGGCTGGGGTCGCCAGATCCAGAATACCGTGGGAGGTCCTCGATAATGCAAAGAATCGCTTCATAGATGCACCTTATTTTATCGAATTTTTTTGATAAAGTGAGCCATGTAATTGTTGTCTTCTACATTGGCAACTTTGAATTTACGGGTGAATGGATTGTAGATCAGGCTCGAAAGGCGCTGGAAATCAAGTCCGCTTTCTTGTGCCCAATGTTTCAGTTCGTTCGGGCGGATTAATTTCTTATAGGTGTGAGTCCCGCGTGGCAGCAAACGCAAAATATATTCACCGCCGAAGATCACAAACAGGAACGCTTTTGGCGTGCGGTTGATCGTCGAAAAAAAGGCATGCCCGCCCGGCTTCAATAATCTGGAACAGGCAGCGATGATTTTGTTGGGTTCTGGAACGTGTTCAAGCATTTCCATGCAGGTGATTGCATCGAATTCTCCAGCATGTTTGGATGCTGTTTCCTCGATATTTTCGTATCTGTACGCGATATCCAATCCCTGTTGGCGGGCATGGACCTTCGCCGCTTCGATGGATTCGTTCGAGAGATCAATGCCTTTTGCCTGCGCTCCACATTTTGCCAGGGCCTCGGTCAAAATGCCGCCGCCGCAGCCCACATCCAAAACTTTTCTGCCCGATAGATTCAGACCGTCCGTGATGAACTTCGTCCGTAATGGATTGATGGTATGTAAAGTGCCCATGGAACCTTTGGGATCCCACCAGGTTTTGGCGACATCATCGAACTTTTTTATCTCTTCTTTGTCAGTATTCGTAAACAGGCTCATTCTTCAGCTTCCATTCCGTGTAGATTCTGCATGCCGATTGAAGTTCCTCGAATTTTACGTCGTTTACAAAGGCGCAACGACCCAAACTCTCTGGTAACGGGACCCTCTGCAGTCCGTTTCTGTGATAGGTGCGTTCCTCCAGAGTCGTCCATAAGAGTTCAGGCGTTACGAGTTCGTCATCGAGAATAATGCCGAATTTGGAAACAAGGTCGAGTATCCGGTTCAGTTCTTGTTTCAATAACAAACCTCTGTCACTCGCCAGGATCGAGGAAATCAAAATATCGATGAGCACCGCCTCGCCGTGGAGTAATTCAGTGTCTGGATGGGTTTCTAATCCATAACTGAAGGTGTGACCGAAATCCACTTTTCGTGCAAGTTCATCTTCAAAAAGGTTGGGCTCTAATTCTTCGAGCATACCGCCCACGGATCGATCTAAAATGGCTGCGCTGACATCATTTTGGAATCGCGTCTCGATACACGAGGTCCCTTGCGACTCAAGTAGTTTGAACAAACCTAAATCTTTGATCACTGCCAGTTTGATGATCTCGCACATACCGTTTAGGATATGTCGTTTGGGCAGAGTCTTCAGAAAATTCCGATCAAGAAAAACCTTTTTCGGGGGTTCAAAGGAACCAAGCCGATTCTTATGGTTGTTAAAATTCACACCGGTCTTGATACCTACGGATGCATCCACGTAGCCCATTAAAGTTGTGGGTACCTTAATGTGAGGAATCCCACGGCGATAACTGCTGGCAACGAACCCTGCAATATCGGTCAGGACCCCGCCGCCGACGGCAATGATCGGTTCATCCCTGCGCTTGATCGGGAACTTATCCAGCTCTCGCAAGACCCAAAGATAATTATCCACGGTTTTATTTTTTTCGCCGGATGGGAAAACTAGAATCCTGGCATCAACCTTGTGGTATTCGAAGTAATTCCGTATTTGCGCTGAAAAATATTTTTCAACATTGGCATCTATAACAACAAATCTGCGGGCGTTTTGCTGTTTGCCAATGGATATAAGCGCTTCATTTTCTGGAGTGAAAATATTCTGGCAGGTAGCCACTTCGTATTCGACGGGTCGCTGGTGCGTAACACGCCAAACTTTCGTGCTGTTTGTCATAATACCTTTCGCCATTCGGATTTTGAATCCAGAAGTTTTTGTGCTACATCCTGCGCCATCTCCAAACTGTGGTTTTCATAATGACCGCATTCCCGTATGTTGGCATAGGGAACTTCGGTCGCGGCTAGGATGTCATTGAGAATGGTTTCGTATACCTCGCAGATTTTGTCCGCATTGCCTTCGTTTAACAAGATCAGGTAAAAACCGGTCTGGCATCCCATGGGAGCCACGCTGATAAAGTTTTCCGGAAGGTAC
>WNFL01052958.1_pt1 | contig 10406 bp, 6 predicted proteins | sample 5400361 | NCBI WGS metagenome assembly WNFL01 (sample SAMN13153351, study PRJNA577476) | soil metagenome | isolation source: 40 cm soil on Douglas fir-dominated hillslope | place: USA:California | collected 2013-09-17
TCGTTGTAGCTGCCGATGGCTGTGAACTGTTGCGCGGTCCCCTTCGCGATCTGAGCGGTACCGGGACTGACAGTAACGGAACTGAGCTGCGGAACAACGCTGAGGATTGTCGTAGCCTGGAGTGTTTTCTGGGTGGCCGGCTCGAAGATCTGCGCCGTGATGATGACTCTCCCCGCCCCCGTCGCCGTAGCGATTCCTTTCGTGTCCAGGGTTGCGACCTTGGCGTCGGCGCTGATCCATGTCATCTGATCGGTGATGTCCTTTGGATTTCCGATGTTGTAATGACCGATGACGACAAATTGTTGTGTGGTCAGCGTCTGGGGGGAAACCGCCAACGCAATCGTCGGGTTCGCGGGCGTCATGGTGATGGATTCCAGAAAGACCGAATTACCCTGGCCGCCGCCGACAAGGCCATTCTTGCCCCCACAGCCGCACATAGTGAAAAGAGCGCACACCACGGCGCCCAAAATCAAATGTCTCGTCATCAATTCACCCCGGTGCCAAAACCTAAAATTGCGCTGTTGCAATTCATTTTGTTTCTTACGCCGTTCAATAATGGCATCGTGCTCCATGGCTGGTGCGGTGGGCTGCATACTTTATTCTTTTGCCGATCCGGGTCTGAGCTGGCTGGAGGTTACACTCTTGGCGACTTTGCTATCGTTCTGTTTGGACAGCGACGCCTTGAGCTGTAACTTCACCCAGTCGAACGCCCGTCCACCCGAAGCCACTGCACCGTAAAATTCGGCGTTGCTCTGATAGCGATGGCTTTCAGCCGAGGCGGGCAACGCGGCTTCCATATGCTTCTTGGCTTCTTCTGGAGTGCTTGCGAAATCCTCGTTCAGCTGGATCAGGCGAATGCGCGGCGACTTGAGGCGGGGAAGAAGGATTACCGGATCAAAGGGAGCTATTCTCTTAAGGAACTCAGCCTTAGCATAATTGGGTCGTTCTTCGTCCGGAATGACGTCGGACTTGCCGATCCACGTCGGCCAGTCACCCCAGGGATCGAGCAGATCGACGACCGTGATGCGGGAGTCGACTGAAGCGGCCATGACAGCAATCGTTCCTCCGGCCCCCACGCCAAACATGCCGACCTTGTTTACGTCGAGGTCTCCGCGCTTGGCGAGATAATCCAGGACCATCTGTACGTCGTGGCTAGATTTTCCGAGGGCCTCCTGCAGTTCGCTGACGAACCACTGTTTCATAGGGCGGTCGTGGTAACGATGACCAGTCAATGCAGGAACGAAGCCCACTGCTGCGTATCCGCCCGACGTTGCACGCTGGCACCACCCGTCGTCCTGGTAACGGTCGGTTTCGGATGGATGGCCGTATAGGTAAAGGACGACCGGAGGCTTTTGGACGCTGGTGGGGCGAATGACATAAAGATCGATGTTGTCACCGGGCCGCCATGCAACGCTGAAGAATTCGCGAACAAAGCCGGGGCCATCCGACTTCTCCACTAATTCTGGAGTATCGGGATGCAACTGGCTCGTGGCCAGCGACGCGGTGGAGAAATCCTCCACACTGCTGCTGGAGGGAGCGTTTGGGTCGGCGGACCTCAAGAGTTTGGTTTGATCCTGGGCAGCACAAATGTGAATCGCCAAAGCCAAACCAAGCACACGAAGAGTGTGAACCTTAAAGAAGAGCTTCATAACCGACAGATTCTCTCAACGACAGGTTAACGGGACGTTACAGGATGAACTAAGCCTCGGCAAAAGCGGACAGGCTGGCCCGTGGGTCAGCCTGCCGTTGTCATTGAAAATACTTACAGCGCTTACTGACGATACGCCGTGAGTTCCTTGCCAGTGTCGGCGAAGAAATCCAAGTCCGCCTGGGTCGGGAATACGCCGCCACCGATATCACCACCGGCTTCAGCAGCACTCCCGTTGCCGTTGTGAGGCGTTGTGGTGATCGCGGTGAGCTTGTAGTGTGAGCGGAAAACCTGGAGACCTGGTTCGCCGTTGCACTTGCTGACGGTGTTGCAAACGAAAGGAACAAAGTCTGGAACTTTGCTGTTCACTTCCGCCTGGGCAGCCGTGACCAATGCCTGGGCGTTGGTCTTGTTCGGACCGCTGTTGTCGGTGATAAGGCGAATGATGTTCCAGATCGGGTAGGAGCCGTTGCGAACGTTCGGGTACGACGACCCATTGGGCAATGGGCACGGAGCATTGCAGGCCGGGAGCTGCCCCGGTCCGTAAGAGATGGATTGAAACACGTTGGTGCCGTAACTGGCGTTGAAGGGATCGACGCCGTCCACGCTCACGTAGCGAACCGTACCGCCGGACCCCGTGAACTTCGAGACGTTGCCAAACGAGAAGAAAGCATAGGCAATGCCGTTGGGCGTGTTCTTTACTCCGCCAACGGTATTGTTGCTGATGCCGTTGGTGACTTGGCCATTGCCAATACCACGCTCCCGATGCGATCCACCAGGTCCGGGCAGGAACAACGGGTTCGGGCAGTTCACACCTGTGTTGCAGGCGTTCCCAAGATTGACTCCGGCTTCTTGAGAAGCGAGGGACGGAGCCGAAGTTTGCATAGCCAAGCTCCGCGGAATGGAGAACTCCATGACGTTCATCGTTCCGGAAAGAGGTTCCCGAAGGATCACGGTCAAGGGAGTCGTCTTGCCAGCCAGGCCGAGGTCAAGATCCCCTGCACGACCCAGCGAACCATTGAACGCTGAAGCCAGTGTGAAGCGGTTAATATTCTTAAACAGCGGGTTGCCGGAACCGTCGGTCGAACCCAGTCCGCTGCTATCGCTGACATTGAACAGGACTACTTCCGGAACCGCAGCGACATTGATTTGCGTGTATTTCCACGCCGCAAGAGCGGTGAATGGATCTTTGCCTTTGATTGCATACTGCACCGGAGTAGCGACCGAGGAGTCATAGGTGCTCTTAATCGGGCATCCGATCAGAGTGGGGAATGTTGCGTTAGGAGTGCAGCTCGCACCCGCCTGGTTGTAGCCGAGACCGGTCAGCTTGGCCGTGTCGAGGTTGGTCAACGCGCGGTTGGTACCAAGCTTTGCGTCTTCAACGCGGATGTCAGAGCCAGCGGCAGTGAACGTGGTCTGTATCACAGACAATATGCCGGAAGGGAGCGACGCGTCGTCAGCCACGGGATTTCCAGCACCATCGTCAAACAGAACCGACGCGATCAGGTTCTTGGCATTGCCGCTGGTTACCGAAGAATCGACTTGCAGCTGCGCGCGCGGAACGGCGAAGAACGCACGGTTCCCGACGATACTGTCCACCGACAGGTACGCCCAGACCGTGGCCGGCGAAGTTGAATTGTCCCACACTACCCAGAGATTGCCGCCTTCCGGATTGATGGCACCGCTTCCGCGCGAATCCACAACTTGCGCGAAATTATTTCCGCCGCCGGTCTTTCCGCTGACCGAGTAGTGATGGCAGTTGCCAGCGCCGCCCTGCGGAATGCAGAGATCGTTGAATGCCGCTACGCCGAAAGTCTGGAACATCGCCGACGATCCAACTCCCAGGAATTTCAATCCCTGAGCATTCGCCGTTGATGCGAGCGCGAACATCGCAGCTGCGCAGAGCAGCGCAACCAGTAGTTGTCTTCGTGTCATCATCATTCTCCTTAAGATCGAGTCGCTCATTTCGTTCGGTTGGATCATTCCGTGGATCTGAGGCGCGCCGCCGCGCCGGATCACCTCTTCAACTTCTGGATGACCGGGGGAACAGCAAACATCCAGACGGCACAAGCGAAGTCAAGAATTCCGAAAGCTCCAAATTCATGTATTCGTGTGCGAGAGAACTATCCACGAGAGCTGTTAATCGGAGGTAACGCTAAGATGAACGGGTCGTTAAAATTCCGGGTCAGATCCGCAAAGATTTGCGTAATGGCGGAAGTGCGCGCCCCGCACTGATCAGTAAGCCATGCGCATCAATTCACTACCTGAATCAGACTCGCCGAACTTGTCACAAAGCCGGATCCCCGGAACAAAGGGATGTCACCGTGAGCGAGGCTGTGCCGCCCACAACTGGAACCTCCGCGAGAGTCGTGTTTCCGGCTAGGAACTTGACCGTCCCCACCGGGGCTGTTCCGGTGGCGGAAACCGCCGCCGTAAAGGTCACGGCTTCGCCCTCCACAGACGGATTCAGGGAAGACATCAGCGTGGTCGAAGTAGGAATCTTCACGCCCAGATGTATCGCCCCGATGCCCAGAAAATTGGCGACCCCGCTGAAGCGAATGGAAGCTGCATTCGTTGTCAACGGGACACCAACCGGCGACCAAACGCACATTTTGTAGGTATTACACCCGACATTGTTGGGGCTAAGAGAGATGTTGGCCAGGATGTTGCCCGTTCCGTTGGGACCGTCGTACACGGTGACGCTACCGGACTGCAGCGCGGAGTACGAGAACCACAGACCGACAGAAATTCCAGCGGTAGCATTCACCACGACACTGGTTCCAGTTTGGAAAAACATGACCGGGTATCCGCCGGGATTATTAATGAAGTTTCCGGACCCACCCTTGGCCCCCGACACGATGGCCTGCGCGTTGCCCGTGAATTCGAGTTGGAGATCCTTGCCGGGACCCGAGCCCAGGCTACCCGTTCCCCCGTTGTAATAGTTGTTGATGAACTCGAGATTCTTCAGACCGCCGAAGGTGGCGATCCCCTTGGTCTGAGCACCAAGCGGAGCGGCGAGCCCTAGCAACAAAAGCGCGAGCAAGACAGAACGATGGGGTCGCAGCACAAAGATCTCCCGAGGACTACGAAACCAAAAACTATCGGCTACCACCGTTGCGCTGGTGTTACTGGCAGGTTAACGACATGTAAATTCAAAAACACCAGGCTTCGCGGCCTCCACCGCGCTCAGTTGGGCCATTTACCCGAAATTAACGGCAGAGTCACACTGGCGTAACAATTCTCCGGTACTCCTTAGGTCCCCTTTGTCGAGGTGTGTCCACGTGATAAGCCGGATCTTGTTGGTGTGCATTCCAGCTATTATTCTCGTTCTTACGACTCTGTCGCCGGCGCAGGTTCCGATTGGACCGGATCTGGTGCCGCTCCCGCCCCCGCCGCTTCCTACGGGTCCGCCGGGCGTGAAAGGTCCGCCCGCCCCGGCTAAGTCGTCAACCAGAAAAGCAGGCGAGGCCCAGCTTTACGGGGCTGTCACGGATCAATCTGGTGCGGTCCTTCCGAGCGCAACCGTCACCGTGACCGACGCATCCGGTGCTCTCCGCAATGCTACTAGTAACGACCAGGGACAGTACTCCATCAACCTGGCGCCCGGCGTATATACGCTCTCAATTTCAGCGAAGGGATTTAAAGAATTCAAGACGGAAGGACTGAGCCTAACCTCTGACCAGGAAATTGAGATGGACGGAACGCTCGAGCCAGCCGCGGCCACACCGGAAAAGATCGACGTCGTTGGCAACAGCGCGGGGCAAGTGGAAACAGAAAAGGCTGAGGTCTCCGGAACAATCAGCGCGCAAGAAGTTGTAAATACGCCCTTGAACGGCCGCAACTTCACGCAGTTGCTGACCTTCGCTCCAGGAGTAAGCAATCAGACGGGGCAGGATGAGGCTCTGGTCGGGGTGAAAGGCAGCGTCAAGTTCAGCGTCAATGGCGGACGCGTGGAATACAACACGTTCAGCGTGGACGGGTCCGACGTTCTGCATGCCGGCATCCATGGCAGCGAAAGCACGCTGGTCGTGTACCCCAGCCTTGACGCGATCAACGAGCTGAAGGTACTCACGTCGAACTATGGCGCACAGTATGGGCGGAGCGCGTCGGGCACGATTCTCGTGGACACGAAGACCGGCGGCAGCTCACTGCATGGCGGAGCGTACTACTTCGGCCGGAACGAGATTTTCAATTCCCGGAACTACTTCGACCAGACGATTCGCGCGCCCCTCTATCGCAAGAACGACTTCGGATTCACGGTAGGAGGGCCAGTCACCATTCCGAAGCTGTATCCGCGAAAAGACCGGACCTTCTTCTTTTTTTCCGAAGAATTCCGCTTGGAGAAAGACCCGACGGACAATAACTTCAACCAGGCGGTGCCATCGCTGCCGGAGCGGCCCGCGCAGCACATCAATGCCGATGGAGATCCGTACGTCGGAGCAGATTTCAGCGACGTGTGCCCGCTGATTCCGGCGGGCCAGACGAAGATCACCTTCAATCGGGCTCAATTTCCGGATTGCCCCCAACTCTTTGGAACGACATTTCCTTTCAATATTGTGGGATACCACGACAGCGTGAATCCGGTCTCACAGAATCCAACAATTGATCCAGTCGGCAAGGCAGTCTTGGATTCCGGGATGATTCCATTGCCGAACGCCACGGCGGGTTGCAACTCGACAGCGGGATCGTGCTACGACTTCGCATTCGCGCAGCCCACCTATTGGCGTCAGGAACTATTTCGGATTGACCACGAGATCCAGCCCGGTAAGCTGAGAGCAACATTTCGATACATTCACGATTCGTGGGACACCACCGAACCACGCCCCATCTGGGGTTATGTGCGTAACAGCTTTCCGACGATTCAGGGACGGCTGTTTGGACCGGGCACAAGTTCTGTGGCACGACTGACACATACGATTTCGCCCACATTGCTAAATGAAGTGGTGATCAGCTATACCGCTTCGCACATCAGCCTCAGTACCCGTACCGCACCGGGAGTGTGCATTAGCCGAGACCCGTCGATCTGCGCGACGGTCCAGCAACCGCTCAACCAAGGTTTCCTGTTCGATAATTGTTTTGGAGGCTCCAAGCAAGCCGATGGCAGCTGCGGCGGAGGCAAGCTCTCGGGCATTCAGCTGACGCCGGGAAACCTGGCGTACGGCGGCGGTTTCCGAGTCGATCCGGGCTATGCACCCTGGCAGCTCACGAATCCTACCTACAGTGTGCGCGATGATCTGAGCAAAGTAGTCGGAAGGCACAATCTGCAAACCGGTGTACAAGTGATTCTGGGTCAGCGCAATGAGATCAATGCCACTAACGGGCCCAACACCGGGGATCTGCAGGGTGTCCTGACGTTTAGCAATTTCAACTCGACCACGGTCGGCAATGAGTTTGCGAATCTATTGCTGGGCGACATCCAGTCGTTCCAGCAGGACAGCGCGCAGCGCAAATACTACAACAGCTACGAAATCATTGAGCCTTACGTTCAGGACGACTGGAAAATGAATTCTCATCTCACCCTCAATATGGGAATTCGATTCAGCGTATTTGGTAACTACCACGAACGGAATCACGCGGCTTGGAACTGGGATCCGGCAGCCTTCACCGAACCGACCGACCTGAAGTTTTTCCCGGACGGACGGCTCCGCGTAAAGGGCAACAAGCCCATTCCGATTGATCTGAATAATCTCAACCCGCTGATCACCAACGGACTTGTGCAATGCGGCGTTAATGGCGTGCCGGACACTTGTCAGCGGCCCCACCGGTTCAATCCGGCGCCGCGTGTGGGGTTTGCATGGGATCCCCGGGGGGATGGAAAGACTTCCATTCGCGGCGGCTACGGCGTCTTTTTCGAACACGGCACAGGCAGCGAAGCCAACACCGGCTCTCTCGTGGGGAGCGCACCGGTGAACCTGACCATGACGCAGCTGACGCCATCAGCAGTCGGATTGGGAAGCGGATATCCCTGCATCGGCGGAATTGGCGGCGCAGCCAGCAACTGTTTTTCCGGTGAAGGCGCGTATCCGATTGATGTCACTTCCATTCCGCGTAAAGCGATATGGCCGTATGTACAGCAGTGGAGCTTCGGCGTGCAGCGGGAATTATCTCGCGGCCTTGTTTTCGGACTCGCCTATGTGGGCAGCAAGGGGACGCATCTAACCGCGGTGCGGCAGCCCAACGCCTTCCCTTTGGGCCCCCAGCAGGAGAATGATGGGATCCAACTCAGCGGCAATCCTTACGGACTGCATCAGCCCATTATTCAGTCGAGTGTTTTGGGAGTCTTCGACTGCGTCAACAAAGGGACCGTCAACAATCCGGTGTTCGAGGTAAACGGGGTAAAAATCAACAAGACTCAGCCGGCCTTTATTAACATGCTGGCAGCCTGCGAGAACTTTAATGCGGCGAACCTTCCACCGATTAACTCGCGTCGGCCCTTCCTCGGCATACAGAAGATTTTTTCACTGGAAAATGTCGCCGACTCGAACTATCACGCGTTCCAAGCCACACTGCGGCGGACTCGCGGTCCGGCGACGGTGGACGTTTCGTACTCGTACAGCCATTCCATTGACGATTCGTCGGACCGCAATGACACCACGATCGTTAATCCGCTGGTGGTTTCGGCGAACAAAGCGAGCTCATCAACGTGAGTTACACGTGGGCGCTGCCGAAGTTCAAGTTCGATTCCGCCCGGATTGGGGACTGGGCGAATGAGCGTGAGCCGTCGGAAACGCCCAGTTCTCCGGGCTTCTTTGACCGCTTTGTGGAGGGCGTATTCGGGGGATGGGAAATCTCCGGCGTTACGACAGTGCAGAGCGGCACACCGTATACCGTCGTCAACGCAGGCTTCGGTGCACTAGGAATCTCCGTCCCCGACAACGCGGGAGTTGCCGGCGGGCTTAGTTCGGTCGCCTCGTTCCCCGATATTGTCGGCAACATCCACGGTACAACTCCAATCGGGGCGGTGAATTCGAAAAGCTTCGGGCCAGCATTGGGAAACGCAGCTGCTTTCGCAGCGCCACGTGGGCTAACGTTCGGCAATGCCGGTCGCAACGTCATGAACAATCCGAGCCGCTTAAACTTCGACATGACGATCTTCCGGAACATCAAGGTCCACGAAGCCACCAGCCTGGAGTTCCGCGCCGAGGTCTTCAACATTTTCAACCACACCCAATTCCGCGTCTACGACCCGAGCCCGAACTTCGGCAATGGCGCCAGCAATACGATCACTTGTTACGGCATCGAGAACTTTAATGCGGCAGGCGACGCGCAATCCGACTGTTTGACTGGTAACGCGTTTCTGCATCCGGTGAACGCGCATCGTCCCCGCACCATGCAATTCGGCTTGCGGCTGAGTTTCTAGCAGGAGATGGACTCGTGAAATTTTTGAGTTTAGGTTTTATCGCTTTGGTGTTGGCTGTGGGCTGTGGTGGCGGAAGCGGAAGCAGCCCGGGTGGCGAGGTCCAGGGCATCAATATCTACGTTAGGTCTCCGGCTGGGCCGGCAGCGGTCGATAGCGGGCTTGTTCTCCCGATCACTGTGGACGTCACGAATGATCCGGCCAATGCTGGCGTGATCTGGAGCGTAGCAGCCCAGCATAAAGGCGACGCTGTTGGAACCCTAAGCGACATCAAGCCTGATGCAGTGACCTACAACCCTCCAGCAAATCTCAACGCGACGATCCAGGTGACGGTGACGGCTACTTCTGCGACCGATCCGACGCGGGCGGCAGCGATTCCGATCTCGGTCTATCCCGCACCTGCCATTACAACCCACTCGTCGGATCTGACGACCGCATTCCTCAATACCAATTACACGTGCATTCAATTACCAATCACGAATGCGGGCGTGATCCAAATTCCGTGCCAGGCCAGCGTTAAGGGAGGTCTGGGACCCTACAGGTGGACGGTCGACCTCTCATTGCTGCCGCCGGGATTGCAGCTGTCGCCGGGTTTGACGGCAAACGACACAAAAATTGTGGGTAGCCCAACCTTGACGGGGGTTTACCCGTTCAGCATTACGGTTGCCGACAGCCTGGGTGCAACGGCCACCGCCTTGCTGAACATCAATGTCGCGCCGGGCCAGTTGAAGGTCGTTACTCCCACGCTGCTCACGACGGTGCAGGGAGTAGCCTATTCACCAGTCGTGTTGCAGGCAAGTAACGGCGTACCGCCTTACACGTGGAACGTGGCTCCGGGCAGCGGGCCACTGCCGACAGGAATGACCTTGAGCCCGAATGGTGTAATCGCCGGGACACCCACATCAAGTGCCGCTTTCTCTTTTGCAATTCAAGTATCAGACAGTCAAACTCCAGTTCCGGCTCAAGCAATCTATCCCAGCCCGGCGCCTACCAACGCCAAGATCATCACACTCACGAGCAGCGGATTGGATCCGACTTGTTTTGCGGGAGGAAGCTCGGTTCAAACGGGAACCCCATACGCGTTCCTAGTCATGGGGTTTGACGCCGCTGGGGCAGTAACAATGTCCGGTAGTTTCACCTCGGACAGCTTGGGAAACTTGACCGGCATGGCGGATATCAATCGCAAGGGCGGGACGCAAACAGCAGTTCCTCTGACGGCGGGGAGCTCAATCATCTTCAGTCAATCGGGCCGAGGTTGCCTTACATTGAATACAGCCGTCTCGAGCGCGCAGTTCCGGGTGGCTCCGACAACCATAGCGGCTGGCACCGGCGCCGCGTTCTTCCCCGACGGCAGAATCGTCGAGTTTGACGACACCGATGGATCAGGAACACGTGCGGCGG
>WNFL01396876.1_pt1 | contig 10406 bp, 13 predicted proteins | sample 5400361 | NCBI WGS metagenome assembly WNFL01 (sample SAMN13153351, study PRJNA577476) | soil metagenome | isolation source: 40 cm soil on Douglas fir-dominated hillslope | place: USA:California | collected 2013-09-17
AAACGTTATATGATGGTAACCAATTCTAAACAACCTGATTACAATTTTAAAATTTATTTTCGGACCTCTCTGGTTGCTCGTATTTGTGGTCGCGGGTGGTTAATTTGGGTCGATTCCGTTCCTATTTCCGTTCCCGACTGCACCGAGGCGCCCGAGCGTAGGGGAGGAGTATACCCGAGCCCGATCATCACCGGTAAGAAACGACTTCGGGACTAGGACATTACGCGTGTCTACAATTTTGCCACGTTCACTAGTCACCTTGAACGCGGTCCTGTCTACCCCTTTTTCTCGACGTCGAGCCCCGGCAAAGACAAAAAGCTAGCTGTGCTGGAGATGATAGGAACCATCATGACGATCCTTCGTCCCCTCGCCTACCTCGGTCTTCCCTATTTCGCCCTCCGTTGGGTCTCTTCACAATCCTCGACGACCAGATATTACCTCAGAACCATTCTATATCTCTCTGGTATTGGCGTCTTCTCAGTTTGGGGGGTTATCGTGTCAATATGGGCGGTTTTAATGGGCAGACGATACGACATCAACTACTATATCGCCAGGTCCTTTGTAAAATGCATGGGCCCTCTCTTAGGCATATCTTACGAGATAGAAGGTGCTGAGCACCTTGGAACGCGACCTTCGGTGATTGTGGGTAATCACCAGACCATGCTCGACATCCTCTACCTCGGAGCGTAAGTCGTACGTGTCAGGGTTATTTCACTGTGCTCATATTCACCTTGTATGCAGCGTGTTCCCACGGAGAGCGATCATCATGGGCAAGAAGGAGCTCTTCTGGGCACCGTTACTTGGCCAATACATGTGGCTGGCTGGCAGTATATTTGTTGACCGATCCAATAACAAACAAGCTGTCCAATCCCTCAGGGAGGCTGGTGACGAACTCAAGCGAAAGTCAACATCACTTTGGATGTTTGCTGAAGGCACACGAGCTTCACAGGAGGCGCCCAATCTGGGCCCGTTCAAGAAAGGTGCATTCCACCTTGCTGTCGATGCGCAAATCCCTATCGTACCTGTCGTATGCGAGAATTACTGGAGGCTATATCACGAAGGCGTGTTTGAAGGCGACCGACTGAAGATTCGAGGTGGGTCTTGACCACACCTTTTTGGATGGCTCACCAATAGATTCGCCACAGTGCTACCACCGATCCGCACAGAAGGACTTACGACAGCTCATGTGGATGAGCTCGCAAAAAAGATACGCTGCGATATGCTACAAGTCTTGAAGGAGATTTCCGTGCACGTGGACGACCGTACGGTGCCTGCTGAAGCTGTAGGGCTCTCTCCATCCGCTATTGGAGTGACTAAGATGCAACAGGAGAGCCGGAAAAATATGTCGTCAAATGTTGTTCGCGGGCAGGAGGGGCAGGTACTCCCTGAGACAGGACCGCGACAGCGAACCATCTCAGTTGCAAGTGAAGAGACAGAGGACGAAGGGGCGGTATTGGTCCGAAGACCAAGCTAGGGTACTGAACCCTGTTGCCTGCATGGCGTCAGCACGGGTGTGAGAACGTGGTTTGATGGAAGAGTGTAATGTGATTCTCTCTACGTCTGTGGTTCTCCTCAGATGTCGTAGAGTATTATATCCAGAGGACTGCAAGGACCTTTTATTTCGTGTTTATTGGGCAGGGTCGTTGCTGAGCGCTGAGCGCTGGGGGTGACGCAACCGCCCGGCCGAGATCGAGAATGGCCACGTTCGTTGCAAAGTAAGTTGGCTCCGGGGGAACGTGCCAACGGGTACGAGCGGGAAATATTGGAACTGCTTACAACTTCTTTGGGTACAAGAACGTTGCCCCCTCGCCCGCCCTCGCCTTCTCCAACCTCTCCTCTCTCGTCTCCCGCCTCTTGTCTCCCTTTCCCACCAGGCCACCGACGCCGGCCGACGCATGACTTCCACTTCACCACAGACACCGCAGCGCCCGCCCAAGCCTCTTCCTGAGTGCTGGGGGTACGTCCTCCGACCCACTCTGAACTGACCTGACGCCACGACGCTCGTTCAACGCGCTCTGCAGCCACCGAGGGGTCAGTCCCGCGCATTTCGCGCCCTACCCTACTAACACACTCGACGCCATAGGCATCAGCAACCTTTCCGGAGAACACTCTTCCATCCTTCGAGGCCGCAATCCGCCACGGCGCAGAGGGCATTGAAAGCGGTCAGCCCATCCCAGACCGGTCTTTGCCATCTCGCCTGCGGCTGACGCTTCCGTTCTCCGTTTCAGATGTGCATGTCTCGCTTGACAACGTCGTGGTCATGTTCCATGACCCGGACCTCTCGCGAACCACGGGCTCACAAGGTGAGTGATTCATTTCTTGCTCGTGTGACCTCCACCGCCCCTTCTTGTGCCACTCACGCGCTTTGCACTGGCAGGGCTAATACGTGAGCGGAATTGGTATGGAGACGATGGAATGCAGCATTGTAAAACAATTAAGGAGCCACCGCAAGCTATCCCTACATTCCGGGAGACTATTGCCCTCCTCATGCGGCCAGAAAATCGTCATGTCAAGTTTGACGTAAGAGCGCTCTGCTATCCACGTTCGAGATCCTGGAGATCGACGTGAAGCCCCAGAATGACCCAGAACGGTTATTCACTCTGCTGCACCAAATTATCTCAGAACAGGAAGATTGGCAGACAACGCTAGCACCTCGTATCATCCTGGGTCTTTGGCATCCGCGCTTCATTTTGGCTGCCGTTAGGATAACACCTTATCTTCGGCGCTCATACATTGGTTCATCAATTTCGCTCGCACGGGATTACTTCTGGGACGCTTGCCAAGCATTCAGCGTCCAATTTGCTGCGTTGGCCACTATCGAGGGTGCAAAGTTCAGGTTTGTAGCTGTCCTTTCCTCCAAAAAATGGACTATTTTCTTACGCCGTTGATAGGAAGGATGCCCAAGCCGCTGGAAAGGATATTATGGTCTGGACAGTTAACAAACCCGAACAGATGATGGAGGTATGAATTTAACATCATTTCGCTAACCGTAACTTATGTACGTTCAGTGTTATCGCTGGGGGGTGCAAGCAATTATCACAGACATCACTCAGGTATGGCTGGACTTGCGCAAGGAGCTTCAAGGTATGCATGCTCTGTGGTTGGCCACCTGTGTCTCCTCACTTTTCTTCAGAGGATTACAACAAGGAAACCGAATTCGGTCGACTCTTCCTATTCCTCTCCCCCGTGTATTACAGCCCTCTTCAAATGGGTATAGGTATCCTCCAGAAGAGGTTTCTGGAGAAGATCGCTGGTCCATTCGAGAAGGTCTCAATCGACCAGGCCACCGGCATCGTACCTGCTCCTGCTATTGTACCCACTCCTCCAACCCGCACCGCTACAGCGGCTTAATCGTTCTCGTACGGTCGAGTAGCAACAAGAACTCAGTATTCACGCCCTCTATAGACGAAATGACCCCTTCATACTTTCCATTTTTCTTATTGGTGCTGCATGAGACGGACATTCCTTTGTATGCTTGGATTGTGGACACACGAATATTGTCCGTCTTACTGTCAAACTCCTCGCACGTTCGAGAGTCTATTTTAGCGCGCGGACATTTCGAGATAATACTAATAATACCAGGGCAGTGGACATTCATTCCCATTCACTGTGCGAGCATTGTCAATTTTCACAGTTGGGTTTCTTCGGGAAGCAACTCACCAGCCAGGCTGTCCATCCAACATACATCTTTGCCTGCCAATTAAAATTCAGGATGACTCAAAAGAGTCGGAAAATGACTGGGCTCACCAGCTTCTGCAAAGACGTCGCGTCTCGAATGAGTCTTTCGACCTGATTATTCACTGTCATCTGCTTCTCGCCATCGAGCCCTTTGAGCTTTTTCTGGATCGGGTCAAGCGCCTTGTTCGCCAATTCGCGCAGATCGACGGGCTTGTCGTTGTTCTTGCGTCTCTCCTAATCGAGCGAGAGATCAGGGCATGTTAAATTTGCATGGGGGAAACGGCAACTGGCGGACCTTCTTTCGCTTCTCATCTTCCCACTCGACCAGAGGGTCATGGATGAATGCCTCCAAGATGCTCATCAAGCAATCCCCATTTGAACGAAGGAGCTGCATGGTGACCTCGCATGAGATGCGAAAGACGCCTGATTTTGTTTGGTATCAATGTTCGACTGTGACGATTTGGTACTGACCTTCAACTCCAGTTACTCCGAGCCCATCAACCAGGTTTGGCGTTAGTCGGAATGGCACGGTCTCTGGAATATCAAAGGATTTTCCCTGTTGCGATTACAAAAATTGAGTTTCACGAAGCCTCGACTGAGTGAGGTACTAACCCGCTCGAAGAGACAGTTGAAGTCGCAATGAACCGTATCACCCGTAATATCATCCATCATAATATTCTCACAATGCCGGTCTCCAAGCCTGGATGTAAGGTTAGATTTGTCTCGAGCATGGTTCGGTTTCATTCGTACCCCAAGATGTAGCCGACCATCGACATCACGGCAGCGGTCCGAGAATACGCATTTCTACATGCTAACCACTGCGTGGGTTCCGGGAATCTTTCGACAAACCATTCGTGGAATAGCCGTGGGTAATAGCTCAAAACTCGCTCTTCAAACAGTTTTGCTGCATCTTCTCCGCTCATAGTCTTGACCTTGTCCGCTACATCAATTACCACCTTTGCCTGGACACGGGAGCAAATATGTCAGAGTAAATAAATGAGATAAATACTTGCAACCTACGTGAAGGTTCAAATTGCGCCGGTCGTAAAGAGTCTTGAAAATGTTGCGGATAGGAATGGTATTGCGGACCCATTCAATCAGACCACATTCCTCGTTCAAAGGTACGACGCTATATGTGCGGATTCCTAGTTCACAGCCATGAGTGAAAGGTTTGCAACAGCCAAAAAATGCATAACACACGAAGTTGCCGTCGCCGTGATTCGGAGCTTGCACGAAGGAGTTTGTTGATGACTGAATTAAAGTCACTGAGACGGGCGTCCTTGCGAAGATCGTCCTTAGGCTTGCAAAGGAAATGGAAAATTTGGCCGTCACTCGCGATAATGCCTATCTTGCGTGGCTTTTGCAGGGAAGGCATGATAGTAATATCATCGAGAAAGCCGGCAATCGTTAAAAGAGGTATTTCGAAGGGCCGGTTTGTGTTGGTGGATACTGATGCTGGTGTAACTTTTGTGGTGAATGACTCTTGGAGAGGGAGAAGGACTGGAGAATGTTGCACCGAGAAGAGCTCAAGACATTTTACAGACATCTTGTGTCGCTCTTCCGACCCTGGGTCAAAGTTGCAAAGGTGAAGCAATTGACGCGTCATAGACTGGTACTTTTCTTTTAATTGCTGCAGCTTGGCGACATGTTGTGACCCCTAGGTAAATAGTTCAGATCCAATCGGACAGATGGAAAAATCGCTTACCGATGCGTTCGATGAAGCGTACCTTAGAACTCGCTCAGCAGCAATTTTTCGAGCTGATCTCGCAGACGAAATCACCCCAGTCATTCCCCACAGGGCTTGCTGAGGATATTCTTGTAGGACTTTGGCCATGATTACCACAAGTGCTTTTGTGGCGTTGTCATTGGGATGGCAGATGCGAGATACGATTTGCGGGAAAGCAGTAAGCCACTAAGTATCGGGGGTCATGAAATACTTCCACATCCAGATTCGGAATGGGTTCCTACTTTAAATGGGTCCATTTTTTGAGCAATCTCTCGCATAAAAACGCAGAGCAGGTAGTAGCGGCGGATGAGTTCCTGTTTGGTACTGGGGGGGATAAGCTCCTAATTCAAAGAGTTTGGTAGTCTTCTCACCCAGTTTTTGGGCTTAGCTCTGCCCTCTCGCCTAAGTCGAGCCACAATGTAAGCATGCGGGGGAGTGTCTGGTACAGATACTTGGATCCGTTCAGGAGAGAACTTCCGTATTGCCTTACGACTGCGTTCACATGGTTAACATACCTACAGATTTGTCAGAGTTGAGTAGTGGCATAGGATCAGGTGTACGCACAATTCAAAATCCTTGGCCCCAATCTCCTGTACGCTTTTGCGCGTGAGAGAACGATCCAGGTACAGGCCCCAATGAAAATATACGGCTTCCCAACTACACTGAGGTGAGATGACGGTGGAATGCATCACTTAAACCTACACGTACTTTGGCCTGATCTTCGCAACTTGTGCATATTCACGCGTAATTTCGTTTCTGTTATAACGTTCTGACGCTTGCATCCACCGTGTCCGCAGAAGGTATGCCTAGAGTCATCTCGCATCTTTGACCCTAGCGGCTCAACAAGTCACGAACCTTTGCTTGCTGCAAGTTCCCTTCGTCGCTCAGGGTGAGGTCTATCGTGCTTTCAGCCACCAGAGGGTATCTGGCCGCGAGGGCATTGTCCAGTTCTTGCAGAGCACGAATGGAATCGCCTTCTCCTTTCAACAATTTGCATCCTTGAATAAAAAAATGCGCTGCTCCACGATGGCGGGCTTGTAACATAGCACCATAGGCCGCCTGGAAATGACCCGCCTTGCGGGCGATTTTCGATGATGCGAGCCAAGCACGGCTAACAGCAGCGTTCACAAGGTCATCTGCAGGTTGGCTGCACAAAAGTTACAGTTAGATCACGCTCGTACAGCGAGTTGCTACTTACACGAGATTTAAAGCCGCCCGCCTCATGGATAGAATGGGTTCAAGCGTCCGGAACGACGGAAGAGCAGACTCCAGCCTATCATCCAAAAGGGCGACGAAAATTTGAAATTGTCGTTGAGATTCCTCATCCTTGCCTTTCTCGCCCATAGCTTTGACCGTCTGACATATCAATTCCACCTCCCGCACAATGTGAAGGGAGATTGTCGAGGAGTAAGACCTACGGTATGAGCGAGAGCCTGCGGCACTAATTGGTTGCCCTAGTTCCAAACGAGTGCGCGCTAAAGCTTGGGTAATGACATCCGGATCGGCACTCCTCATAGCGAGAAGCAGTCGTGCTGTTGTCATTTCCGGAGAGGGCAAGGTAGATCCCTCCACGACCCTTTGTAGCGTCGACCAGTCACCGTTTGTCCAAGCACTCTCGACGTGGAAAATCTCGATCGCACTTGACCAATCTGGTTTGAGACTCAAAATACCAGCGACGTGTGTCCTTAGAGCGTCTAAATCGGACAATTGAGTGAGGACCGAGAATTCTGAGTTGAAAGAACATACCGTAGTGCCCAAGATTTTTCAAGCACCTCATTAAGCCGATGTGAGGTTCGATATTGTCAGGTTCCTGCTGGAGTCTAACCTCCCAGCAGCTTTGAGCTGCAGTCCACCGGCCAGTGCTCTCATGCTCTCTGATTTGATGCTCTAATGACGGCGACAGAACCTTGGTCGAAATGCCTGCCATTCCGTCTGGCTCGTCCAGTTCCGCATATAGGGGGTAGTTTGCAGCCGAAGGACAGCCTGCTGTTCTAGGTTCATCAATGCACGAGCGTACTGTTTGCATTCAAAGGCTGCCCTCGCCATCAAGCCTTGATCGATGCCGCTGGTTATTGAATCGACCCGCACGACGGCGCTTGTGAGACTTTCCGCCTTTGGGTTCCGTCGTCCTTTCTTCCCTTCAGTTCGACCTTGGGCATATTGGATGAATTTGTTCAGGTGATCCATGAGCTGGAACACAGTCTAGGACGCAAAACCCACTATGTTAGATGATTCGGTTTGTCTGAACTGGATGAAATACCTGAGCACACAACAGCCGTTGATCGTAGGCTTTATCCGACATGCTATTGACTTGGTCTTGCAGGACCGCCTCCATTTCCTGCTGTACTGCACCAACGTCACCCTCTTTACCAGTGACGAGGATGTTCAAAAGAAGATACGGGAGCAGCCTACGACAGACTTGGACGTCCGTCGCTCTCAGGACAGCACGAAAAGGAGCGAATATAGCTTTCGCGCGTGACCCGGGGGTGTGGTAGATGAGATCGCCAACCCATCGTTGAATCCAGTCCCTGTAGCCAGGGGACGAATGATAGATTGGGTGACTGGAAATAGGGGGATAGTCACCCTTGAAGCTAAATTTTCCATCAAGGAGCGGCGCTACCGTGGCGATAATGTCAGCTGGGAGTTTGCTCCATCGATTTCGAGCGTTCAGAGACACAGATGTCGTTCCAGGCATGACAAGACCTGCGTTGAAGCCGCAGAAGCCGAGTAATTCTTGAATCGCATATGAAAGTTGAGCTTGGAACTGTGGGTCTGCCGTGGAGCGAAAGATGCCGACTAAAACATCTACAATCAAGTATTCCGCAAAGCGCACGCTCGTGGTATCGTTTTCTAGTTCCAAATAAACGAAGGGTTCGTCGTCATGGGCCGGGAAGTCGAATCGGTCGGGGTCAACGGCACCCAATAAACCGATGGACTCTAGAGCCGCCAGTCGAGGTTCTTCGTAGACTTCACCCTCGCGAGAAGTTACAATGAAAAGAGTCTTAATGAGCTGACCGACAACAGGGTCAAAGGTATCTCCGCTGATGAGCCCTGTGATTTGGTCATGAACGCCAAGCTCACTCTTCAACTCAGTCAGAGCGAGATAGGACACGGAAGGGTTGGGATTTTCAGCGCGACGGCACATATCCTCTAGGCGAGCCTGCAGGCTGAGCTCGGGGCGAATGGCATCCAGCCGATCCTGAACAACACGCAACGCCGATATATGCCGCAAGGAACATATATCCGCAATATATGCGGAGAACTGTTCTGCTCTCTGGAGGATGTGATCAAAAGCCAGTTGAACTGTGGCGCGAGAGTCGGCGTTGAGCTTCGGCCAGACCCTCACAAATGTGGCAGCGGAGACTCCTAGGTATGGGCCAAACTCGCTAGCCGGGAGCGTATCAACCACACGAAGCCAGGTCTCAAGGGTGCACCTCTCCAGGCCATCGCGATGGATCATGCTTTGCATTGTTGTCATAATCTGGTTTATAGATGGGTTTGCAGTAAAAAAGGGAATTATCGAAGCCACTTACCTGCGGCGCTATGACATTAATCTGCGGACCGATGATTGCGATGAGTTGCTTGATGCATCGGATACCTTGTATCTTTACCACCAAAGGTTTCTTCCCTTGATCGTCTTGCAATATACCACTGATATGGGAGATAACTCCAAGGATATGACGTTTCAGGAAGTTGGCGGGTGGGCTAGGGGCCATAGCTTTGTGGCTCGCAACCTCGGCACAGTACCTCTCCACTTTTCGAATAGCATTGAGTACCTATATTTCCTTATTAATCTCCGGCAAGAAAGTGCTGCACAAATGTCCTCACGACATTCTTACGGTCCATTTCGAGGTCTCCCAACTCGAAGACTAGCTTTCCGAGAAGTGGAACAATGCATGACTTGACCATGCTGGCAAGTGCACTCGACTCTTTCTCCTTCTCTCCCCGTTTGCGCTTCGGTGCGGCAGCACTCAGGTACTCGTCAATCATGGTGAAAGAGGCTTCCGTCTGAGCGATGGTTTCCAATAAAAAGACTTTCTCCAGGACATCTGCGCTGTTGAGGATGATCAGCGCAGCAACTGTCTGGTTCAAGGTCTTGGCAATGGCGTCCAGTTGGGTCCGAGAGCAAGTGGCAACTAAGACTGGCAGATAATGGGGCAAGAGCGTCTCCAGGAAATTTGATGGAACTTGAGATATCAGGCTGGAACAATGAAATAGCAAGGTGGGTGCGTTTGTGTACTGAGAGGCTATGAGTACGGCCACTTTTGGTAGAATGGGAGCAAGCATCGAGTAAGGGGACTTTTTGCTCAGCTTTGAGAGTTCGAGGAGCTGGTATATTCTACAGTCAGTCGACCGACGGGAACCACGGTCCGAGCTCACATTAATGTTCGCGAGAGATCGAAGGATATTGCTGGGTAGCGTAAATTGTTTGACCAGAAGGTAAATGGTACGATTGAATACGGGATATCGTCCGGAAATTGTCGAGGTTTCGCACCTGCCGATGGCTCCGGTTGTGACGATCGTAGTCTCTTTGATGTGGTCGGGTGCCTTCTTTAGTATATCTTCAATAAGGGCAAATGCTGGTTCCGCAACTTGAGCCTCTGGCGAATTTGCCGCTAAACCCAGGCGAATAACCTGCACTAGGACACGACTGGCACTTAATTAGAAATGGGCACCACCACCAAGTAAAGCGTTACCCTGCAGCCAGTCTGACACCTCTCTGCGCGTGCGTGAGGCCTTTCCTTAGGCTTTTAGCAGTCTGCTCTAGGTCAAGCATGGTAGGAGCCGAATTCAACAAGGCTTTCTCCAAAGCGAGCGCAAATGCCTTGTAAGTTTCCTTCCAAACCTCCACGGTTAGGTCGCCAGGAGGTCCGTCTAACAGCCTGGCAGTTGCAACAACGCCCAGTCTTATTAGAGCGGCGGACGGGCAACCGCTGGTTTGACCTTCACTGTCAAGGTCCTTGATGAGGGGCTGAAGTCTTTGGGCAACCAGCTTGCGGTT
>WNFL01079944.1_pt2 | contig 10405 bp, 7 predicted proteins | sample 5400361 | NCBI WGS metagenome assembly WNFL01 (sample SAMN13153351, study PRJNA577476) | soil metagenome | isolation source: 40 cm soil on Douglas fir-dominated hillslope | place: USA:California | collected 2013-09-17
AAGGGGGAGGCGCCCGCCGCGCTCGGGACGCTCGCCCCCGGCGCGTACCGGCTCCATTACTCCACGAAGGACGACTTCGGCGCGGCGTACGAGACGACTCGCGACGTGCTCGTCGCCGGTGCGCACACCACCCTGCCCCTGCCGGCGCTCCTCCTCGCGGAATCGTCCTCCGTACGCGTCGGCGAGACCGCGCGCCTCGTCGTGCTCTCGGGCCTCCCGGCCCAGACGCTCTATCTCGACGTCTATCGCGGCGGCGTCCTCGCCGAACGCCGGCGGCTCGAGGCCGGGAAGGACGCGACGCTGATCGAGGTCCCGATCGCCCAGACCGACCGCGGCGGCTTCGGCGTGACGCTGACCGCCGTGCGCGATCACCAGCTCCTCCAGGCGACGCAGTCGGTCTTCGTGCCCTGGGACGACCGCGAGCTCGCGGTCTCCTTCGCGACGTTCCGCGACGAGCTGCGCCCCGGCGCGAAGGAGACCTGGCGCGTGAAGGTGAAAGGCCCTCAGGGTCGAGCGCTCGAGGCGGGCGCGGCGGAGCTCCTCGCTTACATGTACGACAAGAGCCTCGACGTCTTCGCGCCGCATTCAACCGGCGCTCTTCCGGAGCAGCCTCGGATCGTCGCCCGGACTCTGGGTCGAGAGCTCGAACTTCCCCGTCGTCTTCGGCTACTCGATGCCCGCGCCCGACGTTCTGAAGTTCCTCTCGGGATACGGCATCGGCGGCCCGGGGCGGCGCGGCGGTATCACGCGGGGCGTGATGGGCGGCGTGGCCGGCGGCGTCATGATGCAGGCGCCCGCGCCGGCGATGGCGATGGAGTCCGCGACTCGCGCGAAGGGAATGGCCGATTACGACCAGCTCAAGGCGGTCTCCAACGCGGCGAAGAAAGAGGACGAGCGGAAGGACCTCGCCGCCGCGACGCCCGGCGCCGAGACGCAGCTCCGGAGCGACTTCGCCGAGACGGCGTTCTTCCGCCCGAGCCTTCTGACCGACGCCGACGGCACGGCCACGATCGAGTTCACGGTGCCCGACTCCGTCACGGCATGGAACGTCTGGGTTCACGCGGTCACGCGCGATCTCGCCGGCGGCTCGCTCCACGGGGAGACGCGCTCCGTGAAGGAGCTGCCGCGCGGAGATCAAGGTCGTCGTGAACGACGCCGGCAAGCGCGACCTTTCCGGCCGCGTCACGCTCGAGGCGATCGACCCCGCCACGAACGAGGCCGTGTCCGCGGCGTTCGGGCTCCCGGCGGCGGGCGCGTCGGCTCCGTTCACGGTGAAGCCCGGCGGCGGCGCGGACGTCACGTTCACGGTGACGGCGCCGAAGCGCGTCGGGCCGGTCGCGTTCCGCGTCGTCGCGACGTCGGGCGACACCAGCGACGGCGAGCTGCGGCCGCTCCCCGTCCTGCCGAGCCTCCTTCATCTCTCGCAGTCGCGCTTCGTGACGCTGAAGAACCGCGACAAGAAGACGATGACCTTCGCGGACCTCACGAAGGGCGGTGACCCGAGCCTCGTGAACGAGCAGCTCGTCGTCACCGTCGATGCGCAGCTCTTCTACAGCGTGCTCCAGGCTCTGCCGTACCTCGTGAACTACCCCTACGAGTGCACCGAGCAGACGCTCAACCGCTTCCTCTCGACCGGCATCGTGTCGAGCGTCTACAAGGACTATCCGGCGGTCGCGCGGATGGCCGCGGAGCTGGCGAAGCGGCCGACGCGCCTCGAGACGTGGGACGCCGCGGACCCGAACCGGAAGATGGGGCTGGAGGAGACTCCGTGGCTGCAGACCGCGCGGGGAGGCCCGGAGTCACCGGACGACCTGACGAACGTCCTCGACCCGCGCATCGCGAAGGCGGAGCGCGACGCGGCGCTCGCGAAGCTGCGGAAGGCTCAGACTGCGGTCGGCGCGTTCCCCTGGTGGCCGGGCGGGCCGCCGTCCCCGTACATGACGCTCTACATCCTCCACGGCTTCGCCAAGGCGGCGGAGTTCGGCGTCGACGTGCCGAAGGACGTGGTGCAGCGCGCGTGGGCGTACCTCGGCTCGCACTACCATTCCGAGCTCCGCGCGTTGATGGCGAAGGACTGTTGCTGGGAGCTCCTGACGTTCCTGAACTACGTCGCGTCGTCGTACCCCGATTCTTCGTGGACGGGCGACGCGCTGACGCCGGCGGACCGGAACGAGATCCTCGCGTTCTCGTTCAAGCACTGGCGCCAGCACTCGCCGTACCTGAAGGGCATCCTCGCGCTGACTCTGAAGCGGATGGGGCGCCCGGCCGACGCGAAGCTCGTCTTCGACAGCGTCATGGATTCCTCGAAGACGACCGAGGAGCTCGGCACGTTCTGGGCGCCCGAGGACCGCGGATGGCTCTGGTACAACGACACGACCGAGACGCACGCGTTCGCGCTCCGCACTCTGTCGGAGCTGCAGCCGGACGACGCGCGGCGGCACGGGCTCGTGCAATGGATCCTCCTCGACAAGAAGCTGAACCACTGGAAGTCGACGAAGGCGACGGCCGAGGTCATCTACTCGCTCGTCCACTACCTGAAGAAGGAAGGCGCGCTCGGCGTGCGCGAGGACGCGAAGGTGATCGTGGGTCCCCAGACGGTCAGCTTCACGTTCGAGCCCGACGTCTACACCGGGAAGAAGAACCAAGTCGTGATCCCCGGCGAGAAGGTCGACCCGCGGACGATGTCGACGGTGGTCGTCGAGAAGGAGAGCCCCGGGACCGTCTTCGCGTCCGCGACCTGGAGCTTCGCGACGGAGAAGCTGCCCGCCGAGGAGCGCGGTGACTTCTTCGACGTCACTCGCCGCTACTTCCGCCGCGAGACGAAGGGGCGCGAAACGCCCCTCGCGCCCCTCGCCGAGGGCGCGAGGATCGCGGTGGGCGACGAGCTCGAGGTACAGCTCTCGCTCCGCGCGAAGCACGCGGCCGAGTACGTGCATCTCCGCGACCCGCGCGGCGCCGGCTTCGAGCCGGAGAACCCGGTGTCGCGGTACCGCTGGGACCTCGGCCTCGTCTATTACGAGGAGTTCAAGGACAGCGGCACGAACTTCTTCTTCGAATGGCTGCCGGTCGGCGAGTACACGTTCAAGTACCGCGTGCGGGCGGCCACCGCGGGCACGTTCCGCGTCGGCCCCGCGACGGTCCAGTCGATGTACGCGCCGGAGTTCCACGCGTATTCGGCGGGGAACGTGCTGAAGATCGCGGGAACGCAGTAGCGAGCCTCAGGCGAAGAGCGCGAGCGGCTCGCTCGGCATCGCGAACCCGGGGAAGACGCGCGAGACGTCCTTCAGGCCGAGGTGCGCGCGCAGCACGGCGGCGAAGACCTCACGGTGGTCGGTCGTGACCGGCAGGTCGCGTCCCTCGAAGAGCACGGCGTCCGACAGTCCCTTCCAGCGCGTGAGGACGCGCCCGCCCTTGACGCCGCCGCCGAGGACGAGCATCACCGAGCCGTGGCCGTGGTCCGTGCCGCGCGTGCCGTTCTCGCGCACGGTGCGGCCGAACTCCGTCATCGTGACGAGGCAGACATCCGCGAGGTCGTCGCCCAAGTCCTGCGCGAACGCTGCCAGCGCCTCTGCCAGATTGCGTAGGCCGTTCGCGAGCGGTCCCTGCTCGGTGCCCTGAGCGGCGTGCGTGTCCCAGCCGCCGCAATCGGTCGCCGCGAGCTCGAGCCCGACGTCGGCGCGGATGAGCTGCGCGATCTCCTTCATCCTCTTGCCGAGCGGAGTGGCCGGGTAGACGGCGCCGTTTCTCGGCGTGATGCGCGACGGCTGCGCGTCCGCGAGGCGGCGCATCGCATCGAACGCCTCCGTACCGGAGGAGCGGAGCGCGCCGTCGACCGCGTCCGCGTACATCGACTCGAAACCCGGCGCCGCGACCGGCATCCGGCCCGGCCTGAGCGCGAAGTCGGCGAGCGAGGCCATCGCGACCGCGGGCGCCCGGCCGGCGAGCGAGCACGGGACGTTCGGCTGGAGCGCGACCGCGCGGAATGGCTCGGCGGACGCGCCGCGCTCCTGGAGCGCGCGGTTCAGCCAGCCGTCCCGCGTCGACTTCACGCCCGGCGTCCCGGCGTCGAGCGCGTCCTGGGCGTCGAAGTGCGAGCGCGTCGGATCGGGCGAGCCGGCGGCGTGCACGATCGCGAGGCTGCCGTCGCGGAAACGGCTCTGGAGCGGCGCGAGCGCGGGGTGGAGCGCGAACGTGTCGTCCAGGCGGATCGAGCCGCCGTCCCGCCCCGGCGTCAGGAGCCCGATCGTCGGCCGGAGCTGGAAATAGCGCGGCTCGGCGTAGGGCGGCACCATGGAGAGGCCGTCGACGGCGCCTCGCTGGAACAACGTCACCAGGACCTTGCGGCGCCGCGGCTCGGTCTCGGCGAGCGCCGCCGAGAGGAACCGCGGAGCGAAGCCGAGCTCCACGAGCGCGAGGCTCGAGGACTTCAGGAAGAGCCGGCGGCTGCGGGAGGGATGCGACACGGAGCTCACTGGTTCTGGAATTCCGGCGAGCCGAGGATCAGGCCCGCGATCTTCGGCACGTCGAGCATGGGAATCTCCGCACCGGTCCCCGTCGCGGCGTCGCGCTCGATCGCGGTCACGATGGTGGCGCGCGTCGCGGGCGAGATCGGTCTCCCGACGAGCGCGGCCGCGATCCGGTCGACCGCCTCGTCGGCTCCGCCCGCGCGCGGCAGCGGCGGGATGTCGATCCGCACGCCGGGCAGCCGACCCGACACGAGCGCGAGGGCGAAGTTGAGACGCGAGAGAAGGGCTCCGGTGCCGACCCAGGCGCTGGCTGCCTCGTCGTATCCGGTCGGCGGCTGGCAGCGGTAGAGAGGCTCGCCCATCCTCGCGATCTCGCGCGCGAGCGGCGCGGGATCCTCGACGACGCCGCCGGCCGCGCGGATCGCGGAGGCGGCGAGCTCCAGCGGCGTCTTCGTCTTCGACGCGAAGACGTCGTCCGACCAGAGCTCCTTCGAGGTGAAGATCGCGGAGCACGTCGCGCGGAGGTCGCCGCCCGTCGCCAGGAACGTCGCGGCGACGCGCGCCACGAGCGCCTCCGGCGGGTCGTCCGCGACGAACTTCGCGCAGAGCTTCCGCGCGACGAAGCGCGCGGTCGCGGGGTGGCGCGCGAGGATGTCGAGGACGGCCTCGCCGTCGCTCTTTCCGCCGCCGGGCGCGAGGACGTGGCCGAGCACGACCTTGCGCCCAGGGTCGTGCGCCGCCGCGCGGAAGACGAAGCCGCCGCCCTGGCGCGGGCGGTCGATCGACCAGCCCGTGAAGCAGCGCGCCACATCGCGGACGTCGGCCTGCGTGTAGCCGCCATCGACGCCCATCGTGTGGAGCTCGAGGAGCTCGCGCGCGTAGTTCTCGTTGAGGCCGCGCGGCCCCCGCTGCGCGAGCCTCGGCGCGAAACCCTCCCGCACCGACATCCAGTTGTCGAGGTAGAAGAGCATCGCGGGGTGCGTCGCGGTCGCCTCGAGGAGCTCGCGGAAGGTGCCGAGCACGTGCGGCCGGATCGCGTCCCGTTCGTAGGCGCCGACGAGCCATCTGTCCGCGCCCTTCTCGACGAAGACGTTGAAGTGGTTGAACCAGAAGTCCGTCAGGACCTCCTGGAGCTGGCGGCGGCTCTCGACGGCGCGGATCAGCTTCGCGGCGACGAGCTCCTGGCCGATGCGACGCGGGAGGCGGGCCGGGTCGGCGAGCGCGGCGGGGGGTGCGCTCTTGTCGATCCCTTTCTGGCGCGCGGCGAGGCGGGGCGCCGGGTACTCCTCCGCGAGGCGCGCGATCCCGGGCTCATCTGCGAGGACGTCCAGCCCGGCAGCCCGAGGCGCGCGATCTCGGCGAGATCCGCCGGCGAGGGACCGTAGGCGAGCCGGTTCAGGAGATGCGCTGTCTTCTTCTCCGCGCTCCAGCCGTTCTCGGGAAACGCGAGGGAGGCTGGACGGCCGCGCAGGGCGGGCGACGCTTCGCGGGCCCTTCCGCTGGAGCAGCCGGACGCGATGAGGAGGAGCGCGGTCCCGAGCGCCACCAGCGAGACCAGGAAGAAACGGGAGGTCTTCGCGCTCCTCTTCACCGCTCGTGTTCGACGCCCGGGAGGGAAGCCTGGTTTACCGCATTCCCGCCGCCCGAGGACGTCCGACTCGCGATAAAATGCGCACGTGGCCGACGACAAGTTCCGGGAAGAGTGCGGTGTGTTCGGGATCTACGGCCACGGCGACGCCGCGAACCTGACCTACCTCGGCCTGTACGCCCTCCAGCACCGCGGGCAGGAATCCGCCGGCATCGCGACGTGGAACGGCCGCCGCATCCTCGTCGAGAAGGGGATGGGGTACGTCAACGACCTCTTCGACGAGGCTCGCATCGCGCGGCTTCCGGGGAGCTCCGCCGTCGGCCACGTCCGCTACTCGACGGCGGGAGAGTCGCTTCTCGAGAACGCCCAGCCGATCGTCTACAACACCAACAAGGGCCCGCTGGCTCTCGCGCACAACGGCAACCTCGTCAACGCGGACGAGCTGCGTCGCGAGCTGGAAGAAGAGGGCTCGATCTTCACCACGAGCTCGGACAGCGAGGTCTTCCTCCACCTGATGGCGCGCTCGCGCGCGGACGGCGTCGTCGGCGCCCTGACGGACGCGCTCTCGCGCGTGCGCGGCGCGTACTCGATCGTCCTCCTGGCGGGGGACAAGGTCCTGGCCGCGCGCGATCCGCAGGGATTCCGGCCGCTCACCATCGGTCGTCTCCGCGTCGCGGGCCCTGCGGGCGAGAGCGGCGTCGCGCACGTGGTCGCCTCCGAGACGTGCGCGTTCGACCTGATCGACGCCGAGGCGGTGCGGGACGTCGAGCCGGGCGAGGTCGCGGTCTTCGACGCGGGCGGCGTCGCTTCGGCCTCGTTCGCGATGGGCCGCCGCACCGCGTACTGCGTCTTCGAGCACGTCTACTTCTCGCGCCCCGACTCCGTGGTCTTCGGCAAGTCCGTCGCCGAGTCGCGGCGCGCGTTCGGGCGGCGGCTCGCGCGCGAGCACGCGGCGAAGGCGGACGTCGTGGTCCCGGTGCCCGACTCCGGCATGTACGCCGCGCTCGGCTTCGCGGAAGAGAGCGGCATTCCGTACCAGATGGGGCTCGTGAGGAACCATTACGTCGGGCGCACGTTCATCGAGCCGAAGCAGTCGATCCGGCACTTCGGCGTGAAGGTGAAGCTGAACGCGGTCCGCTCGATCGTGGGCGGCAAGCGCGTCGTGCTCGTGGACGACTCGATCGTGCGCGGCACGACGTCGAAGAAGATCGTGAAGATGCTGAAGGCGGCGGGCGCGACGGAGGTCCACATGCGGATCTCGTCGCCTCCCACGACGAACCCGTGCCGCTACGGCATCGACACGCCGCGCCGGAAGGAGCTGATCGCCTCGAGCCAGGATGTCGCCGAGATCCGGCGCTTCATCGGCGCCGACTCGCTCGGCTACCTTTCGCTCGAGGGAATGCTCGCCGCGTTCGGACGCGACGAGAGCGCCACCTGCGCGGCGTGCTTCTCGGGCCACTATCCGGTCCCGTTCGACGAGCCGCTCGAGCAGCCGACGCTCTTCGCATGGGAGGGAGAGGAGGCGCCGCCGAAGGACGAGGCGGCCGCGCTTCCCGCATCTGCAGGGCCGCCCGAGGAGGCGCCCGTAGAGGCCTCCGTAGACGCGTCGCCCACCCTCGAGCGTGTCCCGGGCTGACGATCTCGCCTTCACGGAGGCCGAAGGCGGTGTGACGTTCGCGGTCCGCGTCTCGGCCGGCGCCTCCAGGACGCGGGTGCTCGGAATCCTCAGGGGCGCGCTGAAGCTGTCGGTGCAGGCCCCGCCGGAGCGCGGAAAGGCGAACCGCGAGGTGCTCCGGCTCGTCGGGGAGACCTTCGAGCTCGCCCCGTCGCTCGTGACGATCGTGCGCGGCGAGACCTCCCCCGACAAGACGCTGAGGCTGCCGCTCGCGCGCGACGAGGCCGCCGCCCGCTGGAAGCGCGCAGGAGCGCGTCTCGCGACTCCCGCGCTCCCTCGGAGGCGCCGCACCCCCTGATACGATCCGCGCGCGCTGCCGGGGCGGCCGCGCGGAGCGAGGCGGGCATCGACGAAATCAAGCCGCTGTCCTACGCGGACGCCGGGGTCGACATCGACGCGAAGATGTCCGCCGTGGCGCGCGCGAGAGGCGCGATCCGCTCCACGTTCACGCCCGGCGTCGTAGGCGACGTCGGTGGCTTCGGCGGCCTCTTCCGGCCCGATTTCCGCGGCCTCGAGGACCCGCTCCTGGTCGCCTCGACGGACGGCGTCGGCACGAAGCTGAAGGTCGCGGCCGCGGCGAGCGTCCACGACACCGTCGGTCAGGACATCGTCAACCATTGCGTCAACGACATCCTCGTGCAGGGCGCGCGGCCGCTCTTCTTCCTCGACTACATCGCGACGGGCCGCCTCGAGCCGGACGTCGTCGGCCTCTTGATCGAGGGCGTCGCGAAGGCGTGCCGCGAGAATGGCTGCGCGCTCCTCGGGGGCGAGACGGCGGAGATGCCGGGCGTCTACGCAGACGGCGACTACGACATGGCGGGCACGATCGTCGGGGTCGTCGACCGTCCGAAGCTGCTCGACGGCACGCGCGTCTCCGAGGGCGACATCCTGATCGGGCTCGCGTCCTCGGGCCTCCACACGAACGGGTATTCCCTCGCGCGGAAGATCCTCTTCGAGAGGCTCGGGCTGCTGCCGGAGTCACGCGTGCCGGAGCTCGGAGGGACCGTCGGGGAGGCGCTCCTCGCCGTGCACCGCAGCTATCTCGCGCCGGTGCTGCCGCTCGTGGAGGACGGCCTCCTCTCCGCGATGGCGCACATCACGGGCGGGGGCTTCCAGGACAACATCCCGCGCATCCTCCCGGGTGGGCTCGACGCCGTCATCCACCCGGAAGCCTGGGCCTGGCCGCCGCTGTTCCGGTTCCTGTCCGAGAAGGGCGGCGTCCCGCCCGCCGAGATGCTGCACGTCTTCAACTGCGGCCTCGGCATGGTTCTCGTCGTCCCGCCCGCGCTGGGTCTCGCGGTGAAGAACCGGCTGGACGCCGCGGGAGAAGCCTGGAACCAGATCGGACGCGTCCAGAAGGGCGACCGCATCGTCCGCTTCGCTTGACGTGAGCGGGACCGTCTACGAGGCTCCGGTTCCCTGGTTTCCTCCGCCGGCGCGGCTCGCGGTTCTCCTGTCGGGACGCGGATCCAACTTCGAGGCGCTCGCGGATGCCTGTGACGCCGGAACGCTCCCCGCGAGGATCGTGAGCGTCGTCTCGGACGATCCGAGGGCCGTCGGCCTCGCGCGCGCGAGGGAGAGGGGGCTTCGCGCCGAGGCGTTTCCTCGCGAGGCCTTCCCGGACAGGAGCGCGCACGAGGGAGCGATCGCCCGGGAGCTCGCGGACGCGTCCCCCGACGTCCTCTGCCTCGCCGGCTTCATGCGGCTCCTGTCGGCCGACTTCTGCGCGCGCTGGCCGCTCCGGATGCTGAACATCCATCCCTCTCTCCTGCCGTCGTTCCCCGGCCTTCACGGGCAGCGCCAGGCGCTCGAGTGGGGGGCTCGCATCACCGGTGCGACGGTGCACTTCGTCGACGCCGGACTCGACGCAGGTCCGATCGTCGACCAGGCAGCGGTCGAGATATCGCCGGGCGATGACGAGGAGAGCCTCTCTGCCCGTATCCTGCTGGAGGAGCACCGTCTCTATCCGCGTGCCCTGGGACGCCTTCTGCGTGGGGGATGGCGCGTGGCCGGGAGGAGAATCGACATTCGGGACGCAAAATCCCTCTTTTGAGGGATTGTCCGACTTCCTCGTGCGGCCCTAGGCTTCACCTCGATCTTCGATCAAATAGGACGATTGCGGCGGTTTTTTCTTCCGCGCGGTCGTAAGTCGTTCTTTTCACGCCACCTCCGTGCTCCGATTCGTGCACAGGAGGCTCGCTCCGGGCGGGGTACGAAGAAGCCCTCACTTCGAACCTTTCGGTCCAGGCCGGCCGCCCGAAGTCGGGCCCCTGTGCCTTTTTTTGCTCGCTCCGGTGGAAATGCCCCCTTGACATCGACGCCCGCTGGCGCTACCTTTGCCGATTCCTGGTTTACGCCAGCGCGATCTTTTCAGCCCCACACCCTCACGACCACGGATGACGGATGACCGATGCCAAGGAACGGGCTCGAGAGAAGCTCGAAGGGGTTTTCTCTTGACGTTCGAGGGTGCCGCTGTTAGGATTCGCCCCCTGCCGCGAGACGGCGCCGGTTCCTTGAAAACTGAACAGAGAAAGTCGTCAACTGCCTGCCAGTCAGGAAGTTGGCGATGCAGTTACGTGATTCCTTTGAAGCCTTGAATGCGGGACGATAGCCGTTCCGCGAACCGGCGGGGTCAACCCGCCGGAGCGAGCTCGAGAGAGCAAGCAAAACCAAAGA
>WNFL01423012.1_pt1 | contig 10404 bp, 12 predicted proteins | sample 5400361 | NCBI WGS metagenome assembly WNFL01 (sample SAMN13153351, study PRJNA577476) | soil metagenome | isolation source: 40 cm soil on Douglas fir-dominated hillslope | place: USA:California | collected 2013-09-17
CGCAGCTCGTCGCAGCGCTGCAGAGCGCCTGTCCGGGTGCGGCGGCGGACGCTGGGCGCATCACCTTGCCGGGCGCGCCCGAGCAAATCGCCGGCCTGCTGGCGCTGATCGAGGAGCACGGCGGCCGCGTGCGCCGCTGGCAGTCGGGCCACCGTAATCTGGAAGAGCTTTTCCTCGAACTCACCCACCACGCGCTCCGTGATTGAATCGCTGACCCGGCTGCGTGCATGCATCGTCAAGGAGGGCAGGGCGCTGCTGCGCGACCGGCACGCAATGGCCGCGCTGTTCATCATGCCGACGGCGTTCATCCTGGTGATGTCGCTGGCCTTGCAGGATGCGTTCCGCGCCGACAAGGCGCCGCGCTTCGACTACGTGGTGGTGGATCACGACGGCGGCGCGGAGGCGCGGGCATTCCTCGACAGCTTCGCCGCGGCGACCCATGACCGGCGCATCGACGGCGGTTTGCAGGAGCTCGATCAGGGGCGGGCGAAATATGCGCTGCAGATTTCGCCGCAGTTTTCCGCCGCGCCGGCCGCGCAGCAAGCCCGTGTGGTGGTGATCGGCGCGCCCGATCTGCCTGCCGCAAGCCTCGGATTGATCCAGGCGCGCGCCGCGGACCGGCTGGCGCGCAGCGATCTGGCACGCTGGCGTGCGCTGGCGCCTGGGGGAATGCCCGTGCTGGCGGAAAATCAGGTCGCCAGCCGTTACCGCAGCGAAGGGCCGCGCCGGCCGACGGCGGTGCAGCAGAACGTTCCCGCATGGCTGATCTTCGCGATGTTCTTCGTGGTGATTCCGCTGTCGACGATCTTCATTGCCGAGCGTGAGCACGGCACGCTGCAACGGCTGCGCACGATGCATGTATCGAGCGCGCTGTTCTTCGCCGGCAAGCTGGCGCCGTTTTTCATCATCAACCTGCTGCAGGCGGCTGCGATGCTGCTGGTCGGCCGCTACGCCGTGCCGTTGCTGGGCGGCGATGCGTTGCAACTGGGTGCGTCGCCGGCGGGGCTCGTGGCGGTGCTCGCCGCAGTCAGTTTCGCGGCGCTCGGCTACGCGCTGCTGGTGGCGACGCTGGCCCGCACCACCGAGCAGGCGACGATCGTCGGCGGGCTCGGCAATGTGCTGCTGGGCGCGATCGGCGGAATCATGGTTCCCAAGCTGGTGATGCCGCCGAACATGCAGGCGTTCACCGTGGTATCGCCGATGGCATGGGGGCAGGAGGGATTCATGAAGCTGTTGCTGCGCGATGCCGGCGTGGTCGATGTGCTGCCGCAGATCGCCGCGCTGGCGGCGTTCGGTTGCGCGTGTCTGGTGCTTGCGTGGCTGTGGTTTCGGAGACGAGGTGTGACATGAACCGCGTAACCCTGCTGGCGGAACTCAAGCAACTGATCGTCGATGCCACCGACAAGGATGTTGCGGCGGCGAACATTTCCGATTCCGAGCCGCTGTTCGGCCCGCGCTCACGCCACGCGCTGGATTCGCTCGATGCGCTGCAGGTATCGATGGCGCTGCACAAGCGTTACGGCGTGCGCCTCGCGGACAGCAAGGAAACGCGCCGCGTGCTCGCGTCGGTCGGCCATCTTGCCGACTTCCTGCTGGCGCGATGACAGCGATCCTCGGCATCGCGGCAAACTGCGCGCGCGGCGCGACGCTGGCCGCGGCGGTCGCAGCGCTGGGGCGCGGCGAAGGCGGCGCGACCGGGCGGCTGGCCGTGCCCGCGGTGGGCGGGGCGGTGTCGTGCCCGTTTTACCGCTGCGCGTCGCCGCTCGATCTCGATGCGGTCGCGGCAGTGATCGACGGCGCCCGCGCCGAATCCGGCCTGGGCACGGTGGCGTGGCGCGCCGCGGCATTGCTGGTCGGCTGCTCGTCGCTGGTGCTGCCGTGGGACGGCCCCCGAGTCGGCGAATTGCAATTGCCGCGCGAAGGCTTGAGCGCGCTTGCGGCGCAGATCAAGCGCCGTGCCGGGATCGGCGGCATCGATCTGAGCGTCGGCACCGCGTGTACCTCATCCGCGCACGCGCTGCTGCTCGCGCATCGGCTGATTGCCGCGGGCAGGATCAGCCACGCGCTGGTCGTCGGCATGGAACAGCAATATGCGTTCACCGCGGCGGGATTCCTTGGCCTGAGCCTGCTGTCGGCCGGCGAAGTGCGACCATTTGACGCGCAGCGCGACGGCATGGTGCTGGGCGAGGGCGTCGCGGCCGTGGTGCTGGGTCGTGGCCACGCCGCGTTGCAACTGCTCGGCGGCGCAAACCAGATCGACATCCACGCGATCACCGGCCCGGAGCCGAGCGGCGCGCCGCTCGCTGCCGCGATGCAGGCGGCGCTTGCCGATGCGCGGCTGGCGCCGGACAAGATCACACTGGTCAAGGCGCAGGCAGCCGGCAGCCCGCAGGGCGATGCCGCCGAAGCGCTGGCGCTGCGGCGGGCACGCTCGGCGCATCGGGCTGCCTCGAGTTTGCGCTGCTGGCGGGGGCGCTGCGCGCCGGCTTCGTGCCGATGACGCCGGGCTATCAGGACGGCGACCTCGACCTCGCGCCGACGCAGACGAGCCTTGCCTGGCACGGTGGCAGCGTGCTGCTCAATTACGTCGGCTTCGGCGGCGGCCAGGCGGCGCTGGTGCTATCACATGGCTGAGCCGACGCTGCTGGCGCAGATCCGCCTGAGCTTCGCCGGTGCCGGCCAAGTGGAGCAGGCGGTGGCCGCGCGCATCGGCCGCCGGCCGCGCCGCATGGGGCGGTTCGTGCAGCTCGCACTGGCCGGTGCGATCGACTGCGTGGCGCAGATCGGCCGCCTGCCGCGCGAGGCCGGGCTGGTGATTGCGTCGAACGCGGGCGTCTGGCCGGAACTCGAGCCGCTGCTCGCGCGCCTGTTCGAGCACGCCGATCCGCCGACGCCGTATGAATTTCTCGCGGTGCAGGAAACCAGCGCGTGCATCGCGATCGCGTCGCAATTCGATATCCACGGGCCGTGCCTGTTCGTCGCCGCGCATCCGGCGGCCATTGCCACGGCGTGTGAGATGCTGCTGCTGGATGCGCCGCTGCTGCTGGTCGGCGCAATCGATCCCTGGGTCAGCGACTGGAAAATAATCAGCGCGGCACGGCCAGGCTGATGTCGCGGTAGATGTCGCGTTCCGCCGCGGCCAAGTCATTCAACTGGTGCGCGAGCGCCGCGTAGTCGGGCGGGATTTTCCTGCGCGCCATGCGCGCCGCGGCGAGCGCGAACTCGCGCCAGTGATCGCCGACCCCGGTCATGCGTTGCGCGAGCGCGGCGAGCTGCGGGTTGCCGAGGATGTCGGCCGCCTGCTGCAGAAACGACGCGTAAACGAAGCGGAATCCCGCGCCGCCGGGAAGCGCGCCGCGTAGTCCTGATCCGCATGCCGCGCCAGCGCGGCTATCTTGCGCGCCAGGTCGCGCATGCCGCGCACGCCGATCAGCGGCAGCGGCGGCATCATCCTGCGCACCGTGCGGCGCAGCGCGACGCGGCACGCCGCGGCGAGGTCCGGCGCCGGGTTGATCGTTACCGGGTAGTAGAGTAGCCCGCGCGGCGCCAGCGCGCCTTTGGCAAAGCGCGCGCGGCGCAGGTCGGCGGCCGGGCAGGTGACCGGATGCTCGAACACCGGGTCGCTGATCGCGTACTCGTCACCCTGCCGCCCATAGACGATCAGGTTGTGCGCGTTGAAGTGAAAGCGCATGTCCTCGGGAAAATACGGCAGCCAGAACACCGAAGTCTGCATGCCGACCGGCTGGCCGCGCGCGAGCAACTGATCGACGCGTGCCTCGGCGGCGGCGGGATCGCGGAAGGTTTCGAATCGAAACCGCCAGCCGAGCGCACGCTGCACGCCGTGAATGATCGCCTTCGGCGGCATCCGGAACGAGATCAGCGGCAGGCCGCCGAGTTGGATCATCGGCAAATAGGCGAACGCCAGTGCGCTCGAAATTCCGAACACCATCGCCTCGGAAATCGGCAGTCCGTGGTGGGTCAGCAGCGACGCGACGACGCCGCTCTCGCAGTGCGCGGCGTGGCGATGCTGGAAATCAATCGCCATCAGGCCGGGCCGGGCAGCGCGCCGGAGCTGAACGCCATGCGGATGGGCTGAGTGGTGTTCAGCAACGGCGTGGGTCGCGTCAGTCGAGCGCCTGCAATTCGGCGACGCTGATGCCGAGGGCATCGGCATAGCGCACCAGCAGCCGCTGCGGCAGCCGCGTCCAGACGTCCGCGCGGAAATGGCGGCGAATCCGCCAGCGGGCGATTCCGGAAAATTGCGCGAGGATGGCTACATCCATCCGGCGCCGCGCCATGTGGTATTCGAGCGGCGATGCCAGGCCGGCCCGGGCGCGTGCCAGCGCGGCGTCGGCCTGTTGTTTCAGGGCTTCGACCGCCTGCAGCGTGACGGCTTCCTCGACTTCCCAGCCGGTCGAGGGCACGATCGCGTAGCAACCGTTCTCATCGAGTGCGTACATCGCCTTGCGTTCCCCCGACAACGCGGCGTTGCCATCCTGGGGAACATCGCCGATGCGCATCGTCACACCACCGTCAAATAGGCGAACGCCGCCGAGAAGCGACCGCTCTCCGGCACGAACAGCAGAATCCTCGCGCCTGGCTGCATCCTGTCGCTGTTGAAAAATTCCTCCAGCATGATGTACGGTGACGCGGCGCCGGTATTGCCTTTCTCGACCAGGTTGGTGAACCAGCGCTCACGGGGGATCGGCAGGCCGCTTGTTGCCAGCGCGCGTGCCAGTGGTTCAATGAAGTAGCATGAAGAGACGTGGGGCAGGAGCCAGTCCACGGTCCCGGCGCCAAGGCCCCGCCGTGACTTGAGCGCCGCGAGTGGCTTGCCGACCGTCATCGGAGCGATGAACTGGTTGAGCAGCCGCACGTCCTGCTTGATGGCGAACACCGATTGGTCGCGGCACTCGTCCGGCGTATGCGCCATCCAGCCGGTCAGGCGGCCGTCGGCGCCCTTGGTCGCACCCGCATACATGCACACGGGCAACTCATTCGCATAGGAAAACAGCTCGACCCACTCGATCCGCAGCGACCGTCCCTCTGGCCTGGGCCGGGCCTGCATGGCCCACGCGCCGGCACCGTCGGACAGCATCCAGCGCAGGAAATCCTTCTCGAAGGCCAGTTCCGGGCGCTGCTCCAGGTCTCGCGCCTGATGTTCCGTTTCAGGCAGATACTGCTGCGCGCGCATCGCGAGCGACGCGACATCGGAACCCGTCGTGACCGCGAGGCGCGACTCGCCGCTGCGCACCGCGAGCCAAGCGTACTTGAGTGCCGACATGCCGGCGAGACAGATGCCGGATGTCGCCACGGCTTCGAGGGCGGGTAGCCCGAGTTCGCCATGCACCATCAGCGCGTGATTGGGCATCAACTGGTCCGGCAAAGTGGTGCCGCACACCAGCAGATCCATCTGCCCGAGGGGAACCCCTGCTGCACCGAGATTGCGCACCGCGGCTGCGGTCAGTTGCGCGTTGGTATGCGTAACCTTGCCGGAGCGCTTGTCGATCACGTAATAGCGCTGCGTGATGCCGTTGCTGCGCAGGATCGCGCGCCGCGCGCGCGACGGGCTGCCGGTCGGCATCCCCAGTACCGCCTCCATCTCGTCATTGGATACCGGCTCGTTGGGCAGGCAGACGGCGGCGTGGGTAAGGAATACGTCGTTCATGCGCCGCGCGCCATCGCCGCGTCGCCCGATCCGGAGGGCAATTCGAAGCGTGCCTTTTCGTCCTCGAGGCGGCGCCGCAGCAGCGGCCGGAGCAGCGCGCGCAGCAGCATCGTCAGCGGCACCACCGTCAGGATCAGGGTAATCAGGAAGCTCACGTAAACGATCAGCAGCGGGCGGCGGCGCAGGCTGCCGGCGGGTCCGGCGGCGCGCAGCCATTTCCCCCAGATGCGAAAGCTGCGCATCCCGATGCGTTCGCTGGGAATCAAACGGGTATCGACTTCCACTGCCTTCAATCCGCTGAGCAGTGGCGCATCACCGCGTTCGCGATCGACGGCGAGGGCATCGACCAGCGCATCGCCGAAGCGTCGCGCGGCGCGGATGTCGGCGTCCGAGATCCCCGCCGGAGGCAGCCAGCGAAGCGCGTCGCGCTTTCCCGTCAGCAGCCACCAGGGGGTAGTGATGAAGGTCGCGAATCCGCCCCGGTCGGTCAGCGCGACGTTGTCCAGCAGGCGCGCCCCGGCGGCGTCGAGCAGTTGCCGCACGGTCTGGAATGCCATCAGCCACATGTTGCGGCAGGCGATCACCGAAATCACCGGCTGTCCGCGCAGGATCCGCCGCGCGTCGTCACTCAACAGGAACGCCGCGACCGGCTGCGATGGCGACAGGAACCACACCTGCCAGGCGAGGATCACCAGGTCGAAACGGCCCGCAGTCGCCGGCGAAAGCGGCGCAATCGGCGCGGGATCGAGATAGACGCATTCCGGGAATGCGTCGAGGAAGCTGAACAAGCTCCACGGGTAGGGAAATGGCTTCAAGGGTTGCAATTGCTCGACGACCACTTCGGTTGCGGCCGACGCCCGCAAAGGAGCCGTCAGATGTTCGACAGCGGACGACAATTGACCAGTCTGGCTATAGGTAATGACCAGCACGCGTTTCATTGATAGGGGCAGGGCTTGGCGTCGAATTTCAAGATAACACAAAGTTTCGTGGCCGCGTGCCGGCGCCGTGGCACACGGTACAGCCCAAAAAAGAGAGCCGGCACCTTCACGGCGCCGGCCCTTAGCAGCCAATCGTCCGCTGCTGCCTATGCGGCCATCAGATCCCTGAGCACATACGGCAGGATGCCGCCGTGCTTGTAGTAATCGACTTCGACCGGCGTGTCGATGCGCACCAGCACTTTGGTTTCCTGCTTCGAGCCGTCCTTGCGCTTGATGACCAGCGTCGCGTCCATTTGCGGTTTGATGTCTTCCAGCCCGAGGATGTCGATTTCCTCGTCGCCCGTGAGTCCCAGCGACTGCGCCGAATCCGAGCCCTTGAACTGGCACGCGAGCACACCCATGCCGATCAGGTTGGAGCGGTGGATGCGCTCGAAGCTGCGCGCGATCACCGCCTTGACGCCGAGTAATTGCGTGCCCTTCGCGGCCCAGTCGCGTGATGAGCCGGAGCCGTATTCCTCGCCGCCGAACAGGATGGTAGGCGTTCCCTGCGCGATGTACTTCATCGCCGCGTCGTAGATCGGCATCTTCTCGCCGGCGGGCTGGAACGAAGTCACGCCGCCTTCCTCGCGCGTGCCGTCGGCCCTGGGAGGAAGCATCAGGTTCTTGATGCGCACGTTGGCGAAGGTGCCGCGCATCATCACTTCATGGTTGCCGCGGCGTGCGCCGTAGCTGTTGAAATCGGCCTTCATCACCCCGTTCGCCAGCAGGTACTTGCCGGCGGGCGCGGTGTCGCGGAACGCTCCGGCGGGGCTGATGTGGTCGGTGGTGATCGAGTCGCCGAAGATGCCCAGCACCCGAGCGCCGGTAATCGCGCTGCTCCCCGCCGCGGGCTGCATGCTGAACCCGTCGAAGAACGGCGGTTTGGCAATGTAGGTCGATTTCGGCCACGAATACACCTGCCCGGCGCCGCCCTGGATGCCCTTCCACATCGGGTTGGCGTTGGCGAGGTCGCCGTAGAGGGTGCGGAACGTTGCCGGGTCGCGGGCGTAGCTCATCACTGCGGCGACTTCGTGACTCGTCGGCCAGATGTCCTTGAGATAAACCGGGCCGTTCTTTCCCTGCCCGACGGGCTCGCTGGTCAGGTCCTTGAGCACCGTGCCGGCGATCGCGTAGGCGACCACCAGCGGTGGGCTGGCGAGGAAGTTGGCCTTGATGTTGGCGTGGATGCGCGCTTCGAAGTTGCGGTTGCCGGAGAGTACCGCGGTGCAGATCAGATCGTTCTGGACGATCGTGTCTTCGATGTGCGGGTCCAGCGGGCCGGCGTTGCCGATGCAGGTGGTACAGCCGTAAGCCGCGACGTTGAAGCCGAGTTGCTCGAGGTACGGCAGCAGACCGGCCTTGGTGAGGTACTCGGTCACGACCCGCGATCCCGGCGCGAGCGAGGTCTTGATGTGCTTCTTCACCGTCAGGCCCTTCTCGACCGCCTTCTTCGCCAGCAGGCCGGCAGCGAGCAGCACCCCGGGGTTGGACGTATTGGTGCAGGAAGTGATCGCGGCGATCAGCACGTCGCCGTGGCCAATCGTCACAAAGTCGGTGGTGGATTCGTCGGGAGAGCTGTAGACCACATCGGGTGTCGGGTGGTCGTCGGTCATCTCTACCTCGCTGGCGGAGCGACACTCGCCGCTCTGGCTGCCGCCACCGGTCAGCGGTGCGGTGACGCCACCGCTGAATGCGCCGAGCTTGGTCGCGTGGCGCTGGCGCAGTTCGTCGCCCGGCTTGGCGTAGCCGTTCTCGGCGATCGGCTTGGAGAACAGCTCGGTGAATTTGGACTTCAGGCTGCCGAGCTCGATGCGATCCTGCGGGCGCTTCGGACCCGAGACCGACGGCTTGATCGTCGCCAGGTCGAGGGCGAGCGTCTTGGTGTAGTCGATTTCTCCGGCACGCGGAATGCCGAACAGGTTCTGCGCCTTGAAGTAAGCCTCGAAGGCAGCGACCTCGGCGTCGCCGCGCCCGGTGGCGCGCAGGAAATCGACCGTGGCCGCGTCCACCGGGAAGAAGCCCATGGTGGCGCCGTACTCGGGCGCCATGTTGCCGATGGTGGCGCGGTCGGGCACGGACAGCGTCGCCGTGCCCTCGCCGAAGAACTCGACGAACTTGCCGACGACCTTCTCCTTGCGCAGCATCTCGGTGACGGTGAGCACCAGGTCGGTCGCGGTCACGCCTTCGTTGAGCTTGCCGGTAAGGTTCACGCCGACCACGTCGGGGGTCAGGAAATACACCGGCTGGCCGAGCATGCCGGCTTCGGCTTCGATACCGCCGACGCCCCAGCCCACCACGCCGATGCCGTTGATCATCGTGGTGTGCGAGTCGGTGCCGACCAGCGTGTCGGGATAAACCACCCCGTCCTTCTTGTGCACGCCCGGCGCGAGGTATTCGAGGTTGACCTGGTGGACGATGCCGATGCCCGGCGGCACGACCTTGAAGGTATCGAATGCCTGCATGCCCCACTTCAGGAACTGGTAGCGCTCCTGGTTGCGCTCGAATTCCAGCTTGGTGTTGAGGTCGAGCGCATCCTTGGTGCCGTAGTGGTCGATCATCACCGAGTGGTCGATCACCAGATCGACCGGCACCAGCGGCTCGATCGACTTGGGATTCTTGCCCATGTCGCTCGCCACGTTGCGCATCGCGGCAAGATCGGCGAGCAGCGGTACGCCGGTGAAGTCCTGCAGCACCACGCGGGCGACGACGAACGGGATCTCATCGGTACGCGACGCGGTCGGCGCCCAGTTGGCCAACTGCCTGACGTGCTCCTCGGAGACCTTCTTGCCGTCGACGTTGCGCAGCACCGATTCGAGCACGATGCGGATCGAGACCGGCAGCCGCGCGACCGAGGGAAAGGTCTTGGCCAACTCGGGCAGCGAATAGAACTGCCCCGCTTGCGGGGCGCCGGGAAGGGTTTTCAGGGTGTTGAAGGCGTTGTGCGGCATCGTCAACTCCTCATAATTTCAAAGCTTCTGACGGATTGGCTTGGGCGAATACTGAAGCGACCGGAAGATCTGGCATGGCTGTCAGGGTGGCGATCAATGCGACGAAGCCGCTGCCCGTGACACCCGCCGCGCCTTTTGACGTCAGCAGCATGAGCCCGAGCATCGTGAAAATCTGACCCGGCGAAAGATGTAGAGCTTCACCCGTTTCACGGCGGCTGCTCCTGTTTGTATGCAATTGCCGAGTTGCTATAAACTCGGCGGATGCGACGCCGGAAAACGGATGCAAGATACCCGCTTGGTTCAGGCCTTCCGGCGTCGTCGATCGCCTCAGCGCATTCGCGTGTCAGGCCACAAACCGGCAGGCCGATTGTGGAGTGCGCGTATCCATGTTCTTGCCCCGATTCGCGTGGTCGTCGATCTCGGCGGCGCAGCCGATCATCCTGCCGTAGAGGAACACTGTGAAGGCCGCGGTTTCCAGCTCTTCGCTCGAGAATGTCCCCGCCTGATAACGGCCCCACAGCATCTTCAGCAGCAGCGCCGCGATCACCGCGTCGACGTTGACGCAGAACACGTTGCGCGTGACGTTCTCGTCGTACAGGGCTTGTACCAGCGTGCTGTAGAAATCGTGGAACACGTTGTACTCGCCGCGCTGCTTGAACAGCTTGCGGACAAACTCTTCACGCGGATCGAAATTGACCGGCTTGCCCTTGAACACCGGGTGATTGATGCACGGCAGGGCTTGCGACTGCTCCGCACCGAGTTCCTTGCGCTTCGTACGTTCTTCGCCGTACTGGCGGGAGAATTCGGTCGC
>WNFL01252826.1_pt2 | contig 10400 bp, 9 predicted proteins | sample 5400361 | NCBI WGS metagenome assembly WNFL01 (sample SAMN13153351, study PRJNA577476) | soil metagenome | isolation source: 40 cm soil on Douglas fir-dominated hillslope | place: USA:California | collected 2013-09-17
GGCGGCGCGCCGAGCATGCTCTCGCCCGTGGGCATCGAGGAAGGGGACGTATTCCTGCGCACCGGCTCCGATGGGAGATCGGTCTACATCGTCCGCAAGGAGGAGCGCGGGGCGAAGCTGTATCGGCTGGACGGATTCACCCGAAGCCGCACCCTGATGCGGGATTTCGTCCCCTCCGATCCGGCCGGCCTGCTCGGCATTCCCCAGGTCGCCATCTCGGCGGACGGGAAGACGGTCGTCTTCATGGTGCGGCGGTACCTCGCGCGGCTCTACGTGGCCGAGGGATTTCGTTGATACGGGTGCTCCGCCTTCTCTCGTTCATCGCTTGCGCGGGAATGGCGATGTCGGTCGACGCTTCCGCGAGTCCGGTATGGATTTTCTTCCGCGATCACGGGACGCTTTCCGCTCCGGCGGCGCATGTCACCCCGCGCGCGCTCGCGCGGCGGGCCAAGGCAGCCCGTGAGCGTGGAACGACCGCGGACGATCTCGATCTCGCGCCCGATCCCGCGTACGTTGCGGCGGTCAACGCGCGGGGTGGCGTAATCCGGACCACGTCGGCATGGCTCAACGCGGTGAGCGTCGAAGCGCCGGCCGAGTCGCTGGCGCGAATCGAATCCCTGCCGTTCGTGGCGCGTGTTCGTCCGGTGGCGGACGGGGTCGAAGAGGAAGCTCCCCCGGGCGAGGGCTCCGTCGAGGACCCCGGACCGTCGTTCTTACAGATCGACATGCTCCACGTTCCGGAAGTCCACGCCATGGGCGACCATGGGGAGGGCGTCGTGATCTGCGTCCTCGACTCGGGATTCCAGCTGGACCACCAGTCGCTCCGGCAGCTCGAAGTCCGCGGACAGCGCGACTTCGTGAACGGCGACGACGACCCCTCCTACGATCCACGCACGGACCTGCCGACGCAGCCCATGCACGGAACCGCGGTGCTCTCGGTGCTCGCGGGCTACGCGCCGGGAACCCTGATCGGTCCGGCCTATCGCTCCGAATTCCTGCTCGGGAAAACCGAGCGCATCAGCTCCGAGCTTCGCGTCGAGGAGGACTACTGGGTCGCGGGCGTGGAATGGGCCGAAGCCGAGGGCGCGGACATTCTTACCAGCTCCCTCACCTATCACCTCTGGTACCAGTGGCGGGACCTGGACGGGCGCACCTCGCCCACGTCCCGCGCGGCCAATCTCGCGCTCGAGCGCGGGTTACTCATCGTGAACGCCATCGGGAACGAGGGTCCCAGGGAAGGCAGCATCGGCGCCCCGGCGGACGCGCCCGCGGTGATCACGGTCGGCGCGGTGAACGGGATCGGAACGCTCACGGGGTTCAGCTCCGTGGGTCCGACGTACGACCGGCGCGTGAAGCCGGACCTCGTGGCGCTGGGCTCGCAGGTCTGGACCGCGCAGGCGCGGACCTGGGATCGGTACGCGCGCATGAGCGGAACCTCCTTCTCGGCGCCGCTCGTGGCGGGATGCGCGGCGCTGGTGCTCGCGCAACATCCGGACTGGGGGCCGGAAGCGGTCAAGGACGCGCTCAGCATGAGCGCGAGCCGCGCGGATCGCCCGGACAATCAGTACGGCTGGGGGATCGTGAACGCGCGCGACGCCGTGCTCTTCCCGTTGCTGGAGGGGAGAGTCACCGATTCCATCACGCGCGAGGCGGTTCCGGGCGCCATGGTTCGATACGCTTCACCCGACGGGAGCGGGACTACGACCACGGACGTAGCGGGAGCCTACGTGATTCCGAATCTCGAGAAGGGAAGCTACTCGATCACGGTGTCGAAGGTGGGCTTCGAGGACGCGACAGCAGGGCCCTACGAAGTGCCGCCCAATCTGGGCGACATCAACATCGCGCTGAGGTACCGAGGGAAATAGCTAGCGCGACAGCATGTCACGCGTCGGCATTCCGCCTTCCCAGCGGATCCGGCCGCGCTTCTTGAACTCGTACTCCGGATGCCGGCGCAAGAAGTCCACCGCGGCGTCGTGCGTGAAGAGCCCGGTCGGAGCGGCCTCGCCTGCGCGCTCGAACTGCACGTAGCCGTCGCCGCCGCCGTAGAGATAATCCAGCGTGGCCACCTGGTACGTGCGATCGGAGCTCAGCGGCGTTCCGCCCACGCGGATGTCGGACGCGCGCCCGCGGCGGACCACGAACTGGGCGCCCGCGATCTGCGCGAACCCGCGTTTTCCGATCCGCTGCGCGACGAAATCGAAGAGCTCCCGCACCTGCCAGCCGCGCATGGGCACCTTCACGATGGTGTTGTCGAACGGCAGGACCGTGAAGACGTCGCCGACCGTGACCGTGCCGGCGGGGAGCGGCGCGCGGATCCCGCCGGAATTGATGAGCGCGATGTCGGCGCCCGAAGCCTCCAGCATGGCGTCCGCTACGAAATTCCCCAGTGGCGTGTCGCCGTCCTCGAGCCCGGACATCGGCACGCGCTCGCGGCTTCGGAACACCGGCCGGTCCATCGCCACGGACATGGAGTCGGCATAGGGCCGAAGCAAAGCGAGGATCGCCCGGTCTTCTCCCTCGCTCGGCCGCACCGGGATCAGCGCGTCGATGAGGCCCGACACCCCGCGCGGACCCACGCCGAGCGCCAGCCGGCCCACGCGATCGCCCCACCGGCCGGCCTGCACGATGCCCGTGCCGCCGAAGCCATTCGCGTTGCCGTTCCGGACGAAGATCGGCTGCCAGAGATACGTGTGGCTGTGCCCGCCCACGATCACGTCGATGCCGCGCACGCGCGACGCCAGCCTCCGGTCCTCGTCCACGCCGAGGTGCGTGAGCGCCACCACCAGATCCGCCTGCTTCCGGAGCTCGGGGACGAACACTTCCGCCGCCGTGACCGGATCGACGACCGCCACCCCGCCGTTCCGCGCGCGGGAGACGATGCTCACGATGTCCTTCGTGGTCAGGCCCAGGATCGCGACCTTGAGTCCGCCGACGTCCCGGATCACGTAGGGCTTCGTGATGAACCGCAGGCGCTGGTGGTCGTTCACCTTCACCCCGCCGATCCACCGCGCGCCCTTCCGCACGGGACCGGTCGCGTCCTCGAGCGTCTCAGCCCACGCGCTGTCCGCGCTGACGAAAACGTTCGCGCTCAGGACCGGAAACGAAGCCTCGCGGCGGACGTGGAGCCAGGCTATGGGTCCGTCGTCCAGCTCGTGATTCCCGAAGGCGCCCGCGTCGTATCCCGCCCGAGACATGGAGCGGTAGTCCGGGACGCCGCGGAAGAAGTTGTAGATGGGCGTGCCCTGGAATACGTCCCCGGCGTCGAGGAGCAGCGTCCGGCTGCCGCGCAGCCGCTGGATCAACGCCGACCGCGCCGCGGCGCCGCCCACGGTCGCGCCCTTCGGATCCTGGAACGGCATGAGATGCGCGTGGATATCGTTCGTGTGGAGGATCAGAAGCGAGTCGGGCCGCGAGGGCCACGAAGCGGACGCGCGGCCCGCGCTTCCTGCCGTGAGGGCCAGGAGCGCCGCCGTCACCCAAAGGGCATAGCTGAATTTTCTACGTTGAATTACGGACACGCTACGTGCTCCAATGCATTCCAGTCGTTCGGGCCGCACCGGGGTACGGTGATATCCGGCCGCAATCCACTTGACACAAGTACCGGAATTGTATATACTTAGAATGTGCGTCGTCAATTCTCCTCGCAGCGGGGATAGCCTCAGTAGTCACGAGCGGAACCCAGTGCGTCTTCCTACCCCGAACCAGATGTGCTCGCCTCGTCCCTACGACCCCTTACTAGGTAACACCCTTGCCCTTGGCGAAGCTCGCCCGCCAGGGGTTTCGTGTTTTCCCCGGGTGAGCATCCTCTGGAGGCTTCATGGTGGAGAGTGATAAGAGTATCAAGTGTCGGGACTGCGGGGAGGAGTTCGTCTTCACGGCGGGGGAGCAGGCATTTTACAAGGAGCGTGGATTCCAGCACGAGCCCACCCGTTGCCGACGTTGCCGCGAGGAGAAGAAGCGGCAAACGACCGGTGCGTCCGCCGGCGGATTCGGCGGATCGCCTTCACCCATGGGTGGAGGCACACGCGAGTTCCACGAAGCGGTATGCTCTTCGTGCGGCGTGACGACCCAGGTTCCCTTCAGACCGACCGCGGGCAAGCCTGTGTACTGCCGGGATTGCTTCCAGTCCGTCCGCACCGGAAGGGGGGTCGGCGCCTCCTAGAACTACCCAAGCTTCGCAGCACGGCGGAAAGGAGGCCCGGCATTGAAGCACCGAGGCTCGGTCAAGTGGTTCAACGAGACCAAGGGTTACGGGTTCATCCGCGAGGACTCCGGCGAGGAGTTCTTCGTCCATCATTCGGCGATCCTGTGCGAGGGATTCCGGACGCTGGCCGAGGGTGAAGTCGTCGAGTTCGAGCCCATGGAGGGTCAGAAGGGGAAAGAGGCGGCGAACGTCGTGAAATTGCAGGCCTGACCCCGAAAAAACACGTGAACCGCGCCCCGGCGGGGAACCTTCCGCCGGGGTTCGCTTTTATTCAGAGATGCGATAGGATTCCCGGTTCAGACCTGAATTTTCCCGTCCAGGAGGTCCAACACCGAATGCGTTTCCGCCCCGCCCTGCCCGTGCTGGCACTGCTTCTCCTTCTCCCCGCACAACATGCCCAGGCGCTTCCCGATCTGGTCCGGGTTCTCCCGAACAAGGTCACGGTGGTGGTGCGCGAGGTCCACACGCGGCCCGTGGTCTCCATCCAGGCCTGGGTGCGCGCCGGCGCCCGCGAGGAGGCGGCCAAGGATCGCGGGCTGGCGGTCGGCACCGCCCAGTGCATCATGGAAGGGACGACCAGGCGCGAGCCCGGCACGATGCAGAACGAGGTCTACTCCCTGGCGGGCACCTTCTCCAGCGAGGCGGGCTACGACTTCTCCTACTTCGATCTCACTGTGCCCGCGCGCTCTTTGAGCGCCGGGCTGAATCTCCTGGCGGAAGGGCTGACCCAGGCGCGCCTCGACAAGGTGGTCCTGGACCGGGCGCTGGGCCGTGCGCAGGGCACCGCCCGAACGGTCCTCTCGGGCGCGGACCGGGCCGCGGTGAACATCGCGCGCGCGCGTCTTCACGAAGGGAACCCGCTGGTCTCGCCGCTCGCGATCACGGAGCACGAGTTCTCGGTCGTGACGCCGACCTTGGTGCAGCGCTTCTACCACGACCACTACATCGCGGAGAACCTAACGCTGGTGGTCGTCGGCGACGTGGATGGCGAGGACGTCGCGTCCAAGGTACAGGCCGCGTTCGCGTCGATGCCGCACGGCAAGCCCGCGTCGCGCTCCCGCATCAACGAGCGCCCGTTCCAGGGGCCCCAGATCGTGATCGAGCGCACCCCGGCCGACACGCGGGGCGCGGCGGTCACGGTGGGCTTTCCCGCGCCCGTCTGGGGCAGCGCCGACGCGCTCGCGATGGACGCCCTCATGGCGGTGATGGTCGACAGCCCCAGCTCGCGAACGCAGACGCGGCTCAACGCGGGGAACGCCGAGTTCCTCCGCGCCGCCGCCATCCGCGAGTACGAGACCGACGGCGGGACGATCGCGCTCACGTTCGCGGTGGATCCGGACAGCGTCCAGGACGCGGAGGGCGCCGTCCTGAGCATGATCGAGCAGCTGCGCGCCTCGCCGATCACCCCCGAGGAGTGCCGCGCCGCGGTGCGGAGCGTGGTGCAGCGCGATCTCGCGGTGCGCTCCGACATGAGCGGCGTGGGCCGCGCGCTCGCGCTCGCCACGCTGCGGAACGCGCCGGGCGCGGACGACGCCTACCTCGCGCGCATGAAGGCGCTCCGCCCGGAAGATCTGGTCGCGGTCGCGCGGAAGTACCTCGACCTGAAGCACGCGGTGTTCGTGGAGATGGGGCCCGATCCGTTCGCGACAAGCGTCAAGGCGGCGGACGTCGAGCGCCGCGTCAAGGAGAAGCAGGGCGTCTACGAGGCGGCCTACCGGAGCGGTCCCCAGGCGACGGTCAGCCAGGACCGGGAGCGGATCGCGCGCGTGGATGCGCCGCTCGTGGCGGCCGCGGCGGCGAAGTCGACCCCGGCGGGACGGGGACGCGTGGTGCGATCGGTGCTCCCGGGCGGGATGCGCCTCCTGACGAGCGAGGACCACAGCGTCCCGATGGTCACGGTGGGCGTCTACCTCATGGGCGGTGTGCGCTACGAGAACGACAACACGAACGGCGCGACCGCGCTGCTCCGCGAGTCGCTGCTCAATTCGAACGATCCTGCCGAGAAGGGGTCGACCTACCGGCAGAGCTTATCCGGGATGGGCGGGATGGTGTCCTACCAGGACAAGGACATGTGGGCCTGCACGATCACGTTGCCCTCCGACGTCTGGCGGGACGCCGCGGCGAAAATGGGCAGCATGTTCTCGCATCCGGATCTCGACACGGTCAACGTGGACGCGACGCGGATCTCTGTCCTGGACGCGCTGGACAAGTGGCTCCAGGACGACGAAGCGCAGCGCCAGCGCCTCATCTTCCCCACGAAATACCTCGTGAGCGGATACCGTCTCCCGGGGCTGGGATCTCACAAGACGCTGGTGAGCATCCCGCACGCGAAGATCGTGGACTGGTACAAAACCTTCGTCGTGCAGCCGAACATGGTCGTCTCGGTGTTCGGGGACGTGGACCCGGCCTTGGTCTCGCCCGAGATCGAGAAGGATTTCAAAGGCGTCGCGACGAGTCCCTTCCAGCCGGGCACGGTCGCGCAGGAAGGCGATTTCGACGGCTTCCGCGAGCGATGGGAGCTGGGAGCCGGTCCCAACAGCACCGTCACGCTGGCCTTCAGCGGGCCCCCGGCCAAGAGCCCCGACGTCCCCGGGCTCTACGTGGTGGCGTCCCTGCTCAGCGGCCCCAAGGGCTGGATGCAGCAGTTCATCATGACCACCGGCGGCGCGAAGGGCACCAACGCGATCCTCTCCCAGTCGGTGGATGAGTGCCCGTTGTTGATGACGGTCGTGGTGGGCGGACCACTCCAAGAAGAGGACATGGTCAAGCTCCTCTTCCGTCAGATCAAGAAGGCCGCGCTCCTGCCCCTGCACGGGGATCTGGCCCCGGATCTGGTGATGGCGAAGACGCTGGCCGCGAACGCGTTCATGATGGGTCTCGACTCCAATCCCACCCGCGCGCTCCAGTTCTCGCGCGCCGAGCTCTTCGGACTCGGCGTCGACTATCCGATCCTGCTTCCCGCGAAGATCGACGGCGTCACGTCGGACGATCTCCTCAAGATCGGCCTCAAGTACTTCCAGAAGGATCAGTGGAACCGCGCCCCCTACGCGATCTGCGAGACGCGTCCGGGCGGGTGGTGACAACTTCCTGGTGGAGCCCGTAGCGCTCATCGTCACGGTTCGGAACGAAGCCACGACGGTGGGACCGCTGATCGATTCCATTCTCGGCGGCACCCGCGTCCCCGACGAGATCGTGATCGCGGACGGCGGATCCACGGACGGGACGTTCGATCGCCTGCGCGAGCGGGCCGCGGCGGACGCGAGGGTTCGCGCGGTGCTGGCGCCGGGGAACCGATCGGTGGGTCGGAACGCCGCGGTGCGCGCCTCGCGCGCGCCGGTCATCGCGTGCACTGATGCTGGCGTCGAAGTCGAGCCCGAGTGGCTGGAGCGGATCACGCGGCCCTTCGCGGACGGCGCCGATGTCGTGGCCGGCTTCTACCGCCCCGTCGCTTCCACCGCGTTCGAGCGCGCCGCCGGCGCGGTCTCGGCGCCTTCCCTCCGCGAAGTGGACCCCGCGCGCTTCCTTCCCTCGACCCGCTCGGTGGCGTTCCGCCGTGCCGCGTGGGAAAGGGTCGGTGGATTCGACGAAGCCCTGGCGCACAACGAGGACACGCCCTTCGCGCTGGCACTCAAGAAATCGGGCGCCCGGTTCGTGTTCGAGCCCGAGGCCCGCGTGCGCTGGCGCCCGCGCGGGGACCTGCGTTCGTTCTTCCGCCAGCACCGGCGCTTCGGTTTCGGCGACGGTGAGTCGCGCGTGCAGGGATCCTTCTACTGGAGGCTCGGGTCGAAGTACGTGCTCGCGCTCCTGCTCTTCCTCGCGGGGTTCTTCAAGCAAATCTCCTGGTGGGTGCTCGCCCTGGGCGTGGGGGTTTTCGTGCTGCGGCAGGCGCGGCGGGGGACCGGGAAGCTGGGCCTCTACGAGCGGGTGGTGCTGGTGCCGTTCTTGAAAGTCGTCTACGACGCGGCGTATCTGAGCGGCTATCTCGAGGGCCGGCTCAGCCCGGCTGCTCGACTTCTTCCGGACTCGGGCTCTCCTCCGGCCTCGGGTTGAAGATCGCGGCCAGCTCGCTCCGGAGCTGCCCCGAGTCGAGCTTCCACTTCAGCTCCCCCTTGTAGGCGATCGAGATCGCCCCCGTCTCCTCGGACACCACGATGACAACGGCGTCGGTCTCCTCGGCCAGCCCCAGCGCCGCGCGGTGGCGGGTGCCCAGGAGCGGCGACAGCCCGCGTGAGGGACTCAAGGGCAGGATGCATCCCGCCGCGACGATCTGATCCCCGCGGATGATGGCCGCGCCGTCGTGCAGGGGCGAGTGCGGCGTGAACACGGTCTCGAGCAATTCCGAGGAGACCTTGGCCTCGAGCTTGGTCCCGGTCTCGACGTAGTTGCGAAGCCCCATGTCCCGCTCCACCACGATCAGGGCGCCGCGGCGCTCCTCGCTCATCTCCTCGACGGACTTCAAGAGCTCGCCGATCACGCCGTAGCCCTCGACGCGGATGAGGGCGCGGAGCAGCCGGTTCTGGCCGATGTGGGTGAGCAGCGCGCGCAGCTCGGGCTGGAAGAGGATCACGAACGAGATGACCCAGACCGTGCGGAGGCTGTTGATGATCCAGTTGAGCGCGTTGAGGCGGAACCACTGCGCCACGACCGAGATGAACACGATCACGATCAGCCCCACGAACATCTGCGAGGCGCGCGTGCCCTTGATCATCGCGAAGAGCCGGTAGAAGAGGAACGAGACGATCAGGATGTCGAGAACGTCGAGGACGATCTGTGGCTTGATCGCGATCATGCCAGCACGTTCCTGGAAGATAGGCCGACGCGTTCCGCGACGCGCAGGGCCTCCACGGTTTCCTTCACGTCGTGCGTCCGGAAGATCCGCGCCCCCATGAGATAGGCCGACACGGAGGCTGCCAACCCCGCGGGCAGACGATCTTCCACCGAGCTCCCGGTGAGCGCGCCCAGGAAGGACTTCCGCGACACGCCCACATAGACCGGCCGCCGCAGCGCCACCAGCAGGGGGATCCCGGCCAAGGCCTCGAGGCTCTGCTCCGCGCGCTTGCTGAATCCGATCCCCGGATCGATCGCGATCCGCTCGCGCGGGACGCCCCGCTCCTCCGCCGTCCGGGCGCGCTGCTCGAGGAAATCGCGCACTTCCTCGGCCACGTCGCCATACTCCCGAGGCGCGTGAAGCGCCGAGGGAGCTCCCATCGAGTGCATCAGCACGAGCCCCGCTCCCGCGCGCGCCGCGACATCGGCCAGCGACGGGTCCACGCCCAGGCCGCTCACGTCGTTCACCATGGCCACCCCGGCATCCAGCGCGCGGCGCGCGACCTCGCCGAAGTAGGTATCGATGGAGACGGGAAGGGGGACGCGCTTCACCAGGGAAGCGAGAACCGGGGACAAACGGGCCCATTCTTCTTCGACGCCCAGGGCCTGGCCGCCCGGGCGGGTGCTCTGGCCGCCGACGTCGATGGCGTCCGCGCCTTCTTGGACCATGGCTTCCGCGCGCGCAAACGCCGCGTCCGGCGCGACATGGCGTCCGCCGTCAAAGAATGAATCGGGGGTGAGGTTCAGGATACCCACGACGCGCGCGTGTCCGGTCAGATCCCAGACGCCGGCGCGGTGGTGAAAAATCATCAGGCGATACCGGGGCTCTCGCTCGTTCGGATCCGGGGCGCTCGCTCGGGACGTTCCTTGTCCTCTTCCACGGGCTGGGCGGCCCCGCTCTGATCCTGGCCGTCCGTCGGGGAACGGCGCGGCAGCGGTTCCAGCTTCTCCCCGCGCAGCACCTTCTCAACCTCTTCGCCGTCCAGCATCTCGCGCTCGAGAAGCGCCAGGGCCAGCAGGTGAAGCTTGTCGAGGTTGTCGTTCAGGAGCTGGCGGGCGTGGTTGTAGGCGCCGTCGACCAGGTTCCGGACTTCCTCGTCGATCGCGATGGCGGTCTTCTCGGAGTAGTCGCGGCTCTGCGAGATCTCGCGGCCCAGGAACACGAACTCTTCCTTGCTGCCAAACGTGAGCGGACCCAGACGCTCGCTCATGCCCCACTCGCACACCATGCGGCGCGCGATGTTGGTGGCCCGGCGGATGTCGTCCGAGGCGCCCGTCGTGAGCTGGTTCAGCACGATCAGCTCCGCCGCGCGTCCGCCCATCAGGTGCGTCAGGACCCGGAGCCAGTACTCGCGCGAGAAGGAGTGGC
>WNFL01425741.1_pt1 | contig 10400 bp, 10 predicted proteins | sample 5400361 | NCBI WGS metagenome assembly WNFL01 (sample SAMN13153351, study PRJNA577476) | soil metagenome | isolation source: 40 cm soil on Douglas fir-dominated hillslope | place: USA:California | collected 2013-09-17
GGTCGATCCGCTGACCTCGACCTCGCGCGTCCTCGACCCGCTGGTCGTCGGCCAGGAGCACTACGACGTCGCCCGTGAGACCCAGCGGGTCCTGCAGCGCTACCGCGACCTCCAGGACATCATCGCGATCCTCGGGATCGACGAGCTGTCCGAGGAGGACAAGTCGACGGTGGCTCGGGCACGCCGCCTCCAGCGATTCGCCAGCCAGCCGTTCTTCGTCGGCGAGGTCTTCACGGGCCGGCCCGGCGTGTACGTGCCGATCAAGGACACCGTGGCGTCCTTCAAGGAGGTCCTCGAGGGCAAGGCCGACACGCTGCCGGAGCAGGCCTTCTTCCTCGCCGGCACGCTCGAAGACGTTCGCGCCAACGCATCGAAGATGGCCCAGTGACCGTCTGATGCCGGTGCTGCTGGAGATCGTCACGCCCGAGCGCCTCGCCTACTCGGACGAGGTCGACGCGGTGGTCCTTCCCGGAAGCGAGGGCGAGCTCGGCGTGCTGCCCCACCACGCGCCGCTCCTGACCACCCTCGGGACCGGCGAGCTCCGCTACCGGAAGGGCGGGCAGGAGGAGTCGTTCGCGATCGTTGGCGGGTTCCTCCAGGTACGGCCGGACCGGGTCGTCGTCATGGCCGAGACCGCGGACATGGCCTCCGAGATCGACCTCGAGAAGGCCCAGGAGGCCCGGCGCGAGGCCGAGAAGGCCATCGAGACCGGCTTCGTCGAGGCCGCCGACCTCGCCGCTGCCCGGGCCTCGCTCCAGACGGCCCTCCTCCGGATCCGCGTCGCCGAGCGCCGGCATCGCGAGGGTCCGCGTCGGCACGGGTAGGCTGATCGGCCACATGGCTGACGCGAAACCGTTCCACTGGGAATACGAGCCACCCGAGATCCCGCACGAGCGGTACCTCGTGACCGGCGGCCGGGCCCTCGAGGGCACGATCTCGGTCAGCGGAGCCAAGAACTCGGCCCTGAAGCTCATGGCCGCGGCCTGCCTGACCGGCGAGCGCTGCCGCTTCTCCAACGTCCCCGAGATCGAGGACGTCCGCGTCATGGCCGAGACGCTCCGCGACCTCGGGGTCGTCGTCGACCATCCCGAGCCGAACACCTACGAAGTCTCGGCGGGCGACGTCGACTGGCTGTTCGTGCCGCTCGAGGCGGCCGCCAAGATGCGCGCCAGCTTCATGCTCCTGGGGCCGCTCCTCGCCCGCTTCGGCGAGGTCGTGATCAGCAACCCCGGCGGCGACCGGATCGGGCGGCGGCCGGTGAATCTCCACGTCGACGCGATGCGGACCCTCGGCGCCGAGATCGACTACCGCTACGGCTACTACTACGCGAAGGCGCCCGGCCGGCTGCGTGGCACCGAGGTCCGGTTCCCGCAGGTCTCCGTCATGGGCACGGAGAACGTGATGCTCGCGGCCACGCTGGCAGAGGGCCACACCGTGATCCGGCCGGCCGCCCAGGAGCCCGAGACCGACGACCTCATCGCGTTCCTGCAGGCGATGGGCGCGGACGTCGAGCGAACGTTCCCGGACACGATCGAGGTCCACGGCAAGCGCCGCCTGCGCGGCGCCGACCACAAGGTCATCCCGGACCGGATCGAGGCCGGCACGTTCGCGATCGCGGCCGGCGTGACCGGCGGGCACGTCGTCCTCGAGGCCGCCGCGTGCGACACGATGGACGCGCTCGTCCAGGTGCTCGGCCAGACGGGCCTCGACGTCAGCTGCAGCCCCGGCCGGATGGAGATCGACGCCCGCCGGATCGGCCCGGGAGCCCTGACCCCGGTCGACATCGAGACCGGCCCCTACCCGGGCCTGGCGACCGACATCGGGCCGCCGACCGCGGTCCTCCTGACCCAGGCGAAGGGCACATCACGGTTCCATGAGTCAATCTTCGAGGACCGTCTCGAATGGCTGACCGAGCTCCGCAAGATGGGCGCGAAGGTCGAGCTCAAGGGCGCCCAGCGGGCCGTCATCGAAGGGCCGGTCAAGCTCCGAGCGGCCGCCGTCGACATCTCGGACCTGCGAGCCGGGGCCTCGCTCATCCTCGCCGCCCTCGCGGCGAAGGGGACGTCGGCCATTTCCGGCGCTCACCACGTCCAGCGAGGGTATGAGAACATCGAACAGAAGTTCCTGGATCTCGGCGCCAGGATCGAGCGCGTCCAGGAAGGGGAGTCCCACCCACCCGCATGAATATCGGCATCGATCTCGGCACGGCCAACGTCCTGGTCCACGTCGAAGGTCGCGGGATCGTGATCCAGGAGCCGTCGGTCGTCGCCGTCGATGACGATGGGCGCATCCGCGCGGTCGGCGAGGATGCCCGCGAGATGATCGGGCGGACCCCCGGCAACATCCACGCGATCCGGCCGATGAAGGACGGCGTCATCGCCGACTACATCATCACCGAGGCCATGCTCCGCCACTTCATCGCGAAGGCGATGCAGGGCCGGATGCGCCTCCGCCTCCAGGGCCCGGCCGTGATGATCAGCGTCCCCGCGGGCGTGACGTCGGTCGAGAAGCGAGCGGTGAAGGACGCCGCGCTCAAGGCCGGGGCTCGCGAAGCCCATCTCATCGAGGAGCCCCTCGCCGCGGCGATCGGGGCCAACGTCCCGATCTCGGGACCGTCGGGCAATATGGTCATCGATATCGGTGGCGGCACCTCCGAGATCGCGGTCATCGCGCTCGGCGGGATCGTCGTCTCGACCTCGTTGCGCGTCGGCGGGAACCGCTTCGACGAGGCGATCACCTCGTACATCCGCAAGAAGTACAACCTGATGATCGGCGAGCGGACGGCCGAAGAGGTCAAGATCACGATCGGGACGGCCCTGCCGCTCGAGCGGGAGCTCTCGATGGAGGTTCGCGGCCGCGACCTCATCGCCGGCCTGCCCCGGACGATCCCGATCACGTCGTCGGAGGTCATGGAGGCCATCGAGCTGCCGCTCCAGCAGCTCGTCGCGGCGGTTCGCTCGGTCCTCGAGCAGACGCCGCCGGAGCTCTCGTCGGACATCATCGACAAGGGCATGGTCATGTCCGGCGGCGGCGCCCTCCTCCGCAACATCGACAAGCTGCTGACCCAGGTCACCGGCGTCCCGTGCCACGTCGCCGAGAACGCCCTGAACTGCGTGTGCCTCGGCACCGGCCCGGACCCGCTCGTGCCCGCCGGCAAGGCCTTTGTCGATCTCCACTGCCACACGTCGGCGAGCTTCGACTCGCTTGCCGCGCCCGAGGCGATCATCCGGGCCGCGGCCGCCCGCGGCCTGACCCATCTCGCGATCACCGACCACGATCGGATCGACGGCGCCCTGGAGGCCCGGGAGCGAGCCCGGGCGATGGAGCCCGGCGTCGAGATCCTCATCGGCGAGGAGATCCGGACCCGCGACGGCGACCTCATCGCGGTCTTCCTGCGCGAGGCCGTGCCACCCGGCCTGTCGGCCGCCGAGACGATTGCCGCGATCCGGGCGCAGGGCGGCCTCGTCGGGATCCCCCATCCGTTCGACCGAACGCGCGGCTCGCTCCTGCGCGGGGCGGGCGGCGAGGCCTCCGCGGGCCTCGAGAGCCTCGTCGGGCTCGTGGACTGGGTCGAGGCCTGGAACGCCCGGGTCATGCTCGGCAACGGCAACCAGCGCGCCGCGGAGCTCGCGGTCGCGGCCGGCGTCCCCGGCGTGGCTGTGTCGGATGCCCATACGGTCATGGAGATCGGCGTCGCGGCCACCGTGGTGATCGGTGATCCCGGCACGCCCGAGGGGCTCAAGGCCGCGCTCGCCGGCGAGCACGACCTCGTGACCGGTCGAGGCTCCGTCTACGCCCGCTTCGTGACCCCCACGGCGAAGGTCGTCCAGCGCCTGCGCGGTCGTGGCCGCGTCCCGATCGCGCCATGACACAGCCGGCCCCGGATCGCGAGGCCGCTGGCTCGCGCGAGGCCGTCGCCCCGCCGGCGCCGGATCGCGACACGCCATCGGCCGACCAGCTCTCGCTCGTCCGCCGTCTCCGCCAGCCGCGGACGATCATCTCGATCGTCCTGCCGATCCTCCTGCTCGCGCTCTTCGTCCGGAGCCTGCCGGGGTTCAAGCTCGACGAGCTGCCGGGCAAGATCCTCCAGGCGAACCCGCTGCTGCTGCTCGCCGCGCTCGGGGTGTTCTATCTCGGCTTCCCGCTCCGGGGGTACCGCTGGGCGATCCTCGTCCGCCGCTCCGGCTACCCGCTCGGGGTCCGCGACGCGTCCGAGATCATCTTCCTGTCGTGGCTCGTGAACTGCCTCGTGCCGGCCAAGCTCGGCGACGTCTACCGGGCGTGGCTCCTGAAGATCAACAGCCCCGTCTCGCTGTCGCGGACATTCGGGACCGTGTTCATCGAGCGGGTGCTCGACCTCTTCGCGATCGTCGTCCTCGGGCTCGCGGCGGGCTTCGTGTCGTTCCGGACGGGCCTTCCGGCCGACGTCCAGGTCGTGTTCGCGATCGGCGTCGTCTTCGTCATCGTCCTCGCCGGCGGACTGCTCACGATGCGCAACCTCGGCCGCCGGGTGATCCTCCGGCTACCGCTGCCGGCCCGGGCCCTCGAGCTGTACGACCGGTTCGAGGAAGGCGTGTTCTCGTCGATCGGGCTCTCGGCGCTGCCCCAGCTCGTGGTCATCACCGGGCTGATCTGGGGCACAGAGGCGGTGCGCCTCTACCTCGTCGTCCAGGCCCTCGGGTTCCCGATCCACCTCGGGATCAGCGGCGCCTTCTTCATCGCCCTGTCCGCGTCGCTCCTGACGGCCGTGCCGCTCACGCCGGCGGGCATCGGCATCGTCGAGGGCGGGGTCGTGGCGCTCCTCACGCTCGTCTACGCGGTGCCCCAGACCGAGGCCCTCGCGATCACGCTGGTCGATCGGGCCCTGAGCGTCCTCTCGATCATCATCCTCGGCTCGATCTTCTACGCGGTCTCGGGAAAGCGGAAGGGGCTCGGCATGCACTCGAGCCCCGCCACCTGATCGGGTACCAGTCACCGGCAAGACCACGAACTGCACCGGACCGGCGCGAACCCCACTCCTGGCGCCGTTTCCGACACCTGGAGCGCGTTACCGACTGCCGATCGGTCCCTGTACGAACGGGGGATATTGACGCCGGGGCCAAGACGGGATAGTCCGAGCATGGCCTCGACCAACGGTCGCGCATTCAACGAGTGGCTTCGCGCCCAGCTCAAGGCGAAGAAGATGTCGCAGCGCCAGCTGGCGCAGCAGTCGGGCGTCGATCACTCGACGATCTCCCGGCTCGTGCGGGGCGATCGAATGCCCTCGCTCGGCACGGCGACGAGGCTCGCCCGCGGCTTGCGTGAGCTCCGTGAAGACGACGACGGCCCGCAGTACCTGGGGCTCCTCGGTGGCGCGACGCAGAACCCGACCGCCCGCGTCGAGTACTCGCTTCGTGCCGACGACGCCCTGAGCGAACCACAGGTTCGCCAGGTCATGGAGTACTACCTCGCCGTCCGGATGCGCCGGCTCGCGCGGACCTACGGGACCGAGCCGAGCCAGCTCCGCCGGGTCGAGCCCGCCCCGGTCGTCCGCGCCACCAATACGTCCCCCTATTCGAGCCAGACCGCAGCCGCCTCTGGCGGTCGCGTCGCAATGGCCACCCGACCGCTCCTCAGGAGATCCTCGTGACGGCCTTCGAAGACCGCACCTAACGCCAATCAGAGCTGACTCGAAGCGACCTCCACGCTTCGATCAGGGGCATCGAACGCCGGCGTCCGAGGCGCCGGCGTTCGCTGCTCGTCCGGGCGCGCGAGGAGCGCGATGGCGCCGAGGATCATCGACAGCCCGACCATCCACATGACCGGCAGGCCCAGCATCGCCGCGATCGGCACGGTCCAGCGCCGGTCCGTCCGGGCCCCCCAGACGACGATGAGCACCGCCGCGGGCAGTCGGATCAGCAGCGGGATCGGGACCCAGGCGGCGTTGCCGACATTCGGGGCGACGCCGGTTCGCAGGACGTAGTCGATCCAGGCCGGCCAGAGGCCGGGTTGGAGCAGCGCAGAGGCGACGACGATGGCCCCGGTGACCCCGATCGCGATCGCGAGATCGCGCCACTCTCGGCGCACGAGGTACCACAGCAGCCCGACCCCGCTGCTCGGTTTCGTCAGCAGCACGAACGCCCAGAGCCCGGGCCGACGGAAGGCGCCGACGATCGCCGCCGCGAGGAGGATGTGGATGTTCCCGAGGTACAGGTCCGAGCTCACGGGCAGGACCGCGAGGAAGACGATCGACCACGGCCCGGCCAGGTACAGCAGCGCGACGCCGATCATGAGGGTCCAGAGGGCCTGGAAGACGGGCCATGGCAGATGGCCGAGGACCCAGAACCCGATCGCGGCCGGGGGCGGGTACGTGAACGCATCGAGGGTCGCCACCGGGCGGCTGTAGGGGTTCGCGAGGTCGACCGCCCAGTAGGCGTGGGCGTCGACCGCCTCGACGGGCCGGTAGACCGCGAAGAGGACGAGGGCGACGACGAAGCCGGCCCGGAGGCCCAGATCGAGCGTTCGGAGGTATCGCGGGCCGATTCGGGCGCGCACGCGGGCCACGGCGGCCCGGGCCTGCGCAACCACTGACTCGACAGCGGTCATGGCTGGTCGTTCGTCATGGCTGGTAGATCGAGACCGACGTCCGGTCCGAAGCGTCGAAGCGGCTGACGAGCGTCGGTGTCGGGTGGGCCCCGTCGGTCGTGATGTAGCCCATCAATCGATCCTCCGCCGGGCCGCCGCACTTCGCGCCCACCACGTCCTGGAAGACGCGATCGCAGGGCACGACGATGTAGCTCGCGGCCCACGGATCCGTGACGACGACGCCGCCCGCGTAGACGATCGGGAAGCCGATCCCGTCCGGCGTCTTGAAGCCCGGCACATCGATGAGCGCGATCGGCGAGGTGCCGGTCGTCGCGACGACACGCTCACCGGCGGCCTTCGCGGCCGGCCAGCCGCCGTTCGGATCGACCGTGCCCGGCCAGCGTGCGACCTCGATGCCGATGACGAACACGAGGGCGAGGCCGAGCAGGGTCCGGGCCGCGATATCGACGCCGGTTCGGGATGGGACGGGCGGCGCGCCTGCCGCCGCGGCGCCTGCCGCCGCGATCGGCGCGGCGAGCCCGACGCCGGCGACGCTGAGCAGCACGACCACGACCGGGTCGAGGAACGCGTGGTAGTGGTCGTTCGGAAGGTTGGCGACGACCGTCTGGAGCGATGGGGCGAGGAGCGTGAGGGCAAGCGCGGTCCAGGCGATCGTGGCGCCGAGCCAGCGGAGCGCGAGCCGCTGCTCCCCGCGGGCCGCGATCGCGGACCAGGCACCCAGGGCGATCGTGAGCGCGACCGCGACGGCCGCCCCGAGCGGCGCGGCCGTGATGACCCCGACGAGCGGCCAACCGATCACGCGGAAGATCGTGATGACCAGCCGCTCGGGGGCGTCGACCTGGCCGTATGTCGGCTGGCTCGCGGTGAAGTAGGCGATCGCGTGGCGCATCTCGCTGAAGTCCGTCTGGAGCTCGTTGATGAGCAGCGGCACGAAGAGCAGGGCGATCAACGCAATCCCGGACAGACCGGCACCCAGGAGGCGCCGCACGGCCGCGCTGTCGCCTCGGCGCCTGGCGTCCCCGATCTCGACGACGAGGAGCGCCACCAGCGGCGGCAGGAAGACGACACCGAGGACGTGGAGCTGGAACACGACGCCGCCGCTCGTGAGCGCGAGGACCCACCAGCGGGCGTGGCCGGTCTGGCGTCCCCGCCACGCCGCCGCGAGGGCGAGCGCCGCGAAGAGCGGGATCGGGTTTGGGTTCCAGATGAACGTCGACTCGTCGATGCCGGCCGGAGACAGCGCGAGCAGGACGCCGGCGATGAGGCCCGCCAGCCGGCCGCCGATCGCGCGGGCGAGCCACCACGTGACCCCGACCGCGGCCACGCCGAGGAGCGCGATCCAGGTGACCACGGCGACGGGGTCGGAGTTGAAGAGCGCGGCCGCAGGGGTGAGCACCAGGTAGTAGAAGGCGCCGTGGTGGAAGTCGCCGATCGAGGTCGGCGGTCCGAGGAGCGGGAATACGCGGTCCCGGGTGAACCGCAGGAGCGTGAGCATGTCGTAGCCCTGGTCGCCGTCGAACCCGCCCCGGATGGCGAGCCCCGGCAGGCGCGTCGCCGCCGCCAGCGCGACGACGACGCCGAGCATCAGCCAGTCGCGGGCGAGGAGGTTCGTGAGAATCCGCCTGGCGCCCCGGCTGGCCGCTCCCGGCGGGACCGGCGAGATCACCGTCGTCCGTCGGACGGTCAGCTCGTCGGGCTGGACGACGACGCCGGTCTGGCGCCGCACCGTCTGGCCGAGCGGCACGCGACTCGGACCGGCGTCGCGGGGCCGGCGCTGGGTCGGGCCGCTCATCAGAGCCATCGTACGATGTCGCCCGTGGACGACATCCCGCCCATCGAGGATGCGGTGTATGAGGAAAAGGTCCTGCGCTCGTTCGTCCGCGAAGGCCGCCTCGTCCGGATCCCCGCCCGCGAGCGCAAGAAGCGGGTGGTCCTGCGCTGGCTCGTGGATGCCGTCTTTCCCGACGCGACACCGGTCGACGAGCGCGACGTGAACATGCGGCTCGCGCTGGTGCACAACGATGTCTCGTCGCTGCGGCGCTACCTGGTCGACGCCGGCCTGGTCACGCGGGAGCGGATGGTCTACCGGCGCGCAGTGCCCCTGCCGGACGCGGTGCCCGTGCCGGACGCGGGCGTCGAGTCCTTGGGCGCGCCGGCCCGGGAGGAATAGGCGCCGCCGATCGCGGGCTCGATGAGCCCGTAGTCGCCGTCGTCGCGGCGGTAGAGGATCGCGACCCGTTCGTTCTCCGCGTTCACGAACACGAAGAACGCGTGGCCCAGCTCCTCCATCCGGGCGACCGCGTCCTCCTCGAACATCGGCTCGATGCCGAAGCGCTTGAACTTCACGACCCGGCCCTGGCCGATCTCGGCCGGGACCGTCTCCGACTCGACCGACCGCTCGGCGGACCTCGATCGAGCCCGGGGCTTCTCGCGGAAGTCGACCGCGCGGCGCTCGAGCTTGTCGACGACCTCGTCGATCCCGGCCCGATGCGTCTCGGCCGCGGCGCTGCCTCGCAGGGTCTTGCCGTCGATGACGAGGGTGACCTCGACGATGTGGGCGTCGGTCGAGCTCCGATGCTGCTCGACCGACAGCTCGACGACCGCGTCGCTCCGGTCGTCGAGGTAGCGCTCGAGCCTGGCGAGCTTGCGTTCCGCATAGGCCCGGTCAAGCTCGTGGACGTCGTAGTTCTTGCCTTTGACGATGGTCTTCACGTCGACCTCCGCTGCGAGATCGATCCTACCCGGGCCTAGCGTTCCCTCGCCAGCGTGATCGCCGAGACGGCTCGCGCGCCCGCTCCCAGCAGGGCCGTCGCGCAGGCGGCAACCGTTGCGCCCGTCGTCACCACGTCGTCGACGAGCACGACCCAGCGACCGCGAACGACCTCGGGTCGGGTCACCAGGAACGCGCCCGCGACATTCGCCCCGCGGGCGCTTCGATCGAGATCGAACTGGGCCACGGTCTCGCGGGCTCGGGCGAGGGCAGGCACGCAGCGGAGGCCCAACCGCCGCGCCGCCGCCTCTGCGAGCAGCATCGCGTGGTCGTAGCCGCGCTCGCGCACGCGATCGGGCGAGGCCGGGACCGGCACGAGGACGTCACCGCCCGCCCCGGCGGCCGCCCAACGCCGGGCGATTGCCTGGCCGAGCGGCTCGGCCAGGCGGCGCTCGCCGGTGTACTTGAGCTGATGGAGGGCCCGCCGGGTCACGCCCGTGAACGGCGCGCACCACTCGAGCTGGAGGAGCGGCGCCGGCAGGTCGGCCGGCAGCCCGAGCGCCACTCCGGGATCCGCCCCCAGGCGCACGTCGATGACCGGACGGCACTCGGGGCACAACGGCGGCCCCTCGAGCCCACAGCCGGCGCACAGGGCCGGCAGGGCGAGGTCCAGGGCCCGGTTCGCGAGGCTGCTGACGAACGACACAGCCCGCAGGATCGCGAGGCAGCTCCAGCACCCCGTCGGCGCCAGCACCCGTCGGCGCCGCGCACCCCGTCGGCACCGAGATGCGGTCATTTGTCAGATTTGCATGCCGTGAGAGCAAGCCGGCAAGTTGTCACGCCCGCCCAGGCTTCTCGTCTGGTCCGTGGGCACGGCCACGCAGCGGCGGAGCTCGACCGACCTCGCCCCCCTTGCCACGTTTGCAGCCCAAGACTGTTAGTCAAGATCTCGGTGACTAACGCCCACGGGGTGCACGTCTGGCAACGGATTCCGCACGTTCGACCTGTTTCGTGCACGCGGAGCACGGATGGCGAGGCCTCGCCTCCCATGACGTCTGGTGCTTGCAGGGGCTGCAAGAGTGACAACTTCGCGGCGACACCCGGC
>WNFL01426652.1_pt1 | contig 10400 bp, 7 predicted proteins | sample 5400361 | NCBI WGS metagenome assembly WNFL01 (sample SAMN13153351, study PRJNA577476) | soil metagenome | isolation source: 40 cm soil on Douglas fir-dominated hillslope | place: USA:California | collected 2013-09-17
GGTCTGGGGCGAGCGACAAGTCGCGCTCCTCTCGGGCGAGAACATCCTCGGCCGCTCGGCCGAGGCCCGGGTCCCCCTCGACCTGAAGCGCGTCTCTCGCCACCACGCGCGCATCGTCGTGGAAAACGGCAAAGCGGTGCTCGAAGACCTCGGCAGCAAGAACGGCACGTTCGTGCGAGGTCAGCTCATCACGCGGCCGGCGGAGCTGGCGGACGGGGACGAGATCTGCATCGGTCCCGTCGTCCTCGTCTTCCGGACCTCTTTGAGCGACACCACCACGGAGACCGGCACCACGACATGAGCGAGCCGAGCCTGGCTCCGGGAGCGCGCGTCGGCCCCTACGAGATCGTTTCCCTGCTGGGCCAGGGGGGAATGGGCCAGGCCTACAAAGCCAGGGACCTTCGCCTGTCCCGCGAGGTCGCCATCAACGTTCTCCTCGCCGACGTGCCTTCCGACAAGGATCGCCTGCTCCGCTTCGAAGACGAGGCCAAGGCCGCCTCGCTCCTCAGCCACCCCAACATCGTCGCCGTCTACGACATCGGGGACAACAACGGCTCGCCCTACATCGTCTCGGAGCTGCTTCAGGGGGAGACGCTGCGCGACCGCCTCGCGACCGGCCCGTTCCCCGCGCGGAAGGCGCTCGAGCACGGCATCCAGATCCTCCGCGGACTTGCCGCCGCCCACGACAAGGGCATCGTCCACCGGGACTTGAAGCCCGAGAACCTGTTCCTGACGAAGGACGGTCTCGTCAAGATCCTCGACTTCGGGATCGCCAAGCTGGGCCGGCATGGCGAGGAGCGCGCCGGCAGCGACGTGCAGACCCGAACCCACACCAAGGCCGGCACCATGGTGGGCACCGTGGGTTACATGTCTCCCGAGCAGGTGCGCGGGCTCGCCGTCGACCATCGCTCGGACCTTTTCGCCTTCGGAGCGGTGCTCTACGAGATGATCTCGGGCAAGCGGGCGTTCCGAGGCACGACGGTGGCCGACACCTTGAGCGCGATCCTCCGCGAGGACCCCATCGAGGCATCGAGCAGCGGGCCCGGGCTTCCGGCCGGGCTCGTCCGGGTCGTCCGGCGCTCTCTCGAGAAGTCTCCCGACGACCGCTTCCAGACCGCGCGCGACCTCGCCTTCGCTCTGGACGGAGCCAGCACGGATTCCAGGCCCGCGGCGAGCGAGTCGCGGCTGGTTGGCCGGGGTCTTCGTCGCTCCACAGCCCCCCCGGTCGTGGCGGCGCTCGTCGCGATCGGAACAACCCTCGGGGTGTGGCTCGGCCGCGCCCTCACCCCCGCCCCGGCTCCCGCGTCCTTCCAGCGCCTGACCTTCCGTCCGGGCCAGGTGCAAGCGGCGCGCTTTGCCCGCGATGGCGAAACCATCCTCTACAGCGCAAAGTGGGGCAACAACCCGTTCGAGCTGTTCTCCACCCGAGCCACGACGAGGGGAGAGCTGTCCCTGGGACAGAAGGACGCCTTGATCCTCGCCATCTCCGGGGATGGGAAGATGGCACTCCTCCTCGAGCCCAGGTCCGTCACCTGGGGGGTCTCCGAGGGAAAGCTCGCCATAGCGCCGATGGCGGGGGGCACGCCTCGAGAGGTCCTCGAAGGCGTCCTGAACGCGGACTGGTCCCCCGACGGAAAGGACCTTGCCGTCGTGCACGTGGTCGAGGACGAAAGATACCGCATCGAATACCCCATCGGACACGTTCTCTATGCCCCTGGCCCTCCGGCCTGGATCAGCGACCTTCGGGTCTCGCCGAAGGGCGACCAGGTCGCCTTCCTGGAGCATCCGGTGGCGAACGACAAGCAAGGCAGCATCTCGATCGTGGATCGCGAGGGTCGAAAGCGGACCCTGGCGTCGGGGATCGCCTCTCTCGAGGGTCTGGGCTGGCCGAATGAAGGCGAGATCTGGTTCGGCGCGAGCGCGGGCAACGGAACGCCCAACCAACTCCGGGCCGTGACTCTGTCGGGCCGCCAGCGCCTGGTGATGGAAACGTCGGGAGGCTTCCAACTTTACGACGTGTCCAGCAGCGGGCAGGTCCTGGGAGCGCGCACGACCACGTGGACCGAGGTCCGGGCCCGGGCCAAAGGTGCCACCGAGGAGGCGGAGCTGCCGGCAGCCGACCTGGCCTTTCTCTCCGACATGTCCGACGACGGGAAGCTGGTTCTCGAGACGGACGTCGGCGAGAACGCGGGTCCGGACTTCCGTTTCTCCGTCCAGAAGACCGACGGCTCTCCCGCGCTGTGGCTGGGCGAGGGAGACGGTCAGGCCCTGTCACCCGACGGCCGCCTCGCGCTGGCGGTGCTGGCCCACACGCAGCCACAGCGGCTCATCATCGTTTCGACCGGCGCTGGCGAGACCCGGACCCTCGAACCTGGGTTGGTCACCCAGTACAAGAGAGCGGTGTGGGACACCACGGGCCGCCGCGTCGTCTTCTCCGGGGTCGATAAGGAGAACTCGGTGCGTGTGTACGTCCAGAGTGTCGCGGGCGGGCCACCGCGAGCGGTGACGTCGGATGGCGTGAGCCTCGGCAGGATCGGGAGGCCGGTCTCGCCGGACGGCCAGCGCGTGGTGGCCATCGGTCCCAACGACGTGCCCGCCATTTATCCCCTCACGGGGGGCGACCCGGTCGCCATCCCGGGCCTCGGCCTGGGAGACGTCGCGATCTGTTGGAACCCGGACGGCCGTGAGCTCCTGGTGGCGCGCTACGAAGATACGCTGGCGCCGCCCCGCATCGATCGAGTCGAGGTCGGCAGCGGCCGTACGCGGCCCTGGAACCGGCTCGGGGCCTCGGCGCCGAGCGCCCTTTTTGCCCAGCCCCGCGTCCTGGTGACCCCGGACGGCGAGTCCTACGCCTACAACTACACGCGCTCCCTGAGCGATCTGTACCTCACGTCGAGGCTGCGGTGATCTCCAGGCGACGGCACCTGGCCGGGTGGACGAAGGTCCTGCCTACAGGCCCTTGACGAAGTTCGCCACTAGCAGGAGGATCAGGCTTCCCGCCACGAGCCAGAAATCCTCCACCCCCAACTGCAGATGGATGGTCCGCAAGTGCATGAGGATGCCCGTCGCGCCAACGATGAGGGCGATGAGCCAGACCGCCATCTTCGGGGCACTCAGTCTCGTTGCCATTCAGACCTCCGCGCGGCGCGAGCCTCCGTCCGGCCACCGGGGCGCCACTCGGGCGGCCGGGAGGAACGATAGCACCGCTAGAGTCGGGGTTCGGGGAACGGACCCAGCACGTGCTCGAGGTATCCTGCCAGGGCGAGTGACACGTCCTCCCGCCACGGGTGCGCGACCACCTGCACGCCGATGGGCAGGCCTTCCGCCGAGGTGCCCGCGCGAACCACCGTGCTCGGCCAGCCGGTCACGTTGAAGACCTGTGTATACGCGGCCGTCGCGCGATCGAAGGCGCCGTGCCGCGGGGCAGGCCCCACGTTCACCGGACAAACGATCGCGTCGTGATCGGCGATGAGCCCGAGCATCCGGCTGCGCCACCGGTCCAGCCCCTCGAAGAGCGCGGTCAGCTCGCCGCTCGGAAGCGCGGCCATCTGCCGGAGGCGTTCGCGCAATGGCGACTCCCCGCTTCCCCAACCGTCGAGCATTCGCGCCACCGCCGCCCCGCCGTCGCCGTAGAGCACGGCCATGTACCGGTCGTAGAGCCTCTCCGCGTCGGGGATCGGGCCGAGCGCGCGCGTTCGGCAACCGCCGCCCTCCAGGTTGGCCACCGCGTTCTCGACGACATTCGCCGTCTCCGCGGTGGGCTCGAGGGGCGGCAGCCGCGTGAAGAACGCGACGCGAAGGCCGGTCAGCTTCAAAGCGCCCGCCTCGCGGAGCGGCACCGGCACCACGTGGGGGTCGACGCCGTCGGGCCCGGCGATGAGGCCGAGCACGAGCGAGAGGTCCTCGACGTGGCGCGCGAGCGGGCCGATGTGGGTGAGGAACTGCGGGGCGCCTTCGAAGCCGATGATGTGCCCCGTGCGCGGCACCCGCCCCGCCGTCGGCTTGAGCCCGGTGACCCCGCAGAAGTGGGCGGGCAGGCGGATGCTGCCCCCGGTGTCGCTCCCGATGTCGAGCGGCGACCCGCCGGCGGCCAGGATTGCCGAAGCACCTCCACTCGAGCCCCCGGAGGTGCGCTCCAGGTCGAAGGGGTTGTTCGTGCGTCCGTAGACGAGGTTGTTCGTCTCGTAGCTCAGGGTGAGCTCGGGCGTGTTGCTCTTGCCCATGACGATGGCGCCCGCGGCCCGCAGGCGCTTCACGACCGTGGCGTCCTCGCGCGGCACGAAGGTGGCCCGCCCCTTGGTCCCCCCGGTGGTGACGATGCCCGCGGTGTCCAGCGAGTCCTTGATCGTCACCGGCACTCCGTGGAGGGGGCCACGCTTCTCCGGGGGCACGCCGTCCGCTCTCCTCGCTTCCAGGAGCGCCGCCTCGCGGCGGAGCTGGACGACCGCGTTCAGCTTCGGGTTGATCGCGTCGATCCGATCGAGATAGGCGCGGGTGACGGCTTCGCTCGAGAGCTCGCCGCGGCGCAGGCCGGCGGCGAGGGCGGTGAGGGGGAGGGCGCGGGGGTCGTGGGAGGTCATGGAGCCTCCGCATTCTACCCGTCAGCCGGCGCTCGTCCCCGATCGGACGCCCTGGGCCAGGGGCAGGCTGACCGCGAAGACCGCCCCCCCGGTGGCTCGATTGGCGGCCACGATGCGCCCTCCATGGGCCTCCACGATCCGCTGCACGATGGACAGGCCGAGACCTGTTCCCCCCTGGCGGCGGGAGAAGAAAGGCTCGAAGAGGCGTGGGATGTCGACCTCGGCCAGGCCCGTTCCCTCGTCCTCGACGGTGAATTCCACGGGAGCATCGGGAGCGGGAGCCAGGCGCGCGGCGACCCGGACCCGGCCGCCCGGCGGCGAGTGTTGAATTGCGTTCGCGATCAGGTTCTCGAAGACCTGCTCCATCCGGCTGGCGTCCATCTCGAGCCGCGGCATCTCCGGCAAGACGTCCTGCCACAGAGCGACGCCCCGTTCGCCGGCCAGGGGAGCGCACGAGTTGAGAGCGCGTCGAAGCGCCTCCCCGGCATCGACCGGGGTCGGGTTGAGAACGGTGGGCTTCCCATAGTCGAGCAGGTCCTGCATCAGCTGGCTGAGACGCACGACCTGCAAGCGGAGGAGCTTGGCCCACTCCGCGTAGTCCTCCCGATCACCCAGCTTGATCTCGAGCACGTCAAAGGCGGCCGAGATGCTGAAGAGCGGGTTGCGGACCTCGTGGGCCACTCCGGCCACGAGCGAGCCCATGGCGGACATGGTCTCGCTGCGCCGCAGCGACTCCTGCAGCGCCACCAGGCGTGTGATGTCCCGGACGGCCAGGATCATGCGCTCGTCGCCCACCTGGGCCCTGGTGGAGAGGCACGCCGACAGGTCCCACGTCCGCCCCCCGGCTCCGTCCGCGCTCTGAGCCGAGGCGGGGGCGCCCGTTTTCCGGGCGATCTCGACCACCTCGGCCCCGGTCTCCCAGAGGCTGCGAGGGGCCAGGTCCTCGATCCGGCGTCCCAGGACTTCGGGATAGTCCATGCCCAGGAGGTCGCGCGCCGCTCGGTTGATCCGCGTGATCCGCCCGTCCCGATCCAGGATGAGAAGTGCCGTGTCCACGGAGTCGAACGTCCGCTGCCACTCGGCGGCGGCCTGGGTGAGGGCGCCGTTCAGGCGCTCCTGCTCCGCTTCCTGGGCCTGCAGGCGTGCCGTGCGCGACTCGAGCTCCCGGTTCGCTTCCGCGAGGGTGCGCTCGCTGGCGAGCGCGCGCTCGAGGCTCTCGCTGAAGGCCCGCACCAACAGGCGAACGAAGACGGCGACGGCGACGAGCACCACCAGGACGGAGATGTCGTCGATCAAGCCCGAGGAGGGGGAGAGGGGGGTGACGATGATGCCGCGGCTCTCGGCCCACATCACGGAGACGAGGGATCCGGCCGCGAACGTCAGCACGACGCCGAAAGCGAAGCGGCCGAGCAGCAGGCCGGCGACGAGGACGGTCAGCGGGAAGCCCATGATCGCGACGTCGTGAACCCCGAGTCCGACGACCAGGAGAACGGTCGAGTTCAACACGCCGGTGAGGGCGATCACGAGGCCCGCGGCCTGATCTCGCCCGCGCCGGCCCAGGAGATGGGCGGCGAGCACCGAGGCGTTGCCACCGACCAGCAGCACGAGCCCCGCGACCTGCGCGGCCGGAGTGCCGAAGAGGTTGACGACCCCCGCCACGTTGGCGACAAGCAGCAGGGTGGCCAGGATCGCGCGGCGCGTCCGTTTCAGCCTGAGGGCTTCGCTCCGCCTCCGCTCGGTGTTGCACGGCATGCCCACAGACTGGCAAGAGGGGTGCCGCGGGCGCCGTAGGCCGAAGCCCTGCGCCATCAACGACCTGCCTAGGGTGTACCGTCGATTCGCCGGTCCGGAGATCAGGAGGGCGGTCCGGATACCCGGAATGGGCGGGAGGATCTGGCGATGAGGCGCGTAGAATCCCCGAGGCTTCCCCTGGCATGCGATTTACTGTCGCCATCCTCGCCATGATCCTGTCCTACACGTGGCTACTGGAGCCGCGGCTGCCGCGGGCGTTCGTGGCCGTTCCTAGCGCGATCGTGCTCGCGCTGGGCCTGTGGCATTCGCGGCGAACCGGGGAATGGGGCCTCGCGCCGGCCGCTCTGCTGCCGAGTCTGCGAGCGACAACGCTCCTCACCCTTCCGGCCGTGGGGGCGGTCCTGGTGGCGGGCGCCACGATGGGAACGCTGCACGCGCGCCGCGACTCCCTCACGGATATCGCGTTGCTCGTGGCCTGGGGCGGGGCGCAGCAGTGGCTCCTCCAGACCGTCGCTGGCGGCGGTCCTCTTCGCCGCCGTGCACCTCCCGAATCCGTTCCTGACGGCCATGACCTTCGCGGGCGCGCTGGCGTGGTGCGCGATCTACGACCGCCATCCCAACGTCGTCCCCCTCGCGCTCTCGCACGCCATGGTCACCCTCGCCATCCTCCACGCCTTCGACGGCTCGCTCACCGGCCGGCTCCGCATCGGCCAGTCGTACCTGAGGCTGTGAACGCCTCCGCTATTTCAGCAGGTGCTCCTTGACGAAGGCGATGGTCGCGTAGAACTGGAAGTCCTGGTTCTTCTTTTTCGCGAAGCCGTGGCCCTCGTCGGTCGCCAACAGGTACCAGACCGGACCGCCGTTCTTCTTCACCGTGGCCACCATCTGCTCCGACTCGGTGAACGGCACGCGCGGGTCGTTCTTCCCCTGGACGACGAAGAGCGGCTTCTTGATCTTCTCGGCGTTCGTTGCCGGCGAGATCTTGAGCAGGTGCTCCCTCATCGCCGGGTCGCGCTCATCCCCGTACTCGGCGCGCCGCAGGTCGCGCCGATACGACTCGGTGTTCTGCAGGAAGGTCACGAAGTTCGAGATGCCGACGACGTCGAGCGAGCAGCGGATCTTCGCGTCGTAGTGGGTGGCGACGGCCAGGGTCATGTAGCCGCCGTAGCTGCCGCCCGTGACCATCACGCGTGAGGCGTCGATGTCCTTCCGCGTCGGGATCCAGTCGAGCAGCGCTCCGATGTCCCTGACCGAGTCCTCGCGCAGCACGCCGTTGTCGAGCTTCACGAAGCTCTTGCCGAAGCCCGTCGAGCCGCGCACGTTGGGATAGAGGACGGCCACTCCCAGCTCGTCGTAGAAGAAGTTGCTGCGGCCCTGGAAGCCGGGGCGCGACTGGCCCTCCGGTCCCCCGTGGATGTTGACGATCACCGGCCGCGGGCCGGTGAAGCGGCTCGCCGGCTTGTAGAGGAAGCCCGAGATCGTCTTGCCGTCGAAGGTCTTCCATCGCACGAGCTCGGCCTCGGAGAAGTTGGCCGCGTTGAGCCCGCCCGTCTCGCTCTCCGTCCAGCGCTCGAGCTTCCCGGTCGTCACGTCGAGCGAGTAGACGTCCGCGGGGGAGCGGGCCGAGGTCAGGCCCAGGCCCAGGTCGCGGCCGTTGTTGTGCCACTCGAGGCCAAAGAGGAGACCGGTCGGGAGCTTCGGGGCCGGCCTCTCCTTGCCGCTCGCGGTGTCGAGCAGGTGCAGCACGCTCAGGCCCTCTTCGTTCGTCACGAACGCGATCGTCTTCCCGTCGGGTGACGGCGCGAAGCTGTCCACGTCCCACGGGATGTGGGAGCTCAGGTAGGCGTGCTTGCCGGTGGCGATGTCGATGTAGGCCAGACGCTGGAACTCCGACTCGCGGTCGGTCGTGACGTAGAGTCCCTGGCCGTCCGCGCTAAAGCGGGCTCCGCCGTAGGCGACCTGCTCCGGGCCGCCCTTGGGCGTGACCAGTGTCTTCCCGCCGGTCGCCACGTCGACGAGCCAGATGTAGCTCTCGTTGACCGACAGGTACTCGATGACGGCGAGCCGGCGGTCGTCGGGCGACCAGTCGGCGGCTCCCCAGCCTCCGCCCTTGACCTCCAGCACCTTTCGGGTCGAGGCGGCCTCCCGCGGGTCCATGACGTAGATGTCGCGGTCGGTACCGTTGCGCCGGGTCGAGCTGAACGCCATGCGGTCCCGCTGGTGCGACCAGGGGCCGAGCCCGTTCTGGGAGCGGCCGCCCGGAGAGATCATGCTGATCGCGCCCGTCGCCACGTCGAGGCGGTGGATCTGGCTGAACTCGTCGCCGCCCTTGTCCTTCGTGAAGACGATGTAGTCGCCCGAGGCACGCGGCCAGCTCGCGCCCCCCACGCGGTCCGGAAAGAAGGTGAGCTGGCGGCGGGCGCCGAGGGGGAAGCGCACCTCGTGAAGCTGCGAGGTGTCGCCGAAGCGGGTGGAGATCAGGATCTCGCGCCTCGTGGGGTGCCACGAGGCGAGGCCGGCCGAGCGGAACTCGGTGTAGCGTCCCACCAGGTCGGCGATCTCCGCGGGGATCTCGGGGAGGCCTTCAGTAACCAGGTTGTCACCGGGCTTGATGGCGGCCGGGGTCTTTGAAGGGGAGGACCCGGCTGCGGGCGCCTGGGCCTGAAGCAGGGTCGCCGGGCCGAAAGTGGACAGGACGACGAACGGCGCCATGGGGAACCAGCGTGGAAGGGCGTGCATCGCATCACCTCGAGAACAAGGTACGCCGCGACTGCCGAGGGCCGACGCGGCGGGTCAGTCGTTGATGCTCGTGAACGTCACCCGGAACGCCTTCACCGCGTCCATCAGGTTCGGGGCGACCTTCTGCTTGAGCTTGAAGGTGCTCTTGTCCTTCTCCTCGATCCCCTTCTTGCCTCGGAGGGTCAGGACGACCTGACCCGCTTCGTCGAACAGGGCGACTTCATAGGTCACGATCTGGTCGTGGCCCTTCGCGCACTGGAAGTCGAGCAGGAGATCGAGCTCGCTCGACGGCGTCAGGTTGAAGCGCACGCCGCGGAGCGTCACCGGCCCGACCACCGGCGCGCCGACGTCGATCGGGGCATTGAGTCGGAACGGGTGGGCGTCTCGCGGCGGGGCGGGCGCGGGGGCCACCGTGGGCGTGGGCGTGGGTGTTGGCTCGGGTGTGGGTGCGCTGCTGACGGCCGCCGACAAAGTCGGTGTGGTGACGCGCGCCTCCGGGGTGGCCCGCGGAGGAGACGGTGTCGTCGGCGCCAACGCCACGACGGCCTTGGGCGACGGCGAGGCGGGCAGCGGCGTTTCGCCGGCAGGCACGGCCGTGGGCGCCTCGCCGGGGGCCGGCGCCGCGGTGAGGGGCGATGGGGCGATGACTGGCGTGGGCAGGGTGGTGGGTTCAGGCGAGGGTCCCTCGACCTGGTCGGAACCGCGCCGGAGCAACAGCCACGCCACGACGGCCGCGGTTCCGAGGGCGAGAAGGCTCAACGCGATGATCACGACCATGGTCATGGCGCCGGTGCGGCCGCCGGTTGGCGTGGCCGGCCTTCGACCGGGCTTCGGGGGCGGAGCCACGAGGCTCCGCGGCGTGCGGAGGGCCATCGGCGCGGGCACCTCGAACTGGGTGGTCGCGCTCGCCATCCCCGCCTGCAGCGCGTCGGCGAACTCTGCCGGCGTATCCCAGCGCTCCTCGGGGTCTTTCGCCAGCGATTTCAGGAGCGGTCCCAGCATGGACTTCGGCACCAGGTCCGGAGGCGGGATGGGGATCTCCGCCGAGATCTGCTTCATCAACACGGCGACGGGCGTGTCCGCCGAGAAGGGGGCCGACCCGGTGAACAGCTCGTAGGAGACGACCCCGAGGGCATAGACGTCCACGCGATGGTCCATGCCCTTCCCGGTAGCCTGCTCGGGGGCCATGTACTGGGGGGTGCCGCTCACCATGCCGGTGCGGGTGATCGACGGACCTCCCTCGACGATGCGAGCGATCCCGAAGTCCGCCAGGTAGACGCGGCCCTGCTCGTCGAGGAGGATGTTCTGCGGCTTGACGTCCCCGTGGAC
>WNFL01428695.1_pt1 | contig 10400 bp, 11 predicted proteins | sample 5400361 | NCBI WGS metagenome assembly WNFL01 (sample SAMN13153351, study PRJNA577476) | soil metagenome | isolation source: 40 cm soil on Douglas fir-dominated hillslope | place: USA:California | collected 2013-09-17
ATCGTAGCGGTGGAAGAGCCTGGACCCCGCGATCCGTCCCGGACGGCGTGGGGCGCCTACCTGGGATCGTCCGGCTCCATCGACAAGACGGCGCTGGCGGTCCAGCTCGGCGCGCGCCTCAAGGTGAGCAGGCAATGGACGTTCGGCCTGGATGCGGAATGGAATCCGTGGATCACGCTGAACGGTTATCGGTTCGGCAGCGGCGTGATGAACCTCTACGGGACGGCCATCCTCCGCTTCCCGCTCGCCTACCAGAACTTCAACCTGCGGGCGACGGTGAACTTCGGCGCCTCGTACCTGCTCATGAGCCTGTACGGCGCGCCGTCGGGAAGCCTCGGACTCTACGCCGGGCTGAGCCCCGCCGGCCTGGAGTGGAAGCTTTCCCGGACGTTCTTCCTCGTCGTGAACCCACTGAGCATCGCGTTGCCGGTCCCGCAAATGCGGGGCGTCCCGCTGACCTACCCGCAGTATCGCTTCAACGTAGGACTGGAAATCCTCAAGGGCTGAGCGGTCACGGGCAGGACTGCGAACGCTTCGCGAACGCTTGCGGACACCCCGCCGCGCACTGCCCGGCTCCGGGTTTCCCAGATACATCCGAGGGTTGTGACCATCTCGCCGACGGCTCGGCGGCTGCATGCAGGTTCCCCGGGAACTGGTCGCTCGTTGGCGCTGGCGAGCAGAAGCAGGCGCTCGCAATCGAGGTCACATGTCAGCCAGGAAGTCATACGAAGCGAAGGCGGAATCGGAGTTCACCGAAGTCCAATCCCAGCTTTCGGCGCTGGCGGCACGCGCGCAAGAAGCCGTCGCGGCCGGCCACGCAGAAGGCGAGCGGCTTCTCAGGGCTGCTCAGTCCAAGCACGACGAGGCGCTTCACCGCTTCGAGCTGCTGAAGCGCGCCGGCGAGGACAGCTGGGGTGCGGTCAAGACCACCTTCGAGACTGCCTGGACCGAGCTCCGTCACGCGCTCGCGCCGCAGGGCTGAGGCCACCATGCTGTGGACAATCGCGACGATCTTGATCGTGCTCTGGCTATTCGGCCTGGTCAGCTCGTACACGATGGGCGGCTTCATCCACGTCTTCGTGGCGGTCGCGGTCATCGTGGTCCTCGTCCGCGTGATCCAGGGCCGGCGGCCGATCTGAGCCGACCGGAAGGGGCGCATGCCGCTCGCTGCCCAAGGCGGCGCTGCCTCCAGCGGCGCGTCCCGAGGCCGCCTGAGAAAGAGGTGCTTTGTGACTCCGTTCCTCGTAACCTTTGTCGGTGGCGTCCTCGGAGGGATCGCCAGCGGCCTGGTCATCAGCCTGGCGCTCGTGTTGTTCGGCCGCCGCGTCGCCGAGGGGTTGCTCCATCAACAGGTTTCCTATCTGGAAACCCGGTTCAAGGAGAACGTCCTCGAGGTGGTGCTCGGCCGGATCGCTTCTTTCCTCGACCAGGGCGAGCGCATCGGCCAGATCGTGAAGCGGGTGGCGGAGATCCTGCAGCTCCTGCTCCGTCGCGGCGCGGTGGACGTCCCGGCGACGCTCGATGCCGCGGGGCTCGCACAGAGGCCCGTCCCTACGCCCGCGAGCGCATCTTGAGCTCGGTGGCGGCGCCGTGAGGGCGGGCGCGGCCTCGCATTCGCCGGCACGTTCTGAGGGTCACGGGTCACAAGCGTCGGATTCGTCCGTGCCATGGAACTCTTGCCGATCTTGCCCCACCACGACGTCCCGGAGGTGCTCATGTTTACCCGCATCGTTTCCATGCAGCTGAAGCCAAACACGTCTAGACAATTCAACGATCTATTCGAGAAGAAAATCGTTCCGACCCTTCGTAAGCAGCAAGGCTTCAGGGATGAGATGTTGTTCGTCGATCCGGGCGGACCGGAAGTGGTCGCAATCAGCCTGTGGGAGTCGAAACAGAATGCAGAAGCTTATGAACGGGCGATGTACCCCGAAGTGCTGAAGACCCTGGCGGGCATGATCGAGCGAGCTCCTGTGGTCAGGACTTTTCAGCTAGCCTACTCGACCCTGGACAGGACCGGGACTGCCGCGCCCCCGAAGCAATCGTCCAACACTACTCCATCGGCCGGGTCGGAGGATAGGCCCAGGTCTTCTGTCCGATGACGCCGGTCTCCCAATAAAGCCGGCGATAGCCCCGGTCCAGGCCACGGGTTAGTCCGACGCGCTGTTCCGCCCGGCCAAGAACCACGTCTTCAACTCGCCCTTGGCCTCGACTTCGAGAACGCCGCGCTCCTCGAGAACGAACGGCTCGCCCAATCGCCGCCGCGTACTTTCCGATAGTTGCACGCGTCCGGCTACACCGTGGGACTCCATCCGGCTGGCGGTGCTCACGGCGTCGCCCCATATATCGTAGAGGAAGAGGCGCCTGCCGATGACGCCGGCCACCACCCGGCCGGTGTCGATTCCGATGCGCACCTGCAGCGTGGAGGCGGTGCGCTCGTTGAACCGGTCCAGCGTTTCGATCATGTCGAGCGACATGTGCGCCGCCCGCGCCGCGTGATCGACCGAGGGCACGGGCACGCCGGAGGCGGCCATGTACGAGTTGCCGAGCGTCTTGATCTTCTTGAGGCCGCGCTCGTCGGCGAGGCCGTCGAAGAGGGTGAAGATCTCGTCCAGGATCGGCGCCAGTCGATCTGGGGTCACGGCCGGTGTCAGCTTGGCGAATCCCACGACGTCCGCGATCAACACGGTCACGTCCGCAAAGCTGTCTGCCGTCACGTCGGGACGCGCCTGCAGTCGCTCGGCAATGGAGTTCGGCGGCACGTGGAGCGCCAGGCGCTCCGAGACCTTGCGCTCCGCCACGACTTGATCGAACAGCTTCTTGAGCTCGTCATTCTTGCCGCGGATCAGCTCGCGGCTGGCCTCCAGTTCCTGCACGGTCTGCCCGAGTGCTTTGGCGTAGAGGCGGACTTCCAGCATGTTGTGGACGCGTGTCACCACCTCGGCGAGATCGAATGGCTTGGTGACGAAGTCCTTCGCTCCGGCTCGGAGCGCGTGCAGCTTGTGATCCGGCTGGGCGGTGACCACGAGCACTGGCAGGTAGCCGTCCTTTTCGATCTCCTTGAGGCCTTCCATCACCTCGAATCCGTCCATGACGGGCATCTGGAGATCGAGCAGGATCAGGTCGTAGCGATTCTTGCGGTGAAGCTCGCACACTGCGCGTGGATCGAGCGTGGATGCCACCGACACATACCCTGCTCCGCGCAGCATGCGCTCGAGCAGAAGGACATTGGCTTGCTGATCGTCGACGACCAGCACCTTGGCTTTGAGAATGTCGGCTGAATCGATCACGACTCCGTCCAGTCCTATTGGATGCGTTCCATCTGTTTTTGCGCGAAATCAAAGGCCGCGTCGAGGGATTCCATGAACTCGACGACCTTGATCGGCTTGGTGAGATACGAGAAAAATCCTGCCTCGCGGCCTTTCTCGATATCCCGTGCCATCGCATTTGCGCTGAGAGCGAGCACGGGGATGTGCGCGGTCGTCGGGTCTTCGCGGAGGATTTTCAGGGCTTCTATGCCGCTGATGCCGGGCAGGTTGATGTCCATCAGGATCACGTCCGGCTGGTCGGCGCGCGCAAGCTGGATGCCCATGTTTCCGTCCCGCGCGCTCAAGAGGCGCATGGTGGAGCGGCGCGCCACGAGCTGCTCGACCAGCTTCAAGTTCGCCGGGTTGTCCTCTACATAGAGCAGGGTGCGCAGCGGCGCGCCGTGTCGAGCCTGTGCCTGGGCCATGACCTCGGGCTGGGCCGTTCCAGCTTCGAGCCGTGGCGCGACGGCCGAAGCCAGCTCGCACCAAAATATGCTTCCCACCCCGACGCTGCTCTCCACTCCGATGACGCCCCCCATCAGCTCGACCAGCCGCTTGCTCATGACCAGGCCGATGCCCGTGCCCTGCACGGCGCCGCGCGCTTGTCCGAGACGGTTGAACGGCTGGAAAAGCTGCGCCAGCTTCTCCGGAGGCAATCCCGCGCCGCTGTCCGTCACGCTGATGCGAATTCGATCCGGGCGGGTGGCCACGCAGTCCACGACGACCGTTCCCCCGGACCGGTTGTACTTCACCGCATTGGAAAAAAGGTTGATGAGGACCTGCTTCAACCGGGTGCGATCGGCGAGGACGAAGCGAGGGACGTCGAACTGCGGGAAGGTCATCCCGATACCGCTCTTTTGCGCCTGCGGTTCGATGATGGCCTGGCATTCGAGCATGACTTCGGCCAGCGACGTCGGCTCCTTCGACAGCGACAGCTTCCCGGACTCGATCTGCGCAAGATCGAGGATTTCGTTGATCAACTCGAGGAGGTACCATCCCGCGCGAAGAATCTCGGCAATGCTCGCCTTCTGCGAGGGCGTCGCCGGCGTGGAGTCGGACTCCATCAACTGGGCGAACCCGAGGATCGCATTGAGCGGCGAGCGAAGCTCATGGCTCATGCTGGAAAGGAAATCGGACTTGGCGAGGTTGGCCTTCTCCGCCGCCCCCTTGGCCTTGGTCAGCGTCTCCTCGACCTGCCTGCGCTCGGTCAAATCGCGGGTCAGCTTGGCGAAGCCGCGCGCATTGCCCGCTTGATCTCGAATGGCCGTGAAGACGACGTTCGCCCAGAAGGTCGAGCCATCCTTTCGCACGCGCCACCCCTCGACCTCGAATCGCCCCTCCGCCGCCGCCGAGTCGAGGTCACGCTGCGGCACACCGCGCTCGATGTCCTGCCGAGGGTAGAAGCGGGAGAAGTGCTGACCGACGATTTCCTCCGCGCGGTAGCCCTTGATCCGCTCCGCTCCGGTATTCCAGCTCACCACACCGCCCTCCGAGTCCAGCATGACGATTGCACAGTCCGTCACGCTCTCGACCATCAAGCGGAAGCCCTCCTCGGTCCACCGCAGCTTCTCCTCGACCTGCTTGCGCGCGGAGTTGTCGGTGCCGATCAGGAGATAGCCGATGATCCGCCCCTCGGCGTCGCGCAGCGCAGTGACCGACACGATCGCTGGAAAGCGACTCCCGTCCTTGCGGATATAGGTCAGCTCGTACTTGTCCTCGATCCCGCGCGATGCCTTGAAAGCCAACGCTTCGAAGCCCGGGGCAATCGTGGTTGCCAGTTCCAGGCTCAATGCCCGGGCGCGCTCGATCACTTCCTGGGGATCATGGATGTCGGCCGGCGTGATCTTGTCGACCACCTCGACGGCCGCGTAACCCAACATGGTTTCGGCGCCGATATTGAACAGCTGAATGACGCCCTTTTCGTCGGTGGCGATGATCGAGAAGGTGGCGCTGTTGAGAATCGCGTTCTGCAACGCCCCCGTTTTCAGCAAGGCCTCTTTGCGCCGGACCTCGGTGATCGGCTCTGCCGCGGGACCACTGTCGCCGAGAACGGCGAGTGATGGGGTGCTCATTGTGCTGTTCCTGTTCCTTGCTTCGCTGCGTCCACGGCGTCCGCATCACGGATGTCGTGCGCGAGGTTCCTCGCAATCTGTCCCGCTTCCGGGGCCGTCGAACCCGCACTCATCCGCTCGTAGGTGGCTTCGGTCTTCGCATTTCGGACGCGCGCCGAGCGATCGTCGCTGTCGTCACCGGGCATCTCCACCCGCAGCTCTTCCAGGATCATCTGCAAGCCCGCCGCGATCGGCAGGGCCAGCAGCGCCCCCATCACGCCGAGCAGGGTACCTCCTGCAAGAAGCGCAAGGAGGACCGTGGTCGGCGAGAGCCGCAGTACGTGACCGTAGACCTTGGGCACCAGAATCCGACTCTCGAACTCCATGTAGACGAACATGGCGACCAGCACCACCGTGCCCACCGGCACTCCTCGGGAAAGAGCGGAAAGGATGGCGGCGGCGGCGGCCAGGAACCCACCGACGAAGGGAATGACGTCAGCCAGCGCTGCAAACAATGCGAGCGACAATGCATTGTGGACCTTGCAGATGACCAGGAGCAGAAAGGTGAAGATTGCGATCGCCGCGGACGTGATCAGCTGGCCGCGCATGTAGCCGCCGACGATCCTTTCCAGGTTGTGGATGATGCGCGCCAGCCGCATATGGTACTCGCGCGGCACGATCGCGTAGAGCGCGCCCTGGGTGCGCTTGCCGTCAGCCAGGAAATAGAAGGAAAGAACGACTGCGGTCACGAAGTATCCGAGCACCTTCACTGCCTGGGATGAGTACCCGAGCAGGTACTTCTCGAGCCGGGCGAAAGTCTGCTCCAGCCCGGCGTTCTGTACCGCATGGGCGAGTGGCAGCGTGACACTGTGCTTCTCGAGCAGCACGATCAGTCGCTCGCGACTCCGCGGTGCGCCGCGCACGATCTGGGCGAGCTGCTCGGCGAGCGGCGGGACGGTCAGGAAGATGAGCAGTGACGCGACGATGATCGATCCGAAAAGGAGCAGAACGAGTGCGAGGGTACGTTTCACCCCGCGCTTCTCCATCCACTCGACGAGCGGATTGAAGGTCCCTGCGAAGACGAGGGCTACCACCACCAGCAACCCGACTACCCAGAGCTCGCGGAGCAGCCACACACCCGCGATCGCCGCCACGATCCACGCGATCGTTCGCGGCGCGACCTCGAAGCAGACGACGGTCTTGTCTTGCGCCGGCACCTTCATGAGAGCTCACCCTCAATTCGTGGCATGCGCCCCACGTTCGGAAAGCTTCGCGACCACGCGATCGGCAATGCGCGTCACGCCGGTCTGTAGCGCCTGCGAAAGCGCATCGACCACCGCCCGCGCCTGGTCGGCCTGCTCGGTCTTCGCGACCGGCTGATCCACCGTGATCGTCTCCTCGAGCAGGCCCATGCGATCGTCGCGTAGCACCAACAGCGCCTGCATGCGTGCCTTGTGCGGCTGCTCGATCTCCTCGAACGCGATCAGCTCGACGTCCAGGGTGACGGCGCGGCCGGAGAGCGACGCGATCACCCCGCGCTCCTCGAACAACGTGCGCGAGAGCGCGCGACGCAGGTAGATCTCGGGCCGCTCGGTCCAGCGCCGGTCCTCGTAATAGAAAATAGAAAAGCTCTCGGGCAGAGCTGCGAACCGCCATCCGCTCGCGCACGTGTGACCAACCCTCGACCCGGCCGAGCCGAAGCTGCAGATCGGACCGGACCGGGGCCCGCGCCGCATCGCCGTCGAGCTCGGGCGTGAAGTAGTGCGGCACGATGGGGTCATTCTTGCCGAGCAGCGCACAGCCCGAGAGTACGACCGCCCCAATGAGAAGCAGCAGGGTTGTCCTCATTGACGCACCTTCGCCTTTCCCTTGATCAGCATGTCGGGATCGAGCTGCAGCGCTTCGACGAGCTGGCGCACCGCCACCGCGGCCTCACGGAGATCGCGCCCGGTGTCGTCGATGTTGGCCCCGAACCGCGGCCCGGCCGCGTCGCTCAACGAATCGGAAGTGCGCTGCACGCTCGCGAACAGGCCCTCGCTTCCGTCGAGGCGATCGAGTGCTCGCTTCATCTTCGCCAGCGCCACGCTCGCACCCTCGAGCGTCGCGGCCAGCTTGTTGGGCAGGCCGCGGCGGTTCACGTCGTCGAGGATGACGTTCACCCTGGCGACCATGCCGCCAAGTTCCTCCGCGAGGTGGGGCATCATGTCGACCGCGCGAACCACCGCGTCCTCCAGGTTCTTCATCGTCGAGGGAATCGCGGGGATGTAGTTCTCGGGGACGGGAAACGGCAGTACGGGCGGCGCCGTGCCTCCGGTATGGAAGAAGTCGATCTGCAGATACTTGGTGCCGGTGAGCCCGGTCGAGGCGAGCTGCACGCGCAAGTCGGGGGGCACCAGGATTCTCGTTTCCTTGCCGCGGCTCGTGCCGGCCAGCCCCAGCCGGTTCAACGCCTTGACTCCCAGCGAATAGATGATCTCGACGTGACGCCGGTCGGGCGCCACCTCGATTGACCGGCGATCCTACTTCGAGGCCGGTCACCGCTTCATCGAAATAGGATGCGTAGGTGACGGTGACGACCTGCATGGTCTGCGCCGTGAGCACGACGGCCGCGGCCAAGCCAACCAGCACCGATCCCACCACGAAGGCGCCGAGCTTCCATCGATTGGTCGGCGCGCTCATGATTTCACCGCCTGTGGAGTCCGGTTGAAGAAGGAGTGAACGCGCGGATCCGTGTTGGTATCGCGCAGGACGCGCGGATCGCCGCGCGCAATGATGCTCTTGCTCTCCCGGTCGAGCATGATGCAGCTCTTGCCGATCTTGAAGATGCTCTCGAGATCATGGGTGACCACCACGAAGGTCAAGCCGAGTTGCTCGTTGAGGTCGAGGATCAGCTCGTCCAATTCGACCGCGGAAACCGGGTCGAGGCCGGCCGAGGGCTCGTCGAGGAAAAGCAGATCCGGCTCCAGCGCCATCGCCCGGGCGATCCCGGCGCGCTTGCACATTCCCCCCGACAGCTCGCTGGGCATCTGGTCCTCGGCGCGCTGCAGCCCGACCAGGCGCAGCTTGGCCGCAACGATCCCGCCGATGGCGTCGGGCGGAAGCCCGCTCCACGCGCGCAGCGGCAGCGCCACGTTCTCCCCCACCGTGAGTGATCCGAGCAGGGCACCCGATTGGAACATCACGCCGAACAGCGGCCGGCCGGGGATCCCCTGGTTGGGTGCGAGGCCGTCGATGGTGATGCTTCCGCGGAGCGGCCTCTCGAGGCCGACCAGATAGCGCAGCATGGTCGATTTGCCGCAGCCGCTGCTGCCGAGGATGGCGAAGATGGAGCCTCGCTCGATCTCGAAGGTCGCGCCTTTCTGCACGACGGTCTCGCCCCACCCGATGGTGAGATCGACCACCTTGAACAGCGGGTCGCTCATAGGCCCGCCACCTGGAAGAGGATGGTGATCACCGCATCGAGGAGGATGAGGGTGAACATGGTGATGACCACCGTCGAGGTGGTGCGGCGCCCGACGCCCTCTGCGCCGCCGCTCGTGGCGAGACCCTGTTGACAGGCGATCAGCGCGACTGCGAACGCGAACACCACGCTCTTGACGATCCCCGACGAAATGTCCCAGAGCGAGACGACGCGCGCCGTCTGACTGAGATAACCGCGCGCCGTCAGGTCGAGGTTCGTGACGCCGACGACGAGCCCGCCCAGCACGCCCGCCACGTCGGCCAACAGGGCAAGCAAGGGCACCACGATGATCAGCGCGAGCGCGCGCGGCAGGACCAGATAGCGCATCGGCCCGAACCCCATCGTGCGTAGCGCGTCGATCTCCTCGTTCACCTGCATGAAGCCAAGCTCGGCCGCGAACGCCGCCCCCGAGCGGCCGCAGACGACGATCGCGGTCATCAAGGGCCCGAGCTCGCGGCAGATGGAGATGCCGATGAGGTCGGCGACCAGGATGTTGGCTCCAAATTGCTTGAGCTGCGCCGCCGCCTGGAACGCCATCGCCAGGCCGACCAGGAAATTGATCAAGATGATGATCGGCACCGCGTCGGCGCCCGAGCGCTCCATGGTCACCGGCAGCTCGCGCCAATTGGCCGAGCGGGGCGACCGCAAGACCCCTGCGGCCGAAACCACCATCTGCCCGAAGAAGGCGAGCACGAGCTGCACCTCGCGCAGGATGGAGACGGTGGCACGGCCCAGCTGATCGAGAGTGCTCAGCGGCCGGCGGCGCTTGAGCCGCGCCACCGCGTGGTCGCCGCCGTAGAGGTGGATGATCCGCTGCACGTGCGCGTCGGCGGCGACGAACTCGGACTTCACGCCGCGCCGCTGCAACTCTCCGCGCACGCAGGCGAGCAGCGCCATCGCGCCGCCGTCGATGCGCTGTACGGCGGACATCTCGAAGTTGAGCGTCTGACCGCGCGATGCGCTGGTCTCGAGCCGGCGCAGCTCGGTCCAGAGCGGCGCTGCCTCGGCGAACCTCAGGCTGCCGCGGATGCGGATCTCGCGCTGATCGGCGCTGGTCTGCACTTGCTCGATTGCGAATGCCGGCGGCATCGTGACGACCTCGCTCGCGACATGGTGCTCCCCGCATGGCGAGCCGAGTCGGAAACGAGAGTGACCTCCCAGCCCGGAGGGCGACCGAGCCCTTGCTCGGATCAGCAAGCATGGGCTGTGCCACGGGCGGCATCGCTGGAAAGCAGCGCGCTTGCTCAAAGTGGCCAACCCGCTGCGCGCCCAAAAACAGTGTTCGCGACCGTCCGGCGAGCGTTCGGGTCGACTTTCACCCAAATGAAGGGCTGCACCAGATCACTTGAGGAGCTGCGGTGCGACGAGGCGTCCAGCAAACCGGATCGCGACCGTGTGTGCGAAGTCAGCAGTCGCGCATATCCAGCGTGTGGCGGCGGCAAGGCGTCGGAGGACACTTCGCATTGCGACCACTCTGGGGAATCGGAAACAGCGGCATTGCCACATCTCGATCTCATCGACGCGAGAGACGTTCACCGGCGGGGTGCCAGGTCGCGGCGGCACTCACAACGGGGAGTGTCTCTG
>WNFL01253048.1_pt5 | contig 10399 bp, 9 predicted proteins | sample 5400361 | NCBI WGS metagenome assembly WNFL01 (sample SAMN13153351, study PRJNA577476) | soil metagenome | isolation source: 40 cm soil on Douglas fir-dominated hillslope | place: USA:California | collected 2013-09-17
GATCCCTCACTCTCCGGCCGCGTCTATCCGTACTCAAAGGAAAGACCCACCGGCCCACCGCTCCAGGCCATCGAAGAGCTTGCCGATCAGGCCGTCGCGACCGGCCTCCGCGTAGTCGACGGCGACATCCTCGGTGACGATCGCCTCTATCCATGGGCACCCTACCCGCCCAACTGGGTGATGGACGACGCCCTCTGGGAATATGGCGCACCCGTTAGCGCCCTCACTGTTACCGACAACGTCCTGCGCGTCACCATTCATCCCGGCGCTGAGCCAGGCGACCTTGCGACCCTCGCCCTCGCGCCCGCGCTCGAATACTATTCCATCGACAATCGTGTCGAGACCGTCGCCAAAGGCGAGCCAGGCAAGCCCGCTGAATCCCGCGTCCGCGTTTCGCGGCAGCCCGGATCTCGCCAATTGTTGCTGTGGGGCAGCATTTCGATCGGTCATGCTCCCATCGTCGAAGAATTGGCCATCGACGATCCCGCCCTCTACGCCGCCGTTGCTCTGCGCGACGCGCTTGAACGCCGCGGCGTGACGATTCATGGAACCGCGGCCGCCCGCCATCGCAGCGTCGCGACCGACCTCGAGGCCGTCGAGGGTGAAATCCTCGCCACGCGTGCCTCCCCGCCGCTGATCGAATTGCTGCGCATGCTCGAAAAGGTCAGTCAGAATCTGCACGCCGAGCTGATCCTGCGCGAGGTGGGCCGCGTGGCGCGCCACTCCGGAACCCGCGAAGCCGGTGCGGCGGAACTGGCGGCTCTGCTCGCTGAAATGGGCGTCAAAGTCGGCGACGATGCCCGCCTCGAAAACGGCTCCGGTCTTTGCGTCAACGCGCAGCTCACTCCGCGCCTGCTCACCCGCGTACTCGCTTTCATGGAAGCGTCGAAGTATCGCGAAGCCTGGAACTCGCTCTTGCCGGTGGGCGGCGAAGACGGAACGCTCGGGAAACGATTCTGCTGCGTCGCGTCGAACGCCGCCCGGATTCAGGCCAAGACCGGCACCCTCAACCGTGCCGTCGCGCTCTCCGGTTATGCCGACGCCACCCGCGGCCGCCTGGCTTTTTCAATCCTGGTCAACAATTTCGCCGCCCCCCAGCGCGAAGTGCGCCAGTGGATTGATAAACTGGCATTAGCACTCCTGGAGTAAACCACATGCCTATTTTCGAGTACCTTTGTGACGACTGCGGCACCAAGTTTGAGCGTCTGGTGCGCCGCGCCGGCGATTCGGGCGGCGAATGCCCCTCCTGCGGAAAGGCGCATCTGACTACCCAGCTCTCCACCTTCGCCGCGCACGCCAACGGTCGTTCGAAGGAAGCCGTCATGCCGTCCTGCCCCGGCGGAATGTGCCGCACCCCCGACCTCTGTGGACGGAACTGACCAAGGAGCCAGAAACCAGGAGTGGAAGTGGCCAGTGGTCAGTGGCCAGTAACAGAGTGCAGGAACCACAGCGTAACCTTCGCTCTGGCTCCTCTCTTCTGGGTGCTGTCCCCTGTCCGCTCTTGCCTTGACTGGCCACTGGCCACTTGCTTACTTGGCTCCTGGCTCCTTGCTCCTGGCTCCCGGCTGCGCAAGGCGCAGCTCGATCGCTTCCGCCAGCATCTTCGGCAGGAACGGCTTTTGCAGAAAGCTTACATACGCAGACTGAGGAACGTACGGATACCCACTGGTGAGAATCGCGCGCAGCGACGGGTTCAGCGCCCGCATCTGCTCCAGCATCTGGTCGCCCTTCAGTCCCGGCAGGGTCAGGTCCGTCAATACCAGCGCATAACTTGCTGGATCGATCTGAAAGCGTTCCAGCGCGGCCTTCGATGAGCCGCAGGCATGCACCTCGTAACCCAGTCGCTCCAGGTACTTGCCCAACAAATCGAGGAGCCCCTCTTCGTCGTCTACCAGCAGCAGGCGAGCGGAGCCCATCGGTACACTCTTACCAGAACGACACCGGCAGTGCGCCCGGACTGAAGGTGATTCCGACACTTGCGCGGTATCCAATGCGATGGTAAGAGTAGGTGTCCAGATCGGTCTGCCGGGCATCGTAGCGCGCTGTGAGCAGGAACGACCGGCCCAGCGCATAGCTGGCTCCCGCGCTCGCGTTCCACTGCGAATAGGAGCTCAGCCCCTGGCTCAGCCCCCCCAGCGTGCTGTACCCACCACTCAACGAAAGCGACGCCCGTCGAATTCCGGTGTAGCTCAGTGTGGCTCCCGCGGTTTCTGAACGCGACGTCAGGTACAACCCGTTCCCGCCGTTTACGCCGCGCGTATAGTAAAACGCTAGGGACGAATGCTTGAACCTTCCCGTCAGCGCGGCATCTACGGAGGGAAGGTTATTGACGCGATAAAACGTCCGCACCACGGAGCTCAGACCCGTCAGAGCGGCGATCACAGGATCCACTGCCACTTGCTGGTTTCCCCGTACTTCCGTCCGGGCGATGCCCCCCCCAAGGCTCAGCGTCCACCGTCGGCCTAACGTCGTAGCGAACGTGCCTTGTGCGGTGTGAACGTCGGCTTCACCGAAAGCGCCCGGGTAATCGTAGTGCGAGTACGTGTAACCGGCGCCGATGGTCGTCCTCTTGGTCTGACGATGTTGCACCGTCCCGAACAGGGAATACCCGTTTAAGCCGATCAGCGCCTTCGACTGGCGGCGCACCAGAAAACCGTCGCCGCCCGCGGTGTAGGTCGTGCGGGCCGATTGGATGAAGTTAAACGCCATGGTGGACTGCAGGTAGTACATTCGGTTGTCGAATAGCAGCGAGGTTGGTTGGTTGACCAGGTCTCCGGGCACGCTCGAAGAGAAGCCTCCAAATCCGCGCGACGTTGTGCCCGCCGTCTGCCGCATGTCGATCGCGAACCGCTTCGACGTCCGAACCGAATACCCCAGGGCCAAGCTCTGATCACTGCCATCGTAATAGGAGTTGCCGCTGTAATGCCGGTAGTTTCCGAGATAATCGACTCCTAGCGTGGCGTGGCGCCAGTTGTGGACGCCGTAAACGCCGATGTCGCCTTCTACTCCATACAGCGGTCCCGGCTGCGTTAATTTTCCATTGGAATCAAGCGAAAAGGGCTGGATTCCCGAGTCGTAATCGGCTGACACTGTTGCGAAAAAACGAAGGTCTACCTCATGCCCCCCGCGTTGGCCGATCCCCCCGGCCCCCCGGCTCAGTATGCCCGGTCCCAGGTAGCTTTCGCCTCCGCTCTGTGCCACTGCGGTTGCGGCCAATGCACACGCCAGGGTCAGGATTCTCTGTTTCAAGCCGCAATTCTCCGATTCGCTAAACTGAGGACTAGCAACTATCGAGTCTGACGCCTCCAAGAGGCGCGTGTCAAGCTTGTGGGGCAGGCGTCGTGTCCGTGTGGGGCAGGCTTGAGCCTGTCCTTAGACCCGCAATCGGGCGCGGGACTTCAGTCCCGCCTTGGCCGCAAGGATTGGTGATTCCGCGGCATATCCGCAGCGTGAGGACAATGAACATGTGGGTGCGTGCACTTTCTCTGGCTCTTGTTCTGGTGGGGACGGCATTCGCCGCCGATTTACCCGTCCGCGAGGTGATTCTCTACAAACACGGCGTCGCGTATTTCGAACGCTCGGGCGAGCTAAAGCTTGGCGAAACCGCGCGCTTGGACTTCAAAGCGTCCGACATGAACGACGTCCTCAAGTCGCTCACCATTCATGACCGCAGCGGCGGAAAGGTCGGCGGCGTTCGCTATGACGCCAGCGAAACTCTTGAAAAACGGCTTGAGAATTTCCCCTTCGCGATCGGCGAGGAAACCTCGCTCGCCGCGTTTCTCGATCACGTCAAGGGCGCGCGGCTAGAGTTGAAGGTCGGCTCGGAGACCGTCGCCGGGGCCATCGTCAGCGCTCGCGTGATCAAGTCCAACGATACGGACAAGAACGCCGAGCGCGAAACCGTGGTCCTGCTGCTCGACGCAGGCGAGATGCGCTCCTTCGATCTGGCCGCTGCCACTTCGGTGAAACTGACCGATCCGAAAATGCAGGCGCTGCTGAAGGATTACCTCACCGTGCTCAGCGCGGCGCGCTCCCGCGATCGCCGGAGCGTGTACATCGATTCCACCGGGACCGGCACGCGCCAATTGACCGCCGCATACATGACGCCCGCCGCTGTGTGGAAATCGAGCTATCGTCTACTGTTCGGCGCAACTGCGGGAGAGCCCACGCTTGAAGGCTGGGCCATTATCGACAACACCAGCGGGGACGATTGGACCAACGTAAAGTTGTCGGTGGTCTCAGGCCGCCCGATTTCCTTCATCACGCAGTTGTACGAGCCCAAGTACATCCTGCGGCCCAATGCGGAGCTGGCCGAAGATCGCGCGGTGGCTCCCGTGGTGTTTGAAGGTGCGATGGACAAAGTCTCGGCATTTGGAGTACCTCCGCCTCCGGCCCCACGGGCAATGGCGGCAATGGCACCTGCGCAGATGCGCGTAGGCACGGGGTCCGGCGGAGGCGTCGGCGGAGGCAGATACAGAATCGAGGAGCCGGAATCCTCCATCGCCGCCAGCGCCCAAGGCCGGGAAGCAGGCGACCTCTTCGAGTACAGCTTCGCCAATCCCGTCACCGTCAAGCAGGGCGAATCTGCCATGCTGCCCTTCCTCCAGCAGAAACTCAACGCTCGCAAGCTATTGATCTACTCCGAGAACTTCGGCTTGCACCCCATGAACGCTGCTGAGATTTCGAATTCCACCGGCAAGACCCTCGATGGCGGCCCCATCACCGTCTACGATGCCGCCTCTTACTCCGGCGAAGCGCTGGTCGAAACCCTCAAGGCCGGCGACAAGCGCCTGATCAGCTACGGCGTCGATCTCGGCACGCGTGTGACCACCAAATTCGATTCGTCCAAACAGGTCGTCCGCGAAGTGCACTATTCGCGCGGTACTCTCTCGTCCAAAATCGCCGCCGAGGAAGTCAAGACTTTCACCATCAAGAATGTCGACGCCAAGGCCAAGACCGTGATCATCGAGCATCCGCTGCGCTACGGCTACAAACTGCTCGATCAGAAGCCCAGCGAGACCACCTCCAATGCGTATCGCTTCGAAGTGAAGCTCGCGCCCTCGGCCACCGAGACCTTTGCGGTTCGCGAGGAGCGGATTTACGATCAAGGCACTTCGATCTCCAACATGACGCCCGACACAATCGTCGCCTGGATGCAGGGCAAGCCGCTCAGCGCCGCCGCCAAAGCGCAGCTCCAGCAGATCGCGCAGAAGAAGAGCGAGGTCGCCGCGAACGCCGCCGCCATCGCCGCCGCTGAGGGCCAGATGAACGACCTCACGCAGGACCAGGCCCGCCAGCGCGCCAATATCCAGAGTCTTTCGAGCGTCGCCGGGCAGCAGGATCAGGTGCAGCAGTACGCGCGCCAGCTCGCCGCCGCCGAATCGAAACTGGCCGCGCTGCGTGATCAACAGACCGAGTTGCGTCGCCGGAAGACTGCGCTAGAATCGGAACTCAATTCGCTTGTCGAAAAGATCGAATTCTAGTCGCTTCGTTGGAGGGCGGACGCCCACGTCCGCGGCCGACCCCCTGGTCGCCCCCTCATGAAGCTCGCCCTAGATTGTGGGGCAGGCACTCTTGCCTGCCGCCGCCTTTCAGGCGGCGTTCAATGAAACTCGCCCTCATCGGCTTCGGCAACGTCGGCCGAGCCTTCGCCCGCCTCCTCGAAGCCCAGCGCAAGGTCTATCCCTTCCGCATCGTCGCCATTCAAACCCTGCGCCACGGAGCAGCCTTTGACCCGCATGGGTTGCCCGTGGAGCCCGCCTTCGGTCCCGGAGCGGACTCCGTCGAAGCATTTCTCGACCGCGCTCAACCCGAGGTCGTGATCGAGCTGACCACGCTCAATCCAGCCACCGGTGAGCCCGCCATCGGTCACATCCGCGCCGCCTTTGCCCGCCACCTGCACGTAGTCACCGCCAACAAGGGCCCCATCGCTCACGCGTACGCCGCGCTGTGTGAAGAGGCCTGGCGCGCGGGCGTCGAGTTCCGTTTCGAATCCACTGTCATGGATGGCGCCCCGGTCTTCAACCTGGTCCGCAACGGCCTGCCGGGCTGTAAGGTCGCCGGATTCACCGGCGTGCTGAACTCGACCACCAACGTCGTCATCGACGCGCTGCGCCGCGGCCACAGTCTGGAAGACGGAATCAAAGAAGCCCAGCGCATCGGGATCGCCGAAGCCGACGCCAGCTACGATATCGACGGCTGGGACGCCGCAGCGAAGACCGCCGCCCTCGCCAACGTGCTTTTCGGCGCGAGCGTCACGCCGCTCGACGTCGATCGCCGCGGCATCGGCCGCCTCACGCCGGAAAAACTGCTCGACCTGAAAAACAAGGGCAAGACCGTTCGACTGGTCAGCCGCGCATCTCGGAAGGAGGATGGCGTCAAAATGCGCGTCCGCGCCGAAGTCCTTCCCGAAACCGATATCCTCGCGACCGTCAAAGGCACGTCGAATTTACTTTTGCTCGATACCGACCTCATGGGCACCGTCGGCAGCCTGGAGATAAATCCGGGCGTGGAACAGACCGCCTACGGAGTATTCAGCGACGTCGTGGATATCGCTAAGACATTATGAAATTACTTAGATATATTTATCGTGGCGTTGTGACTACGGGAGTGCTCGTCGAGAATAAGGTGTTCCACGTGGAACGAGAGTTGCTGGATATTATCCGTTCCGGAAATCTGCCGGTAATTCCGAGCGGTGCCGCGGGAATTCCATTAAATGAAGTAACTCCTCAATTACCCTACGATGTTCCGCCCAAGATCTGGTGTATCGGACTTAACTACCACACGCACGCCGTCGACATCCAAGCTGTCCAGCCGGAAGAGCCAGCCAGCTTCATGAAACCCGCGTCGTGCATGTTTCAACCCGGCGGAAATATCGTCCTGCCGCCGCCCGAGGTTTCTGACGACGTTGACGCCGAGGGCGAGCTCGGCGTGATCATCGGCAAAACCTGCCGGTTTCTAAAGCCCGAGGAAGTTCGCGGCGCGATTTTCGGATACACGACGACGCTCGATCTCACCGCGCTCGATGTGTTGCGCAAGAATCCGCGCTATCTGACGCGTGCCAAGAGCATTGACACATTCTTTAGCTTCGGTCCCGTGATCGTCACCGCCGACGAAATACCGGACGTGGAAGCTCTAGAAGTGATCACCGAGCATAACGGCGGCGTCTGCTCGCGAGACTTCGTGCGCAATATGAAGCACAGTCCGTTCGAGCTGGTGCGCTTCCATTCGCAGTATATGACGCTCTACCCCGGCGACCTGATTTCGACCGGCTGCCCTAAAGGCGCGCGCATCAAGGCCGGCGATCGCGTCGCGGCGAATATTCAGGGCGTCGGGCGCCTCGAAGCCAACGTTACCTGAGGCAAGCCGCTCTCTCTGGTCACGGCTCACATTCTCGAAACAGAGCCGTGACCATAGGGAGCGGTGCTTTACTTAAACCCAATCCCTTTCACGACAATCCCCAGCTTTCGTTCGTCTGGCGGTGCAGTGAATGTCTTGTCGACCACTAGAGTCACAGTCACCGGCTGATTTCCTCCCGGCGACGGCACCGCGATTTGATACGCGCCCGGCCCCGGGAACGTTTCCTCCGCTGCGAGTGTGCCTTCAATGAACAACTGAACGTGCCGTGCCGTCGATTGCGGGCGGATATCGAACACTGCCCGTAACGACATCCGCGCATCACCCGGCTTCAACAGCACCGTCGCTCGCTCGGTCATCCAGCCATCCGGGTAGAGTCCGTTGACGATCTGCTCCCGCGCGGCCGGATCACCCGGCGTGATGTATGACAACGTGGCCTTGCGCTCGATGACCAGCTCCGCGCGGATCCGGTCGATGGGCTCAGACGAGATCTCGAAGGGTCGGATGCCGCGGCCGACAACCGAGTAGGCCGACTTGCCGCCGATCGAAATCAGCCGTAGCGGAATCGACGGCCGAATCTCGACCGACGCCAGCGGTGCGAGCGCGGCCGAGAAACTCACTGGTTGGAACAGCTCGCTTGAGACGACGATGTCGCCGGGACGGACTTCCTGATTACGAGCCAGCGGCAGCGCACCCTCAGCTTCCAGATAGTGGCGCAGGCCCCACTCGGCATCCACCCAAGTTCGATGTTGCTTGATTTGGGGCGCAAGCGTCGCCGCGAAGTCGCGATAACCCGCCCAGTGCTGGTAGTTTACGATTGCCAATCCCAGCGATAGCCCAAATTGCAAAACGAACCCGAGCATGGCGAACCGCGTGGAGCAGGCCCGGACCGCCAGAATCGCGACGGGCGCGGCCAGCGGCAAGAGGTACCGCGCCGATCCCGCGAAGAACACGAGCCCGGCGCCAGCCATGAAGATCAGCAGCCACCAACCGATGAATCCGCGCTCCTTTACAGCCGAGAGAAGAATCAGCACGCCGCAGCCGATCGAGATCCAGAACAGCGGGTGCGGATCGTACAGTGCTGCGCCCGTCGCTCCGGCTAAGGCCACGATCCAGGCGAGCTTCGACCCGCGCACCAGCAGCGGCGAGATGACCCAGCCCAGATGCACCAACAGCGCGACCGCGCTGCGTGCCTTCTGCCCGGGAGCCTGGAATTGGTAATTCCTCATGTAATCGGCCAGCATCAGAGCAGGGAACTCGCCCGTGGTCGCGCGTTCGAAGAGCTGCCAGGCCGCGATCGCGATCGGCGCAGCAAGCACCGCCGCCCAACCCAGCGTCCAGTCCCGGCGCTTGGTCCACAAGTACACGGCCAGGATCGGCGCCAGCAGAATCGCCTGATATGCCGCAAGCCCGGCCAGGAAACTCGCCATTCCCGACAGGATCAACATCCCCGCTGACTTCTCATCAACCGCACGAAGAAACAGCGCGACCGCCAGCATCCAGCACGCGAGAAACGGCAGGGCTGCTTCGAACGAATTGCCGTTCCCTACGAAGGCCGGCACCGCCAGAAACAGCAGAGTCGCTAGAAACGGTCTTTCGCAGAAGCGCCGGGCGATGGCATACATCGCGAGCGCGGCCAGGATCGAGAACAGCGAGTACGCCAGGTGAAACGGGACCTCGCGGACGTCGCGGCACACTGCCAGCAATACGCCCAGCACCCACGCGTTCAGCGGCGGATGCGGAAACCCGCGCATATCGACGCGGTCGCCCAGGAAGTAGAACCGCGCGCTGTGCGGATGGAGCGGATCGATCTGCGCGTGCTCCGCGCCATAAAGGTAGTAGAGATCGTCGCCCTGAACGGCCTGATTTAGAAACGGCACCCGCAGCGCGAACGCCAGCACGGCGATCGCGAGCCACGGCAGAAGAGGTTTCACCACTGTTGCGGCACACCCGGCGTTAGCGTCATTACTTCCGTGTCGGGCAAATCGCGGATCAGCTCGGCGAGCTGCTCGGGCCGACCGGTGAGCGGCGGAAATGTTCCGAAATGCAACGGAATGATCTGGCGCGCCTTCAGCAGGCGGCAGGCAAGCGCGGCTTCGCGCGGACCCATGGTATAGAAATCGCCGATCGGCAGAAATGCCAATTCCGGCTGGTAGAGCTGGTGGATCAGGTGCATATCGGAGAAGACGTTGGTGTCTCCGGCGCAATACACGACGCGGCGATCGGGCAAGCGCACGATGTAGCCCGCGGCCTCGCCGCCGTAGAGAATCTGGTCGCCGTCCAGAATCCCGCAACTGTGGATCGCATGGGTCATTGTGACGGAGACCGGGCCAACCGTAGTGGGGCCCCCTTTATTAATGCCGATGGTATTTGAGGCGCCCTTGGAATCCAGCCAGCGCGCGGTTTCGTAGATCGCCACGATCTGCGGAGAGAACTCCTTGGCCAGCGGCAACACGTCGTGAATGTGATCGAAGTGCGCGTGCGTTACCAGAATCACGTCGCAGCGCTTGACCTTGTAGTTCTGCGGATACGACGGGTTGCCTTCGATCCACGGGTCGATGATGATGACCTCGCCGGAAGTGAGGCGAATCTGATAGGTCCCGTGTCCGAGCCAGGTGATCTCAACCATAAGCTAGATTGTATTATCGCGATACACTCATCGCGAATGGAGCGCCGCCACGCCGGGCAGTTCGATGCCGGCAAGGAACTCGAGCGACGCGCCGCCGCCAGTCGAGATGTGCGAGATCTTGTCGGCGATGCCGGCTGACTTGATGGCTTTTTCGGAATCGCCGCCGCCCACTACGCTGACTGCGCCGGATGCGGCCACTGCTTTCGCCAGCGCGACAGTTCCGCGATCGAAGGGCGGAGTTTCGAACACACCCATGGGCCCGTTCCAGATGATGGTCTTCGCCGCGGCCACAGAACGCGAAAACGCCTCGATGGTACGCGGGCCAATATCCAGCGCCATTTTCTGATTCTCGATTCGCTCAGTTACCTCGCTCTTGACGCCGGCCTTTAGTTCATCCGCCACGACGTGATCGAC
>WNFL01325260.1_pt2 | contig 10399 bp, 13 predicted proteins | sample 5400361 | NCBI WGS metagenome assembly WNFL01 (sample SAMN13153351, study PRJNA577476) | soil metagenome | isolation source: 40 cm soil on Douglas fir-dominated hillslope | place: USA:California | collected 2013-09-17
CCATCCAGCCGCCTAATGGACCTCACCCCATGGTGATTGATGTAGCCCTTTTTACTGAGCTGCGACTGACCGTGACGTTTCATGCCTGACCTGCCCTTGTCAGTTCCTCTACTTTGTAGCAAAACCTCGGACTTGCCTGCTTTAGCATAGGGCATATATCGGGCACCAGAAGGGGGGGTTGAAGTCTTTCCGTCCTGCGAAGGAGTATGTGCAACCACAGAAGACAACACGGAAGATGAACCAGGAGCGTTGCATAGTGTTGGGTTTGTATTGGAGGTCGGAGGGGCGTACCCCTCAGTAAGCACCCGAGGGGGAGCCACTGCTGGGTTCGGGACTGGTGTTGGGGCCAGTGGTAGAGTGCGCTCTGGGCCTCTGATTGCATCAAGAAGGGCGGTATCGCCGTGGCAAAGGTCGTATAGCGAGAGAAAGTATTCTTCGGCTTGTGGTTGGGCGCCAGACCACCCTTCAAGAGGGAAGGATGGGTCTCGAATTTGACCACCGCCCAATATATTCTCAAAGAGTAGATTGGCGCCAGTGCCAGCGGTCGGATACGGAATCTCGATAGCGGAGGACGAGGCAAAGAATGTAGCCATGGTGTTGTCGTTGTGGATAGGAGTGAATGGGTTGGATTGTGGGGAGACTAGGACGTCGGGTGTGGCTCCCTGGTTGGCTTGACCCTATATGTGGCAAAACAAATGGCTAATGGGGTGAATGAATCTTGTGCGGCTTGCTTTTGCCAACTGACCAAAGACTCTCCAGCCACAACGCAATGGCACAATAGGCTGTGCCGGACCAAAACTATTGTTCGTGCACTTGCCGTTCCTGGCAGGCTCCCCTCCAACATCATACCGGTAAATGCTACCTCACGCTACTCCCAAATTTGGATCACCCTAATGCACTCAATTCTCTTGCCCTGCTGGTTTCGATTCAATTCGCCGTCAAGCATCCAGACTGAGCGCAATTCTCAATATCGGGCATCGAGATCGCGTTTTGTTCGGATCAGGAAAAGGTTGATTATGATTATAAAACAAGGTCAACTAAATAGAATTTCTTGAGCAAGCGAAATAACCTAAATTCCGAGAGTGCATATTAAATCGCCTCCTGCGATGCCTCTCTACTCTCTATTGGCCTTTCCATGTAGTTACAACCTTCTAGATGTGATGGAAGTTGCTCCCTACGTTTGTGATTCTTCAGCCTTTTGTGTTCCTTGAGGCCGTGTTTGGCGCGATGTTTGTGCTCGCGTTCTTGGCCCCGACCATGCCAGCTGCGACGCGTTCGAGCGTGTCCGAAGCAGTCCACGACACAGTACCAGCGATATTCCAACAGGCTCAACACAGCGTCGCCTCACACAAGAAAAACGTAGTGCAACTTCACAAAATCCAGCTGCAAGCAGCAGCGTATACAGAACCCACTCCCAAAGGTCCCAGACTCGTCGGAGAGAGGACCTTCAATAATCAGTTCCTTGATTTGCTCAAGAATATACTCCCGTTAAAGAAGGGGACAACAGTTGCGGATCGGATCGTCAAGTTTATTGGGGCTTTTGTCCATTTTATCGTGGAGAAGGGTCTGTAATGCTATCTACCTAATTCGCGATGCTCCTGACCAGCTGGGGTTATAGTTCCTGAGGAAAAGCAGAAAGAGAACGAATCTGTAGCCGACGACGACAGTCCCGCAGAAAGATTTGTTGAAGACCTTCTGAAGTTGTTGCTCAAGTGCACTCCTGCGAAGGATAGGCATGTACGATACCGATCGGTGCAAGTTATTGCGGAGATTGTCTCATCAATCGGCGAATTAGAGTGAGTCACGGGAATTTATCGTTTCCTATCGCGAGAATTGGTTATCGGCGGATCTGGTGGGTTTCCGCTGATGTTCTTCTATTCTCCCTGACTCTATGTGTGGGAAGCTTTTGAATTTTTATCTGCTAGTGTCCCAACCAACCTTCACGAGCGATTATGGGATGCGTTGACATGTGCCCAATGATGGGACTCGTTCTGACTAATTGGGAATTAATCGAGAGAAATCCCTCGGTTTGGCCGCTTGATATATGGATCGTGTCCTTAGCGATGGATCAGGAGCTTTTACGTGGTATTAGAATATACAACTGACCAAGCATACAGTGACGATCTATACGCCGACTTGCGGTCATCGTTGCTCGAGAGGGTACAGGACAAGGAAGCCTCAATTCGTACCCAAGCGGTAATCGCGTTATCCAAGCTGCAAAGAGGCGAGACGGCTATTGAAATGAGTTCTGATGAGGTTCCACTGGTCGAAGTATTGGCAGAAGTGCTACAACTCGACCCTTCCGCGTGAGTGGCCAGTCACATATCCGCACCGTATCTCATCTTCAACTAGCGAAGTCCGAAAAGTCGTCGCTCTCAACATCCCACCGACGGATCTCACCATTGATGCCCTAGTTTCCCGCACTCGCGATGTCGATGACGCGGTCCGGCGGGTCATCTATCATCACTGCCTTCCACAGATCCCTTTACCGCGGCACTTTTCAATTGCTCAACGTGAGCAGATTCTGCGCAACGGATTGGGAGACAGAGACGAGACAGTTAAGGCCTCAGCGGCAAAGCTTATCGGACAATGGGTAGATCTTTTTGATGGCAATTTGCTGGAGTATCTCGACACCTTTGAATTGGTTAGCGGTACAGAGGTTGCGGAAGATGCCTTGAAAGCCTTGTTCAAACATCGACCGGATGTACTCGATTCGATTAAATTTGAAGGTGCGTATATGCTTGTAGGGCCTGTTGTCGGCTTCTCACATGAAGTATAGACTCGTACTGGACGGAACTCCTCACACCGGAAAAGGCATTCCTCGCCCGCGTCTTTGCGGATTACTGCGTAACCACAAAGGATGAATCCCGAATGGAATCTACTTTACCTGTGGTGACTACTCTCGCCTTCCGTATCCAGCTCGCCTACAACCACCTCATCAAATGTCATCAGCGGCCCGACGATGACAGGGACCCAATCGAATCAGTCGAGGAGCGGAGTAAGACTGAAGACGAAATTCTCGATTATGAGTTTGTGGTCGGAGAGCTCTTCAAGCTCGCACTCAATATGGATTATGCAGACGAGATTGGGCGGAGGAAGATGTTTGCGCTCGTAGGCGAGATGATTAGGCAAGAAGCATTGCCTGAGAGCTTAATCCCCGGTTGCTTGGATATCGTGGCCAAGCTCAGCCCCAGCGAGAGGGATTTCATCCGGTTAATGGTCGAGAACATCCAGTCCATGCGAGATATTGGTGTCAGTGTTGATGAGGAGATGGTGCGTCCCAACTCTTGACTTATAGCAGATGCCATAGAGCTGACATCGAGAGTAGCCCCCTGCAGATGATGAAACGGACGTTGGGGATACACCTGCGAGGCGCCTGTTCGCTCCTCCTCCCGAGAAGTCGGATGAAGAGAAGGCCCGGATTGCCGTCATTGACCGTCGATGCTTGACTCTTTGCATCGGTATGTTAGAGCGAGTGATGGGGGTACGCATGAGCGTGTTTAACAGAAATACGAATATTTGCTGACTGACGTCGTTTTGGTAGACATTTGACGAGAACCCCACCCTTGAAGCGGTTTTACGAGACCTCGTTCTCCCCGCCGTACAGACCAAAGAGGTGGTGATACGTGAACGCGGCCTCACAGCCCTGGGACTCTGTTGCATGATCCATAAGGTAGGCTATTAGTTTGAATGAAGACCTGACCGACCCGCCGAACCACTCGACAGAGGATGGCCCTAGGGTCCTTCAACTTGTTCGTTGGTCAAGCAGAAAAGGCTGCTCTCTCTCTCCGCGTCAAAGCACTACAGGCAATGTTCGATATGATGATGTTATCCCCCAACGACCTCCTGCACACGAAGAATGGAGAGCAGGTACGGCTTTCCTCATGCCAGGAGTCACCGTATCAAAGATTCTGATCAATTTACAGACTCAAGAAGACCTGATCGTTGAATTCTTAACGACTATTCTCCAAGAAAATACTCCTGAAACGCAGACCGTCATTTGCGTCGGGCTTGCAAAGCTCTTGCTTGCGGGAATTATCACCAAACCTTTTGTATGCATACTTGGATCTCTACTCTGCTTTGATAGCTTTGTCTGATTCGCTTATTCTTACCCAGATACTCAAAACACTCGTAATTCTTTACTTCGCCCCAGAAACGTCGTCGAATCAAGAACTGCGACAATGCTTGACCTACTTCTTCCCTGTTTACTGTTTTTCATCTTCAGTCAACCAGAGGAAAGTGTTGGAGGTCAGTTCTCTGTCTCCCTCGGGCGTCGCCTTCTTCGAATGAACCGCCGGCCCTAGATTCTCCTCCCGGTTTATGTACTCCTACTTGATGCTTACACCAATCTGAGTGAAGGGGAGGAGATGATTACCCCAGAGCTTATGCTCGGACACTTGGTGGATTGGACGGATCCCGAGAAAGTGATGTGGGCTCGTCTCTATTCATCGCATACTCTTCGATTTGCTCACGCCCTATCAGTGTGGTAGAAAATATGCCCAGAGATGAAGAGGTTCATCTCGATTTGGCCATTCTGATGATCAAGGCATTGTTTGATGCAGAGGTCCAAGGTGCACACAATTCTTTTTTTAAGGGGAAATATGGCTCATTCGCCGCCCCCCCAGCTGCGGACAAGAAGCTCTTCTGCCAGACCTTATCACGCTTGTATTTACCGGATGATGTGGACGAGAACAAACTCCGGACACTCAAGTTCCTGATGAACAGTTTCAAGCAGGTACGTTACTTGGCATTACTAGCATCACTACCCCTATGACCTGGGTTATCTACTGACCGGGCGTGATGTTAGAACCGACATTTTCCAGACACAACTACCAAGAACGCGTTCGAACGCTTCAACAAGCTACTGGAGAAGAAGTATGTCGAGCAGCTCAAGTCGATGACTGAAGAAGAGTCTAGAAAGATGGTCGAGTTAAATGAATTGTTCGAATTTTTGGACCAGATCTGTCCTGAGGATACCGTCGACGAACCCGTGCCCAAGAAAAGGATCACTAGAGCAAGGTTCATCTTGTCATCCCCCATTCTTGGGCCTTCGAACTGACTATAGTCCCAGGAAAAGCGATGAGAGCAATACCAAGAAGAGATCCAAGTGAGTGGCCTCATCCAAGACGTTTGGTCGACCTGTCCATCTAACTTGATTCTGATAGACGCAAACGAGGCGACCTTACTGATACCGGGGACGAAACGAGCACACAGGCTTCGGTCGCCTCAGCGTCTCCACCAGCTCGACGGCCGAAATCTACCCGTGCTGCGTGAGTATTCACCGTTGGCCTGGCTTTGTGGTATACTAACCACGCAATAATCCAGTGCCAACAGGGCTCGGACTCGCTCTGTCTCCGTCGTCTCCATCGAAGACACTGATGTGGATTCCGTGGATACAGGTATCGAGGAGTCGTACGAAAAATCGTCTGAAGATGAAGCTCCTAAGCACAAAGCCCCAAAGCGGTCTGTGGCCCTTTCATGCTGTCCAACCATCCGCTATTTTAAACTCATTCTACCCCACTTTTTCAGGCGAAAGCAAGAGCCGGAGACGGCTGAAGAAATCGATGCAGATATCGAATTGATCCTCGGCGGCAAAAGAGGAGCGCCTGCGGCTACACGACTGCGATTTGGAACGGCCAGTGACCACGATAGCGATATAGGTTCTGAAGCGGATGTTACTGTGCGACCCGGGGGCGATGATGAGGATTCCGAAGGCGAGGTTGCTGAGGGTCTGCTGATGGAATATACAGACGAGGAGTAGCCCTCAAGTCACACTATGCGCCATCTGGTTTGTGTAATCTCGAATATGTGCGTTGTACAATTGAATGCCTTTACTCATGCCTATCGATATATCATGGCATGTCAGCCGCCGTCTTGATCTTCTTCATTTTCATGTCCCATGTTCAGGGTTCTGAAAGAGACTACGAATTGGTCACACCCTCCCGATTGTTTGCATCCATTCTTACTGCTGTAGTGACCAGTACGGCCAATCAGGCCCATCACTACATCACTTACGTATATATAGGGCAGCTTGTGAAGGGGAAGAACCGTCCTGTTGCTAGTGCCCTGGAACACCGACAAAACGCTGCTAGACATGGCGGTCAAGGCTCCTCGGAAGACCCGATGTTGACGTTGTGAATCATTCAATCCATTATCTGGTACGTCTTCGGGCTTACGGTCTTGATAGCGTCATTGTGGCGTGGAAGGAACAAAAGAGGGCGGAGAAGTGAAAGGCTCAGGCAAATGCTTCGAGTTGGCCCGCGATCAACACGCCTACACTCATTTTTCTGCCTCTGCGCACCATCGCCCGTTGGAACGCTGGAATTATTGTTCATTCTGTTGTTCCCAAAGTAGCTTACTCAGGACCATGCCGAGTCCCCTTGCAATGTCGTCCGCCTCTGCCATGGAGATATTGCACTTGAATGACTGGGGTTTGTCCAACTTGTCTTGTGCCGTAATACGGGTCAAAAGGCGTTGTGAAACGAGTTCGGATATCTATGGGGGTAAATAAGAGCTGGTATTCGGGAATCGAAATTCGTAGGTGCTCACTAATCCGAGGACTTGAACTCTTGTTACTTCGGTTTCTGTGTACGCTCCCGGAGTAGAGAGTGTCTTCCCCCAAGCTGGTCTCGTCTCGTCGTCGTCGAAGACTTCTAACAGAGCACCACACACGGCCCATAGTCGATCTAGGGTGAACGAGGAAGCCCCTTGGAGTGATTGAGGAAGCTGTAATACTATTAGCTTGACGGGTTAGTTCCTCCCTCAGAGCATTACCGCTACCTTTGTCACCATGCCAACTTTAGCTTTACGGTACCGCCCTCCACGAAGCTTTTGGTTACGGTCTTCGCTAAGCTTACTAATAATCTGAACGTCCGCTCTCGTAGGGTTGTACGAGCAGAGATATGAGGCGATAAGGAGGAACCTTGCCATCCTCGGCAAGTCAGCATAAGGTTTTTCCTCCTTCCCAATCGAACTGGTAGTTGGAAACCTATTGGCGGTAGGGTTGTCCAGACTGAGCGGGACACTCGGTTCGTTCTCCCTCGCCCACTCCTCTGCGGCTTTGTTCCGTGGGTATAAGACCCGCGCAGCTTCTGCAATCTTTCCTCTCCACATGCTCGCGAGCCTTCCGGGTGCTCCCAGCGGAATCTCGTATTCTTCTCCTCGGTCGTTTGCTGCTTGCCAATCGTTGAGGATCGGGGAGATGTACAGAGGCCATGCAGCTGCACATACGGTGGCAATTTCAGCGGGGAAAGTGGTATATGGGGTGCAAACCGCCTGCACGAGTGAGGCGAAGGCTTGGTAAATCTGCCCGAGGACGGGTTGAAAGGGATGGAGTGTGTCCGGGTCAGATGCTTCGGACGCCTGCGTGAAGTGCGTTTGAAGGAGAGAGGTTGTATCTGAACAGAAAATGAGTGTTGCCTTCGCAATTAGATGACAGGACACACCTTCGGAAGTGAGAGGACGAAGCGTGATGACGTAAGGATATATAGAGCTCCCTATAGTTGGACGTACTTCCTCCCATGGGAGAGATGAAAGGAATATGGTTGTAATCGGAAGGTTGGTCTGCCAGAGTTAATCAGCGAGAAATTTACAAGCACCCCAACTGATCTTCTCACCAAATCCGAGAGTCTTGCTAATGGGGTCAATAGGTTGGGTAGAGTCTCCCTGAGCCTCTCTGCGTCATCAAAGGCGAGTAGGATATTTGGCTGTTCCTTCCATTCATATTTCTCCATCATCTGTGGCACGAGCTCGTGCAGGCCATGCATGAAGCTGTCCAATCCATCATTATATCTTTCCCCGAGAGTAACGGCCCAGTTAGAAGCCCCGTTTTCCCAATCTGGCTCCCAGTGGGCCAGCTCGTTGAGGACACGATCGAAAAGAAGACGCGGCGTCAAACATTCGAATGCGGATACTTGCGCGAGGAGAATTGGCGTGCCGTAAGACGCTTCATTTAAGGCGGAAAATGCAGCTGTCAAAAATTTGGAGGTATAGGAAGTGGTAGTAGGGTCATAGATGTGAAGAAACGGGGGTGGGGTAGTGGTAAAAAGGTTGACGAGGTCAGATATGAAGGATTTGCGACCAGGGTATAGCGCTGAAAGGTCGCCAATGAGATGTTGAAGTTCCATCCCGCTTGCCCTGGTATTATCGGGTTTGACTACAAACTAAAGAACACTGTAAGCACCTTTGAGGACCCTTGGAAGCGTAGCTTTTGTTTTCGAAAGGGCCGAAGATGTGGTTGGGTTCCAAGGAGTTTTAGTGGTTTTAGTGGAGTCCCCATGAGTAGTACAATTGTCAGTACTACACCTTTTTCGATTGTTCCCTACGCTTCCGTTTGTTTGTCTGGAAGCCTGTACACGCCGATCGTCACCTGGCAGGCTCAACCTCAACCTCAAAGCTTCTAACCATGAAGTAGAGGTAGCTAGAAGTGGTACTTGGAGTTGGATCAACACCATCGTCATATTCTTGGGAAAACCCCTCCCAAATCCGGAAGAGAATCCACTGTTACCCAAAGTTCTACCCAAAGTTCCACCACCGTATACTGGATCACCAAATACTAAGGTGACACAACGCCATTGTTCTCATAGATCTACTATACCCATATATTCTTGTCTTAAACCCCCTTACTCGATTACTTACGATCAAGTGTTCCTTCTTCCTGGGGAAACGCGTCTAGTCTACACGGAAGCGCATTTGTGTCGTATACGTCCGACTATACTCTCCATCCCGTATCTGGTGGTTCCTCCTCTCTGTACCTGCTTATGAAGTTCCAATTCACAACTCCCGATTCACGGGCGTTCCTTCTTCAGTTGTCCTCTGCATGTTTCCGTGAGGTGTGGCCTGAAGGCGATACGCAAGGCGCGTCTACTCTCGGCCTTCAGGGTGGCCTCATCCCCTCATCCTATGCCGATGGTTTCTGAGCAATTGAACAAACAATTTCTAGATTTGCCTAAATGCTCGTTCTTGATTTATGGGATGACGAGACCGGGTGCAAGATGATTCTGTGATTCTGTGATTGTTCAAGCTTGGACCTCTGGGAGAGGGATCGAGCTCTCTTCCACCCTTGCCACCTCCGCCGCCCATCCCGTTTCGTAGGCCCGGAAAATCTATCCTCAAAGAGCCTCCCCCGCCTCCGGCAAAGTTCTTCTCCTTTTCAACACTTTCGAAGCTGCTTCCAAGTCAGTCTCCCAACGCTGCTCAGCCAGGGAATGGCCTCTCAAATGGTGACGAGAGCAAGGGCATCAGAGGTACTCCTCTGAAGCGTGCTCATTTCATCTTGCCATCTCTCTCCACTACATACCCAATATGGTCCGGGAACCCTCCTGCCAGTCCCTCGCTTCAACAAGAGAAAGCCGAGATTGAGGAACGCGAACGGGGACGACGAGCACGACTAGTCAGAGGGAACTCGGTCACTTCGTTCCACTCGGGGCGCAGTGTCCCTCAGGAGGATTGGTGGTCTATCGAAAAGGTCGAGCAGTTCTACAAGGAGTGCTGTTGGGGACGAGAAGAACCAATTGACCCAAAAGTCCTCACGGCTGTCAAGGTAGGTCGTCCACCATCCTTTTTTGGTTTCCGCAATGCAAGCTCATCGATATTTTTTTTCAATCTATAGGCTGCTGGAGGTTCACCACGGGCCCTTGACCTTACCGGCATTCCTTTCGATCTTGGCGCAGCGACTGCCCTCTCCGACCTTCTCACAATCGAATGGGGCCTTCGAAGGCTCACTCTCAAAGATTGTGATTTTATGGATACAGTACGTCTTCTATTGACCGTTGACGCAGGTCCCGAACTTACCGGACAACGTGTACAGACACTCAAACCAATTCTCCACACGCTTTTGATCCCAAATGCTCTCTTGCATCTGTCACTGGCGAGCAATAAGCAGCTCAAGGCGACTGGATGGCGCCTTGTAGGCGTCTATCTCTCCAAAGCGGTAACATTGCAATTCTTAGACATTTCACAAAACAACCTCGATAAACGTGCAGTAGAATATATTGCCGCTGCTCTTGGAACTATTCCGCCGTCTATACCTGCCAGCTCCACCGATACACCAACATCCATCCCTTCCACGCCCTCCGTCGAATTTGGCTTCGAACCGCCATTGCCTAAACCTGACAAGCCCAAACTTGTGACCCTTCGCGTTGACGACTGCAACCTCCGATACCCCGCCCTTGAGGTGCTCGCGCAAGCCATCCGGAATTCTCCCCTCCAGCATATCTCTCTTCGCAACAACCGCATATCATCTCAGAGTGCTGTGGCGCTAGCCATCATGATCAAAGACTATCCGGACGCCATCAGCCAATACAACATCAGCCCGGCGAGTTCGCCACCACCCGGATCGCCAGTTCAGGGCCATCCGCCCACCATCCCTGGCGCCACCAACCAGTCCCGATCCCTATAC
>WNFL01393022.1_pt1 | contig 10399 bp, 6 predicted proteins | sample 5400361 | NCBI WGS metagenome assembly WNFL01 (sample SAMN13153351, study PRJNA577476) | soil metagenome | isolation source: 40 cm soil on Douglas fir-dominated hillslope | place: USA:California | collected 2013-09-17
CTCGCTGACCCTGGACGCGGTCTTTGACTACGATCCGTTCGGCGCCTCTTACGGCTTCTCACCCATCGGCTTTCAGGGAATAACCTGCGGCGGCGGCAACACCGAAAACTGTAGAAACTCGACGTCACTGAAATATCGGGTCAACGTCGGCCAATTCCGGGCGGCGGCGCTGTGGCAGTTCGGCGGCTACGCCCAGAACAATGCGTCCAATGGCGCATACCAGTTCCAAGCCGGCGGCGATATCTCAACGTGGGGCAAAGGTGTGCTCTCGGTCGACGCAATTTACAGCTATGTCAGAGATTCCGTGTCTCTCGCACTTGCGCCGGGAAGTAATGACCCCAATGGGGTGCCGATACCCCCGTTCTTGCCACAGACGCTCACGGCGACGATCTCCGACAATAGCGCCGTGATGCTTGTGGCCAAATACACGAACGGACCGCTGAAGTTGTACGCCGGTTACGAACATATTCGATATATGGCGCCCAGCAATCCGCAGACCGCTTTTACCGATATCGCGGGAACCTTTCTTTGTCTGGGCTGCGATGCGCTCAACAACACGAATATCAACAATACCGCCTTCGGCGTGAACGGTCTTGGTAACAAGACTTTCCAAGTCATGTGGGTCGGCGCCAAGTACGCTGTTACCGAAAATCTGGATGTGATCGGCGCCTATTACCATTACATCCAGAATTCTTTCTTCGGCACCGCCGCCGGGGGGCCCGCCCCCTGCTTCGGCACCGAGCACCCGCAATGCGCCGGGACATTCGACGGGATCTCTGCCGCTGTCGATTGGCGGTTTGCACCAAAGTGGGATCTCTATTCCGGGATCATGTTCACGCAAGTGAATGGCGGATTGGCCTTCGGCTTTCTCCAGCGCAACAACATCGCTCCCACGGTCGGATTGCGCTTCCGCTTCTGAAAGCTGGCTACGACCGATCTGTGGGCTGTGCTTCGGACGGCGGCATGAGTCCGCTGTTGGCACATTTGAGACATGCCGACTACGTCGAGCAATGTCCGAGTTCGAGGGCAAAGCGGAAAAGGCGCACGCATCAGACTTCAGACTGAACCCAACAGGGAATTAGCTTTAGTTAATGCGCCACGCCGGCCAACTGACGCTGTCCAGAATCGGCTCTGGCGCTCTTGACATCAGCCTGCGCGATCAGCCGCTTCAATTCCGGAATGCAGGAGCCGCAATTGGTGCCGGCTTTCAATTGCGCGCCGATCTCGGCGGCCGTGCCGGCACCCGCCGCGATGGCGTCGCAAATCGTGGTGCGGCCGACGCCGACGCAGGCGCAGACGATCGGGCCGGCGCTTGCCAACCCGTCGATCGATTTGCCCGACAGCAACATCCGGCGCTGATCGTCGCTGAGCGCGTCCGCCGCAAACAGCTGTTTGACCACGTCCCAATCGCCCGCATCCCGCGCCGGTCCGACGAACAGGCAAGTTTCGATGCGGCCTTCGCCAAACGATGCCGCGCGATAGACGCCGCCGCCCAAATCCCTGTATTCGGCGAGATCGCTGCCGGCGACGGACCGCAGCCAGGATTGCCATCTCGCCAGATCGGCATTGTCGGCGAACAGATAGCCGAAGCCGCCGGCGACGGTCACCCGCGCCCACCAGACCTGCGGTGGTAATTCGAGTTGCGTGCGTGACAGCGCAAAACCACGAAACACATATTCATACGGCATGATCGATGCCGGCGTCGCCTTGTTCTCCGGTTGGCCGGAAAACGGATCGGTGAATGGCGCCACCAGCGCGCCGACGCGCGCGGCGGACGCATTGGCTTCGCTCCAGTGGATAGGCGCGAACAGCATGCCGCGCTGCTGACGTTCACTGACGGCGACTTTAAGCGTGCATTGTCCGTAGTCGGTGACGACGCGCGCGAAGCCGCCATCGGCGACGCCGAACCTGATGGCGTCGTCGGGATGAACCTCAACGAACGGCTCCGGCAGATGCTGGCCCAGCCGCGGGCTAACGCCGGTGCGGGTCATGGTGTGCCATTGGTCGCGGATGCGGCCGGTGTTCAGCCGCAGCGGTCGTCCGGCCGTGGTCTCAGTTCGCAGCGCCGGAATTTCAGGCGCGATGAAATGCGCCTTGTGGTCGTTCGCAAAGAAACCGCCTTCGGCGAAAAAACGCTGCTGCGGCTGGGTTTCGCCGGGGCGTATCGGCCACTGCACCGGCGCCATCGCATCGAACGCCTCGTCGGACAACGATTTCAACGCGCCGATATCGAAATCGCGCGCCCCCTCATTCTCGAACGCCGACAGGGCTGCGTGTTCGCGGAACACGTCGGCGGCCGAGCCGAAATCGAACGCCGCGCCGAAGCCAAGTCGCTTCGCGACCTCGCTGAAGATCCACCAATCCGGCCTGGCTTCACCAGGCGGGTTGAGAAAAGCACGCTGCCGCGAAATGCGCCGCTCCGAATTGGTGACCGTTCCGGATTTCTCGCCCCAGGCTTGCGCCGGCAGCAGCACATGCGCGCCGGCATTGACGGTATCGTTGGAACGCACATTCTCCGAGATCACGAACAGCTCGAGTTTTTTCAAGCTCGCGCGGGCGGCGTCCGCGTCCGGCAACGACACCGCCGGGTTGGTGCCGATCACCCACAACGCCTTGATCTCGCCGCGCGCGATCGCCTCGAACATCTGCACCGCCTTCAGCCCTTCATGCGTGGCGATGCGCGGCGCCTTCCAGAACCGCCGTACCCGGTCGATATCCGGCGGCGTGAACCCCATATGCGCGGCGAGTTGATTGGCGAGCCCGCCGACCTCGCGCCCGCCCATCGCATTGGGTTGCCCGGTCAGCGAGAACGGCGACGCGCCCGGTTTGCCGATCCGCCCGGTGGCGAGATGGCAATTGATGATGGCGTTGACCTTGTCGGTGCCCTGCGCCGACTGGTTGACGCCTTGCGAATACAACGTGACCACGCGCGGGGTATTTCTGAACATCTGGAAGAAGTCAGCAACATCCGGCTCGGCAAGCCCCGTCGCCAGCGCCGTCGCGCCGACGCTGCCGGCGATGCTCCGCGCCCGTGCCAATGCGGCTTCGAAGCCGGACGTGTGGCTTTCGATGTAGTCATGATCGAGCGCACCGTTGTCCACGAGATGAACCAGCAGACCGCAGAACAGCGCGGTGTCGGTACCCGGCTTCAACCCCAGAAACAGGTCGGCATCCCCCGCCGTATCGGTCCGGCGCGGATCGATCACGACGATGCGCGCGCCGCGCTTCTGCTTGTTGGCGAGCATGCGCTGGAACAGAACCGGATGGCACCACGCCGCGTTGGAGCCGATCAGCACCAGAAGGTCGGCTTCGTCGAGATCCTCATAGCAGCCGGGCACGGTGTCCGCGCCGAACGCGCGGCGGTGGCCGGCGACCGACGACGCCATGCACAGCCGCGAATTGGTATCGACATTGGCGCTGCCGATGAATCCCTTCATCAGCTTGTTGGCGACGTAATAATCCTCGGTCAGCATCTGCCCCGAGAGATAGAACGCCACCGCGCCCGGCCCGTCGCGCTTGACGATATGCGCAAAGCGATGCGCGACATGGTCGAGCGCATCGGTCCAGGCCACCCGTTCCATGGTGCCCTTGCTGCAGCGGATCATCGGATACAGCAGCCGGTCCTCAAGCCCGAGGGTTTCGCCGAGCGCCGAGCCTTTTGAGCACAGCCGTCCGAAATTGGCGGGATGCCCGGGATCGCCCGAGATCGCCGCACCGCCGTCGCTATCGGGCGTCGCCAGCACGCCGCAGCCGACGCCGCAATAGGGACAGGTCGTGCGGGTGGCGCGAAGCGCGGGATCGACGGCCGTCATCTGAAAAATCCGGTCATCGGCTCACGCCGCCTCCGACGCAAGCGCGAGCGAGCGGCCGAACATCATACGGCTGCGAATTCCCGCGATCGGCTGCTGGCTGCGGATCAATTCGAGATACCACAGCGCGTCGGCGACATCGCCGACCAGCACCGCGCCGGTCAGTCGTCCGTGCGATATCACCAGCTTCTTGTAGGTGCCGTGCCTGACATCGTTGAGCAGGATGGCTTCGCTTCCCTCCGCGCCGAGGAAATCGCCGGCGGAAAACACGCTGACGCCCGAAACCTTCAGATTGGTCGCAACGACACTGCCGCTATAGGCCGCGGCATTCCCCGCCAGATGCTGCGCCAAAACCCGCGCCTGCTCGTAAGCCGGCTCGACCAGGCCGTAGCAGATGCCGCGATGCTCGGCGCATTCGCCAAGCGCGAAAATGTCCGGTGCGCCGGTCTGCAGGCAATCGTCGACGACGATGCCGCGACCCACGGGAATGCCGGCCTCTTTCGCCAGCGCGATATTCGGCCGGATGCCGGCCGCGAAAATCACCGCGTCGGCATCGATCCGGCGCCCGTCGGTCAATTCGATGCCCTCGACGCGCTTCTCGCCATGGAGACGTGCGGTGTTGGCATTCAGCCAAATCCTGATGCCCTTGCGTTCGACGAGGGACTTCAATAGTTCCGCGGCGGGCGCATCGAGCTGGCGCTCCATCAGCCGGTCCATCAGATGCAGCAGCGTCACGGATGCGCCGGCCTTGGCGAGGCCGTAAGCCGCTTCCAGTCCAAGCAGTCCGCCGCCGACCACCACGACGCGTTTTCTCTGCGCGGCGAGCGTCAGCAGGAGATCGACGTCCCGGCTGTCGCGAAAGGTATGCACGCCGGCGAGATGGGCGCCGGGCACGTTCAGCCGCAGCGGCGTCGAGCCGGTGGCGAGCACCAGGCGGGAAAAAGCGATGCTCTCTTCGTTAGCGATCTTGAGTTCGCGACGGCCGACGTCGATCTCGGTGGCGACGCAGCCATATTTCAGGGTGACGCCGCGGTCGCGCCACCACGAAGCCGGCCTGAGCTCGATGTCATGCGACGCGGTCTCGCCCGCGAGCACCGACGACAGCAGTACACGATTATAGGCAAGCCGCGGCTCGTCGCCGATCACGGCGACGGCGTAACGCCCGAGCGCTGCCTTCGCCAGTTCGTCGACCAAACGCGCGGCAGCCATTCCGTTGCCGACGATAATCAGTGGTTCGCTCACGGCGTCTCCTTACTCGGCGGCTTGAGAGCGACCATAAGCTTCAGAGATCATGAAGCCGGACAGCGTCCCGTAGGCCGCGGTCCAGGCGTCCTTAAGTTCCGGGGTCCAGCCGTCTCCAAGCCCCTCCTCCAGCGTCCACAGCAAGGCGGCGCCGACCACGGGATAGTGCTCCCGTTTCGCGCCGTAGCTGACGTGGCGCGTTGCCAGTGCGCTCGCCGCCGGCAGAATGGACTCCAGATTGCCAAGGCCGTTCACGACAAAGGCCAGCGTCGCCATCAGCTTCTTGCGCTGCTCGGTCATGTCGGCTGGAAACATCGCCTTCACCTGCGGCGCGATCTCGAACAGGCGGCCATAGAACAACATCGCCGCGGTTTCCGAGATCGGCGCGACCTTGGCAAAGCTGTCCTGAACCAATGCGATCTGTTTCGGTGTCATTGCGATTCTCCATACGGTCGAAAAGGAATTCGTTGGCCGTGCCCGCCCGGGATTGGTTCAATGAGAACGTGTGCGCGCCGCCTCATTTGGCTTGGCCGGTGTATCCGACCGGATTGATGAACGAACGGAGCGGCCGCGGCTTTGCGAGGGTTGCTGCGATTTTGTCATTTATTGCCGGCATTCACCGGCTAAACTCTCCTGAACGGGCGTGATTTGATCGGGTGTCATTTTTCGCTCCTGCTTCTCCTGTTTCGTTCCTACCCCGCCCCGCAAGCGGGACGAGGTGGGTCGATATTCAAGGTTCACACCCGCGCTTCGGCGAGGCTCGCCGCACCCGACGTCACCGCACTTCGGCGCAGGTAGAACCACCAGGTCAGCCCCAGGCAGACCGCGTAGAACGCCAGATAGATCACCAGCGCCAACTGCGGACCGCCGGTGATGGCGATCGACTTGCCAAAACCGCTCGGGATCAGGTAGCCGCCGCAGGCGCCGATCGCGCCGATAAATCCGAGCGCGGCGGCGCTCTCGATGCTGGCGGCCTTCAAGGCGAGCGCCCGGCCGGCTTCGCCCTTGCCCCTTGCCTTGGCAAGGTTCTCCTCGCGGAAGATCGACGGGATCATCCGGTAGGTCGATCCGTTGCCGATTCCGGTGGTGACGAACAGAATCAGGAACATCACCAGGAAGCCGGTGAAGTCCTTGATTCCCACGAAGTACAACACGCCGATCGTGGCGGCGCCCATCGCGATGAAATTCCAGAACGTCACGATCGCGCCGCCGATCTTGTCGGCAAGCAAGCCGCCAAATGGACGCGACAGCGACCCCACCAGCGGTCCGAGAAACGCGATCGCCACCGTGACCGCCGGAAACTGGGTCTTGATCAGCAGCGGAAACGCCGCCGAGTAACCGATGAAGGAGCCGAACGTCCCGATATAGATGAACGACATGATCCAGGTGTGCTTGCGCCCGACAATGGCGATCTGGTCCTTGAACGTGGACTTGGCCGAGGTCAGGTTGTTCATGAAGAAGACCGCGCCGAGCACCGCGACGGCGAGCGGCAGCATCCACATCAGCCCGGCGTTCTGAAGATAGATTCCGGCCGAGGTCGGCGTTGCCTGGTAGAGGTTGAAAAGTCCGACCCCCATCAGAATGGGCGTCAGCAATTGCACGCTGCTGACGCCGATATTGCCGCCGGCCGCGTTCAGACCAAGCGCCCAGCCCTTCATGCGGTCGGGATAGAAGAAGGAGATATTGGCCATGCTCGAGGCGAAATTGCCGCCTCCGAGACCCGCCGTGGCGGCCACCAGCAGCATCACCCAGAACGGGGTGTCGGGCTGGCTCACGAAATAGGCGAGCGCAAGCGTCGGGATGAACAGCACCGACGCGCTGAAGATCGTCCAGTTCCGGCCGCCGAACATCGTGACCGCGAAGGTATAGGGAAATCGCATGAACGAACCGATCAGCCCGGGCAGCGCCACCAGCTGAAACAGTTCGTCGGTCGTGTAGTGAAAGCCCGCCTGCGGCAACTTGGTGGCGACGATGCTCCAGATCAGCCAGATCGAAAATCCGATATGCTCCGCGACGATCGACCAGATGAGATTGCGGCGGGCGATGACCTTGCCCTTGGAATCCCAAAACGTCTTATCCTCTGGATTCCAGTCTGAAATCCAAGTCGGGTCTTTCTGGCTCATTGGCGAGATTTCCTTTCTGAACAGGCATAGCCGTAGCGTGCTCCGGGGAGGCCCCAGATCGGCGGTGTCAAAATTCGGATGATTGGTTTTCGAGGGACGGCTTCAATGGCGTCGGCCGAAACTATTCAAGCTTCGTGCCAAGCCACGGCATCGCTAAATCTAGATATTTTTCAATGATTTATGTCGTTCGCCTAAATTTTAGCAGGGCTCAATCCGCATGCAAAATTTGCGATTCGCTTATTTATTGAATTGCGATTCGCTCAATTCTTGTGCGTCGCACAAGAACTGAGCAAGTGCCCAAAAAATGAATTCAGGCGTCCTCGGTCTCCGCCATCATCGGCTTCGGCGCGGCTCCTTCGCCCGGCTTCATGCGGAAATCATAGGTCATCAAATGCCACGGCGCGGCCGCCGGCTTGCCGTCCGGCATCACCGGATCGGTGTGCTTTTCGATCTTGGCGATCAGCTCGTTCTTGACCCCGAACACCACGTCGGTATCGAGATATTTGTCGCCATCGATAAAGATGCGCCGGCCGCATCGGATGGCGCCGGGTCTGCAGGATCATCTCGCCGACGGGACCATCGGTGGGAATGGGATAGCTGCAGGGCAAAATGGTGCGAAAGAAGAACCTTCCATCGGCGTCGGTGACGAACCGTGCCCGCGATGACGGCCCCGCGGTCTCATAGTCAGGCTTTTGCGAATCGTAATAGCCGTCATCGTCGGCGTGCCAGACGTCGACCGGGACGCCCGCCAGCGGCTTGCCCTTCAGGTCGGTGACACGGCTTTGTACGAACATCCGTTCGCCGGTCAGGTCGGGCGAGATGTCGGCGCCATGCGGCATCGGCTTGTGCTCGCCGACATAAAACGGCCCGAGCACTGTGGTCTCGGTGGCGCCCTCGCGCTCGCGGTGGTTGACGGCATCGACCAGCATCGAAACCCCGAGCACGTCCGACAGCAGGATGAACTCCTGTCGGCTCGAGGTGCATTTCTGCCCGGTGCGGGTCAGGAAGAAAGTGAGGTCGGTCTTGCGCACATATTCGTGCAGCGACTTCACCAGTTCTTCCATCAGGAATTTGACCCGCGGGTCCGGCGTCTCCTCAAAGCTGCGGATCACGGCGGCGGTGAGCTCGGTGTCGTTGAATTGGGGCATGGTTGCCATCCTGCGGGGTACGCGATTTAAGGCCATCAGCCTACACCAGCCGGTAGCCCGGGGTAAGCAGGCAGCGATTGGAACAGGACACACTTTTCGGCTATCAAGGCAACCCTCGACAGCTCCGGAGACCAGTCCCGATGCTAGCCCCGACCCCCGCCTCGCCCGAATCCGCCGGCATGTCCAAGGCCGCCTTCGACCGTATCGAGGCGCATCTGAAAAACCGATACGTCGATGCCGGCCGCTTCCCGGGAAGCCAGCTCTTGGTCTACCGCCGCGGCAAGGTCGTCCACAGCGCGGTGCAGGGCTTTGCCGATATCGAGCGCAACGCGCCCGTGAAGGACAACACCATCTATCGCATCTATTCGATGACCAAGCCGATCACGAGCGTGGCCTTCATGATGCTGTTCGAGGAAGGCCGGGTCGCGCTCGACGAGCCCGTTCATAAATATATCCCGGAATGGAAAAACCTCGGGGTTTTCCAGGCTGGGACCTGGCCGGCATTTCTGACCAAGCCGCCGTCGCGGCCGATGCTGATCGCGGACCTGCTGCGGCATACCTCGGGTCTCACCTATGGTTTTCAGCAGCGCTCCAACGTCGATGCCGCCTACCGCGAGAAACAAATCGGCGCGGTGGAAAAAGCCGGCACTCTGCAGTCGATGATCGATGATTTGGCAAAAATTCCGCTGGAGTTCTCGCCCGGCGAGGCCTGGAATTATTCCGTCTCCACCGATGTCATCGGCTATCTCATCGGCAAGATCAGCGGCCAGCCGTTCGAGCGGTTTCTGAAGGAACGTATCTTCACCCCGCTCGGCATGAACGACACCGATTTTTTCGTTCCGGCCGACAAGGTCGATCGTTTCGCGGCCTGTTACTCGGCCGATCCCAAAGGCGGCATGACGTTTCATGCGGCCGATCGCAAAGGCGGCCTTACGCTGCAGGATGATCCGACCACAAGTTCGTTTCTCTCGCCGCCGTCGTTTATTTCCGGCGGCGGCGGCTTGTGTTCGACCACGGCCGACTATCTGACCTTCTGCCGCGCGCTGCTGGGCGGCGGCGAACTCGACGGCGTCAGGCTGATCGGTCCAAAGACGCTGGCGTTGATGACGTCAAACCATCTGCCCGGCGGACGCGACCTGCCGGAAATGTCGCGGTCGCTGTTCTCTGAGGCGACCTATAACGGCATCGGCTTCGGCCTTGGTTTTTCGGTCACGATGGATCCCGCCAAGACGTTGATTCCCGGCAGCGCCGGCGAATATTCCTGGGGAGGTGCCGCAACGACCTCGTTCTGGATCGATCCGGCGGAAGAACTGATCGCCATCTTCATGACCCAGGTGCTACCGTCGAGCGCCTATCCGGTGCGGCGCGAGCTGCGCACCATGGTTTACGCGGCCATCACCGACAGCAATCTCTAGGGAAGCGCGCCTTCCGCACCGCGCTCGCGCGTCCGTGGAACCGGCTCACGCGCCTAGAGCCCCGTTTCGATAGAATCGAAACGGGGCTGTAAATTCCTGATTTGACGCATTTTCTTGACGCGAACCGGTCTCCACTTCGCTTGAAAAACGCTCTAATTCCTTGGCGGATTTCAGGCGCTTCTCCTATGGTAAGGGCGATTGGCGCTACCCCCGCGCCAAATGCCTCGATGCGGGACCCGCGTGCCAAAACCCTCACTACCAGTGCGTCTTGCTCTTCTGGTCGCGGGAACCACGCTGCCGCTGATTATTTTCGCGTCCGTCATCGTCTTCCATAATTACGAGCAAGACCGCAAGGACGCTTCGCTGCGCGTGCTCGAAACCGTGCGCAGTATTCGTCTCGTGCTCGACGCTGAGGTTCAGCGCATGACCGGCGCGCTGCAGGTGCTGGCGCTCACCAACCCGCTGCGAGAAGGCGATTTCAAAGCCTTCCACCGGATCTCCGAGGGCTTCCTTGATCAGTATCCCGAAGGCGGCGTCTTGCTGGTGGCGGACCGCGAAGGCCACCAGTTGTACTCCTCGGTCACATCGGACACCGCAGGCCTCCCGCTGCGGAACAACCTCGACATTGTGCAAAAGGTCTTCGCCACAAAAAGGTTCCAGTA
>WNFL01005316.1_pt1 | contig 10398 bp, 9 predicted proteins | sample 5400361 | NCBI WGS metagenome assembly WNFL01 (sample SAMN13153351, study PRJNA577476) | soil metagenome | isolation source: 40 cm soil on Douglas fir-dominated hillslope | place: USA:California | collected 2013-09-17
AAACGTCGCACTGCCGATGCTGACGCGGTCGCCGATCTTGAGATCGAGCCGCGCCAGCAAGGTCGAATCAACGGCCGCGCCGAATGCGCCGTCGCGCTCGGCCAGCAGATCGGCGATCGGCATTTTCGGATCGAGCGTCAGTTCGCCCAGCATCGGATAGGCAGCATCCACCGCCTTCAGCTCGACCAGTGCGAGCCGGCCATCGCCGGTGCGCGCCATGCCGCGCAACGTCGCCGCGACAGATACTTCTCCGCGCGAACGCAGAAACGCCACTTCATGGGGTTTGGCTTCGCGCTGAATCAAGGAGAACGCCACGTCGCCGCCCAGCAGCGTGCGGCCCTCGCGCGCCAACCCGTCGCTGAGGCTTGCCGCGACCGAGCCGACACCGGCAATCGCCATCACGCCAAGCGCGATGCAGGCGATGAAAACGTAAAAACCGCGCAAGCCGCCGCGCAATTCGCGCAAGGCGTAGCGCAGGGCAAGCGATGCCGGACGGCCGCCTTGAATGGGTACGGAGGCAACGGTCATGAAGCGGTTTCGCGTTCCGCAAGCTGTCCATCGATCCGGCCGGAACGCAGCCGCACCACGCGATCGCAGCGCTGCGCCAGCGAGGTGTCGTGGGTCACCAGCACCAGCGTCATGCCGCGCTCGGCGTGCTTGGTGAACAAGAGATCGACGATCTGCTTGCCGGTGGCTTCGTCGAGATTGCCGGTGGGCTCGTCCGCCACCAGGATTGCGGGATCAGGCGCCAGCGCGCGGGCCAGCGCGACGCGTTGCTGCTCGCCGCCGGACAATTGGGTGGGATAGTGATGCAGGCGGTCGCCAAGACCGACCGATGTCAGTTCTTGCGCCGCGCGCTGCGAGGCATCGGGATTGCCGGCCAGCTCCAGCGGCACCGCGACATTTTCCAGCGCCGTCATGGTCGGGATCAGGTGGAACGACTGGAACACGATCCCGACCTGACGGCCGCGAAAGCGCGCCAGCGCGTCCTCGTCGAGGGCATTGAAAGGGGTGCCGTTGACCACCACCTCTCCGCTGTCGGGACGTTCCAATCCCGCCATCACCATCAGAAGAGTGGATTTCCCCGATCCCGAAGGCCCGATCAAGCCGATCGCTTCACCCTGCGCCACGCGCAGGGTGATATCTTTGAGGATGTGAACGCGCGCCGCGCCCGCGCCGAGCGAGAGATTGACGTTCGAGATGGAAATGGTGTCCGGCTCAAGGCCGGCCAACGACGAGGGTTCGATGAGACTGTCCATGGCTCGGTCATATGGCACTTTCACCACCGGGGTCGAGAGGCGGCGACGGATGTTCATGCACATACTTGTGTTGGGCATGGTTCTGATGACGGCTGGAACAATCTCCGCGCAAACGCCGGCTGCAACCCCAGCCGCCGGTCAGACCAAACCGATCAAGATGGTTGTATTGGGTGATTCGCTGAGCGCGGGCCTTGGCCTTTCGGCCTCCGCGGCGTTTCCGGAGCGGCTACAAAAATCATTGAAAAGCAATGGGGTAGATGTTGACGTGATCAACGCCGGGGTGTCCGGGGACACCAGTTCCGGCGGTCGCGACCGGCTCGACTGGTCGGTGCCCGAAGGAACCGAGGCCGTGATCCTCGAACTCGGCGCCAATGATGCCCTGCGCGGCACCGATCCCAAGGTCACTCGCGCCGCGTTGACCGACATTCTGACGCGGCTGAAGGCGCGGGGCATAGCGGTTCTCTTGTGCGGGATGGTGGCGCCGCCGAATTACGGCAGCGATTATTCAGCCCAGTTCAACGCCATCTATCCGGATCTCGCGAAATCGTTCGCCGTACCGTTGTATCCGTTTTTCCTGGAGGGCGTCGCTGCGGACGCCAGGCTCAATCAGGCGGACGGCATGCATCCGACCGGGGAGGGTGTCGACGTGATCGTAAAAAATATTCTGCCTACGGTGGAGGCATTTCTTGGTGCAATCTCCGGGCAACGCAGTTGAAAAACAGGCAGCAATAACCCTAACGCGATGTTTTGCCGGAAGGTTTCTAATCTGCTAACTCCGGATGCTTCGCAGAGTCACATAACTACGGTAGAAATCGTTATCGGTGATTCGTTACCGGACTTTGTTTTAGGGCATGATCTTTCCCGAAAACCGGTGTCCACTTTTCGGGATCATGCCCCAGCATCGGGAGTCATGCGATGCCGCGTTTGTTCACTGGACTGGAAATTCCGGCCGAGATCGGCCAGACGCTTTCCGATTTGCGCGGCGGCTTGCCGGGCGCGCGCTGGATTGATCCCGAAAATTATCACGTCACCTTGCGCTTCATCGGCGACATCGATGGTGTCGCGGCGAATGAGATCGCCTCGCTGCTGTTTCGGGTCAATCGCAAGCCGTTCGAGGTTGCCTTGCAGGGCCTGTCGAGCTTTGGCGGGCGCAAGCCGCGCGCGGTGGTGGCCTCGATCGCGCCGAGCCGGCCGTTGATCGAGCTGCAGGCCGAGCTTGAGCGGCTGATGCAGCGCTTCGGGCTCGATCCCGAGGGGCGGAAATTCACGCCGCATGTGACCCTGGCGCGGCTGCGCGACGCCTCCAATCAGGATGTCGCGGATTATCTGTCGGTGCGCGGATATTTTCCGACGAGGGTGTTCACGGCATCGCGCTTCGTGCTGTTCTCGTCCCGCGCCTCCACCGGCGGCGGGCCTTATGTCGTCGAGGATTCCTACGCGCTGAGCGCGTGACGGGCACGGACGCGCCGGATTGACAGCCGTCTTCGCCCGGCTTGACCGGGCGACCCAGTATTCCGAAACGCTGGTGATGGAATCGAAAAGCTGCGGCGTACTGGATACCCGCTGGAGCCTGTCATCCGGCCGGCCAAAGGGCGGACCGGGTGGCGGGTATGACGGTGTGCTATGAGGCGGCGCGGTGCTTCCGAGCTCGCCGCTGCATAGCCCCCTGCACCAATTCGCGGCTTGCAATTTCCTTGGCGTTGGGGCCGTAAGTGGGGCCATGCTGTCCACTCCATCCGCCTCGTTCCGCGCCCATTACCAGGCCCTCGTCTCCTCCGGCGCGATCGAACCCGATGCCGCGCAGGCGGAGGCCGCCGAGGCATTCGCGGGCCTCGAGCAGCGGCTGGCGAGCTACAAGCCGCTACGCAAGCAAGGCCTGCTGGGGCGGCTGTTTGCCGACAAGGCCGACGCGCCGCCGCGCGGCCTCTATATTCATGGCGAAGTCGGACGCGGCAAGACCATGCTGATGGATCTGTTTTTTCAGCACAGCCAGGTCACGCACAAGCGCCGCGCCCATTTCCACGAATTCATGGCCGAGGTGCATGAGCGGATCTATGGCTTTCGCCAGAATATCGCGCGCGGCGAAATTGCCGACGGCGATGTGATCGCGCTTACCGCGGCGTCGATTTTCGACGAGGCCTGGCTTTTGTGTTTCGACGAATTCCATGTCACCGACATCGCGGACGCGATGATCCTGGGACGGCTGTTCTCAAAGCTGTTTGAACTGGGTACCGTGGTGGTGGCGACCTCCAACGTCGCGCCCGAGGATCTCTACAAGGGCGGACTGAACCGGGCGTTGTTTCTGCCCTTCATCGCGCAGATATCCGATCACATGGATGTGCTGCGGCTCGACGCGCGCACCGATTTTCGGCTGGAGAAGCTCGCGGGCGTGAAAATGTGGCTGGTACCGGCCGATCGCGCCGCCGAAGCCGCGCTCGACCAGGCGTGGGCGCGGATGACCGGTAAGGCGCCCTGCAAGCCGCGCGATATTTCGATCAAGGGCCGTATCCTGCATGTGCCGTGTTCGGCGAACGGCGTCGCGCGGTTTTCGTTCGCGGATATCTGCGAAAAGCCGCTCGCCGCATCGGACTACCTGCGGCTCGCGCACGACTATCACACCATCCTGATCGACTGCATTCCGGTGATGGATTATGACGAGCGCAACGCCGCCAAGCGGTTCATCGCGCTGATCGACACGCTGTATGACAACGCCGTGAAGCTGATGGCGTCGGCGGAGGCCGACCCGGTGTCGCTGTATCTTGCAACTGAAGGCCATGAGGCCAACGAGTTCAAGCGGACCTCGTCGCGGCTGATCGAGATGAGTTCGGAATCCTATCTGCCGCTGCCCCACGGGCATAAGGATTCCGCGGCGAGCGGATCGAGTACGGGATTGGTGGAAACTTGAACATCGTTGCCGTCATTCCGGGGCGCGCCTAGCGCGAGCCCCGGTGGTGGTTATGGATTCCGGGCCTGCGCAATCCAAGTCGGCTGTTGCCGACTTGGACAATGATATTGCTGAACTCGGGTAAACCCGAGTTCAATGGGCGCATCCCGGAGTGACAGCTTGTGGTACGGCCCTGATCGAAATCAAGGCAAGACCGACAATTGAGCATGCCGCGACTTGAACGGTTCGGTCGAAAGGGATAACCAGCCATTCAGCTTTCATCACTCTCCTTCCTTCGGGCTCAAAGGACAGATTTCCCATGGCGCGCGACAAGATTGCTTTGATTGGCTCCGGTCAGATCGGCGGAACGTTGGCTCACCTCATCGGCCTGAAGGAACTCGGCGACGTCGTGATGTTCGACATTGCCGAGGGCGTGCCGCAGGGCAAAGCGCTCGATATCGCGCAATCCTCCCCCGTCGACGGATTCGATGCGCATTTTACCGGCGCCAATTCCTATGATGCGCTCGACAACGCCAAGGTCTGCATCGTCACCGCCGGGGTGCCGCGCAAGCCGGGCATGAGCCGCGACGATCTTTTGAGCATCAATCTCAAGGTGATGGAGCAGGTCGGCGCCGGCATCAAGAAATACGCCCCCGACGCCTTCGTCATCTGCATCACCAATCCGCTCGACGCCATGGTATGGGCGCTGCAGAAGGCCTCGGGCATGCCGCACAAGAAGGTGGTAGGCATGGCAGGCGTGCTGGATTCCTCGCGCTTCCGCTATTTCCTTGCCGACGAGTTCAACGTCTCGGTCGAGGACGTCACTGCCTTCGTGCTCGGCGGCCACGGCGACACCATGGTGCCGTTGGTGAAATATTCCACGGTGGCCGGCATCCCGCTGCCCGATCTGGTCAAGATGGGCTGGACCTCGCAGACGCGGATCGACGAGATCGTCGATCGCACCCGCAATGGCGGCGCCGAGATCGTCAATCTCTTGAAAACCGGTTCGGCGTTCTATGCGCCGGCCGCCTCCGCGATCGCGATGGCCGAGAGCTATCTCAAGGACAAGAAGCGCGTGCTGCCCTGCGCCGCCTATCTCAACGGCGAATACGGCGTCAAGGATATGTATGTCGGCGTGCCGGTTGTGATCGGATCCAAGGGCGTCGAGCGCATAGTCGAGATCGAACTGGCCGGCAAGGACCGCGAGGCGTTCGACAAGTCGGTCGGCGCGGTGCAGGGTCTGGTCGATGCCTGCAGGAAGATCGCGCCGGACCTGCTCGGCCGCTGAGCGGATTTGGCTATCAGCCGGTGGATCGAGCCAATCGATTTTCGGCACCCCAATTTCCGAAGTCCGCAAACATTTGGCGCGGACTTCGCGATCGAAGCAGCGCAAACGCATGAATTTAGAAGCGGTTTTGAATTTGCAGTTCCCGTGGCATATGGTATGCCAGCCGCAAAACTGACGTGAATGCCGAATTCACCGCACGAGGCCCGGAGAGCGTCCAATGAATATCCATGAATATCAGGCCAAGGCGCTGCTGCATGAATTCGGCGTGCCGATCTCGCGCGGCGTGCCGGTGCTGCGGGCATCCGATTCCGACGTTGCCGCGAAAACGCTCGGCGGTCCGGTCTGGGTGGTGAAGAGCCAGATCCATGCCGGCGGACGCGGCAAGGGCAAGTTCAAGGAGGCTTCGGCCGGCGACAAGGGCGGCGTCCGCATCGCCAAATCGGTCGCCGAGGTCAATGAATTCGCCAAGCAGATGCTGGGCGCGACACTGGTCACGGTACAGACCGGACCGCATGGCAAGCAGGTCAACCGGCTTTACATCGAGGAAGGCTCCGACATCGACAAGGAGTTTTATCTCTCGATCCTGGTCAACCGCGAAACCTCCGAAGTGTCGTTCGTGGTTTCCACCGAGGGCGGCGTCAATATCGAGGACGTCGCGCATAACAACCCCGAGAAGATCGTGACGTTCTCGGTCGATCCCGCTACCGGCATCATGGGTCACCACGGCCGCACCGTTGCAAAAGCGTTGGGTCTTTCGGGCGATCTCGCCAAGCAGGCGGAAAAACTGGTGACGCAGCTCTACACGGCCTTCGTCGCCAAGGACATGGCGATGCTGGAAATCAATCCGCTGGTCGTCACCAAGCAGGGCGATCTGCGCGTGCTCGACGCCAAGGTGCTGCGCGACGAGACCGAGGAAGACGCCAAGGAAATCGAGGCGTCGAAATACGATCTCAATTACATCACGCTGGACGGCACCATCGGCTGTATGGTCAATGGCGCCGGGCTTGCGATGGCGACGATGGACATCATCAAGCTCTACGGCATGGCGCCGGCGAACTTCCTCGATGTCGGCGGCGGCGCCGACAAGGCCAAGGTCACCGCGGCGTTCAAGATCATCACCGCCGATCCCAACGTGAAGGGCATTTTGGTCAATATTTTCGGCGGCATCATGAAATGCGACATCATCGCCGAAGGCGTGGTTGCCGCGGTGAAGGAAGCCGGCCTGAAGGTGCCGCTGGTGGTCCGGCTCGAGGGCACCAATGTCGAAGCCGGCAAGAAGATCATCCGCGAATCCGGACTCAACGTGCTGCCCGCCGATGACCTCGACGACGCCGCGCAAAAGATCGTCAAGGCCGTGAAGGGGGCTTGAAGCCGATGGCCGAGGACCATCTCGCCGCACCGACGCCGCTGGAGGAGCATCGCAAGCTCGCAGTGTTCGCGGGCGAGTGGAACGGCGAAGAAATGGTTTTTCCGTCGCGCTGGACCGCGGGAGGCCCCGCCACCTCGCATGTCACAGCCCGCATCGAGCTTAACGGCTTTTACCTGATCCAGGATGCCCGCCAGATGCGCGAGGGCAAGGAAACCTTCGCCACCCATGGCGTGTTCACCTACGACCGCGAGGACCGGCATTACAAATTATTCTGGCACGATTCGCTTGGCTACTACGCGCCGGCACCGGCCTCGGGCGGCTGGACCGGCAACACGCTGATCCTGGTGCGCGGCTCGCTGCGCGGCAATGCGCGCCATGTCTATGAAGTCATCGACGACAATACCTACAGCATGAAGATTCAGTTCTCGCCTGATGCCGAAGGGTGGGCCGACGTGCTCACCGGCGTTTATCGGCGGATCCACCAGCAAGTGCCGGGATCAAAGGTTTGAGCGAGAATGAATGAGTTGTGGGCTTTCCTCCAAAGTTGGCTGCCATTTTTCATTTTGATCGGGGCTTGGTGGCTTCTGACTTTCAGAGCGCGCCGAAACTCCAATGAAGTCGTCGCGCAGAATCAGGGAATCCTCGACATCAACCGGCGCATGCTGGCTGTTCTTGAAGAGATTTCCACTGAACTGAAACAGAGGAAGAGTTGATGTCCATCCTGATCGGCAAAAATACAAAAGTCATCTGCCAGGGCTTTACCGGCAAGAACGGCACGTTCCATTCCGAAGCGGCGATCGCCTATGGCACCAGGATGGTCGGCGGCACTTCGCCGGGCAAAGGCGGCGCCACGCATCTCGGTCTGCCGGTGTTCGACACCGTAGCCGAGGCGAAGCAAAAGACCGGCGCCGACGCATCCGTGATCTATGTGCCGCCGCCCGGTGCTGCGGACGCGATCTGCGAGGCCATCGATGCAGAAATTCCGTTGATCGTCTGCATCACCGAAGGCATTCCGGTGCTCGACATGGTCCGGGTGAAACGCTCGCTCTCGGGCTCGAAATCGCGCCTGATCGGGCCGAATTGCCCGGGCGTGATGACCGCCGGCGAATGCAAGATCGGCATCATGCCGGCGAACATTTTCAAGCCCGGCAATGTCGGCATTGTTTCGCGGTCGGGCACCCTGACCTATGAGGCCGTGTTCCAGACCACCCAGGAGGGCCTTGGCCAGACCACCGCGGTCGGCATCGGCGGCGATCCGGTCAAGGGCACCGAATTCATCGACATGCTGGAGATGTTTCTGGCCGACCCGAAGACGACCTCGATCGTCATGATCGGCGAAATCGGCGGTTCGGCCGAAGAAGACGCCGCCCAGTTCATCAAGGATGAAGCCAAGCGCGGCCGCAAGAAGCCGATGGTCGGCTTTATCGCCGGCGTCACGGCGCCTCCCGGCCGCCGCATGGGCCACGCCGGCGCGATCATCTCCGGCGGCAAGGGCGACGCCGGCTCCAAGACCGCGGCGATGGAAGCCGCCGGGATCACGGTCTCGCCGTCGCCCGCGCGGCTCGGAAAGACCCTTGTCGAAAAATTGAAATCTTAATTCAGTCTTTGGTCTTTTCGCCGCGAAAATTCGTCTTAAGTAGGGTAAAAGGTCTTCAATCACGCTGATCCGGTGCCCGGATCGGCTGTTGCGCCGTTTTCCATGCGCTAGTCGAAATCACCAGGACGCCATCATGTCTCGCCAGGACGCGAACGCCGCTTTTGCCCTCTCCTCATTTTTGCAGGGCACAAATGCTCCCTACATCGATGATATCTACGCGCGCTACGAGAAGGATCCCGCCTCGGTCGACACCGAATGGCAGGCATTTTTCAAAAGCCTGAAGGACCAGCCCGCCGACGTCCGCAAAAATGCCGAAGGACCTTCCTGGAGCCGCCACAACTGGCCGCTGGCGCCGCGCGACGAGCTGACGTCCGCGCTGGATGGCAACTGGGCGGAAGTTGAAAAAACCGTCGGCACCAAAATCGCAGCCAAGGCGCAGGCCAAAGGCGCTGAACTGACGTCGGCCGACATCCATCAGGCGACACGCGATTCGGTGCGTGCCCTGATGCTGATCCGCGCATATCGCATGCGCGGCCATTTCCACGCCAAGCTCGACCCGCTTGGTATAGAGCCGCCGCGCGATCGCGAGGAACTCGATCCGCGTACCTACAGCTTCACGGAGAGCGATTACGATCGCAAGATCTTCCTCGATCATGTGCTGGGCCTGGAATACGCTACGCTGCGCGAGATCGTCGCGATCTGCGAACGCACCTATTGCCAGACGCTCGGCGTCGAGTTCATGCACATCAGCAACGGCGCGCAGAAGGCCTGGATCCAGGAGCGCATCGAGGGCCCGGACAAGGAAATCAGCTTCACCCGGGAAGGCCGGCGCGCGATCCTGACGAAACTGGTCGAGGCCGAAGGTTTTGAGAAATTCTGCGATCTCAAATTCACCGGCACCAAACGGTTCGGTCTGGACGGCGCTGAATCGCTGATCCCGGCGCTTGAACAGATCATCAAGCGCGGCGGCAATCTCGGCGTCAAGGAAATCGTCTTCGGCATGCCGCATCGCGGACGCCTGAACGTGCTGACGCAGGTGATGGGCAAGCCGCATCGCGCGCTGTTTCACGAATTCAAGGGCGGCTCGGCCAACCCGGACGCAGTCGAGGGCTCCGGCGACGTCAAGTATCATCTGGGTGCTTCGTCGGACCGCGAATTCGACAACAACAGGATTCATCTGTCGCTGACAGCTAACCCGTCGCATCTGGAGATCGTCGATCCCGTGGTGCTCGGCAAGGTGCGCGCCAAGCAGGATCAGCATGGCGATCCGCCGGACCAGCGCATCTCGGTGTTGCCGCTGGACGCGGCGTTCGCGGGACAAGGCGTGGTGGCGGAATGCTTCAGCCTTTCTGACCTGAAAGGCTACCGCACCGGCGGTTCATTGCATTTCATCGTCAACAACCAGATCGGTTTCACCACCTATCCGCGCTATTCGCGCTCCTCGCCCTATCCGTCCGATGTGGCGAAGATGATCGATGCGCCGATCTTCCACGTGAATGGCGACGATCCGGAAGCCGTGGTGTTCGCGGCCAAGGTCGCGATCGAATTCCGGCAGAAATTCCACAAGCCGGTCGTGATCGACATGTTCTGCTATCGCCGGCACGGCCACAACGAAGGCGACGAGCCGGCGTTCACCCAGCCGGTGATGTACAAGAAGATTGCGACGCATCCCTCAACGCTCGAGATTTATTCCAAGCGGCTGATCGCCGAAGGGGTGATCACCGAAGGCGAAGTCGAGAAGGCCAAGGCCGATTGGCGCGCACGGCTTGATGCCGAACTCGAGGCAGGCTCCGGCTACAAACCCAACAAGGCCGACTGGCTCGACGGCAAATGGGCCGGGTTCAAGTCGGCGGATCAGGAAGAAGACCCGCGCCGCGGCGTCACCGGCGTCGATGTCGCGGTGCTCAGGGATATTGGCCGCAAGATCACCAAAGTGGCCGATGGCTTTCGGGTTCATCGCACCGTGCAGCGGTTTCTGGAAAATCGTGCCAAGGCGATCGA
>WNFL01428537.1_pt1 | contig 10398 bp, 10 predicted proteins | sample 5400361 | NCBI WGS metagenome assembly WNFL01 (sample SAMN13153351, study PRJNA577476) | soil metagenome | isolation source: 40 cm soil on Douglas fir-dominated hillslope | place: USA:California | collected 2013-09-17
ACACTTTCGGGTCGACGCCCATCGCGCAGCCGCCCATCTGGTGCGCCGTGAAGACGGCCACGCGGTTCGGCGCGAGCGGCGCCGAGTCGATCCTCCCGAGGTCCTTCTCCGACGCGATGCGGAGGATGGGGACGTGGAGGGACGTCACCTCGCGCGCTCCCGCCGCCAGCTGGATCCTCGCGAGCGCCTTCATCGACTCGCGCATCGCCTCGCGATGGGCGTCGCCGAGCTCGTAGTGGATCGCGACGCGCCGGCCGCCGTCTCCCTTCAGCGTCACGGTGCCACCCTCGTCGTCGGGAAGGAAGCCGTCGCGCAACAGCGCGATGAGCGCCGAGCTGTGTGCCAATTCGCCCATCCCGCCGCGCAGCTCGGCGCCGAAGGAGGGGAGCGCGATGGAGGCGAGCATAGGGTGGAGCGGGGCCGCCTCGAGGAAGAAGCCCATCTTCCCCGGGCGCTCGATGAAGTGATGCGACGAAACGCTCTGCGGCGCGCCGTAGAACGGGTCGATCCGCTTCTCGAAGACCGCGCGCATCGCGACGACGGGATGGAGCCACGTCCGCTTGCCGACGCGCCCGTGGGGATCGGGCAGCCTCGAGCGGAGGAGGAGCGCCGGCGAGTTGATGGCACCGCCCGCGACCACGAACTCCTTCGCGCGCACCGTTACGCGCTTCCCGGCCGACCGGTCCGCCGCGCCGTCGAGGACCTCGGCCTCGGCCTGGGTGACGCGCTCGCCGCGCGCGTCGGGCACGAGCCTCAGCACGCGGCAGTCGGCGTAGACCTTCGCGCCCCTCTCCGCGGCGTCCGGCAGGTACGTCAGGAACATCGCCTGCTTCGCGTTGACGGGGCAGCCCATGCCGCAGTACCCGGTGTGGATGCAGCCGTTCGTGTTGCGGTGGAGGAGCTCCGCGGCGATCCCGAGCTTCTTCGCCCCGTCCCAGAGGACGCGGTTGTTCTCGTTCACCTCGTCGAGCGTCACCTGGTGGATGTCGAGGCGCCGCTCCGCCTCGTCGAAGTGCGGCGCCAGCCCGACCGGCGTCATCTCCGTCAGGCCGAAGCGCTCGCGCCAGAGCGCGAGCGTCGCCTCCGGGGTGCGGAAGGAGGTCGTCCAGTTGACGAGCGTGCCGCCGCCGACGCCGCGCCCCTGGAGGATCGCGATCGAGAGGTCGTCCGTCGCGCGGTTCCCGTGCTCCTGGTAGAGCTGCGGATAGGCGACGGCCTCCTGCATCTTGAAGTCCTTCCGCGTGTGGTAGCCGCCCTCCTCGAGAAGGACGACGCTGGCGCCCGAGCTCGCGAGACGCGCCGCCGCGACGGAGCCGCCCGGGCCCGAGCCGACGATGCAGACGTCGGCGTCGAGCGTCAGGTCGCCCGGGATCTCGGCGCCGCGCACGAGGCCGGCGATCGGGCGGTCCGCCCGCGGATTGGCGCTCACGCGAACGCCTCATCGGGGATGCCGAGGTCGGGTGGCCCCGGATATCCGGTCGCCTTCCACGTTTCGGGGCTCGACCAGTAGCACGCGGCGGAGAGTCGCTTCATCGCCTGGTACCCGGTCCGGAAGAGCGCGACGCGCGACGTCGACCACGCCGCGAGGCGTGCGTCCTGCGCTCGCTTGCTCGACCCCGTGAACGCCGCAAGCGAGGTCCCGGTGAAGAAACCCGTCAGCCCGTTCTCGAAGAGATGGAGGAGCTGCTTGAATTCCTTCTGGACCGACGGATGCGCGAGCGCCATCGCGCGGTCCGCGCGGAGCGCGACGCCGACGTCGTCCGTAGAGGGATCGCCCTCCCGCGCCGCCACCACGCGCCGCGCGACCGCCGCCAGGACCGCGTACTCCTCGAGCGTGAAGACCTTCAGGTCTTCGCGCGGCGCGGCCGTCTTCCGCGTCGAGCGCAGAGCGAGGACCGTTCCCCCGCCCACGGCGAGAAGCACGGCGCCCAGCAGCCCCTTCTTCAGAAAGTCGCGACGAGGCGGTTCGACCTGCTCGGCGGCTAGCCGTTCGGGATGGTCCACAGATCCTTGACCGCCGGGTGATCCCACGGAATCCGCCACTCGTCCGGCTCCCTCGCGTCGAACGTGCGCGTGACGATGTAGAGGAGCGCGCACGGATTCGTGAGCGGCCGGTAGCCGTGCGCGACCCCCTCCGGGATGCGGACGAGGACGTCCTGCCCGTCGCCCGTCACGATCACCTGAGTCTTCCCGTACGTGGGCGAGCCCTCGCGCACGTCGAGGAGGACGAACTTCGCCTTCGACGGGTGCGGGCAGAACCAGACGTCCTGCTGCTTCAGGTGATAGTGCAGACCCTTGATGTGGTCGTCGGCGTTCACGATGGAGAAGTTGATCTGCGCGACCGGCACGTCGGTGAAGAAGCCCGCGAGCGCCTCGCTTCCGGGATGGTCCGCGCGCGAGCGGTAGATCTCCTCGAAGAAGCCTCGGTCGTCGACGAAGCGCTGGAGGCGGTGCACCGTCACCCCGACGATCGGCGGGTTTTTCTCGTACGACTTGACGCCGGAGCGGAACTCGGAGGCGATGGCCTCCGCGGGAAGCACGGGGGTTTCCGGAACGTTCATTCGGTCCTCGCTCCGAGGGATTCTACGGTCGCGGAGGCGTGCATCTCGCGTGCTAGGCTTCGTTCACCCAGCATGCCGTCCCGCATCATCCCGGTCTCCTCGGGCAAGGGAGGCGTGGGAAAGACCACCGTGGCGATGAACTTCGCCCTGAGTCTCTCCCGCTTCGCGCCGACGATCCTCGTGGACCTCGACACCGGGACCTCCTCGGTCCGAAACACGATCGACGTGCCGGTGAGGCGCGACCTCTATCACTTCTTCAAGAAGGGGCACCGGCTCATCGACTGCGTCACGCAGCTCCCGCCCGACTGGGACCGGGAGGGCATCTATCGCCAGTTCGGGTTCATCGCGGGGCCGCTCCACTTGATCGAGGAGATCACGAACTTCTCGCAGGCGCGGAAGGTGCAGCTCTCGCACGCGCTCAACGGGCTGCCGGCGAAGTACGTCGTCATCGACCTGAAGGCGGGCGTCGACTCGAACGTGATCGACTTCCTCCCCTACTCCAACAGCGGCATCCTCGTCTTCACGCCGTACCTGCCGTCCGCGACGCTGGCCGCTTCCGACATCGTCAAGGCGATCCTCTTCCGCAAGCTCCGCATCGTCTTCTCGCCCGGCAGCCCGTTCTTCGACCGTGTACCCAACCGCGAGATGTCCACGCGGCTGATCAACGACCTCCTCGACACGGTGGAGGACGTCTACGACCCCGCACTCCCGAACCTGGACGCGTTCCTGACGGACCTGAAGAGCTCGCTCGGCGACCACCCGATCCTCGAGGCCGTCGCGTCGACCGTCGAGTACTTCCGCGTCTTCTACGTGCTCAACCTCTTCGACGGCGTGACGGAGGCGTTCGAGACGGCGGTGAAGCCGTTCGTGGAGAACCTGATCACGACCGTCTCCGAGCGCCTCGTCGTGACGAACCTGGGCTGGGTCGTGAAGTCGGACGCCATCCACCGCGCGAACTGCGAGCGCCGCCCGATCCTGCTGCAGCCGCGTCCGAGGCCGCCCGCCGAGAGGCGGAGCGCGGCGACGCTGGAGCTCGAGAAGCTGGTCCGCGACACGCTCGGGCTCCACTTCGAAAGGCCGCCGCGGCGCGAGATCCCGCCGATCGTGAAGCGGCCCGATCCCGACCGCGCGCTCGCGTTCGAGCTCGACGTCCTCAAGAGGATGTACGACCGCGGCCCGGGTCACGCTGACGACCCGCGCGACAACTTCGAATACCTGACGGACCGGGCCGTGCACCTCCTGACGAACGCCCGCCCGTCGGAGTTCGGCATGCCGCGGATCTCGGGATCGAACGAGATCCTCCAGGCGTTCTTCCCGCCCGGAGGGGCGACCCCGGCCGTGATGGCATGACGGCACGCCCGGAATCGCAGTTAGCCCAAACGTAAAAGACCGTGTATCTTGCGCGGCGCCCAGGCCGCGAAACGAATCCGCAAGGAGGACCGCGCGTGTCAGCGAACCCGCTCTTCGCAACCAAGTCGATGGAACGGTTGATGGAGGAGATGAAGGGCGAGAACCGCCTCCGGCGCGTGCTCGGCCCCGTCGCCCTCACCGCCCTCGGGGTCGGCGCGATCATCGGCACCGGCATCTTCGTCCTGACGGGCGTCGCCGCGCACGACAAGGCGGGGCCGGCGCTCATCCTCTCGTTCGTGCTCGCGGGCTTCGCGTGCGCCTGCGCGGGGCTCTGCTACTCCGAGTTCGCCTCGATGATCCCGGTCGCGGGCTCGGCGTACACCTACGCGTACGCCACGCTCGGTGAGTTCCTCGCGTGGATCATCGGGTGGGACCTCGTGCTCGAGTACGCGATGGGCTCGGCCACCGTCGCGAACGGCTGGTCGTCGCACTTCCAGCACCTCCTCGAGATCTTCAACATCAAGATCCCCTACGCCTTGGCGAACCCGCCCTTCTTCGCGAGCGCCGCCGCGCCCGCGGGGGTCTTCAACCTGCCGGCCGCGCTCATCGCGGCCCTCGTCACGGTCATCCTGGTCATCGGCATCAGGGAGTCGGCGGGCTTCAACGCCACGATGGTTATGGTGAAGGTGGCGGTCGTCCTCTTCGTGATCCTCGTCGGCATCCACTACGTGCACCCCGAGAACTGGCACCCCTTCATGCCTTTCGGGTGGAAGGGCATCTCGGCCGGCGCTGCGACCATCTTCTTCGCGTACATCGGCTTCGATTCGATATCGACGCACGCCGAGGAGGCGAAGAACCCGTCGCGGGACGTGCCGATCGGGATCCTCTCCTCCCTCGCGCTGTGCACCATCCTCTATATCGCCGTCGCCGCCGTCATCACGGGCATGGTCCCGTACAACAAGATCGCGCTCAACGCTCCGGTCGCGCAGGCCTTCGCGGACCACGGGCTCCCGATCGCCGTCTTCCTCATCTCGACGGGAGCGGTCGCCGGCATCACCTCGGTCCTCCTCGTCATGATGCTGTCGCAGCCGCGCGTCCTGATGGCGATGGCGCGCGACGGCATGCTGCCGCCGAAGTTCTTCGGCGCGGTGCACGCGAGGTTCCGGACGCCCTGGAAGTCGACGATCCTGACAGGCGTCTTCGTCGCCACGATGGCCGGTCTCTTCCCGATCGGCACGCTCTCGGACATGGTGAACATCGGGACGCTCTTCGCGTTCACGATCGTCTGCGCCGCCGTCATGATCATGCGGCGGATCAAGCCCGATCACCCGCGCCCGTTCAGGACGCTTTTCCTTTTCCTCGTCGGCCCGCTCGGCATCCTCGCGAACTTCGGCCTGATGCTCTCGCTCGGCTGGGTCAACTGGATCCGCCTCTTCATCTGGATGGCGATCGGCCTCTGCATCTACTTCGGCTACAGCCGGACGCGGACGGTCCTCCACCTCGCGCGGCTCGAGCAGGCGACGGGCGGCATCTCGAAGGGCGCCGGCCGCACCGGCGACCTGCCCTGATCTGAGGAACGACTCGAGGAGGGCTCCGCGCTGAGACGCGCCGGAGTCCTCCTCGCCCTCTCGCTCCTCGGGCTCGCGCTCCTCCTGTTCCCCGGCCTCTGGCGCGAGCTGGGGCGCCGTGTGCGCCTCGCGCTGGTGATCGTGAGCGGGCTGACGCTAATCGGCGGCGTCGCGACGGCGCTCTCCGGCGGGCTCGCGGCGAGGACCACTACCGAGCGCGTGCTGACCGCGGCCGGGCTCGCCCTTCTCGCCGGCGCGTGGATCGGCGTCGCGCGCGCGGCGCTGAAGCGCTGAGCGCGGGCCGCGTCGCGGACCCTACCCGATATTCCGGATGACCGACATCGCGGTGTCGTGCTGCGTCTTCGTCACGTTCGACACCGTCGTGAGCGAGCCGAAGCCGCCCGCGACGGCGCCGAGCTGCTCGTCGCTCAGCTCGCCGCCCGAGGGCGCCCGGCTCTCCCGCAGGTACGCCTCGAGCTCGGCGGGTGTGACTTCGAGGCCGCGCTCGGCCGCGAGCCGAATGCTGCTCGCGATCAGCTCCTGGTCATTCGCGGCGGCCGCGAGGGAGCGCTGCATCACGGGATCACGGCCCAGCTCGTCCATGAATCGCTTCAGCTGCTCGGCGGACATATCGGCACCTCCTGACGCACCATGATAGTTCCGGCGGGAGCCGGCGGCTCACTCGACGACGATCCGGTCGACCGCGATCCCGATCGGACGCGCGTCGCTCCCCTTCCCGATCTCCCGCGGCACGACCGTCGCCGAGCGAAGGACGATGCGCGCCGGATCGGGGCCGGCGAGCGCGTCGGAGGCGGCGGGCGTCAGAGCGAGGCGCGACTCCGCGAAATCGCCCGGCAGCACGCGAAGCGTCCCCGCCGGGACGCCGCCGACCTCGACCGCGACGTCGACCGGAGACGCGAACGGCGCGCGCGCGCGCAGCGCGAGTATCCGCGGCACGAGGCCCGTGCGCGGGATCCATACGAGCGAGCTCTCCGCCGATGTCCACCTCATGTCGAGGGAGAGCGGCTCCACGCGCTCGCGCTGGTGGAAGCCCGCCGGGTCGGCCCACGCGTCCCGCGGCGAGCCGACGTCGACGAGGAAGCGCGAGCCGATCCGCTCCCACACGCCTTCGGGCGGCATCGCGTCGGTGATGTCGTCGAAGACGAAGCAGCCGGCGGCGGGCCGCGCGGAGCCGGCGACGGCCGGGAGCGCGACGGGCCGGTCGCAGGAGATCGTGTACACGAGCGGGGCCGGCAGCGGGCCGAAGACCGGGGGCGCGACGAGGGCGAGGTCGAAGGCGCCGGGCGCGACGGGGCGGCTCTCGACGGTGCGCCCGTGCGCGTCCTTCACGACGAGCCTCGCAGGCCCCGCGTCCGTCGGCCGGATGCCGTGGAGGAGGGCGACCGGCGGCCCCTGGAGCCCGCCGACGAGGACTCTCCCCGCCGTCCCGCACCAGCGGAACGGCTCGCCTCCCGGCACGCGCTCCTTGACACCGAACCCCGCGCCCAGAGGAAGAACGCGGTCGACGGCGTGTCCGAGAACGCGCGCCCGCCGTGCCAGAACGCGCGCCAGCCGCGGTCCGCGCGGTAGGAGAGCGGCTCCTCCGTCGCGTCCGCGAGGCGGACGAGGCGCATGTTGATCTGGCGGGCGCCGGCGACGAACTCGGAGTCGAGGTATCCCCACGCGGCGAGGCGTCCTTCCCACCGCTCGAGGCGCAGGAACGGCTGGAAGTCGTCGTCCGCGACGATCGTCTCGCGCCCCGGATGGACGTAAGTCTCGAGCGTGCGGAGCGCCGCGATCGGCGGGGTCTCCTCACGGTTCCTCCGCGCCTCGCGATACGCCTCGGGCGCGAAGAGCGCCGCGAGGCCGCAGGTCGCGAGGAACGAGAGCGCGGGCCGGCGCACGATCGCGTCGATCCCCGCGGCGACCGCGAGCGCGAGGACCATCGCGAACGGCACCGAGTAGCGAGACATCGCGCGGCTGTGGAGGAACCAGAGCGAGAGGAACGCCGGCACGAGGACGAGGAAAAGCTCGGCGCCTCGCCGCCGCGCGAGAAGCGCGATCCCGCCGAGGACCGCGAGCGAGAGGACGACGGCCGCGCGGCGCGGCGACAGGAAGTCGCGCACGAGGAACGAGTCTGCGATCGTGCCGAACGTCCCCGTCGCGAACGCGTGCGCGCGGAACTCGGCGCGCTCGCCGAGGGACGCGAAGAGCCCCGGTGCACCGCCCGCCTGCGCGAGGAGCCAGAGTCCCCACGCCGCGCAGCCGGCCGCGCCGGAGGCGACGAACGAGACCGCGGCGTCGAGGCGGCCGCGGCGTAGGAGGCGCCATGCGAGGAGCGCGAGGACGGGCGCGAACGCGAGGACGAGATGAGGCCTCACGCCGGCGCCGGCCGCGGCCGCGAGCCCTGCTCCGACAGCGCACCACCTCTCGCGACCTCCCTCGGCTCCGGGACGCCCGGCGAACCGCCGCTCGCGCGGCTCCTCGGCGAGGGAGAGGAGCGCGAGCGCCCAGAGGAAGAACGCGGTCGACGGCGTGTCCGAGAACGCGCGCCCGCCGTTCCCGCCGAGCGCCGCCCAACCGCCGACGACGCGCCTGCCCCAGATGTAGAGCGCGGGGATCGCGAGGGCGGAGAGGAGCGTCGAGGCGATCGCGAGCGACGCGAACGGCGAGCGGACGAATGGCATCAGCAGGCGCCCGATCAGAATCCAGACCGGGAAGCCCGGCGCCTGCGGCGAGAGATTGAAGAGGTCGAAGTGGAGGACCGCCCCCGCGAAGACAGCCTCGTCGATCTCCCCCGGCGAGTCCGCGAGCGCGAGGAAGCGCGTCGCGGCCAGCCCGCCGAGGATCAGGGCCGCGAGAGCGGGCGGAGGCGTGCTGCGCGACACGGGTCGAGCCAATGGTAAGCGGTCGGACGCTACAATCCGCCGCGATGAAGGTTGGCGCTGCCAACGGATGACGGTTCCCCGCATCATTCCGCGCTCCGAGCATCCGATCTCGCGCGGCTACATCGACCCCGACGCCCTTCGCGTCCTCTACCGCCTGCACCGCGCGGGCTTCAAGGCGTTCCTGGTCGGCGGCTCGGTGCGCGACCTGATGACGGGGCGCACACCGAAGGACTTCGACATCGGGACCGACGCCCGCCCGCAGGACGTGCGCCGCCTCTTCCGCAACTCGCGCGTCATCGGGCGGCGCTTCCGTCTCGTCCACGTCCTCTTCGAGAACGGCAAGGTCGTCGAGGTCTCCACGTTCCGCCGGCGCCCCGACGCGGAGGCCGCGGAGCAGCACCAGGAGGGCGAGGTCGACCTCCTGATCCGCTCCGACAACGTCTTCGGCCCGCCGGAGGAGGACGCCGAGCGCCGGGACTTCACGATCAACGGCCTCTTCTACGACATCGCGACGTACGCGGTCCTCGACTACGTCGGCGGCGCCGAGGACCTCGAGCGGCGCCTGATCCGCACGATCGGCGACCCTGCGATCCGCTTCCGCGAGGATCCCGTCCGGATGCTGCGCGCCTGCGAGTTCGCGGCGCGCCTCAACTTCGAGATGGCCCCTGACGTCCTCGCGGCGATCGCCGAGCTGAAGACGGAGATCAGGAAGAGCGCGGCCGCTCGGGTCGCCGAGGAGCTCCTCGACCCGCTCCGGCGCGGCTGGGGCTCCTCGACGTACGCGCTCTGGTCGGAGACGGGCCTCCTGGACGTCCTCTTCCCGGAGCTCGATCGCGAGATCCGCGAGGAGTCCGAAAGCGCCTGGAGGACGGTCTTCTGGAAGATGATCGGCGAGGCCGACCGGAGGCGCGCGGCCGGCGAAGGCCTCGACGACCCGGCGCTCCTCGGCATCGTCTTCCTTCCGATCGTCCTGGCGGCGGTCAAGCGCGACGAGAAGCGGAGCGTCGACTCCTCCCGGATCCTCCTCGTCCTCGAGGAGGTCGTGAACCCGCTCGCGGCGCGTCTCTCGCTCCCGAACCTGACCGTCCACCTCGTCAAGCAGGCCCTGTACACCATGGGCCGTCTCGCGGAGACGCGTCCCGGCGACCCGCTCGCCCGAAGACTCGTGACGCGCCCCTACTTCCCCGCCGCCCTCGCCCTTCTCGAGCTCTACGCTCACGCGACGGGACGCTACGGGGAGACCGCCGCCGCCTGGGACGAGGTCGTCTCGCGCGCCGGGCGGCGGCCGCGAGCCGGCGAGGACCTCTCGCACGCGGCGCCGTTCCCGGAGGCGCTCGTCCCGCTCCCGAATCCGGGCGGCGAGCTGATCGGTCCGCCGGGTCACGGCGCGCAGCGTGGACGCCGCGGCGGGCGCCGACGCCGCTCGCACCGTACGCGCGCCCAGGGCGGCTAGACGGCGAGCGGCGCCTCTATCTCGCGCCGTCGACGAAGAGGCGCACGTCCTCGATCGGCACGGCGACGCTGCCGGCGTCGTGCGCGAGCTGAACCGAGATGCCGACGATCCGTCCGCGGCGGTCCACGAGCGGGCCGCCCTTGCCGGCGATGCCGAGCGCCACGACCCCGTCGCCGCTCGAGAGCCCCGCCGCCGCGTCGGCGAGCACGGCGACGGGAGCCGGCGGCGCGATCGACGTCTGGAGGAGGGCGAGGTCGCGCTCCTCGTCGGCCGCCAGGACGCGCGCCTCTACGATCTTGCCGCCGCTCCCAGGCAGGAGGACGTGCTGCGAGTCGGTCCCCTTCACGACGCGGTAGCTCGTGACGACGCGTCCGATCGCGTCGACGAAGAACCCGGACCCCGTCGAGACGTCCGCGCCTTTCGAGGACCTCCCGACGACGGTGACGAGCGCGCTCTTCGTCCTCGCGAGGGCCTCGTTCGCGGTCGGGGTCGGCTCGAAGGCGCTCGGCACCGGCGCCGCGACGCGCGTTGGAGCCGGCGAGTCGGTCGGGGGCGCGGACGGCGCCGTGACACCGCCC
>WNFL01013587.1_pt2 | contig 10396 bp, 9 predicted proteins | sample 5400361 | NCBI WGS metagenome assembly WNFL01 (sample SAMN13153351, study PRJNA577476) | soil metagenome | isolation source: 40 cm soil on Douglas fir-dominated hillslope | place: USA:California | collected 2013-09-17
ATAGCGAACGCATGACAGCAGTCAGGTGACTCCTGACGGGGTGGTAGTCGCAGCAGCGTCCTTAGTGGTGCTGGTGAGTGTGACTGGAGTTGCGTGCGTTTGCTGTTGCTGTTGCGCAAGGAGCTGCCGGCGTTGTCCACACACTTGTGTACACGGCGATTGATTGGTCCTGTCGTTCGCCGTAGACAGACAATAAATTGGAGAGCGGGCGGTGTTTTGGAGGGAAGGGGAACAACAGTGGTGACGGATGCATGTCGACGCGAGCGCGTAACGGCGGTGAAGACGCGAAGTAAAAATCCAAAGCGCCATTGGGATATGTTGAAAAGCTATTGAAAACCCAGCATATTATATCAGCCACAGAAGTTGAGAACGAAAGAAGGCGATACATACATGTCTATGCATGACTAGCTTCGCCATAAACGGTATGGGTGTTCCGATGGCGCTTGTGTGGGTGATGGACTCGTGGGCGAGGATGGTAGGGCTATGAAATCGAGTGTCAGCGAAAGAGGACTGGTCGGAGAGGCGGGTCGGTCTCGGGGCGGGTAGCTAACGTGAGGAAGCAGGGAAATGCGCGGTAGAACACGGATCGAGTAACCTGTTTGGACACACTGGGTGCTGGTGGTGGCTGGTCTGGGTAGTAACGGCGGCCGAACCTTGGGAACTCGTGACGTTCCTCTGGATGGTAGAATAGCGATAGTAGCCCGAGTTCGAATGCGTGGAACCATTCCCACTCCTCACTCAGGCCGATCACCCGTCGTTGGCAGCGCGCCAGCTGCAACTACTGCTCGCTGAGCATTGTTATCGCTGCATTCGTCTTCGACGAAGAGGAACGAGAGCGGTCAAGAAGAGCGCGAGATTGCCGGCCCAGAGGAAGGGTATGGATCCCAGGTGGTGGACAAAGTTGGCGACATCGTGGGCGAGAGTAAGAGCGTACGAGTTGGGCCACTATTGAGTAGTTTCTCGTAGGCTCATGACCGGGGAACGCCCTCGTCACCGAGTGCGTTACCGTTCGGATGTCAAGCCGATTCGCCCGCAATGGGGGTGACATTGCAGGAGATGGTGTGGGTTACGAACACAATATGTCGTTTGCAGAATATAACTAATCGAGAGTCGGTCAGGAATATGGCCGAGGCTGGGTAGTAGATCCACCACGCCTTAATGAAGTACATCAGCCTAGCATGCACGCGAGGTTCCGCCGTGCGGTTGGAAGGAAGGATTGTACTACGTGCGCAATGAGAACCGCCGCTCCTAGCTTGTCGAACCAACCACCCAATGAGCTGTTGAGGGGCTAAGCTACTCGAGATGCCAGTTTCATTGAGCTCGACACGTTCGCCTCTTGCGGATTGAGTGCCGAATCCATTCTACGCCGAACAGTGCAACGCGGGCAGGACTAGCGGAACACAGACTCGGTCTCCATTTCCGAGCCGGGTTGCGCCATCGAAAGCTTGTACAGATGTCGAGGTCGAATCTGGATCACATGCGCGGAAACGATAGGTGGAGTGTATCGAGTAGGCGTATCGAGTGGGTGTATCGAGTCCAGAGTACGATCAATCGCTGTGCATATTCGAGTGGCCAAGTGGAGGTCTGGCGCATGATGGGGGTAAGGTTTTTGAGTATATAGGAAGGGTGGCCTGCTTCCCAAGACATCGCAACGTGTGGCCATATAAGATCGAAAGTAGGACGAGGGTCGTACTTGTTTGTCGAGAATGTGGCGGCAATCGGCGAAAGGACGACGAGGATTGAGCACGTGGAACAATATGTACCGTCTAAAATAAAACGTCAGCTCAGAGCGGAGACAAGCACGATGCAAGCTTATGATGAATGGAGAGAACAGTAACCTACTTACGACGTTCCCAGGGAAGGAGTAATAACGACAGCCCGTGACTCAGTTCCACCAATCTATTACGGTATGGCGCATCTTCGGGTGCATCATAATATCAGACTCGAGTCTGTCATCCCGAGTGAAGAGAAGGGAGGTTAGCTTGGACTCCATTGCAGGAGGGTGAAGTGCGTTTGTAGAACTCCGGAAATATAGACGATGTGCTAAAGGTGAAAGAGCGACTCTTTTAGCACGATGATATAATTGTCCAGGAAGCGCGACCCACAACACGATCCCATCTCCCAAAGTCGTGTTGGGGGATGTTCTTGGGCGGTGGAAAAGCTGACGCGTTAGTGGAACCCAGGACAGCGTTGATTTGTGCTCCAGGGTAACTTGGAAGATGATAAAGCCGCTAGGTGAAAACTCGCGAGATTTGCAACGTCGTCGTCGGTGCCGGCGAGGGCATAAAGCGGTGGCTACGAAATTTGATTCATGTGGTCGCAGCAGGGAATGAGAGCACCGTTGGAGGCAAGGAACATCTGGTCGAGGTCGAGGGATGCTCGAACGTTTGAGGAGAGGGTTCAAACAAAGAAGCTGAGGTGAGAGACCGCAAGTCACGCGCTCTCCATGATAACCTAATCAGTTGACCGCCTGTCAATCTGTCAACCGTCAAATGTGCATGATGCCCTTCCCCCAACCCAAAAATAAAATAATAAAATAGTCGCTTTTCCAACATTACATTGGCACCGTTTGATCGCAGTACGTTGTAGAGCCATATCTAAGCGCCATATTCTCGCAGGATCTGGGACTGGCTCGAAGTCCGATTATCTTCTCCGTTTCACACTCGGTTCTTAGATAGGATTACAACGGCGTGGTTTCGTACGGGCATTACGTAGTCGCACACGCCTTAGTTTGTCATAGTCACTCAGATTGTCACGTCCAAGGATTGTAGGTCCAGCTGTTGAAATTTCCGGGACTCTGATAATACGACGCGAATAATCGATTTTGTTTGGGCCCGCTGCAAACACGTAAGTACACAGAACACAAGCCTCGCTCATAGTCTTCAATCGGATTCTTGACCTGGAAACGTCATCTCGTCCGACTCCCTCAGTCCTCTCTCCCTGTCTATCTCCTCACGGGACTCAAACTGCCGGAATATCTCCGTCTTGCCCCTCTAACAAAACGTCAATACCCAAAAGGGCAATAAATATCAAACTACATGTGCAAAGTTCAATTAATGGAAAGATAGGCTAGGAAGGAGTACTTTTGAGAATTTGAGTCCATGAAGTTCCAAAGGCAATGTCGTCAAAGTCAAGAGAGACGGATCGACTAGGAGATGTAAGGGGGATTGTCATAAGGGCAGGTGAATGAAGGGTTGAACGACACTCATGGGGTACCCAGTAAAGTAAACCACCGTCTGAGTCCCTGACCCAACCTTCCATGTCGGGCTTTGCAAAAAATTCAGGATGGACCGGGTTACAAGAAATGGAAGCATATGATAAGGCGTCCCACATGCGGGTAGTGTTGTCACGAGCCTCAGAAGCGGTGTGCTGCCCATTCGAAGAGTAAGCAATAGACTGGACCGCGGGGGTATGACCCTCGAAAGGCTTGCCAGCTGCGGTACCAGCCTCAGCATCCCAGATTCGAATGGTGCGATCGGAGGATCCGGAGATGATGTGGTGCCCATTGGGTGAGTAAGCAACGGAGTGCACCCCGCCAATGTGCCCCTCAAGAGGATTTCCGACCGCAGCACCAGTATTGGCATCCCAGATTCGAATGGTGCGATCGTCGGACCCGGAGATGATGTGCCGCCCATCGGGAGAGTAGGCAATGGAGCACACCCAGTCAGTATGCCCCTTGAGAGGATTGCCGACCGCAGCACCAGTATTGGCATCCCAGATTCGAATGGTGCGATCATCGGACCCGGAGATGATGTGCCGCCCATCGGGTGAGTAGGCAACGGAGCTCACCCAGCCGGTATGCCCCTTGAGAGGATTGCCTACTGCAGTACCAGTCTTGGCATCCCAGATTCGAATGGTGCAATCGTCGGACCCAGAGATGATGTGCTGCCCATCGGGTGAGTAGGCAACGGAGCGCACCCAGCGAGTATGCCCTCTGAGAGAATTGCCGACCGCAGCACCAGTCTTGGCATCCCAGATTCGAATTATGCGACCGTAGGATCCGGAGGTGATCCCGCGCCCATCGGGAAAGTGGGCAACGGAGCGCGCCCAGCCAGTACGCCCCCTGAGAGGACCACCTACAGCAGCACCAGTCTTGGCATCCCATGTTCGCATGGTACGATCGTCGAATGAGTATCCGGAGATGATATGGCGCCCATCGGGAGAGTAAGCAACGGACGACACCCCGTCAGTGCACCCCTCGAGAGGATTGTCGACCGCAGTACCAGTCTTGGCATCCCAGATTTGAATGGTGCGATCGTAGGATCCGGAGATGATGTGGGCCCCTTGAGAGGGTCGCCGACTGCGGCACCAGTCTTGGCATCCCAGATTCGAATGGTGTGATCGGAGGATCCGGAGATGATGTGGCGCCCATCGGGAGAGTAGGCAACGGACGTCACCGGGCTAGTGTGCCCCTTGAGAGGAACGCCGACTGCGGCACCAGTCTTGGCATCCCAGATTCGAATGGTGCGATCGTTGGATCCGGAGATGATGTGGCGCCCATCGGGAGAGTAAGCAACGGACCACACCCAGCCAGTGTGTCCCTTGAGAGGATTGCCGACCGCAGCACCAGTCTGAGAATCCCAGATTCGAATGGTGCAATCGTGGGATCCGGAGATGATGTGGCGCCCATCGGGAGAGTATGCAACAGAGCACACCCAGTGAGTGTGTCCCTTGAGAGGACGGCCGAACGCGGCGCCACTCTTGGCATCCCAGATTCGAATGGTGCGATCTTGGGATCCGGAGATGATGTGGCGCCCATCGGGTGAGTAAGAAACGGACAACACGAAGTCAGTGTGCCCCTCGAGAGGATTGCCGACCGCAGCACCAGTCTTGGCATCCCAGATTCGAATGGTGCGATCTTGGGATCCGGAGATGATGTGGCGCCCATCGGGTGAGCAAGCAACGGACCACACCCAGCTAGTGTGCCCCTTGAGAGGATTGACGACCGCAGCACCGGTATTGGCATCCCAGATTCGAATGGTATTATCGTAGGATCCGGAGATGATGTGGCGCCCATCGGGAGAGTAAGCCACGGACGACACCCAGCCAGTGTGCCCCGTAAGAGGCTCGCCAACTACAGCACCGGACTCAACATCCCAGATTTGAATCGTTGTGTCGAAGGATCCAGTGACAACGCGGGCTCCATTCGGCGAATACCTCACGCTCCTGACGGGCTCTGTATGTCCAGTCCAATCCAAGGGCGGTGGTGGCCATGACGACAGGTTCCCCTGTCGCACCTTGATATCCCGAGTAAATTCTTTGTTGAACATCCTCGATAAAGGTGACTGTGACGGCAGGAATGGTCGCGTTGATATATAGATATGTGGAGTGCTGAAGGAGACGGGGGTATGAAAAGTGATCAGGAAATGACAGATATCCTGAATTCTCTCAAGAAGCGTTGAATCCTCATCCTACAGAGACGGCGAATCGTCTTAGAATGCAAAATAGCTGCAAGCTGATGTACTCACCCTGACCCAGGATAGCAACCTTCGGAGGCTTAGAACGCCAATTGGGACCATCCCCATAATGCTCAGCACTTCAACCCAAAATAATGGGTACAATCCTTCGAAGAATTCCTTCAAGCTTCCCAACACCAACATGTGCCGATCGCGATTGGCTGGAGGAAAGCAAAGATGGTCCAACCAATGGAGACAACTATACTGCAATGAGTCCGAAATGTTCTGTTTCACTCGGGATGGGAGATCTCTGATATCTGAATTGGCGAGCCGGGAATCTTCGAGCTTGCAGATGTTGAAACGGAGTTGGGTAGTCATCACCCTAAGGCATGCAATCCCCAGCTGCACGTCCGCATCTCGGACGTTCACTTGATAGCTGCAGCGATCGCTGAGAAAGAAATCGCAAACCGACAAATGCCGGACACGAATCCCCCTATTAGCCGCTTCGTCTCGATATAGTAATGAACTGAGCGCGTCCACCCATATAGAAACGAGATAAGGTTTCACTCCCGCCAGCTCCGCAATCGTCTCTTCGCACAGCGCGCGGTAGGGAGATGCTGCGAGAAGCACTCCAGCCATCCGCTGAAACTCGGCGTTGCTGTGCACTTTTTGTACTTTGAGAATAGTGGAGTAAAGCCCATATAGAGATTCTAAGTCAGTCCCGGCTGAGTCTTGCAAAACCACCTTCAAATACTCTTCGGGGTCCGTACAACGCTTAAGGGCAAGGACAAGAATCTTAACGAAGATGAAAAGCCCGTTTGCCCGAGAGATAACTCTGTTGAAATCCGATTCTTCCGGCCACGGGGTGCCGAGATTCCGATGCGAGGCTACCAAATTGAACTGGGCTCGGGTGAAGGTTTGCAAATCAGCACTGGCATCTTGATCTGTGGCCAGGTCGTACGGTAAATACGATAATCGGCCGAGAGCACCAAAGAAATGTTGGACATCGAATTCGGTTCTGCTGGTAATGATAATCTTGAGCCACGGGGCCTGTGCGGCGGCATTGGTCAGGACCTCCAGGAGACGTGGACGACTTTGAGCATTGCCACACTCGTCAAGTGCGTCAATAACAAAGACGAGAGCGTGCTCCGGGTGCCGAGGAAGGGAGTGGATGAAATCAAGGAAGAGAGAGCCTTCCATCGACTCCGGTGTGAGGTTTGGGTTGGCGCGAAGGTGTTTTGCTACAATGGTTCGAAAAGGGGGAAAGAGTATAGCAAGTTTGTGGATGAAAGTCGGAAGGATGTTTCTGAGCTCGCTCAAATTCGGGTCGTCCCTCTGGCAGAAAAAGGCTCCAGCAAGGTGGTTTCGCTCATGAAGGCTTGCACAGATCGAATGGGCTAACGACGTTTTTCCGATCCCAGGTGAGCCGTAGACCCAGTACACATTCCCCTGGAGAACATTCTCTTGTCCCGATTTGTTGGCCACCCAGTCCATGATTTGATTGAGGAGATATTGTCGGGTGCCGTCCATACAGCAGAGTTTGCGGTTATAGCTTGTCGAGACAGGCTTAAGGTGCCTGAATAACAGCTCTCGCTCTGCTCGCTCTACACCAAACCCCGAGGATCGGCTATCGACAGAGCGAGAAAATGAGAGCTTGCTGGTCTCATTAGCTACTCGTTCTCGTGCTGCTCGCTCTCGCTCCATTCGCTCCATTCGCTCTCGTTCCATTCGTTCTCGCTCTCGTTCTGCTTGCTCTACACCAAACCCCTCAGGATCAACCATCGACATATTGGGAATATGGGAGCTTACTGATTTCATTAGCTAGGCGGAGAGCCTCAAAATCCATTGCGAGGTCGAAATCTTCGATCACTTCAGTTAACTCTCTGTCCATTCCTTCGATCATCTCCGGATACGCAGGACCACCGATCGTTCTCGCTGCGATCATCAGCACTTCTCAAACCGAGGGGGACGATTACATACCACGCTTGACATATTCACATGATAATTTCGCGACCCTGTGCATTACTCCAAACATTCGTGGGATGAGGTCCTTCAAGATTTTTGTCTCCTCGGAGACCATTTCATCTGCAACCTGCTTCGACAAAGGCAAAATACGCTGCACCAGATCGCAAAGGCCTGAGGGCAACTGGTCATACTTGTTGAGTTCTGTCAAGAGCTAAACCTCAAATGTTACCTCTTGCCTCCGGTATGCCAGCAGCAAGGACACACCTCAAACGTGACACTGGCAACACGGAAGACAGCCTTTGCAACTGGGTTTAACTAACAGGTGTCAATGTCGTGCTCGTTCTACGTGGATGCGGAACGACTGACCTCTGTGAAGGCAGCGCCATATTGAATCGCCTTGTCCACCGCCTTTTCTATCAATCCGCTCATCATTGGGGCGTATTCCTCTAGCAATCCTTCGAGTTCATGGAGCGATAAGCGTAGGGCTTCCACCTACGCGGAATTATTAGCTGGAGGGGATGGGCAGTGGCAAAGGTACGAACGGTATCATTTGCCGAGAATCGTACTTCTAGAGACCCACTATATTTTCCAATGTCAACGGCCTCTGTTCTTCTCAATCAGATCTGCGGTGGCCGTTCGATAATAATGAGTACTGACTCAATACGGTGAAAAATTGGTTGTTGGAGCTCCAGTAATCACTGAAGAGTTTATGAAGATCGATGGCTTCGCTCGCCTCTCGGTGCTTTGCCCAAATTGAATGGCCGCTCTTCATTCGGACCTCAGCGCGGATCAGGGATGTGGGAGAGACATCTCTATACACGCACATCCGCCAGTGAGTGTACGTATCGGGGAAATAAGGTACATACTGATGTTGTGCGGGTGTCCAGGTGTGATCGGCTATCTTCAGTAATTCTCTCTCCACATTTCCTACAAACAAGCTCAGCGTATACTCCCGATTTGGAGCGCCTTGTAGTGTGATATCTGTATGTTAGCCGAAATGAGAGGTGTGAATGTAAATTGAGGTGAAGCGCCGCACTGTCTAGATACAGGCTTGGATTCTTGATCAGCGAGAATGCACGCGGTGGTATCTAGCGGTCGAGGGTGCTCACAGGTTCTGTTTCTTGGGATGTTGAGTCGCCATGTTCATTCGATTACGTTGAAGTTGCGACGTGGGGTGAGTGCAACCTGCTTCCGGGCGCTTTGAGAATAAAGAGAAGGTGGTTGCACCGCCGGACATCAGATAATATGAGCACGTTGAGAATATTTCTTATGTTCGCTATTTGCATACGCTGTGACTCTGAGCACTGGATGGTAGGTTTTTGCCTGGGATCTGGCTGGTCCGGCGATAGGCTAGAAGTCCCCTCGGCATGATTACCACTGGAGGCGACACAAAGACCAAAATCTAGGACTACCTTTCGAAAACCATCACCCAACACCGCACCCTGGTTGGGATTTTTGGCAGGTTAAGGAGGTGCCAAATCATTTCAAGAAAACCTGATCGATGACATTCCGCAAGTCCACTCTTGCAACCGATCGATGGCGGTAGTTGTTGAGATTTCTGCAAGAGCGATAATACGAGTAAAATATTGTGTTTGTTGGGGACTGCTACAAACACGTAAAGATACAACACATACGATCGAGATCTTATATACCCGAGACAAGGCAATGTGATAACAAACGAAATACCGGTCGGAATCCCAGACATGAGCCACGCTAAGAGAAATGCGGAGGCTCGGCCGGAGAAATGTAAAGACTCGGTCGCCAGCGAGACGCGAAACTGCAACCATTTTTCCGACAGCAGTCTAGCACACTTCATTTGCAGAATATACACCGCGACCAATCTCGCGTAACCGCGTACTTGTACTTGTTCCTCGGGTTTTCCGTACGGTCGCACAAATCTTTTGAATCCCTTTATGATCAAGAGACGACGGAGAGTGCTGCGGTGGGTACAGGTACAGCAATGCGGAGAAATAATGTGTAAGATGTGGATGTCTGCCAAACAAACAGACTCCACGGCATACAGAAATAACGAGGGCCGATTACCTAATAGAAACCATGGAAACAGAGTCCTTACACGTGTTGATACGCCGTCTTGTCGGCCGCCGAAGTCCCAAGGCAAGGCAACCGCGACTGCGCTGAGCTACTTCTTCGCTCTTGAAGCGCAATCCAATCGCTCTGCATACAACCGAGACCAATAAATAGGCCACCCTTTCCAGTTTCATTTCAGGCTTAATTCCCAATCTCCATTGTTGCGGCACCGCTCGAACGATACTCCGTTCAACCACTGGTCACCAATACTCCCAGAATGACTATTCCCACGCATACGCATAATCCGTTCTGGCTGCAAAACGTATGCCGCATAAACATCCTCTGCTGTCCGTTGCCGGTCGTCGATAAGGCTTTGGGGCTCCGGCCGGTCGACGGGCCCGTCCGCAGAGACTGCTTCGCAAATCTGTAGCTTGGCACGGTAGAACGATAAGTCTGCTCCGTACAAATCCGCTTCGTCGATGTGCGAGTCGCGGCGTGTGAGAAGCTGGTCGACATATCTAATTGGATTGACCGCGTCAGAATTCGCACCGCTACAAAGAGCATGAAAAGCGCACCGCTCTCCTCTGCTCGATCCACCGACGGCTCTAGCAATCGTCGGACCATACCCTCCGTGCTGGTGCTGGTATGGTCAATAACCCGCTCTGACTCAGTCGTGAGGTCGGGCTTACGGTGGGAATGACCCGGCTTCGGGTGCTTGACTGATTTGAGCACACTAGGAGGCGGTTGGGCGGACATCCATCGTCGGACACCTGCCATGATACTACCAAGGACATCACGATCAGCGTCTTTCTAGCACAGGAAGCTGCAAAGCGAACCGAGGTTGGGCAGATGCACAGTCGTCTCCTTCGGCTGAAAGGGGCTGTGGTCGATATCCTTGGCAGTTTTCCTATTGCCATCATCAACGTGCATCCTCAATGAAAACGACAAGACATACCCAGGTAGCTTAAGGGTGCCATTCATAAATGCTTCCCCAAGCTCGTAAAAAG
>WNFL01410468.1_pt1 | contig 10394 bp, 8 predicted proteins | sample 5400361 | NCBI WGS metagenome assembly WNFL01 (sample SAMN13153351, study PRJNA577476) | soil metagenome | isolation source: 40 cm soil on Douglas fir-dominated hillslope | place: USA:California | collected 2013-09-17
TGCGGAGTTTCATCCCGTCAAGGATAGATGGCGCTTGCTGGGGATCAATTATGTTAGACACAACTCGAGCAATTTCCCCGGTTTGAACAAGCTGGAAGACCTGATCTCTAAGCTGGGGCCACCCAAATGGCCATGGGCTTTGCACCAAGGCCTGGTTGCCAAGGGTGCGCTGGTGTACAAACAGAAAGACGCAGCGCACGGTAATCAAAGTTGCGAGGATTGCCACGGCATTAGAAAAGGCGAGTTTCGCACTCCTTTCCATGAAACATGGGCTACGCCGATTCTCGATGTCGGCACCGATTCGCGCGAAGTGAATTTGCTTAGCTCGCAAGTCAAAACCGGAGTGCTCAAAGGGGCCAGTTTCCCGGGCAGCACGCCCTTAAAAGAGGTTGACTCAGCTATCTCAGTATTGGCGCTGTCGGTGGGCGGTTCGATCTTGCAGCACTATTTCTCACTCGGGTTGGCTGAGAAGGACGTCGGTGAGGCGCGCAGGAGAAAACAACTGGGAGGCATATTTAAGTCTGAAGTGGGTGAGGACCTAGGCGATGTCGGTAGTCCGAGCGACCTGAAAGACGCATGGCGGCCAAGAGCGCTGGCGGCCACCGGACCGTTTCCCTACGAGTCGCGCGTCTTGGAAGGGACGTTGACCGAGCTATTGACCCCCGACACCCAACGCTTATCCGAATTCATGGTTGGCCCAGCCTATGATATCGAGAAGGTAGGGCTGGCAGCGCAGCAGACTAAATTCAATTTCACGCTGAAAACCACCGATTGTGCCGCCCGTAATTCTGGCAATAGCCGCTGCGGCCACGATTTTGGTACCAGCTTTTCCGCTGAGGATAAGAAGGCATTGTTGGAATATTTGAAGAGTCTGTAAGCGGCGCCGCCCAGCTTTCGACGCCTGGACGGACTTCCGGATAAGAACTTTGAACTCGAGGTTCAAGGCCGGGTCGCTAAGTCAAAGCACGTTACGCCACATCAAGCAAGTTGTGTAATGGTGTCCCACCGTTCTCCTCCAACGCTTGGCGTTTACAAACCTCTAGGAGACGCGGCTCATCAGAGTTAATTTAAAGAAAACTTTTCAAACTCTCTCATATCAATTCCTCTAGAATTCATTTCCTCTAGGAAGTGGGTAAACTTTTGGCCTACCTCATGCATGAGCTCCGGTGTTAGTTTTTGCTTTGATTCCGTACAAAAGCATCTCATCCATTTCAGAGCTAGACATTAGTCCGTACTCAAATAATTCTGTTTTACTGAGGCTACGTAGATGCGGATTCTCCCTATACTGCAATCTCCAAACTTCATGTCGCGGAAGTAATCCGGTCCTTTTGACATCAGTGCGGAACGCACTAAATTAAATGCCTCAGCACCCGTCCGGAGATGCGGTTTACCATCAAATGCAGACCATCGTTCACCCAATAAGTTAACGAAAGTTTCAACATGATTCGGATCAGGCAGACCGCTAGGCATGATAAGAAGCGGCATAACCCTCAATTTGGAGGCTATTTGCGTGTAATGAGCTGTGTTAATTGCCCAGACCACGGTAATTTCCGGAAACCGACGTTTCCCAGTTTTGGTACGTTTTTGCAGACATCTTCGTACTCTAAACGCGAGTATGTCAGGCGAAAGAACATCGACGAGGTCATTAAGAATTACTAACAAACCACCGGCTGAGGGTAAATCGAACGTTTGTTTTGTTCTTCTAATTTGTCGGTTAGCCTTTTCAAATAATCCTTCAATCGAATCCGTAACAGCCTCAAGAATCCTCGCGTTTATTTTTTCGGGGTGTGGTAGAAAATTGACAATCTTGGGTAATTCCTGCTCGCCATAGAATAGAGGCCATTCAGGCGTGCCTTCATACAGCTTGAGTATGGTTTCGATCTTATGCGCGGTGCTTATCTCTAACGATTTTTGCTCAGCTATTATGGTTCGTCCGTTGAAGAAGTAATCAGCTTTCTGAGCGGCCTGCTGTTCCGGCGTTAGCAAAAGGTCGTCGATGATCTCTGCACCCTCATAACTCCTCACAAACGAAATAAACTTCTCTGTTAATGTCTTGTCCATAACTCGATTCTAGCATGGGGAACGCTGTGTCAATATTCCACGAAATTGACCGAGTTCGCAGAATCAAGCGGAGAACTCTTGAGTTCTAATTGAAGGGCTCGTTACTAATAATTATTAAGAAATCTTTGAGAAGCGCCTAAGGTTTTTTTTGGCGCAGCTTAGATCAACAATGCGCTACTCGAAGCTTTGTCAGGGTGAGGCGCGGTGAAGCGCTTTGTTTCGAACTCCCAAAAGCTAAAGAACATCGGCAATCGGGACCACTATATGTTGTGCTCACCGATGGCACGAATTAAGACGGGAATTCAAGTTTGGCGTCCCGTACGGGAATCGAACCGGTGTCGCCGCCGTGAAAGAGAAGCAATTTGTTGTAATTCAAGGAAACTTTGCGGCATGGATAGCACCGTAAGGTATTCTAAAGACTCCAAGGGATCGTTATCGGGCCCTTAATGGACGCGCGGTGAAAGAGATCGAAGACCAATGAACACAAACCCATCTGATAACCCGTCCGAAGGAATGCTCTGCCCGAAGTGCAAGGTTACTCGTACCATTGAGCACAACGATGGGCAGTGGTGTCCGCGTTGTGGATCTTTCGCTATACCCCCCGAGCCGCGACACACAGCGCACATTCAGACCAACCGGCCGTCGAGCGCAAGTTCCTTCGTTAGCTTGCGAGCAACAGCAGGAGCACGCGCTGCTGGCCCACTCTGTGCAAGGTGTGGGGGACCTGGTGACACTGGCGACGGCATTTATGATGCCGGTGAGTGGCTTTGTGGAGGTTGTATCGCGGCCCTTCTTGAGAGAGCAGATGATATCTGAACTATTCTCGAAGGAAGGCGACGCCTAGCAACGGCAGGCAGCGGACTCGCGTCGTAAACTTTCTGCGTCCCCACAGTGGACACTCTTCGGGTAGTGATGCATTTACGGATCGTGGGCGTAAGCAATAACACCGTTCTCAAGCTTCTGGCCGAACTAGGTGAGGCTTGTGCGGTATCAGGACAAAGTGTTTCGCAACCTGAAATGCAAACGGATCGAATGCGACGAAATTTGGAGTTTCGTTCACGCCAAGGAACGCCACTTGTCGCCAGAGTTGAAGGGTGTCTTTGGTTATGGCGACGTTTACACGTGGGTTGCAATCGACGCTGACACAAAGCTTGTTCCTTGCTGGAACGTTGGCCGACGTGACGCTGAATCAGGTCTGGCGTTCATCAAAGATTTGTCGGAACGTCTCAGCCGTCGCGTTCAGCTTAGCACGGACGGCTTCAGAGTTTACCTGACAGCAATCGAAGAAGCTTTCGGCGCTGATATTGATTACGCGATGGTAGTAAAGATTTACGGTCACTCTGAGGATGACGATAGCAAGCGTTACTCTCTGGCTGAATGTATCGGATGCGAGAAAGAAGTAATTGCAGGCAACCCGAATATGGAATTGGTTTCCACGTCCTACATTGAACGTCAAAATCTCACGATGCGCATGGGCATCCGTCGCTTTACCAGACTGACAAACGGATTTTCAAAGAAGATTGAAAACCATATGCACGCGGTCGCGTTACACTACATGCACTACAATTTCGTTCGGATTCACAAAACCCTGCGATGCACTCCCGCAATGGAAGCTGGCGTGAGCAAGACGCTCTGGAGCATTGAGGATATTGTGAAGCTTCTCGATTAAGCAATAGCGCGCTTGACGGCGTCTAGAAATACACGCGTATCAGCAAAATAGTTAGGGTATGCTCGTTTGAGAGCCGCCATAGAATCAACTGAGACAAGCACCGCGTCCAAATATTCAACTGATTTTTCTGCAATGGCGCGCTCTACTCGCGTGTATTCACTCGTCGCTAGATCTAACTGATCTTGCCTGTAACCTGAAATATGAATTAGTCCCTTGGTTGGATCGAGTTTAAGCAAGCAATAATCAGACGCCTTAAAAACCGGATCACGGTAAATACTCAGTGCTGTACCATAGCCCGCTAGTCGCCTTTCCAGATCAAGCCGCTCAGCATACTCTCGCAATTCTTTTTTCAATTCGACCCGATCCGTTGGCGTGTTAGGAATGAGCGGCGTTTTTTCTCGCTGGGCAATATCAGTTCCCATAAGAGAAAAAAATCTGAGATAGTCGTATTCGCCTAAACTGGATTTCAATGCTTGTTCCGTAAATGTGCCAACTGTTTCCACGGCAGTCGCCCAAGCGTGCTGAAGTTTAGACCGAATTTGAACTTCAATTTTCAGATCGTTATAAGTGTCGTTCCTGTCGCTGAAATAGCGGTAAACTAGATGCACTCCCCGATAGCCCGATTCTTTTGGTTCGTTGATGTAGTTGTCAGAGTGGGCAAGCTTATGCTTCATCTGGCTTTCGCCAAAAAGTTCGGCTAGGTCAACCACATCAGAGATAGAATTGACAATCGCACGGCATCCGCCGATGTCTTGCATTTGTGAGAGCTTCATCTGCGGGTATCGCCGTAATTTGGCTTCAATTGAAGATAGCCGCTTAATCCGTTGCGCCGTAAGACTGGACGCATCTATGCGTCTTGCTTTGGCGCGTAGGCCCATCTTGAGTGTGTTAAGCGGGAAGCCGCGTATCGCTCGCCAATTGTTCAATACCGCATAGGCGTAGTCTGATTGCGCGATGGTAGAGTCTTCGCTAATGAGAGTTCTGGCGGCTGCATTAACTTCAGACCGCTCAAAAAGAGGTTCTGCCCACGGCATGCCGTCTAACCATATTACCGAACCGGCTTGCGTGTCACGGGGATATGAACTGACCGCCGTGTTCAACATTGAAAATGCATCACCACCCACTCTTCGCAACCTGTTCTTGACGCCAACGACAGAAATGCTCAGTTTCTTCCAGGATTTGCAAGCAGCGTTCTAGTCCGGAAGTCGAACGCGCAACTCTATTAATGTGTGGGCGTAACCACAAGGAGATTTACCCGAGCGCCAGACACCGAGAAAAGAGAATCGCTCCAGTTTGGGGCGGAAACCACGCAGTTGCTGGGAGCGAGCGCGCTCAGAATTGAAGTCTAACTCTCGGGGTTTCAACTTCGTGTTCAAGTAAGGTGTGGCTCGTTTGCTAACACGCTTAGGCAATCAATTGGATTGCCGGCTCCAGTTTTGATACTCAACTTCCGTTCGGCGAAATGCAAGTATTTCATCATAAGTAAGGATCTGAACATCCAGAACCGTTCTGCGAAGCTTCCCGAGCTTATCAATATCATCCGCTGCAAAACGACCAATCACCAAAGCCAGCTTCGGTTGAGGCACGATTCCTCCGAACTGCCGGCGATTCTCGGCATGGTGGTTTTCCCAGGCAGTTCTCGCGTTAATTGATGGAGACCGACGTGGTCTCTCGCTTCAATGTCTCGGCATTAGCTGGGGCCAAAGTGCGCAGCGAGGCGCGCTCGTCAAGGTACTGCCGTAAGCCATCTTGAGGTAGTTAGAGTTTTTGGGACCATACAGGTCTACATCCACGCTTGTACATGAGAGGCGGGTGTGGTGCACACCAAATACTCCCAATTGGAAAGGAGAATAGTCATGCAATCGATCGGTAAATTTAGCCTCCGAAATCAAGGCGGTTTTGTCACGAAACTTCAATGCGTGTATTGGGATGAGAACGGAAACAAGGTTCATTGCGATGGCACTGGTAGCTTCCCTATCGGACAGTGTGAATCGCTGGATCCCGGTAACGCTAGTCCGCCTGTGCCGGATGGATCTAACGTATCTATCTACGCCTTCGTCGTGTGGGGTGACGATAACACGGGCGCCCAGATGTTCACGTACCAGAGTGGCAATGCAACTACGGCCAATTATGTCATTACCGGAACTACACTCGACAACCAGTTGGGCGTAACTAGTATCGGGCCGAATACCTGTACCTGATAAACGGCAACGTAGCAACTCCGTCAATTGCGAACATGTGGGTTTGAAAAGCTGGTGCCGGAGAGCTCACTTAGCCGCCGGCATCAGTCCTTGCCTGATCCCAAAATCAGGTTTTTGGAAGCGCGCAGCGATTGATCGACGACCTTTCAGCGGAAAGAACGTTGTCAAACGTTTGAAAAGGAGATAGTCATGCAATCAATTGGTAAGTTTAGTCTCGAAAATCAAGGCGCTTTTGAGGTCAAGCTTCAATGCGTGTATTGGGATGAGAATGGATACAGGATCCTTTGCGCAGGTACTGATAGTTACCCTGTCGGGCAGAGTCAATCGCTAGCCCCCTGTAACGCTAATCCCCCTGTACCAGATGGGTCTAACGTAGCTTTGTACGTCGACGTGGTGGCTGGTAACGATCAGATCGGCTCCCCGATGTTCATTTACCAGCAGAACAGCGCAATTGAAGCCAGCTATCTTATTAAAGGAACTACGCTCAATAATGATCTTGAGCTAACTAATATTGGAGTGCCGCCGTGGAACAACTGGGCCCAAAACATCGTCCATTCTTTTTCTGGCAGCGATGCTTATTTCGTTCCCACCACCCTCTCTCAACTCCAGGCCATTGTGAAAGCCGCCGTGGCGGCTAGTGGGGTGACGCTACGGACGTCTGGCCAGCGCCATTCACAACCACCGTTGGTAGCGGCTGACAATCGCACGGTTACCGTTCCGTCGACCTGGCTCGTCGACCTTTCGTGTTATGCAGACCTTGGTCCGAATGGAGACCAGCGCATCGTGCTGGACGCGTTACAACTAGAGGCCACAGTGAACACCGGCGTTCGGGAGGATGAACTGGATGCGTTCCTTACCGCCCACAACCTGATGCTTCGGACTGTTACCGCCGGTGGTTTCTTCAGCCTTGGCGGGATGACGGCTGTTGACGTACATGGTGCGACTGTGGACGCACCAATCTTCGCGGAGACTGCCTCAGCGTTCACGATCATGGGCCCGGATGGCGTCGTGACCACGCTGGACGAGAACTCACCAGTCATAGGTTCATGGCAGCCGCTACAGTTCGCTCGTGTCTCGCTCGGTGCTCTGGGGATCGTGACCTCGGTAACGTTGAATGTGATGGCGAGGCCCTGGGCCACCACCTTAGTCCCAAGCAGAAAGAGCTACACGTTAGACGAGAGTCAGTTTGTGGCTCTATTCAAGACCCTGCTTGCCACACCAAATTTACGCGTAGAGACTTTCTTCAATCCCTATTCCAGCGCGTACCTCACCTTGTGCTGGGATGTCGATGAGTCACCATCAACGCAAACACCGAACAGCGCGCCTACAGTCCCGAACGCATGCACGCTCGCGGGAAACGACGAATTCGGCGCCCCCAATGAAGGGTTGATCGAGCCTATCGCGGAAGCGGCGGCAATCGTGGCTCAGGAATCTGGCTCAACGTTTATTGCGTCGGGCCTTATGCACGTAGCATTCACTAATGTTGAGAAGCTGTTTGATACAGCCGCGACGGCTTATTCAGATCTGTGGCTGACCCAGGCGGCTCGTGTCATCTTCATGTCCTATTTTGCTGAACTGCCGGCTCTCGACGACGCTGGGCTGAGCCGAGCCTGGCAGGGTTTAGACGCGGTGGTCAGTCGTCTCAACAACTCAAGTGACTTCATGCTGGTCGGTCCGATGGAGTTTCGTTTCGTCCAGGGCGGCGACAGCGCATTGGCGGGTACTTACACCGAAAACGCCAATTCGACCTTCGTCAATTTCGATCTCATAGCGTTCGTGAAGGCCACGGAAGCGTCCGATTACCCTGACGCCTTGCTGAGTTTCTTCGCCGACATCGAGCGCGCGTGGGTCGCGCTGGGTGGAATGCCCCATAACGGAAAAATGTATGGCTTCTACGACCCTGCGGGTGTAGCAGGATCTTACACGCAGCCATTCAATCCGGCTTTTCTTGCAGACCTGGCGACGCGGCGCGTCGACCGGATTAAAGCCTTCGAGGCTTATCGCCAAGAACGTGATGCCAGCGGTATTTTCTGTAACCAGTTCGTCGCGGCGTTATTAGGACACCCGGCGAGCTAAACGACGATCGATCCCAGGATCGGTTTTGTCCCGCGTCGGTAACGAAGGCGAGTAGGAAAAGGTGACAGGGCCAGTTGGGGCAACCGCTTTGGGAGGGAGAGTCATTTTCAGGACAACGCCACTGACACGAGATACCGTGACATCTCAAAACACAGTCTCAAATTCGTTGTCTGGCCCAGCTTGTCCATTGGGTCGAGTGTGTCGTTGCTGCTTTACAAGAACAAAGTAAACGGAGACTTTCTGTTTCAGAAGGTGTTTGCGTTTGAGACCAGTTTAAGCTTCGACTTATTCAACAGCCGCGAGAAAGGTGTTCAGCTTAGGCAGAAGCCGTAAATGAAGGGCGGTATGCTCGCGCCAGGCACTCTCGGTATAGCCCTCTTGAGCGCGCAAGTGAATTTGACTCAACCTCCAACAAATACAGTGAACAGCACAGGGTTCACGTAGCAAAGTGCGCAGTCTATAAATCGGAGTTCAAGCTCCCCGAACGGAATTTCATTGCCAGCTAACAAAAGGAGAAACACATCATGAGTACGACCAAGATATTCAACGGATATTGGCAAGGCTACCAGCCCGGGGGAAACGACCTGGGCATCACGCCGGACTATGTAAATAAGATCACGCTCTTCGTCGCGGGACCGTCTCCCGACGGAAAATCGCTCGGCACCAATTATTTGTGCAGCAAATACACAGCGAAGCAGCAGATTGCCTGGGCGCAGCAGTTGCAGAAAAACGGTGTGGAAGTGCTGATGTGTGTGATGGACACGCCCTCCACCCACTGGAACAACGTGGATATCTCGGCGTTCGTTCAGAACTTCAAGGACGTCGCCATCGACGGCGAGTGGGGACTCAACGGCGTCGACATTGACTTGGAATCCGGCATGCCTGGTGGAGATTACAACCAGACCTTCATCAGCCTGATTCAGGAGTTTCGCAAGGTGCTCGGTCCGATTGGAGCTACCAACTCAAACGGACAATGTGTCTCGCGGATATCGGTAGCCGCTTACCAACCGCAACTGGAAGGACCGGTGCTTAAGGTCGTGGGCAGCGATTTGGACTGGCTTAATACGATGGCCTACGGGGATACCGCGGCGGGAACCGAATCGCTGGCGGCGGGGTACTTCAAGTATGTCAGTCAAGTCAATATGGGTATCGGAGTGATGTATCAGGACGGGCTATCCACCGATCTCAACGATGTAGAACTCATAGCGAAGTATGCCGGCCAGAACGCGAACTACGGAATGATGCAATTCCCGCTGAATAATGATTGCGAGCAAATTTCGAAAAACCCGCAGTGGACCTGGGCCTCGGCGATCAATTCCAACATGAACGGATAGTTTCAAACGATCAGCCCGATGAAGTCGAGAATGCGAAGCTTTACGTCAAACTCGGGAAGCCGTGAATCGGCAGTTGCCGTGAAAGGCGTTCTTGAATATCTCATTAAGGGTCGTTGCAACATTTTTTCATGGGAGCAAGACTTTAGAGGTGCTGTAACTTGTACTTTCAGCAGGCTGTTGCTTCCATTTTGCACTTTCGACAAAGGGTTGATTCCAATTTCATGTGTAGTAGATTTGACAGCTAACAGAAAGTAGGGCGTTTTGAATCTCAGCAGCAAGAGGAAGCTTCCAGCTGCGGCCATCGTATGGGTAAAGTCACAGTGAACGCGCTCGACGTGTAGCTAATTGGAGATTTGAGAATCGCTTTCAGCGGCTCGTCAGTGTTTGATTCCATAAAAGACGTAGGTTGCAGTGTAGGCAACGCGTTTCTCCATGCCCACTTCCGACTTGCCTTCAATCTTGGTAGGAGGCGTGCCACCGTCCGTGTTCACCCGCTGGACGTATGTAACGGGCGTGAAGCTGCCTTTGCTTTTGGATGAAGTCACTTTTAACAGCAGCCAGGGAAGAGAAGCCGCCTTTGTCGATTCCACCAGCGCCTGTAATTCGCCGGTCACGCTGCTGCCATCGTTGGCTTCCCAGGTGGGCCCGTCATAGAGCTTACCGAGCAGTTCTCCCAGTCCATAGTAAGGGTGATTAGGCTTAGTTCCCACGTCGTCCGAGAGGACAGCTTCGGATGTCTTGAGAACCCATTCACAAACACCCGGGGCATCGTTTCTTGCCCGGCAGACATAAACTTGAAACCCCTGGCCCATCGCAGTAAACAACACAACGTTCCCTGCTGGCGGCATCAGCTTGGACGCGCCATCCTTGTCGAGCATTTGCATGATTGCTCGCACCCGTGGGTTTGGGTCACCGAAGAGAAACGGCTGCGGCATTTCCCTCTGAAATTCAATGCGCTTCTGCTTGCCTTTTCCCGTGGCCGGGCCAAAGTCGACAATCAGCGCACGCAATTGCCCCTTTTCGAGCACAGCTCCTCTGAGCACGCCTCCTTCT
>WNFL01184934.1_pt2 | contig 10392 bp, 13 predicted proteins | sample 5400361 | NCBI WGS metagenome assembly WNFL01 (sample SAMN13153351, study PRJNA577476) | soil metagenome | isolation source: 40 cm soil on Douglas fir-dominated hillslope | place: USA:California | collected 2013-09-17
CCCCCGCCAATGCGGACCGCGGACAGCCGAAGCGCGTCCAGCCATTCGGATTGCGGCACGAATCCGTATTTGCCCTGCAGCGCCTTGGCTGGGGGGTTGTCGAATGTCCACACGCCCTCCCCCGCGTGCGCAGGCGTCACGACGGCCAAGGCGGCACCCGCCGCGAAGATGATTTGCGCGGCTCTGCGAGGAATTTCGAGCGGACGCCAAATGTCCATCGATGCCATTTTAGGTTACTTTCGCTCGTGGATCAGTTGCCCCGCGACGTAGGTCGCGCGAATCGCGCGGTCGTCGCCCAGCGCCATCTGGATCGCCAGCGTCTCATCGATGTCGCGCGCAAAGCGCATCCGGTAATCGATGAGCGGCGTCGAGTTGAGATCGAGCACGGTGATGTCGGCTTCGCGGCTCGGCTCGACGCTGCCGATGCGATCGTCGAGGTCGAGCGCACGCGCGGCACCGCGCGTCGCGAGGTAGAGCGCGCACGATGGCGCAAGCGCGTAGCCCGACATCTGCGCCACTTCGCAGGCCGCCTGCATCGTCCGCAACATCGAGAAATTCGTGCCGCCGCCCAGGTCCGTCGCCAGCGCCACGCGCACCGGGCGCTCCGCCTGCTTGGCGGCACGCAGGTCGAAGCGGCCGCTGCCCAGGAAGTTGTTGGACGTCGGGCAATGTGCGAGCGCCGTGTCCGTTTCATGCAGATGGCGAAAGTCCGCTTCGTCGAGGTGAATGCCGTGGCCGTAAATCGTCCTGCGGCCGGTGAGCCCGAAATGCGCGTAGACGTCGAGGTAACTTTTCCGGGCGGGGAAGAGCTCGCGCACCCACGCCACCTCGGCGGTGGTCTCGGCCAGGTGCGATTGGACGTATGCGCCGGGATGTTCGTGCTTCAGCGCTCCCGCAGCTTCGAGTTGCGCCGGCGTGGAGGTCACGGCAAACCGCGGCGTGATCGCGTAGGCCAGCCGGCCCTTGCCGTGCCAGGACACCAGAAGCGCCTTGGACTCGTCGTAGGCGCGCTGCGCGGTGTCCAGGAGATCCGCGGGCGCGTTACGATCCATCAGCACCTTGCCGGCAATCATCCGCAATCCCAATTTCGCCGCTTCGTCGAAGAATGCGTCGACGGACACCTTGTGCACGGTGCCGAACACCGCCGCCGTCGTGATGCCGTGGCGTAAATTTTCCGCGAGGTAAATTCTGGCGGCCTCGCGGGCAACGTCCACATCGGCATAGCGGCGCTCCATCGGGAACGTGTATTCGGCGAGCCAGTCAAGCAATGGCTTGCCGCCGGCGCCGATCACGGGTATCTGCGGATAATGGACATGCCCATCGATGAAGCCCGCCGTGATCAACGCGTTGGCATAGGCCACGATGGGCGTGCCCGCAGGCAGCCGCGCAGAAACGTCGCCCGCCGCGCCGCAATCGACGATGTGGCCGTCCGCCATCGCGATGATCGCATCGCGCTCGTAGCGGCGGGTCGCCGCGATGCCTTCGACGAATGGATCGCCCGAAAAGGTGACGAGCGCACCGCGGATCGCCGTCACGCGCGACGCGGCCATCATTGTCTCGCCGTGCGCAGATTGGGCGGTGTGCCTGAACCTGCGTTGGTGCGGAAAGGGTTGATGTCGATGCCTCCTCGCCGCGTGAAGCGCGCATGCACCGACAACTTTTCGCACCGGCATCGCGCCAGTAGGTCGACGAAGATGCGCTCGACGCAATGCTCGTGGAAACCGGCGTGGCAGCGGTACGACACGAGATAGCGCAGAAGGGCGGCGCGGTCGATGGCGGGCCCGCGATAGGCGATCTGCACCGATGCGAAGTCCGGCTGGTGCGTGAGCGGACACAGCGACCGGAAGAGATCGGTCTTGAGCGTTTCGTCGACTTGCGGCCCAGCCGCGTTCAGGAGTTCCGGCGTCAACTGGTAGCGCTGGATGGCCACGGGCAATTCGTCCAGGCTATCGCCATCGAGATCCGCGATTCGCACGGACGGAAAAGTCGCCGGCGGATGGAGGTCCAGGCGTATGGTCCCGCCGGTCGCGTGGCCGAGGTCGCGCTCGATCGTCGCGCGCACGTCGGTCGTGCCGTCGAAGCGCGTTTGCGCAAACGAGCCCAAATACAGCTTGACGGACTTCGATTCCACGATCGAAGGCGTGCCGGCCGGCACGACGAACGTGGCAATCGCAACCTGCGGCTTGCCGTGGTCGTCGAGCCATGTCAGCTCGTAGGCGGTCCAGGCATCCGCGCCTTCGAAAGGCAGCGGCCCGGTCAACCCGATTTCCCGGCGTTGCGGCGCGCGCGGAACCGGAAACAGCAAGCCGGCGTCGTAGACGTCCGGATAGGCCGTCGCGTGGCCGAGCGGCGAACCGGTCAAGTCATCGCGAAGTTCGGGCATGGCCGCCGCTTCCGCCTGTGCACCGTCACGCGACGCGCGAAATGCGCGCACCCAGCAACGAGAGCTTGTCCTCGATCCGCTCATAACCGCGGTCGAGGTGATAAATGCGGTCGATAGTTGTCTGCCCTTCGGCAACCAGGCCGGCGATCACGAGGCACGCGGACGCGCGCAAATCGGTCGCCATCACGTCGGCGCCGGTCAGCTTGGCCACGCCTTTCACGACGGCCGTGCTGCCTTCGACCTCGATGTCGGCGCCGAGACGCTTCAATTCCTGCACGTGCATCATCCGGTTCTCGAAAATGGTCTCGGTAATCACGGCCGTGCCTTCGGCGCGCGCGGCCAGCGCCATGAACTGCGCCTGCATGTCGGTCGGGAATCCGGGGTGCGGCGCCGTGCGCACGTTGACCGCCGCGAGCGGCCCGTCCCGGCGAACGCGGATCGTTTTCCCGCTCGTGTCGCTGCTCACGTCGATTTCGGCGCCCGCCTCGCGGCTTGCGCGCTGCGGACCGCGACGTCGCCACCGGTGGCGGCCACCGCGGCCAAAAATGTTCCGGTCTCGATGCGGTCGGGCATGATCGCGTGCGTCGCTCCATGCAGACGCGCAACGCCTTCGACGGTAATCCGGCCGGTGCCCGCGCCGGTAATGCGCGCGCCCATCGCGGTGAGGCAGCGCGCGAGATCGACCACTTCCGGTTCGCGTGCGGCGTTCTCGAGCGTCGTCGTGCCCTCGGCCAGCGTGGCCGCCATCAACAGATTCTCGGTGCCGGTGACCGTCACCATGTCGAATACGACGGTCGTGCCGCGCAGGCGTCCCGAGGCACTGATGTAACCGTGCTCGAGGTCGATCGTCGCGCCCATCGCCTCGAGGCCTTTCACGTGCTGGTCGACGGGCCGCAGCCCGATTGCGCATCCGCCGGGCAGCGAAACGCGCGCTTCGCCGCAGCGCGCGAGCAGTGGCCCCAATGCCAGGATCGACGCGCGCATCGTCTTCACCAGCTCGTACGGCGCCAGCGGCCAATCGATCCGGCGCGCGTCGAGCGTCACCACGCCCGATGTGCGGGCATCTAGTGCGACCCCCATCTGCGTCAGCAGCCGTGCCATCGTGTCGACGTCGTTCAGCCGCGGCACGTTCGTCAGCGTGACGGGTTCGGACGTCAGGAGCGCGGCACACAGGATCGGCAGCGCCGCGTTCTTGGCGCCGGAAACCACCACGTCGCCTTCGAGCCGCTGTCCGCCTTCGATCAGCAGCTTATCCATGCCGTTGCGCGTCCCACTGCGCGGGCGTGAACGTGCGCATCGACAGCGCGTGCACTTCCTCGCGCATTCTATCTCCCAGCGCCGCGTAGACGAGCTGGTGCTGCTTGATGCGGGACAAGCCCTCGAACGCCGCGGAAACGATCACCGCCTCCCAGTGCTGGCCGTCGCCGGCGACCTCGACGTGCCGGCACGGGAGGCCGGCCTCGATCGATTGCCGGATGGATTCGGGTGTCACCATGAAAAGATCCTCGGTTACAGGCTAGTACCGCAGCTTCCAGCCACGCGCGAGAAGTAGCAGGGCCGTGGCCGAAACCACCGCGCAGAACACGACGACGATGACGAAGCTGGTCCACGGGGACACGTCCGAAACGCCGAAGAATCCGTAGCGGAAGCCGTCGATCATATAAAAGAACGGATTCCAGCGCGACAGCGCCTGCCAGAACGGCGGCAACGTATGGATCGAATAGAAGACGCCGGACAGAAAGGTCAACGGCATGATGACAAAATTCTGGAATGCCGAGAGCTGGTCGAATTTGTCGGCCCAGATCCCGGCGATGAGGCCCATCGTAGCCAGGATCGCGCTGCCCGCGAGCGCGAAGGCGATTGCCCATAGCGGATGGGGCAAGGCGAACAGCGCCGGGTTGAACCACAGCGTGACGGCGAACACGCCAACGCCGACGGTAAGCCCGCGCACCATCGCGCCCAGCACGTAGGCCATGAAAAGGTCGCCGGCGGATAACGGCGGCAACAATACGAAAATGAGGTTGCCGGTGATCTTCGACTGGATGAGCGACGACGACGAATTCGCAAATGCATTCTGCAACACCGCCATCATGACCAGCCCCGGCACGAGGAACGCCGTGTACGTGACGCGGCCCTCGAAGACCGATACGCGCCCCTCCAGCACGTGGGAGAAGATGAGCAGATACAAAAGCGCGCTTAAGATCGGCGCGGCGATTGTCTGGAAGCTCACCTTCCAGAACCGCAGCAGCTCTTTGTGGAGCAGCGTTAACCAACCATGACCGATGATGGCATTCATGCTACAACAGGCTCGGGAGCCTTCATGACGCGCAGGAAGACCTGCTCGAGGTCGGTCTCCGCCAATGCCAATTCGGCGATCGCAATGCCCTCGTCCCGCAGCGCGGCGAGGAGTGTCTCCAATTCGGCATAGGAATCAAGGCCGAGGTGGAAGAGCCCCGCGTCCTGCTTCACGATCCGCGACCGCCATGCGGCGGGAACGCGCACGGCCGCGAGGCGTACCGTCAGGTATCGAGCGCCACGACGCGGCCTGCCTTCAGCATCGCGATGCGCCCGCACAGCGCCTCGGCCTCCTCGAGGTAGTGCGTCGTGAGGATGATCGTGTGGCCGTCGCGATTCAATTTGCGGATGAAACCCCAGAGGCTCTGGCGCATTTCGACATCGACGCCGGCCGTCGGCTCGTCCAGCACGATCACCGGCGGCTTGTGCACCAGCGCCTGCCCGATCAGCACGCGGCGCTTCATGCCGCCGGACAGCGAGCGCATGTTGGCGTTGGCCTTCCCCGTCAGGTCCAGATGGTGAAGGATCTCGTCGATCCACGCGCCGTTCCTGCGCAGGCCGAAGTAGCCCGATTGCATCTCGAGCGTTTCGCGGACGCTGAAAAAAGGATCGAACACGAGCTCCTGCGGAACCACACCCAGGTTGCGCCGCGCCTCGCGATAGTCGCCGATGACGTCGTGCCCTAAAATCCTCGCGGTTCCCCGATCGGCGCGCGTGAGCCCGGCAAGAATCGATATCAGCGTGGTCTTGCCGGCTCCATTCGGGCCGAGCAGCCCGAAGAATTCCCCCTCCTCGACGGCGATGGACACGCCGTCCAGCGCCTGCACGCGGCCGAAGCGGCGAGCGACATCGGACACATCGACGGCAAGCATCGGGAATCGGAAATCAGAAGACGAAAAGTCAGCCGGCGAACATTTCCTCGACGCCGTAGACGTGCGCCAGCGAATGAATGCCCGGCGGAATCGAAGTGAATGCGAGTTTCACGCCTTCGGCCGCCGCACGCCGCGAAATCGCGAGCATGACGGCGAGCGCCGACGAGTCCGCCTGTTCGAGACCCGTCAGGTCGACAATGCCGCTCGCGGGCAGCGCCAACGCGCGCGACGCTTCGAACACTTGGGCAGCATCCGAAAACGTCAGCTTGCCGACGAATGTCCAGCGCTCCTTCGTCGCAATGAAGCCGCCCTCGGGGCCGTCACACGCTGCGCAATGGATCATGGTTTTGCCGGCGGCCCTTTGTTCTTGTCGGACAGCGTCTTGATGAGGCCGTCGACGCCGCCATTCTTGATCTGCTCGTTGAATTCGTCGCGGTAGTTGGTGACGAGCGACACCCCGCCGACGATGACGTCGAACGCTTTCCACCCGGCCGGAGTCTTGGTCAGGCCGTAGTCGATCTGGACGGCCGTCTGGCCCGGACGAATCACCTCCGTGCGCACGGTGACGTCGGTCGCGGCGGGGTCGGCGCGCAACGGCTTGTACTCGACCGTCTGGTCACGATACTGGGACAGCGCGCCGGAGTACGTGCGCACCAGCAGCGTGCGGAATTGCTCGACCAGCACCTTCTGCTGCTCGGGTGAGGCTTTTTGCCAGTTGCGGCCCATCGCAAGCGCGGTCATCCGCTCGAAGTCGAAATGGGGCAGGAGCTTGACCTCGATCACTGCGCTGCTGGTCGCCGGCTTGCACTTTGGGATCGGTCCGGATCGTCTGCAGCACGTCGCCCGCGACGCGCTTGACCATCACATCGGGCGCTTCCTGGGCGTGCGAAGGCCACGCCGCTGCGGCGAGGACCACGAGCGCCCCGGCGCGAAAGATATTCTGCAAAGACATCACTCTTCTTCCTTTTCTGGCGGCGGCTTGCCGTCGTAAACATCGTATTGGCGGCGCTGCAGGTACGAGCGCCTGACGAACGTGTACGGATCGAGCGACGCCTGGTCGATCAGCGACGTCGTCCCCAGCGCGTTTGCGCGAAGGTCGACCGCGCCAATGCCGTAGATGATGTTGCGCAACGGCACGTAGGGAATGTAGCCGACGGGACCGTACCAGACCCGGATGAGGCTGCCGGTGCCGTCGCGCACGGTGGTCGGCCCCCACAGCGGAACGAACAGGTAAGGTCCCTGCGGTATGCCCCAGTAGCCGAAAGTCTGCCCGAAGTCCTCGTTGCCTTTAGGGATGCCTAAGTCCGATGCGATATCGATAAGACCGAACAGGCCCCAGAAGTTCACGACCACGCGACCGAAATCGTTGCCTGCCTTCTCCGTCTTGCCCTGCAAGAGCCCGTTGATGCCGGAAAAGAGGTCGTCGATGTTGCCGAACACATTCGAGACCCCCTGGCGGATCAGCTTCGGCACGTAATCGACATAGGCCTGCGCGATCGGCCGCATCACGTTGTCGTCGATCGGCTTGTTGATCGCGTACATCGCGCGATTCCACGGCTCGAAGGGATCGTCGACGCGCCCGGGCGCGCTGGCGCACGCGGAAAGCAGCAACGCCGCCAGGATCGCTGCGATGGTGCGCATGGTCATTTCCCGCTCCCCGGGTTACTCGCCTTGTCGAACAGGAACTGGCCGATCAGTTTCTCGAGCACGACAGCCGACTGAGTCTTGGCGATCGTCCCGCCGTCGGCGAGCATCACCGTGTCGCCGCCGGCGTCGATGCCGATATAGACCTCGCCCAGCAGCCCGGACGTGAGAATCGACGCAATCGAATCCTTGGTGAACTGGTACCCATTGTCGATCTTGAGGCCGACCACGGCCTCGTACGTCTTCGGATCCAGCCTGATCCGGTCGACGCGGCCGACGACGACTCCCGCGGCCTTGATCGGCGCGCGCACCTTGAGTGCGCCGATGTTGTCGAATCGCGCGTCGAGCCGGTAGCTCGCATCCGTGTTGAATGACGTGAGATTGCCGACCTTGAGCGCGAGGAACACGATCGCGGCCAGCCCGATCGCGACGAAAATGCCGACCCACAGGTCGATCGCGCTGCGATTCATCGGCCAAGCCCTCTGAACATGAATACGGTGAGAATGAAGTCGAGAGCCAGGATCGCCAGCGACGCGCCGACCACCGTGCGCGTCGTCGCCGACGACACGCCTTCGGCCGTGGGCTTCGCATCGTAGCCCTCGAACACCGCGATCAGGCTGACCGCGACGCCGAACACGACACTCTTGATGATGCCGTTGGTGATGTCGGGCCAGAACTCGATCGCCGCGCGCATGTTGCCCCAGAACGCGCCGCTGTCGACGCCGATCAGCCGGACGCCGACAAGATACGCGCCAAAGACCCCCATCATCGAGAACAGCGCGGCGAGCAGCGGCATCGAAATGACGCCGCCCCAGAACCGCGGCGCGACGATCCGCGCCAGCGGGTCCACGGCCATCATTTCCATCGCCGCCAGTTGCTCGGTCGTCTTCATGAGGCCGATTTCCGCGGTGATCGCGCTGCCTGCGCGGCTCGCGAAAAGCAGTCCGGCGACCACCGGACCGAGCTCGCGCACCAGCGACAGCCCGACGAAGATGCCGAGCGATTCGCCCGCGCCATACTTGTTCAGCGAGTCGTAGCCCTGCAAGCCCAGCACCATGCCGACGAACAGCCCCGATACCATGATGATCACAAGCGACAACGTTCCGGCGAAATAGATTTCCCGCATCGTGAGGCGCGTGCGCCGCAACGCGGCGGGCGAATGCATCAGGACGACGGCAAAGAAGCGCGCGGAGAACCCCAGGCGCGAGACGGCGTTGACCGCGCCGGCGCCCAGCCGTCGCAGTCCGTGGGCAAGGGCGTCAGCGGGCATGGACGGCGAGTTCTTCGGCGTAGGCGCGCGCCGGATAGTGGAACGGCACGGGGCCGTCGGGTGCACCGTCGACGAACTGGCGCACGAAGGGGTCCGTCGACGCGCGCACTTCGTCGGGCGTCCCCTGCGCGATGATGTGGCCGTCCGACACGAAATAAAGGTAATCGACGATCTTCAGTGATTCGTAAACGTCGTGCGTGACGATCACGGAGGTAATGCCGAGCGCGTCGTTCACTTCGCGGATCAGCTGACCGATGACACCCAGCGAAATGGGATCGAGGCCGGCGAACGGCTCGTCGTAGAGCACCAGCATCGGGTCCAGCGCGATCGCGCGGGCCAGCGCCACACGCCGCGCCATGCCGCCCGACAGTTCCGCCGGCGACAACTGCGCCGTGCCGCGCAAGCCCACGGCATTGAGCTTCATCAGCACCAGGTCGTGCACGAATGCGTCCGGCAAGTCCGTATGCTCACGAAGCGCAAAGGCGATGTTCTCGAACACCGTCAGGTCCGTGAACAATGCGCCGAACTGGAACAGCATGCCGATCTTGCGGCGCATCGCGAACAGCGCCTCGCGGTCGAGTTCGGGAACCGATTGCCCTGCGACGAGGACACGGCCGGCCTGCGGATGCAGCTGACCGCCGATGAGGCGAAGGATCGTTGTCTTGCCGCAGCCCGAGCCTCCCATGATCGCGACGACCTTGCCGCGAGGAATGGTCATGTCGATTCCGCGCAGGACCGGCCGGCCGGGGTCGTAGCCGAAGGTCACGCCGGCCAGTTCGACGGCGTTCTCGGTGGGACAGGCAGGCGCGGCGGCAGGCGGTCTCGCTGTGACGGTCACGCGGAGGATCCAGACAATGGCGGACGCCGATTGTAGCCTTTGCGTCGCGATTGCCGCAATGACCCGCGGTCATTTACCAAAATCGTCCATCGGGGGGAAGGCGCCGACGAATCCGGCCCGTCGTCACCGTTCGAGCAGGCGGCGTTCCGCGAGTACGAGGCTCTCGGGCTTGCCCAGCAGCACGACAACGTCACCGGCCTCGAATTTCCAGTCGCCATCCGGGCGTTGCGAACGCACACCGCGCCGCCGCACGCTCATCACTTCCACGAGGCGATCGAGGTCGAGCTCGTCCAACGTGCGCCCCACTGCGAAGGCTCGGTCCGGCAGGACGACGGAGTGCAGCCGCGCCTGCAGATTGTCGGCGGCGTCGGCGGCGTCGGTCGCGCCGTGAAAGAACCCGCGGAAAAGGCCGTAACGCTCCTCGCGGATCGTCCGGATGCGCTTCAGCACACGATTGAGCGGCACGCCGAGCAACAGCAGCGAATGCGACGCGAGCATGAGGCTCCCCTCGAGGACCTCCGGCACGACTTCGGTGGCGCCCGCATCCATCAGGCTCTCCAACTCGCTGTCGTCGACCGTGCGCACGATCACCGGCAATTCCGGGCGGAGTTCCTGGACGAGGTTGAGGATCTTCCGCGCCACCCGCGCGTCGGCGAACGTGATCGCGAGCGCCTTGGCCTTGGCAAGCCCAGCGGTCGTGAGCGCCTCGCGACGGCTCGCATCGCCGTAGACGACGCCCCCGCCATCGGCCGCCGCCTCGCGCACGCGTTCCGGGTCCGAGTCGAGGGCGATGTACGGAATGTCCTCGGCCTCGAGCAGCCGCGCCAGGTTCTGGCCGCTGCGTCCGTAGCCGCAGATGATCACGTGATCCTGCCGCGACATCGTCTTCGCGGCGATTCGCGTCAGTTGCGCAGCGCGAGCAAGCCAGTCGTTGGCGGTCAGCTTGCGCACGATCGGCTCCGCGAACTGGATGATGACGGGCGACGCCAGCATCGACACGATCATCGCCGCCAGGACCGGCTGCGTGAGATCCGCCGGAATAAGCGAGTTGTCCTTGGCCAAGGCAAGCATCACCAACGCGAGCTCACCC
>WNFL01361583.1_pt1 | contig 10392 bp, 11 predicted proteins | sample 5400361 | NCBI WGS metagenome assembly WNFL01 (sample SAMN13153351, study PRJNA577476) | soil metagenome | isolation source: 40 cm soil on Douglas fir-dominated hillslope | place: USA:California | collected 2013-09-17
TCGGAAAGCGCGCGCACCTTCACCGGGGGGCCGCCGAATTCGAAAAAGGGAGCGTACGTTTCCGTGACGTTCAGGATTCGCATTGGTCGCGCAGGATTTTTTTCAGTGATTTGGCGAAGACGTTAAAGCGGAACTCGTGCTCCGCGCGCTGCTGCCCGCGCGCGCCCATCTCCTTCGCATGGACGGGGTCGGCCAGCAGCGCCTCGATCGAAGTCGCCAGCTGGATCGGATCGCCGTGCGGCACCAGATATCCGGAGACGCTATCCTGAATCACTTCGGGCGCGCCGCCGTGCAGTCCCCCGATCACCGGCTTGCCGCACGCCATCGCTTCCAGGTATACCATGCCGAAACCTTCGCCGTGGCTGGGCAGAGCGAAAATTTCGCACGCGGAGTAGCAAGCGGCAAGTTCCGAGTAGTTCAATCCGCTTAAAAAATGCACGTGGCGGTTTACTCCGCTTTGCTCCGCCAGTTCCTCAAGCCACGCGCGGTCGTCGCCCGCGCCCGCGAGCACCAGCTGCAGCTCAGGCCTCTGCGTCAGCAGCCTCGGCAGCGCCGTAATCAGAGTATCCATGCCCTTGTATCGCTCCGCTGCCAGCCAGCGCCCCACCGTCAGGATCACACGCCCCGAAGGAAAATCCGCCGGTAACGCGGGATGCGACCCGGGGCTGATTAGCGCTTCGAATTGCGGATCGAGCGCCCAGGGCAGCACGCGAATCCGTTCGCGCGCGACTCCTTGCTCCGACGCCACGTGATCGGCGGTATCCCGGCTTGGTGCCAGAATCAGGTTTGCGTGAAGGAGCGCGCGCCGCCGCAAGCCCCCCAGCGGCTCCCAGACGTCAATCCCATGCGTGCAGATAATGCTTTTCATCCGTGGCGCCGCAACCCGTATCGCCTGCACCACGGGTCCCAGATTCGGGTGCGCGGCCAGAACGAGTTTAGCTTTGCGCCACGCTGCTCGCAGTGCCGTCACGGTGAATCGCCCCTTGGCGTGGTCGCACCCCGTGAACACAAATTCCCGCTCTCCCACCGTCATCCGGTGCAGATCCGGCGAATCGTTCAAGCTGAGCAGACGGCAATCCATGCCGCGGCTGGCGGCGAATTCCGTGAGCACGGCCGCCAGGTGGCGGCCGGCTCGCTGCACCCCGCCGGGTGCGTCCAGTTCTGGAAAGAGGCCAATGAGCACGGGCAAAGTCTGCCAAGTACTGAGAGTGATGGCAAGCCTGGATGTATCGCAGCGTCATGAACGCCCTTCTCGACCGTTGAACTTTCAGCGGGCAAGATCGCGGGCTCGCCGAGGCGCTTGCGCTCTATTTAGAGTTTCAAAACCTGCGCGGCTGAGAGGGCTTGTGGTCTGGCGGCGCAGGGGCGGCGCTGAAAGTGTCCTTTTCGGCCTGAAAGGCCTCTTTCTTTAGCTGTATGTCTCCATCAACATACGCGGTGAACTCGGCTCCTTGCGTGAACACCACGTCTTTGGCGGAAGCCAAGGGAAGAATCGCTCCAGCCGAATTGTTTGATCCTGAGCTCTCATGAAAGGAGCGGACCGCGGCCTTTTCGTCGTCCTTAAGATGCACAAAGTTGATACTGAAAGCCAGCTTTCCGCTGTGGCCCAGCCGCTTCTTGGGTTCTGCCTCCGTCACTAAGCCGGTGGCCGCGGCGCCTCTCGGAATCACCGAAAGGCCATCCACGATAACCTCTTCCGCGACGTGCAGATCCACTACGTCGCCAACGTGGGCGGTCGCGGAAGAAATGGTCTTGCCAAGTTTCAAGTGAATCGGCGTGCCATTGTGCAGGATGAAGTCAGTTGGCGGAAGGGAGGGAGTGCTCGGACCGACTTCGGTGGGCGCGGCGGGTGCGTCATACAAAATGCGCTCTCTCGTGGGCTGCACCGCCCGTGGCTGCGGTGCCTTGCTGCCCGGCTTGTCCTTCAGCAGGAGGAGGCTCTCCAGCGGGACATAACCTATCTCGCCCTTGGCGGTGCGGACGCCGAAGTATAGGTCGTACCGGCCGGTGATCTGTACCAGCTCTCCACACTGGAGCGTCGTGCGCACATCCAGCGTAATCATGGAACTGTATAGATAGACGTAGCCACCGGAGCGCGGGCATTCCACCTGGCCCACGCTCTGCGCTTGGGCGATGGCCGGCAACACCAGGCAAAAGAATGCGGCTACGTACTTGGCGCTCGATATCATGCTGCACCTGCCGGTCCGAAGGGCAGAAGATGCCACGCTTCTATCTCAGCGTAAGGCGGTTCTTGCTGGCAAGAAATGGAACTCCCGCGCTGTGCATAAAGAGATACGGTGGGGAAACAACCTGACGGTCCGTGCCCGCCACGGATGCGCGTTCATATTTTGTGCTGCGATGGCGCTCTGCGGGACGATCATGAATTATCCTCGACTAGCAGCGGGACGAGATCCGTGAGGCGGTCGAGATAAATGTCCGCGGGGTGGGCGGCGCGGTCGTGCGTGCCGAAGCCATAATTTACGGCGGCAGCGAGAGTGCCGGCGTTGCGCGCGGTCTGCACGTCAACTTCGGAATCGCCGATCAGGATGGCTTCGGCGGGGGCGGCTCCGAATTCGCGAAGAATCTTTTGCGCGCCGAGCGGATCGGGTTTTTTTGTTTCAAAGCTGTTGCCGCCGTAGACGGCGCGGAAATATTTCGCCAGGCCGAGTTCATCCAGAATGTGCACGCTGATTCGCACCGGTTTGTTGGTGAGGATGGCCATGGGAAACGCGGCAAGTTGCTGGAGCGCCTCGGGAACTCCCGGGTACGGGCACGTCGAATCCATTTTGTGGTCTTCGTAATACGCGAGAAAAAATTTCAGAGCGCGCTCGCGTTCTTGTTCCGTTGCTGCCCGGCCCAAAGCGCGGCCAACAAGTTGCGGGGCGCCGTGGCCGATGTAGTCGGAGATGGTGTCTTCGTGCAGTTGCTCGCGGCCCAATTCGTGCAGCATGGCGTTGACGGAGCGAATCAGGTCGCGCTGAGAATCGATGAGCGTGCCGTCCAGATCGAAGATTAACGCGCGCACGGAAGAAAAAGTCGGAACGGTCATGAATCAACCATTGTAATATGGCCGCGCTTTTTCGACAGTCATCCGTCGCACGTCCCATTTTCACCGAAAATTCACCTCGTACATTTTTCGGAATTCCGGCTTGTTCGCGTAAAATAAAGGATTCAGCAGACGGCACAAAACGATTCCGGAGATTCCATGGCCCAGGTTTATCCCTTTCGCGCTTTTCGCTACGACCCGGCGCGCGCGCCGTTCGACCGCGTCCTTACGCAGCCTTACGACAAGATTTCTCCGGCGATGCAGGGAAAATATTATGCGGCGGACCCGCACAACTTGATCGTCGTGGAGAAGGGCCGCGCGTATCCCGGCGACACGCCTCAGAACAATGTTTATACTCGCGCGGCCGCCGCGATTGAGGATTGGATTCGCCGTAACGTGGTGGTGCAGGATCCCGCGCCGTCTTTCTATGCCTACACGCAGGAATACACGGTGCCCGGGACGGAAGAACGCCGCGCGCGCCGCGGATTTATCGGTGCGGGCAAGCTCGAGGAGTATTCGGCGGGAGTCGTTTTCCGGCACGAGCACACGCTTTCGGGGCCGAAGGCGGACCGGCTGGAACTTCTGCGGCATACAAAAACACACACGGGGCAGCTTTTCATGCTGTATTCGGACGCGCAGCGGCGCATCGATGCGATTCTGGCGGATGCCGAAGCGGCGGCGCCCGCCGCGGAATTGCGCGACGAGTACGGCGTGGTGCACCGGCTGTGGGTGATCGCAGATCCGCAGCGCGTGGCGGCGATCCAGAAAGCGATGGAAGACCAGAAACTGGTGATTGCGGACGGGCATCACCGTTACGAGACGGCGCTGAATTACCGGAACGAGTGCCGCACGCGCGCGGGAAAGATCGATCCGGACGCGCCGTACGAGCGCGCGATGATGACGTTCATCAACACGCGGAGTGAGGGGCTTACGATTCTGCCGACGCACCGCGTGGCGGCAAACGTACACGATTTTTCCTGGAGCGCCGTGCGGCGGCATCTCGAGCCGTGGTTCGCGGCGGAGGAATTTCCGTTCTCGGGCAGCGGGGAGAGATCCGAGGTGAAGAAGAAATTTCTTGCGAAGCTCACGGGCGCGCGAGAGAAACGGGCGATAGGCGTTTATCCCGCTCCGGGGGCGCAGAAGCGGGCGTTCTACGTGCTGACGCTGCGCGAAGGCGTCAACCTGGCGCAGCTCCTGCCGAATGTTTCGCCGCTGCAGCGCGAACTGGATGTGGTGCTGCTGCACGAAGGAATCCTGGAGCCGGCGCTGGGAATCACGCCGCAAGCGGTGACGGCGGAAGCGAACCTGACGTATGAACGAGAAGCTGCGGCGGCGCTCGATGCCGTGGACAGCGGGCGCGCGCAAATTTCGTTTTTGCTGAATCCCTGCGACGTCGAGCAGGTGATGAGAATCGCGACTGCCGGCGAAGTGATGCCGCAGAAGTCGACCGACTTCTTTCCCAAGCTGATGAGCGGGATCACGATGTATCGGGTGGAAGGCTGAGCAGGGAAGGAAGTAACGAGGTAAGGATGCAGGGAAGTAATGCAAAGAGAGATCGCTCTGTTGTCCGCTGCGGCGGATTCCCGCGGGATAGAGATGCGTCGTGGGATTTCTAGTTAACAATAACAGACCCCTCCCCACGCTGTTTTTGAAACGATATGATTTCAAAAGGGTTAGAGGGCAGGGGCAGCAAACGATATGATTCCATGGGGCTTAGGGGGCAAGGGGGCGAGGGGATTTCAACACAGAGTTCACGGAGAGCACAGAGGTCAGCCGGAGCGGGAGAAGGCCGGGTTGGAGCGCCAACTTCAAAGGAAAGGGTAGCACGATAGTTAATGACTTTCAAGGATAACTTGTTAGTGATTCGAATGGATGTGGCAGGGTTGACACAGGGGTTCAAGTTGGCCGAGGGAAAGGGTTTGCGGAGGGGTGGGATTCGAAAGAATTGTGGAAATCTATGGGAAAATCCAAGCCGCACTTTTCGCGCGGCGCGAAACATGGGCCACTCGAAACTCGCGCACTCGCGATCTAGCGGCGACCCGCCACCCTTGGTGCTGCGAAGGATGGAGCTCCCTCTAGACGGATCTCAAGACCACCAATTGCTTGTTCCGCGCAATACATACGCCGTCTCTTATCGCGTAGCACTCAACGAAGTGTGTCCCTTTGTACTTGGTAGACTCTGGATTGTTACGTGTCCGATGATCGGTTATTTCTCCTCTCGGCTGTGGGGAAGAGTTGTCGTTTCTTACTTTCCACTTAAACAAATCAATTCGGTACGGCCCTTTGAAATCGCTTACAAAGTCGATTTTTCGTTCCACGTCGATTAGCGGTCGGTCAAGTCCCCTCACTAAAGTGTTCTGATAGGATACTTTACCACTGATGGCAATGAAAAAGCGAACATAATCAAGAGCTGAAGAGCAGCCAAGATTGGCGGTGCCACGAAGATGAAGAGGGATGCCGCTAATCGAAAAATAGTAGCAATGGACTGCATCAAAAGCGCCATCTTTCGCGAAGCGCGAAAGGCGGGCCACGCTCCGCTTCGTCATCGACGTGGCTTCGCTAAAGCAATCCGCGAGGGCAGTCGAGGTTAACGAGCGGATGTGGACGCGATGGGATCGAAGCCGGGGAGGTTGACGACGACGGGTTTGGGACCGCTGCGGATGACGACCCAGGTGACGGTTTCGGCGGTGGGGTTAAGTTCCTGGTGGGGAAGGTGGGCTGGAATGAAAACGAAGTCACCGGGGCGCACGGTTTCGGAGCGTTCGCCGTGGCGGCCCCAGCGGACTTGTCCATTGCCGCCGAGGACGTAAATGATGGTTTCCTGGTTGCCGTGGTGGTGCACGGAACTAGTGGTGTGTGGCTGGGCAATCATTACGCCGCCACAGATATGGGAGGAGCTGGAAAGATCGCTGTTAATGGCAGCGAGGCGCAGAATGCCGGCGGATTGCGGCGTGTTGCGGTCGAGGTGATCGCTGCGGGTAATGCGAACGTCGGGCATCGTCTGGCTCCGGAATTTGGATGCCAGGACGTGAAGGCGCGATGCACATTGCAGGGACATTGGCGCGGGGGAGGGAAGTAGAAACTAGAAACTAGAAGGCAGAAATTAGAAGGAAGAAAGTTGAAGGGGAAGAAGAGGGAGCGGCGGGGCGGAAGAGCGGCCCGCCTCGGAAGGCGGCCCTACAAGGACAGAGCGGCGGAGTGTTAGGCCACGAGGGAAACTTCGCCGTGTTTCTTGCGAGCGGGTTTCACGGTGATCTCGACGTTTTGGCCGAGGGCGGTGAGAAAGTCCATGAGACGCTCGACGGAAAAGGAACCGGCGCGGTTGCGCATCAAGGCGGAAACGTGAGGCTGCTTGATGCCGAGGATCTCGCCAGCTTCGGCTTGCTTGAGGCCGCGTTTTCTAAAGAGGCGATAAATCTGGAGCGTAAGCTCTGCCTTCAAGAGTTCTTGCTCGGGATGGGGGAGACCGAGGTCGGCAAAAACATTTCCACTGCTTTTTTCGACCTGATCGGTTTTCTTGTTCTGGTAGCCACGTTAGTTCTGCCTTTCTCTATGGAGGCGTTTCTTCCGGTAGCAACTCGTTCAGGCGCTGCTTTTCTTGCTTGTTTTTCGGTCGGTGTGGGCGAGGGCGTCTTCGAGCATTTTGGCGATGCGGCGGTCGCGGGCTTCGGGGGAGCGGTAATAGAAGATGCCGAGGAGGTGGCCGCGGCGTTGCAGGGGAGTCATGGACTGCCAGCCTTGATAGGCGCGGGGATCGCGGGCGAAGGCGAGTTTTAAGATGGGGGGCAGGTCGAGCTCGGCTTCCATGGCGGAGAGCAACTGTTCGGCGACTTGTTCGGCGCGGCGGACGCGGGCTTGGGGGTTTTTTACGTTGACGATCCAATCGCAGATCCACTTGCGAATGGAGAAGGTCAGTTGGTCGAACCAGCGGCGGAAGGAACGGTCTTCGTTGAGGATGCGCTGGAGTTCCGCGGGTACGGTGGCGACGCGTTTATCGGTGTCGGGTTCGAGGCAGAACTGCGCGGTGTCGCCGGGAGAGACGTTCGCGCCAGCCTGTATGCGCTTGTTGACGGTCAGGCAGTGAAAACCCTTGCCGGTGGGGAAAAGGGAAGTCCGAATAGCGAAGCCGTTGATTTCGCCCTTCACTCTGAGCCTGGCGCGTGTGCCCCAGACTTTTGGGACGTCGATCGGGATGCGCACGATGATCCAGCCGAGGTTTGACGGCACGCGCTCGAGCGTAGCCTTGAAGGATTTTGCGACCGGTTTGGGCTTCGGCTTCATGGCGCGTCTGCGGGAAAAGATAACACTGTGGCGGGAGAAACTAGAAATCAGAAACTAGAAATTGGGATGACAAGGATGCTGCCTGGTGGCGCATCTTTGGCGGCTGAGGCTGGTGGAAAATGAAGGAGGAGGGCACACGGGAGCGCGCCCTTCGGCAAATGGCACACGCGCAAAACCAGCGTCTGCGGCACGCGGAGTCTGGCTCGGACGATTATGCTCCGGCGCCTTTGGAGAAGCTGGCGACGGCTTCGGCTTCCGTGTTGTACACATCGAAGACGGTCAGCAACTTGGTGATCTGGAGGACTTCCTGGAACTTGCTGCCCAGGTGGCAGAGACGCAGAGAGGCGCCCTGCGTCTTGACGCTGTGATGAGCGGCAACGAGGGTGCCCAGCCCGGCGCTGTCGATGAAAGTGACGTTGTCCATGTTGAGGACAATTTTCTTTTTTCCTTCGGCGATCAAGCTTTTGACCTTTTCACGCAAGGCGTTGCTTTCCTCGCCGAGTACGATACGGCCGTCCAGCGCCAACACAGACACGCCATCCACTTCGCGGTAAGTCATCTTCAAAGCCACGTTATTTCCTCCTCATCGGAAAGCGGTTCCGGCGGCAACCCGGGCCGGAGCCGTAAAGCTTATCAAAATATGGATAATCCCGGAGCGAAGAATCGTAATCGATGACCGTGTAGCGGTCAAATCACCGGGCGGCTAATAATAGTCCGCGCAGGACATGTAATAGCCGCACACAGAACAGATCAACTTGCAGCGCCGCGACTCCAACCGCTGCGAGCAGACGGGGCAATACCACGAAGGATCTTCAGTACGGGCGACGGGACTCTGACTGCCCTGCAAAGGCGCAGCGGATTGTGCTGCAGCCTGTGCCGGCTCGGACTGAACCTCAGTAAGCTCCCGTTTCGCGGCGCGTTCCACGGCTCGACGGTTATAGCACAGTAGAAGGGAATAAGGGATAGGGAATAGGGAGGAGCACGGGAATTTAGCGCAAGCAAATGAGTTGAATTGTAACGCGTGCAGGGCGGGGCGCATCTTTCTTATTGAGGCTTGTTGAGTGTGGGGGAGAGGTTGATTGTGAAAGACCCGGCAGGCCGGGCCTTCAGGTGAAGATTATGGTCCGCCAGATTATTGTTGCAGGTCTTATGGTTTTTCTCTCGGCAAGCGCGCAGGCACAGAGGGGCGGAGGCATGTCCGCAGGTTCCCATGCTGCCGGTGGTGCGCCGAGAGCGGCGATGCAGGCTCCGCGCGCGGGCACTGCGCGGGCGATGCCCGGGACGCGGACGGGGCCGAGGGGCGGAGGATTTCGCCCGAGAACAGGGGCGCCGGGAGTGCGAGGCACGGGATCGCAGACGCCCACGCGAAGGCGCTTCGATGGCGAGCGCGAGGGCGGTCGTTTTCGAGCGGGTTGCGGTTCGGCGCCGGGACTGGGATTCGATGCGGTACACCAGTCTGCGACGTGCGGATCAGGGGGGCGGGAGTTCCGGGGACGCGGGTTTCAGGATCCCTTTTTCTTTCCATTTTATGACGGCGGATATGGATATTCCGAGCCGGATTATCCAGTAGCGGATGATGATGGTTCGGCGGCGCCGATTCCACAGCCAGAAGGTACAGATGCCCAAGCTCAGGGAACTGGCAGGGGATACCAGGCCGCTCAGCCGGCGCCGGTACCAGCACCGGCGCCGGCGGCTGAAACGGCCAGCTCCGCTCCCGCCGAAAACGAGGAATTTGTTTTTGTGCGGCGGGATGGAACGGTGTTTTTTGCGGTGGCCTACACCTGGGATCGAGGGACGCTGCGGTACATTACCCCCCAAGGTTTGCGACACACGGTCACGAAGGATGCGTTGGATCTGGACGCAACGCGGGAATTTAACGAACAACGCGGAATGAATTTTCGATTGCCGGCGTGAAGGCTATTTTTTCGCGGGCTGCGGCATGACGTAGCCGGATTTCGCCGGCAGGCCAGCGCGCTCCAACTGCACGGTGGTGTGTTCAACTCCAAATTCCCTTGCGGCTACCTGCTTGATCGAAGCGAGCAGGCGCTCACATTCATCGAGGTGCATGTCCGGAACGCGCGCGTGAAGACTGAGCGCATGGTGACCGCCGCCGAGGGACCAGAGATGCACATCGTGCACTTCCTGCACGCCTTCGACGGTTAATATAGCTCGGGCGACGTCTTCGACGCGCAAATCAAGCGGGCGGCCTTCCAGAAGAATATGAGAGGATTCGCGCAGGATGCCGATGCTGGACCAAAGCACGAGCAAACCGATGGCGAGGCCCAGAAGCGGATCGATCCAACGCGCACCGGTCGCGTGGATGATTAGCGCGCCGGCGATAATGGCGATATTTGAGAGCGCGTCACCGAAGTTGTGAACGAGGATGCTGCGCAGATTGAGGTCGCCGCTCGCGCGGACGAGAGCGAGCGTGATGCCGCCATTGACGGCGAGCGCGCCAACGGAAGTCCAAATCATCCAGCTCTCGGCGACGGCTACGGGGGAACGGAACCGTTCGAAAGCTTCATAGCCGAGCCAGAGCGAAAGCAGGACGAGGACGAAGGCGTTGGTGAACGCAGCGAGTGTGCCGGCGCGGTGATAGCCGTAGGTCTTTTCACTATCGGCAGGCCGTTCGGCCCAGCGCATCGCGAGATAGGAAATGCCGAGCGCTGGGACGTCAGAAAGATTGTGAACCGCGTCGTTCAGAAGGGCGACGCTGCGGCCGAGAATGCCGCCAAAGACCTCCGCGACAACCAAACCGAGCGTGGCGGCCATAGCCCAGCCAAGCACAGAGGGGCGTAACGCAGGGTGAGTGTGTCCGGCGTGAGAGTGGCCGGGGGAATGCGAATGACCGGCGTGACCGTGATCGTGCGAATGAGCGGCCATCCACCTTATTCTACGCGCGCGATGGCGGCGGTGCAGCCCTTTCGCGTGCTTATTAGGCAGTATGACACTTCGCCTCCGCGAATTGATTGACGCTCCTGCCATCGGCTGCGACCATGAAGCGAGCTTCCCGTTCCGCGCGTGTTGGTGTGGAACGAGCCTTCATGCAGGGGTTTTGCGCTCAG
>WNFL01421416.1_pt2 | contig 10391 bp, 10 predicted proteins | sample 5400361 | NCBI WGS metagenome assembly WNFL01 (sample SAMN13153351, study PRJNA577476) | soil metagenome | isolation source: 40 cm soil on Douglas fir-dominated hillslope | place: USA:California | collected 2013-09-17
CTGCAAGTGGCTCCTTCCCCGCCTGGCCGAGTGGGAGCGCGACTACTTGAGCAAGGCCCGTCCCTTCCTGGCCGCCCGCCGGCCCCCTTCCCTCCCCTCCGCGGTCGTCTATCCGTTCGGGGGCGGCGACCTCCTCTCGGCCCTCACCACCTACCCCGACGCGCTGGAGTTCACGACGCTCTCCCTCGAGCATGGGGGGGACCCCCAGCGGGTGGCCGGTTTCGACAAGGCACAGCTGGCCTCGAACCTGGCCGAGGTGCGCCGGCGCATCAAGGGGCTCTTCACCTACGCCGAGAGCACGAGCGAGAACATGATGCAGCTCGAGAAGAGCGACGTGCCCGGCCAGCTCGCCTTCTTCGTGGTGGCCCTCCGCGCCCACGGCCTCGAGCCGGTCTCCCTCCGCTATTTCCGTCTCGAGCCGGATGGGTCGCTCCACTATCTGACCGCCGACGAGATCGCGGCCGGCGCGAAGACGCTCGCCCGCAAGCTGAGCCGGGTCTGGGTCTCCCCGGACTTCGCGGCCTCGTTCTCGAACGCGGAGCTGGTGTTCAAGCCTCGGGGCAAGGACGGCCCGCTGCGGGTTCACCGGCACATAGCGGTCAACCTCTCGGACGAGCACCTGAGGGCGGACCCCGCGACGCTGAAGCACCTGGAGGCCAAGGGCGAAGTGGCGGCCATGACGAAGGCCGCGAGCTACCTGCTCTGGGCCGAGGGGTTCACGACCGTCCGCGACTACCTGCTCGGCCACATGACTTTCATGATCTCGGACTCCACCGGCGTCGCACCGAGCGACGCCGCCCGCGCCGGCTTCGAGATGGAGACTTGGGGCACGTTCAGCGGGCCGTTCCTGCTCGCCCGCAAGTCCGTGGCCGACGAGTACCGCAAGCTGTGGGCAGAGCAGCCGGCTCGGGATCTCCCGTTCCGCTACGGCTACCCCGACGCCTCCGGACACAACCACATGGTGATCACGCGCCCCAGGCCGAGGCCGCCGGCGGAGGCGGCGGGTGGGCGGACCTGATGGGATAAGCTAGAGGGCTGGGGCGCTCCCGTCGGGGCGGCGAGGCGAGGGAGGCGAGGCAGGGTGGAGCGCGTGACCGCGATTCTGGCCCTCGAAGACGGCGCCGTCTTCGAGGGACGGTCCTTCGGGCGGGCCGGCGAGGCGACGGGAGAGGGGGTCTTCAACACCGCCATGACCGGGTATCAAGAGGTGCTGACCGACCCCTCCTACGCCGGCCAGATCGTCACCATGACCTATCCGCACATCGGCAACTACGGGGTGAACCGGGAAGACGAGGAATCGGCCCGGCCCCAGGTGGCGGGCTTCGTGGTGCGCGAAGCCTCGAAGATGGCATCGTCCTGGCGCGCCTCCGCCGAGCTGCACCGCTATCTCGACCAGCACGGAGTGGTGGGGATGAGCGAGATCGACACCCGCTCCCTGACCCGCCACCTGCGGACCCACGGGGCCAAGCGCGGCATCATCTCCACCGTGTCCGCGGTCCGGGCGGACCTCGTCGAGCGGGCGCGCGCCTCGCGGTCCATGATCGGCCTCGACCTCGCCCGCGAGGTGACCTGTGCGGAGCCCCGGCAGATCGCCCCCTCCGGAGGGCCGGGGCCCGCCCCGGACGCGCGCCCCTACCGGGTCGTGGCCTACGACTTCGGAATGAAGGAGAACATCCTCCGCAGCCTGGCCGCGGCCGGCTGCCAGGTCACGGTGGTTCCGGCCACCACCAGCGACGCCGAAGCCATGGCCTTTTCGCCCGACGGGATCTTCCTCTCCAACGGCCCCGGCGACCCCGAGCCCTGCACCTACGCGGTCGAGGCCACGAAGGCCCTCATGGAGAGGCTGCCCGTGTTCGGGATCTGCCTCGGCCATCAGATCCTCGGCCTGGCCTGCGGAGGCAAGACCTACAAGCTCAAGTTCGGCCACCGCGGGGCGAACCACCCCGTGAAGAACCTGGCCACCGGCCAGGTCGAGATCACGTCCCAGAACCACGGCTTCGCGCTGGACCGGGGCCTCTTCGAGAAGCCCGAGTTCATCCAGACCCACGTGAACCTGAACGACGGCACGGTGGAGGGCTTCCGGCACCGCGAGCTGCCGGTCATCTCCGTCCAGTACCACCCGGAGGCCAGTCCGGGCCCCCACGACAGCCACTACCTGTTCCAGGAGTTCCTGGGCCTCATGCGGACCCGGCGGGAAGGGGCCCGGCGAGCCTGATGCCGAAGGACCCGTCGCTCCGCTCCGTCCTCGTGATCGGGTCCGGGCCGATCGTCATCGGCCAGGCGTGCGAGTTCGACTACTCCGGGACCCAGGCCATCAAGGTCCTTCGCCGCGAGGGGATCCGGGTCTCCCTCGTGAACTCGAACCCGGCCACCATCATGACCGACCCCGAGTACGCGGACCGCACGTACATCGAGCCCCTGACCCCGGAGACGGTGGAGGCCATCCTCGAGCGCGAGCGGCCGGACGCCATCCTGCCCACCGTGGGCGGCCAGACCGCGCTGAACCTCGCGGTCGAGCTGTCCCGCCGGGGAGTCCTCGACCGGCTGGGCATCCGCCTCATCGGGGCCAGCCGCCGGGCGGTCGAGTTAGGGGAGGATCGCAAGCTCTTCAAGGAGGCCATGGCCCGCATCGGCCTCGAGGTGCCGCGGAGCGGCATGGCGAAGAGCGTCGAGGAAGCCCGCGCGGTGGCGGAGATGACCGGGCTGCCCTGCGTGATCCGCCCCTCGTTCACCCTGGGCGGGACCGGCGCGGGCATCGTGTACAACACGGAAGAGCTGGAGGGCCTGGTCTCCCGCGGCCTCGACCTCTCGCCCATGCACGAGGTGCTCATCGAGGAGTCGGTGATCGGCTGGAAGGAGTACGAGCTCGAGGTCATGCGCGATTGCGCGGACAACTTCGTGGTGATCTGCACGATCGAGAACTTCGACCCCATGGGCATCCACACCGGCGACTCGGTGACGGTGGCCCCCGCCCAGACCCTGACCGACCGCGAGTACCAGGTCATGCGCGACGCGGCCCGGGCCATCATCCGGGAGGTCGGGGTGGAGACCGGGGGGTCGAACATCCAGTTCGCGGTGGACCCGAGGACGGGCCGCCTGATCGTGATCGAGATGAACCCGCGGGTCTCGCGGTCCTCGGCCCTGGCCAGCAAGGCCACCGGCTTTCCCATCGCCAAGATCGCCGCCCTTCTCGCCATCGGATATCGGCTCGACGAGATCGAGAACGACATCACGAAGGTGACCCCCGCCTGCTTCGAGCCCGTCCTCGATTACGTGGTGGTGAAGATCCCGCGCTGGGCCTTCGAGAAGTTCAAGGATGCGGCCCAGACCCTCGGCACCCAGATGAAGTCGGTGGGCGAGGTGATGGCCATCGGCCGGACCTTCAAGGAAGCGCTGCACAAGGGACGACCTCGACGACGCGCGCATCAGCGAGAAGCTCCTGAATCCCGACCCCGACCGCATCTTCTACGTGAAGCGCGCCCTCGACCTCGGCTGGGAGCACGCCGAGATCTTCCGGATGACGGGCATCGACCCCTGGTTCCTCGACCAGATGCAGCAGATTGTGGACCTGGAAAAGGAGATCAGCGCGGCCAGCGTTGCCGATTCGAATGCCAGGGGGGGAGCGAAGGAGCTCCCCTCGGCTCTTCTGATCCAGGCCAAGCGATTCGGGTTTTCGGACGCGCGGCTCGGACAGCTCACCGGCGCCACCGAGGCCGAGGTCCGACGCCGGCGCAAGGCGGCCGGGATCGTCCCCGTCTACAAGCGGGTCGACACCTGCGCGGCCGAGTTCGTCTCCCACACCCCATACCTCTACTCGACCTACGAGGAGGAGTGCGAGGCCGATCCCACGGAGCGCCGGAAGGTCGTGATTCTGGGCAGCGGGCCGAACCGCATCGGCCAGGGGATCGAGTTCGACTACTGCTGCTGCCACGCCGCCTTCGCCTTCCGGGACGAGGGCTACGAGACCATCATGATCAACTGCAACCCGGAGACGGTCTCCACCGACTACGACACCTGCGACCGGCTCTACTTCGAGCCCCTGGCCTTCGAGGACGTGATGAACATCCTCGAGCTGGAGAAGCCCGAGGGGGTCGTGATCCAGTTCGGGGGGCAGACCCCCCTGCGCCTCGCCCTTCCCCTCCAGCGCGCAGGGGTGAAGATCCTGGGGACCAGCCCGGACGCCATCGATCTGGCCGAGGACCGCAAGCGTTTCAGCGCGCTCCTCGACGAGCTCGACATCCCGCAGCCGGAGAGCGGCACCGCAACCTCGCTCGAGGAGGCGAAGGTGGTGGCCGAGCGCATCGGCTACCCGGTGCTGGTGCGTCCCTCGTACGTCTTGGGCGGGCGCGCCATGGCCATCGTCTACGGGGCGGAAGACCTCGAGGGCTACGTGCGGGAAGCGGTGAAGGCCTCGCCCGAGCATCCGATCCTGGTCGACCGCTTCCTGGAAGACGCGTTCGAGGTGGACGTGGACGCGCTGGGCGACGGGGAGCGGGTGGTGATCGGGGGCATCCTGCAGCACATCGAGCAGGCGGGCATCCACAGCGGCGACTCCGCGATGGTCCTGCCCACCTACAAGATCGCCCCCGAGCACCTGGAGACGATCCGGACCTACACCCGGAAGCTGGGGCTCGCGCTCGACGTGCGCGGGCTCATGAACGTGCAGTACGCGATCAAGAACGACGTGGTGTACGTGCTCGAGGTGAACCCGCGGGCCTCGCGCACGACGCCCTTCGTCAGCAAGGCCACGGGGGTACCCCTGGCCAAGGTGGCGGCCCGGATCATGGCGGGGAGGAGCCTCGCCCGGCAGGGCCTCACCGCGGACCTCACGGTGTCGCGGATCTTCGTGAAGGAGTCGGTGTTCCCGTTCCTCAAGTTCCCCGGGGCCGACATCCTGCTCGGCCCGGAGATGAAGTCGACCGGGGAGGTCATGGGCATCTCCGAGGACTTCGGGATCGCCTTCGCCAAATCGCAGATCGCCGCGGGGTTTCGGATCCCGACCGAGGGCGCCGTCTTCATCAGCGTGAACGACTTCGACAAGCCGGGGGTGCTTCCCCATGCGAAGGCCCTCCGGGAGATGGGCTTCCTCATCCTGGCCACCCGCGGGACCGTCGATTACCTGGGGGCCCACGGGGTGGACTCCCAGATGGTCTACAAGGTGAACGAGGGCCGGCCGAACGTGGTGGACTTCATCAAGGACAAGCGGATCGCCATCGTGTTCAATACCCCGCTGGGCCGGGAGTCCTTCTTCGACGACGGGGCCATCCGCAAGAGCGCCACCCTTCACGGCGTGCTCGTGGTCACCACCCTCACCGCGACCGCCGCCACCGTGCAGGCGATCCGCGCCCTGCGCGAGCGCTCTCTCGACCTCGTCAGCCTGCAGGAGATACACGCGGCGGCTGCGCAGGCCGCGAGATGAGGCTCCCCGGCCGCTCGCTTCCCGCATGACGAGGCGGCTCGCTTTAGCGCTCTCCGGCGGCGGGGCGCATGCCGCCGCCCACGCGGGGGTGCTCCGTGCCCTCGCCCGGGAAGGGGTGGCGGTCTCCGCCATCGCCGGGGTGAGCGGGGGAGCCCTCGTCGCCGCCGCCTGGGCGGGCGGGGCCGACCTCGAGAAGCTCGTCGAGCAGGCGGGGCGCCTCCACCCCTGGACCTGGGTGCGCGGCTGGGGGGGCGGACTCCTCTCGGGGACGAAGCTCGGGATGATGATCGACGAGTTCCTGCCCGTCCCCACCTTCGAGGGGCTGCGCGTCCCGGTGGTGGTCCTGGCCACGGACGTCGACACGGGCGAGCCGGTGGTTTTCCGCGAGGGCGACCTGCGCGACGCCGTGCGCGCCTCCTGCAGCTTCCCGGGGGTCTTCCTGCCGATGGCGGTGAACGGGAGGCGGCTCTACGACGGCGGCATCAGCGAGGTCATTCCCGTGAGCCTCGCGCGCGAGCTGGCCGGCGATGCGGGGGTAGTGGTGGCGGTGGACTGCAACAGCGGCACCCGCTGGCCGGCCGCCGACTCCTTCGTGGCCCTCGCGCTGCGCGCCGGCCTCACCCTGCTACGCGGGCGGACCCGCAGCGAGCTCTCCGGGGCCGACCTCGTCATCGCCCCCGCGATGGGGGAGTCGGGCTGGATGCAGCCGAAGAAGATCCCGTCGTTCTTCGAAGCCGGCGACGAAGCCCTGATGCAGGCGCTGGCGGAGCTGCGGCGCGTCCTGGAAGGCTGATGCCAGGGGCGCCCCGCCGAGGGCCGGAGGAGAGATGAGGCGCCTCGTCCGGTGGTCGCTGGGACTCTCCCTGGCCCTTTTTCTGGCCTTTCTATTCTGGCCGGAGGCCAAGGCCGGCCCCACGGGCGCCTGGCTCAAGGCGGCCGGCCTCGAGGCGCGTTTCGAGACCGTCGAGGGGCTCCGCATCCGCTACGTCAGGTCGGGGAAGGGCCCGGCAGTCGTGCTCCTCCACGGATTCGCATCGTCGATCTATACCTGGAAGGACGTTCTGCCCGGCCTGGCCAGCACGCGCACCGTGGTGGCCCTCGACCTTCCGGGCTTCGGCGAATCGGACCAGCCCCCCGACCTGAGCTTCGATGTCTACCCGAAGGTGGTCCGAGGCCTCATGGACAAGCTCGGCGTCGGGCCGGCGACGCTCGTGGGAAACAGCCTTGGCGGCGCGGTCGCCACGGTCCTGGCCGCGCAGTCGCCCGAGCGAGTCGACGCCCTGGTGCTCATCGACGCCGTCGGGTTCAACCTGAACGCGTCCGACCGGCCCCTCGTCCTGCGCCTGGCCGCCAACCCGGCCGGCGCGGCCCTCTTCGAGCGGCTCCCGATCCGTGGCCGGGTGCTGAGGCTGGGCCTGCGCCAGGTCTTCCACGATCCCGCCCTGATCACCGGCGAGCGCTTCAACGAGTACCTGGCCCCGTTGCTGCGTCCGGGCGCCCCCGCCTCGGCCCTCTCCCTGCTGACGTCGCGCGGGCTCAGCCCCCGCCTCGTCACGGACCTCGCCTCGAAGGTGAAGGCCCCGACCCTCGTGCTCTGGGGGCGTGAGGACGGTTGGATCCCGGTGGAGCAGGCCGACCGTTTCGTGGCGGCGATCCCGGGCGCGCGCAAGGTCGTGTTCGAGGCCTGCGGTCACCTTCCGCAGGAGGAGCGGCCGGCCGACGTGCTGCGCTGGCTCCAGGAGTTCCCGGAAAGCGGGGGCGCGTCCGTCGAGTGACGACCTCGCCGCCCCGCCGCTACTGCTGCGCCTTGCGGTCGAGGGCGAGCAGCGTCTCCCGGGCCCTCTGGGCCATGGCGCTGCCCGCATGCTCGCGGACGATCTTCTGCATCATCTTCTGCGCGTCCTCCCGCCGGCCCCAGGAGGCGTAGGTGCGGCCCAGGACGAACATGATCTTCGGCTGGTCCTCACCGGCGGGCTTGATGGCGAGCGCCTCCTTGAGGAGCCCCTCCGCCTCGCCGTATTTCCGGTCGTAGTTCTGGATGATCGCCAGCATCATGCGGGCCATGCGCCGGCTCGGGGCCGGCTCGTCCCGGTCCACTTTGACGGCCCGGGAGAGCAGCTCGCGGCTCTCCTCGTAGAACTCCTCCTCGTAGAGATGCTGCCCCAGGCCGGCCAGGGCCGCCGCGTCGTTCGGGTTCTTTTCGATGGCGCCTTCGAGCGGGAGGATCCGCTTCGCGATATCGAGCGCCTGGTCGAGAGTGCGGGGGAACTGGCCCGGCCCCTGGAACCCGTTCAAGCGATGGACCTGGTGGCCTTCGGGGGAGAGGAACAGGATCGTCGGCAGCGACTGCACCTCGTAGCGGATCGCGATCTCCGCCTCCCTGCGGTTCCCCTCGGTGTTGACCTTGACCGCCACGAACTCCTCGGCTTTGCGGACGACCACCGGGTCCGCGTAGGTGGTCTTGTCGAGCCGATGACACCAGCCGCACCAGTCGGCCCAGAAATCGACCAGGATGGGCTTTCGGGTGGCTTTGGCCTTCTTGAGCGCTTCCTCGAAGCTCCTCTCCCACTTGATCCCCGCCGAGGGGGCGGGTCCCGAGAGGAGGAGCGTCATCGCCAGGGTTCCGAACATCACCGCCGGCTCGTGGAGACCAGGGCCTCGAACAGGGCCTGGAAGCCGTCCTCCCGGTTCCAGAAGGCCTCGGGGTGCCACTGCACGCCGAGGACGAAACGACGGCCCGGGAGCTCCACCCCCTCGACGAGCTGGTCCCCGCACGAGCGCGCCGAAACCACCAGCCCGTCGCCGAGACGCTCGATCGCCTGGTGGTGAAAGCTGTTCACGGAAACCGTTCCCCGCTGGAGGATGTCCCGGAGCCGGGTCCCCTCGTAGATCTCGACAGGGTGGGCCCGCTCCCAGCGCTCCCGGCGGGGATCGTGCTCCAGGCCTCCTGTCACCTCTGACGGGATGTCCTGGATCAGTGTTCCCCCCATCGCAACGTTTAACACCTGATGGCCCCGACAGATAGCGAGAAGGGGCGTGTCCCGGGCCAGGGCCTCCCGGGTGAGGGCCAGCTCGAAGTCGTCCCGTTCTCTGATGACCTTGCCGAGCTTCGGATGGGGGGCCTCGCCGTAGAGGGCGGGGTCGACGTCGGAGCCACCCGAGAGCACGAGTCCCTGGACCCTGTCCAGGAGCTCGGGGGCGTCCTCCGGCCGGCCGGGGGCCAGGAGGATCGGAAGGCCACCCGCCTGTTCGATCGAGCGGACGTAATCCTGCCGGAGCAGGAGCAAGCCGGCGCGGCGCTCGTCGTAGCCGACCGTCACCCCGATCGTGGGACGCATCACATCCGGTCCGGGACCGGGATGCCCAGCAGGAGCAGGAGCGCCTCCATCTGGCGGACGAACGCTTCGACCGCGAACGTGCGGAAGGCGCGCAGGTCGTCGTCCTTCGCGTAGAGCAGCGAGTAGGCCGGCTGCTGGTAGTACGAGTGAAAGGCCTGGGCCACCGCGAAGGTGTGCTTGGCCAGGAGCGCCACGTCCTGGGCGCGGATCGACTGCTCGGCCACCTCTTCGCTCCGGCTCATCAGCAGGAGCAGCGACCACACCTCGTCCCCCTCCGCGCCCTCGAGCGGGGGCCCGAGGTCGAGGCGGGCGGCCCGCTCCAGGAGCAGCGGCACGGGGTGGCCCTCCGCCTCCAGCTTGGCGAAGATGTTTCGGGCTCGCACCACCGCGTTCTGGATGTAGGGGCCGGTCTCGCCCACGAAGGCGAGGGCCTCCTCCATGTCGAACGTGATGATGCGGGTGCGGCTGAACCGGAGCAGGAAGTAGCGGAGGGCGCCCTGGGCGACGGCGAGGGCGGTGTGGTCGCGGGCCGTCGGGTCGCGGCCGGGGTCCCGGGCCTCGACCTCGTTCCGGGCCTTGGCGACCAGCGCGTCCACGAGGTCGTCGGCTTTCACGCCCAGGCCCTTCCGGCCCGAGACCTTGACCGCGGCCTCGTCCTCGGACACCTCGTAGCCGAGGGCGCGGGCGGTGGCGGGCGACAGGACGACCTTCTCGTAGGCCAGGTGGTAGCTGCTCTCGGCCTCGGCCGTGTAGCCGAGGGCGGCGACGCCGGCCTTGACCACTCGTTGCGGGTAGGACTGGCCCACGTCGATGACGTTGTAGACCTCGCGGGCGTGGCCGAAGGCCGGGGCGCCTTGCTCGCCCTCCCCGCTCGTGGTGTCCCAGAGCACGTGACCGTCGGGGTAGCGGCGGTGACGGCGGTAGCGGAAGTCGCGGTCAAGCTTGCCGAGCTTCCAGAGCTGGTAGGCGATGTCCTTGCCGGTGTACGTCACCGTTCCATTCGAGCGAACGATGATCTTGTTCTCGTCGGCCGGCGTGGCGTCGGCGGCCTCCATCGACAGCACCCAGCAACCCTTGTTCTTGCCGTCGGATTCGAGGCGGATCGCCCCGGACTCCTTGAGGAGCCCGAAGGTGCTTTCCCAGAAGTGCAGGCGCAGGATGTCGCTCTCGTGGGCGAGGAGGTCGTAGCGGATCCCCAGGCGCTCCATGGACAGGAGGTGGCAGTCCACGATGCGTCCGGCCACGTGGGCGGCGAGGCGCGCGGTGTCGTTGCCGCCCTCCTCGATCGCGTGCAGCACTTCGGCCTGCAGGAGCTTGTTCTTCGGGTCGGCCGCGTAGAAGTCGCCGACCTTCGCGTAGAGGTCCCAACAGTAGTGGTCGAACTTCCCGGAGATCCTCTCCACCTCGGCCAGGGTCTTCTTCTCCAGGTGCAGGAACCCCACGACCGCGTCGGCCACCTGGACGCCGGTATCGTCGATGTAGTTCTGCACCCCCACGTCACGCCCCCGGTGGCGCAGGATCCGCACGAAAGTATCGCCGAGGGTGGCGTTGCGCAGGTGGCCGATGTGGGCGGCTTTGTTCGGGTTGATGCTGGTGTGCTCGACGATCACGTGCCCGGGGAGTCGCTCGGCGGG
>WNFL01430174.1_pt1 | contig 10391 bp, 10 predicted proteins | sample 5400361 | NCBI WGS metagenome assembly WNFL01 (sample SAMN13153351, study PRJNA577476) | soil metagenome | isolation source: 40 cm soil on Douglas fir-dominated hillslope | place: USA:California | collected 2013-09-17
GGATTGGGGCCTACAGCAAGGCTGGTGTCACGCGAACCTATATCGATCAGACCAAGGCACTCACTGAGTGGCGAAGGAGCGATCCCGAGGCTTGCGCATTTCCCGTGTGCTTGCAGCGCGCCACGCTCAAGCGCCTGAACGAGGCCTACGGGGATTCTTCCGCAGAGTGGCTAGGGGGGGAAGCCCCGGCTTTCCCCGCTTTCGTGGCAAGGGCTGGTTCGACAGTTTTGGGTTCAGGCAATTTGAGGGAATCTCCCTAATGGCAGGCCGTGGGCCAGGTTCATCTCGATGCTGCGCTACAAGGCAGAATGGGCCGGTGCGCGCTTGATCGAGGTGGATCCTCACAACACCAGTCAGGATTGTTCTGGCTGCGGCACGAAAGTCCCGAAGGGTCTCGCCGATCGGCGCCACGACTGCCTCAACTGCGGGCTGTCAATCGATCGGGACTTGAATGCTGCGCGCAACATCCTGAACCGGGCCGGAGTGGGCCCGGGCCTGCGTAACGTAGCCGGTTGTTGCGGCATGCGTGCAGGCGAAAACCTCGGGTGGGCGCTACGGTCTCGTCAAGAGCCAGTACCGCCAAACTGAGTCACTACCCGAAATCACAGCTCGATGGTGAGGAGTCCGAGCGCCTCGCGCACGAGGTCGATGCCGACAGAGCTGCCGCGCTCGGCAAGCCCCAGCTGCCGCGCGGTGCGCTGGCCGGCGAGGAGCGCTTCGATCTCGGCCGCGGGGTCGCGCACGGTGCGGCGCCGTTCCTGCTCCGACAACTGCGCGAGCGTGCGTTGAACCGCGTCGGCGTCGAGAATCGAAAGCGGCGATCGGCAATACGGGCATGCGGCATCCTTCTCGACGCTCACCGGACCGCCGCAACTCGAGCAGCGCACCTGGACGAGCGTCGCGCGCAGCCGCTGGATCTCCACGGGCGAGAGCGAGCGCACGAACTGCTTCTCGCGAAGGAACTGGAAGAAGGCCGTCAACCGCCCGTGCCCCGCGCGACAGCGGTAGTACACGATTCGGTTGGTGCCGAGGATGTCGTGGGTGAGCGCGAGCGTTCCACGGCAGGTCGGGCAGCGTGCGGATTCGGATATGGGCCGGGTGCTTTCCGCTCCGTGCTCATGGATCAGGCGAAAGAGCTCGATGGTCGCGCCGGGCGTGAGCTGCGAGCTCTCGTATTCGTCGAACCAGATCGACTGGCACGCGAAGCAGATGTCGAGCTCGACCCGGCCCTCGGGCCTGCGTGCGAACGCCTGGCGGCGCATCGGCGCGGCGCAGCTCGGGCAGGCGTATTCGGATGTTCCCATGGCGCTCCTCCCCTTAAACTGTGTCCATGTGCAGCCGCTACTTCCTCGATGCCGACGGCAACATTATCGCGTACACCTTCCGCGTGCCGCCGGACGACCGGATCCGCAAGCGCTTCAACATCGCACCGACGCAGGATGCGCCGGTGATTCGCACCGACAGCGCGGGAAACCGTGAGGTCGCGATCCTGCGCTGGGGCCTCGTGCCGTCGTGGTCGAAGGATCTCGCCTCCGGAACGAAGATGATCAACGCGCGCGGCGAAAGCGTCGCGACCAAGTCGGCCTTCCGCGAAGCGTTTCGCCTGCGGCGCTGCATCGTCCCCGCAACCGGATTCTACGAATGGAAGGGCGCCCCCGGACGCAAGCAGCCCTACGCCATCACGCTCGCCGGGCAGCCGCTCTTCGCCTTCGCGGGACTCTGGGAATCCTGGCATCCCGCGCAGGGCGAGCCGGTGCGGACGTTCGCGATCATCACCACGGACGCGAACGAAACCGTCGCGCGAATCCACGATCGCATGCCGGTCGTCATCGCGCCGGAAGCGATCGACACGTGGCTCTCGGGCGACCCGGCCGAGGCGCTCGCGCTGCTCAAGCCCTATCAAAGCCAGGTGAACGTGCGCGCCGTGACGAGGCTCATGAGCAACCCGCGCGCGGAGGGGCCCGAATGCCTGAACGACGCCGAGGCTACGTGGGATCAGCAGGAGCTGCTGTGAGGGGCCGCGCAGCGCCGCGATGCCTCGCGAGATAGCTCACCAGGATCCGATAGACATCCGGATCGAAGTCGATCTGGACGTGGGCTTCGGCCAGGTCGGCGAGCTCGTCGTCACTGCGTGCGGTGCCGATATGCGACCAACGCTCGAACACGTGCGCCTCGGTGAAGCGGCCATCGGGGTGGGTTTCGCGAATCGCCACGCGCCCCGGCCAGGGCCAGTCCTCGAGGCGATGCGGCGCGAGCGCGGTCGCGAGCCGCAGGTTGTGCTGCTCGGGCGTTTCCTCGCCGAGGCAAGCGCCGCGGCACTTGCGCACCTGGCGCGCGAAGCACGGCCCGCCGCGCTTTTCCCAGCCGAGCTGTCGCCAGCAAAGCCCTTCCTCGCCGGCGATGCCCTCGAGCATGGCCTTCACGTGGGCCTTGGTCGCGAAGGGTCCGTAAAGCGTTTCGGTGTTCGGTGCGCGCGCATGCCAGTCGATGTCCTTGGCGAGCAGCATCTCGGGCGCCGAACGCAAGTCGGGCATCCGCAGGAAGCACGCGTTGAGCTTGCGGCGCAGGCGGTGGTTGTGCAGCGGCAGCAGCTCCTTCACCAACCGCGCCTCGCGTAGCAGCGCGCCGAGCTCGCCCGCGGTCTCCTCGACCTCGATGCGGCGGATCTCGCCGGAGAGCCGCACGTCGTTCGCGGAGCGATAGTCGCTGGAGAAATGCGAGCGGATGCGGTCGCGCAGATTCACGCTCTTGCCGATGTAGATCGGAAGGTCGTTCACGCCGTAGAAGCGATAGACGCCGGCGCCCTCGGGCAATCCTTCGAGCGCATCGGGCGCCAGCTGCGGCGGCAGGCTCGGGATCTTGAGCAGGCGCTTGACCGCCGCCTCGACCTCGTCGCACGCCTTGTCGCGATAGACGGCCTGCACGAAACGCCACAGCACGCGCGCGTCGCCGAGGGCGGAATGGCGGCCGGTGCGTGGTTGCGAAGCACCGGCAGAATTGGATACTTGGGCGTCGCCCTGGAACGCGTCCTCCAGCCGGTGGCGCGCGATGATCGCGTCGAGGCTGTGGCCGAGCGCTTCCGGAAAGAGGCGGCGCGACAGGCGCACGGTGCAGAGCACGTCCGCCGTGAAGGGGATTTCGACGCGGCGAAACTCGTTCTTGAGGAAGCCGTAGTCGAAGCGCGCGTTGTGAGCGACGAAGAGGTGGCCATCGAGGCGCTCGGCGACCTCGCGCCTCACCTCGGCGAAGGTCGGCTTGTCGCGAACCATCGCGTTGCTGATGCCGGTGAGCGACTGGATCTCCTCGGGGATCGAGCGTTCGGGGTTCACCAGCGTGGACCATTCCTCGGCGAGGTCGCCATCGACCACGCGCACGATGCCGATCTCGGTGACGCGATCGCCGGTCGGCGTCGTGCCGGTGGTCTCGAGGTCGACGAAGGCGATCGCGGGTGCGAACATCCAGTCGATTGTAGTTCAGGGTGGTCGTAACGCGATAAAATACACGACCTCCCCTTTCATTTCCCCCATGGCCCGCAGCCGCACAAAGTCTCCCCCTCGACTGACCCGCGATGCCGAGCGCCTGATTGCGCTGGCGCTCGGCCTCAATGCCTCGGGCAGTCTCACCGAAGACCGTTATTGGGAAAGCGAGATGTCGGCGCTCGTGGCGAAGTTGCTCGAGCACGGCAACGACGCGCCCATCGACGGCGCGCTCGACCACCTCTACCAGACCAACCTCGGCGCGTACGACACGCTGATCGAGCTCGTGGAGAACGAGTCCGAATCGCTCGTGGTGATGCAGGGCGATCGCGCGTGGCAAGCGCTGCTCATCGCCGCGCCCATCGTGGCGTGGTCGAAGTACGCGATCGCCTCGGGCCCGGTGGGCCGCGATGAAGCGGATGCCTTGCGCGTGCAGCTCCAGGCGCATGTGCTCGCCGCCGAGGCGCGCGTGACGCTCGTGCCCTACCTGTATTCCATCGACCAGCTGCCGCGGCATTTTTCCGAGTTGCGCCGGCTCGCGGCGCGCCTGGGCGACGCGGCGGTTTCCGGCGAGCTGCCCCGCCTCGACCTCACGCGGCTTCCCGAGACGGCGCACCTGCTCGCCGATACGCGGTTCGTGATCGCGTGCGTGGCCGCGCCGCGGGGCAACCCGCTCTTTCGCTGGCAGGAAGATGCGTCCGGACACGTCGGGCGCGCCGGCAGCCTCGAGCAATGGATCGCGCAGGCGCGGCCCACGCTCGCGAAGCTCCTGCCGGGATGCGTCTTCGAATGCCTCCTGCCCGATGCCTACTACGTGAACTGCCGCGAATCGGACCGGCGCGTGCGGCCGTTCGGAATCCGCGCCGCGATCGCATTCCTCGAAAATGCGCTCGGCGTGAAGACCGACGAGCTGCAGGCGGTCGTCGCGGGCTTCGGCGAGGAACGCGTCGACGAATACCGCATCGGCTTCGCCGCTGCGGGCGAAGGCGAGATCGCTCACGGCGTGGTCTGGCCGCTTTATGGCCGCGAGGACGAGACGGCGCGCCCCGGTCCGCTCGAAGAGGTGATGCAGCAACTCACGGAATCCGGCGTGACCGATGTGAAGAAGCTGCCCGCCACCTTCACGCCCGAGTATTGCGAAGACTGCGGCGCGCCCCTCTTCGCCAACGCCGAGGGCGAGATCGTCCACGCCGAGCTGCCCGAGGAAGCCGACACCCAAACCGCCCACTTCCACTGAAGCATCATCTGCGTCATGGATGCGTTGTCGGAAGTCTTGAGGGTCTGCAGGTTGCGCGGGGCGGCGGTGCTGAATGCCGACTTCGGGGCGCCGTGGAGCGTCGCGATCGGGGCGACCGGCGTGCTCGCGCGCACCTTCCTGCCCGACGCGGAATCGCCCGCCATCTTCCACCTGGTGATCGCGGGCGAGTGCCTGATCCACGCCGCGGGCAGCGCGCCGGTGAGACTGGGCCCAGGCGACGCGGCGCTCGTCATCCGCGGCTCGGCGCATCGCCTCGCAAGCTCGTCCGACGCGCCGGAAGCCGCGTTCACCTCACTCGCCAGGGCGCCCCTCGCCGGGGAGCTCATCCCGATTCGCCACGGCGGCAACGGCGCCCGCACGCGGCTCGTGTCGTGCATCGCGAGCCTCGAGAGGCCGCTGTGCGATCCGATTCTCGACGCATTGCCGAATGTCATTCGAGCGGACCTGCGCGGCTCTCCCGCCGCGGCGCTCATGGAGGAAGCGCTCGGCTTCTCGCTTTCCGAAAGTGATGCGCCGCGCGCAGGCGGCGTGGCGACGCTCGCGCGCCTTGCGGAGCTCGTCTTCATCGAGATCCTGCGCCGCCACGTGGAAGCCTCTCCGGCGGGAGCGAGCGGATGGATCGCCGGCCTCAACGACCGCTATGTGGGGCGCGCGCTCGCGCTCATGCACGGAAAGCCCGGCGAGAACTGGACCGTGGAGAAGCTCGCGCGCCAGGTGGGATTTTCGCGCTCCGCGCTCGCCGATCGCTTCGTGCAGATCCTGGGCGAGCCGCCGATCGCGTATCTCAGCAGCTGGCGCCTGCGCCTTGCCGCACAGAAACTCGTCAACACGCGACGCACCGTCGCGTCGATCGCGTCAGACGCCGGCTACGAGTCATCGGGCGCTTTCTCCCACGCGTTCAAGCGTGTTTTCGGACAGCCACCGTCGCGCTGGCGCAAGAAATCGAGACGCCGCGCTCGCAACGACACAATCACGCGAACAACGTAGTCCGTTCGGACGGAAACCCTTTCAAGCGGTCCGCGCACGGCTTAACGCGTGGGGCCAAGAGTTCGCTACATACATTCCGTATGGGAGCGAATCGAAATGAAACGGATAATTCTGGCAGTCCTCTGCGTCGTCGCCACGATGGCGCAGGCGCGCTCGAACTGGACCATCATCGACCTGGGCGCGTTGGGCGCCTCGGGCAGCGTCGCGCTCGCGCTCAACAATAACGGCGACGTCGCGGGCTATTCGCGCGCGCGCAATCCCGGCGAGACCAGCGGGGCCTACCACGGGTTCCTGTGGCAGAACAGCGCGATGTACGACCTCGGCGCGCCCGCGGGAAGCGCGTTCGCGCAAGTCACCGCGATGAACGAGAACGGCACGCTAGTCGCGATCGGTGATTTCGGCATGTCGTACCTCTGGAAGAACGGCGCGTGGTCACCGATGAATTTTCACGGCACGCCTCGCGCGATCAACCGCGTCGACCAGGTCGTGGGCAATTTCCAGGTGGGGGCCGCACAGCGGGCGTTCGTCTACAAGGACGGCCTCGTCTTGGGGCTCGGCACGCTCGGCGGGACCAGCAGCCGCGCCAACGCCATCAACGACCGCGGCATCGTCGCCGGCAACGCGTCGATCTCCGGGGACCTGGGTACCCACGCCTTCGTCTACGAAAATGACCGCATGCGCGACATCGGTACGCTCGGCGGCGCCTACAGCACCGCGAACGACATCAACTCGAGCGGCGTAGTGGTCGGCGGCGCGCATGATGCCGCGAATCGAATGACCGCCTTCATCTACGACGCGACCGGCATGCGTCCGCTCTTCAACATTCCCGGCGAGCACTCGGCGACCGCCATCAACGATCGCGGCGCGGTCGTGGGGCTGATCGATGCGGGCGCGTTCCTCTACGACAACGGCATCGTCACGCGGCTGGACCAGCTGCCCGAGGTGATCGCCGCGGGTTGGACGAGCATCTTCCCCGCGGGTATCACCGAACGCGGCTGGATCGCCGGTTGGGGTTGGCATGCCGACGGCAGGCCCAGCAGCGCCTTCTTGATGTTTCCGCCGGCGACGCTGAAGGTATGGGCGCGCTGAGTCTCGCGTTCGCCGGTCACTCGTCGACGCGCGTATAGAAGGCCTTGTTGCGGAAGCTGTGGACGAAGTAGTGGTCGAATTCGTTTCTCAGCCGCAGCCCGACCCTGGGCGGCAGCAGGCTCTTCACGAGTTGGACAGGCCTGCGAAGGAGCGAGCCTTCCAGTAAACGTCGCGGGGGCGCGATGGCATTCGCGTCCCCAACCTTCCACGCTTGCGAGTAGTCGCTCTGCTGCGGAAAGGTCGCGAACGGCTGCGCACGATGCTCGCGCTTGCACGCCTGGACCAGGAGCGTCACCGGCCGCGAGTTGACCAAGGTGATGCGCGAACCGACCGCCGCGGGGTCCGTGACGCGATAGTGGCCCTTCATCGAGCCATACTCGGTCCCGCTGTAGCGGAACTGCACCGCGAACATGCGCTCGACCTCGAAGCCGTGCTCGCGCGAGAGCGTGCGAAAGAAAAGCTCGGGGCTGAACTGGTAGAAACCGTGCCCGAGCTGGTTGTTCGCGGGCGTGCAGATGAAGAGCCGCCCGCCCGTGCGCAGCATGCGCATGCAATTGGCGAGCGCCACCGGAAAATTGAAGATGTGCTCGAGGGTTCCGCCGTCCACGATCGCGTCGTAGCGCTGTTCCCATTCCGGCGGAATCGGCGCGTTCAGGTCGTGAACGAGCGTCGCCCCCTCGTACTCCGATTGGTCGATCGAGTCGACGCGCTCGGCGCCGAGGAACGTGCCGAAGAATTCCTCCGCGTAGTCGCCGAATGACGACACCGCGGCCTCGGGGTCGATGCCGTTCCTGCGTGCAAGCGCATCGAGCGTGGCCTTGTCGGCATTCAGATTCTGCCGGCCGAGGGTCAGCACTTGATTGAATGAAAGGCCGCCCCTGCGTGCCTCGCAGAGAAACGCGGCGGTCTCGCTGTTGATTCCCATCGATCGCTCCCGCGGGCCCTGACGGATTTCAGAGCCGGGCGAGTGCGAAAGGTTCAGCGCACGCGGCAGGCCCTCAGGGCGCCAGTGCCTTCGCTAGGAAGGGGAGCGAGACATCCATCCGGTAGTCGACATCCGAATGGTTGTCGTCGAACTCTTCGTAGAGATGTTCGATCCGCGCCTCACGCAGCCGCCTCGAGAGGATGCGTGAGCCGTATTGGATGTGATACTGGTCGCGCGAGCCGCAATCGATGTAGATGGCTTCCAGCTTCCTCAGGTTCGCCGAATACCTGCCCACGAGATTCACCGGATCGTTGGCGCGCCAGTTCTTCCAGCGCTCCGCAAGCGTCTCCCCGGTCTCCAGGTTCACCGGCAGACGAAACCCGTTGGGCGCGCGCGGATCCGGATCGTACGTCGCGGCCATGCACAGGTTCATGATCGCGTGACCCTCGGCCATCGAGAGCTTGGGCTTCTTCCATACGGCCTGCAGGAAGCGCTTCACGCGTCCGTCGTCGAGGCCACGGTCGAGTCCCCGCGATGACTGGCGCACATCGTAGGCACCAGCCCTGAGCTTCGGCACGCGATACTTCGCGAGCTCGTTGAGCGTGTTGGGCCAGTCGTGCCAATACACGAATTCGAAATAGGCGTCGCCCGAGTGATCGGCGATCGCGCCCCAGGTTCCGGGATAGCGCATGCCGTGGATGATCGCGCCGTAACCGCCCGACGATTTTCCGAAACAGCCGCGATGGTCGCTCGAGGCGAGCGTGCGGAATTCGCCATCGATGAAAGGGACGATCTCCTTGGTGAGGTAGTCGGCGTAATTGCCGATCGCCGACGAGTTCACGTACTGGTTGCCGCCGAGCGCGGTGAAGCAGTCGGGAAAGACGATGATCGCAGGCTCCATCTTCTCTTCATGGATGAGGCGTGCCGCGCGCTCGGGCACGTTCTCGCTGAAATTCTTCCACGCCACGTGCGAGAGCCCCGACCCGGTGAAGCCGACGAGGTCGTAGAGAACGGGAAAGCGCCGCGCCCAGGCCTTGGGGCCGCGGTCGTCGTATTGCGGGGGCAGCCACACGGCGAGCTTGCGCACGTGCGGATCGCCGAGGCGATTGCCCTTGAGGATTTTCGACTCGTGCTCGAGGAGCACGATCGTGCCCGGCTTCCACTTCGGTCGCTTGAGTGCCATTTCCGATCAATCCCTTCCTGGAGGGGACTTGCATTGCCCGGACTCGAGCCGCGTTCCATCGCTGCTCTCGATGCGCCACTCGGTGCCCTCGGTGTACAGGACCCGCCCGGTCTCGGGATAGTGGCACACGTCATGCGTTAGCCGCGTTCCGACGATGAGGTAGGTGCAGGGAGCGCTCGAGCGATTGACCACGGAATGGGCAAGGGGAGCTCCCGCCGGCCAGCACGCGGCATCGCCTGGATGGAGCACATGCGTTCCATCATCCTGCAGCACGGTCGCCTCACCGGACAGCACGTAGAGGAATTCATCCTCCTTTTCGTGCCAATGCCGCTCGGAGGAGTCGGCCCCGGGCTGCAACGTTTCCACGTAGGCGCCAAACTGCGTGATGTCCCCGGCGTCCGAATAGTAGAGCCACTCACGGGCTCCTCTTTGCGCCCGCTCTGCCGCGCCGGCTTCGCCGCGCCGCACCTCGCCCTTTCGCACGATCACGTCGACCTCTCCGCTTCACTCACGTGGATGGATTATGGCAGTGCCAGCCGACAGCAAAAGGCGCCCCGAGGGGGCGCCTTGAACGTAAATGGGACCGGCCTATGCCGAGTCCACAAGCTATCACCTCACACAGTGAAGGTCCGGCGCTCTCACACCCGCGTTGAACCAGTAGTCCGCCGTTACCTCGCGAAGCGTCGATCCGTTGACGGTGATGGCATCTGGGCAACTCACAGCCCAGTGTCGATAGACCCCTGCCCATGCGGAATCGGTGCGGTAGGCGCCTGGGAGACCGGGCGCCACGATGGCGTCCTGCCCGTAGTTGAGCGAGGCGCCGTAGGGTATCGCGACGTAATCAGCATAATTGGTCACGCTGTAAGCCGCATGTGCGAACTGCAGGGTTGTCGGTCCATAACCGAACTGCAGCCGGAGGTTTTCGCGCACGAGCATGGTGGGCAACCCGGATCCGTAGACGAGGGAACCTTCCAGGACGCTTGCGTTCCGCGAGGTGTCGCATGTCGTGGAATAGTCCAGGCCGGTGTGGGACAGCCGAAACGTGCCCGGTTGGCCGATCGTCCCGACGGGACGCACGATGTCGACCGGAGCCATGCCGCAGGTGTACGTCGGGCCATACGCGGGAGGCGCGTGACCGTCCGGCCGGTGAACAAGGCCTGGGCCCTCGGCCCAATGGCCCGGCACGTCGACCCGAATGCCCGTCCAGTTCAGATTGAGGTCGTAGTACAACACGGCGATGGCGTCGGTGGTCGGAATCGCGACACCCACTGCGTTCAACGTGTCATCGTAGCGCCACTCCAGTGAGGCCACGCCCGTCGGGAACGGCGTGAAGGTGCGAGCCGGCGGGCCGCTGATGGGTACCCAGCTCCCCCAGTCCTGCAGCTCCTCGACGTTGACCTGAAACGTGGGATCGGTGGACCGTAGCAGGAATACCTTGTTGAGGTCGTGCGGGTCCTGAAGGTAGTTCGTACT
>WNFL01042619.1_pt1 | contig 10390 bp, 11 predicted proteins | sample 5400361 | NCBI WGS metagenome assembly WNFL01 (sample SAMN13153351, study PRJNA577476) | soil metagenome | isolation source: 40 cm soil on Douglas fir-dominated hillslope | place: USA:California | collected 2013-09-17
TGTTGTCCAAATGCAGTTTCCACACGACCGCGGTGTCGGGTTTTGGCGCCCGAGCAGCAGCCGCACTTACAGGAGTAGCTTCTGCTGGGCTCGCAGCACGATCTGACGCGGCCTTGCGCTCGCCTCCCTCGATTCCGTATTGCTTGTAAGTCGCCAGAATCTGTTCCGGCGGCATCGGAGGCTTGTACCGCAAAGCGGTGTTCGGCACCTTCACCACATTCTTCGCGGTGGCCACCGGAATCGTGACGTAGGCGGTCATTCCCGGAAACAGTTTTAAGTCCGGATTCGCGAATTCGATGATGGTGTCGTAGGTGACCACGCTTTGTACCATCGTGGCGTTCATGCGCACCTGAGCGACAACTCCGTGAAATGTGTCCTTTGGGAAAGCATCCACTTTGAACGAGACCGGCTTCCCCACTTTAATATTGCCAACGTCGGACTCGTCCGTTTTCGCGTACACCCACATTTTCTTGAGGTCTTGCGCAATCGTAAAAATCGTCGGCGCTTGCAAAGACGCGGCAACTGTCTGACCCACATCTACATTGCGCGCCACCACCGTGCCATCAATCGGCGAGCGAATCACGGTGTAGTTAAGGTTCGTCTGTGCAACAGTCACAGCGGCCGCTTTTTGCGTCACTTGTGCTTCGGCCTGCGTGACGTTCGCAACGGCTCCGCTTACCGCCGCGTTTGCGGAGTCAAAATTTGCTTTTGCCAGATCGAGCTGCTGCTCGCTCATTACCCCTTCTTTGGAGAGGGCAACCGTGCGGGAATAGTCCGCTTTGGCTTGTACTGCCCCGGCCTTCGCTTTTTCGAGATTGGCCTTCGCCGCCGCTAGATTGGCCTTGGCATTCTCCAAGTCCGCCGTTGCTTGCAGCAGCGCCCCTTGAAACAAGGCAGGATCGATAAGAGCTACGATGTCGCCTTTGTGAACACGCGAGTTGAAATCGACATTAAGTTTCGCAATTGTTCCGGACACCTGCGAGCCAACTTGCACAGTAATGACCGCATTAATTGTTCCAGTGGCCTCGACCACGTCGTCAATCCCGCCTTGCTCCACTTTCGCGGTAAAGTGCTGCACTTGACTGCCGCGATTCAGACCGAACGCGGCAACGATTCCGATCACAACGATCAGACCTACCAGGACCAGCCATTTGTTTTTTGTCTTCATTCAATTTTCGTCAGGTACATGGGAGTCGAGCGCATAGGCGCTTGCTTACTCGTAAGCTCATTCGTATCGCAACGCCTCGATGGGATCGAGCAGCGACGCTTTGCGTGCCGGGTAATAGCCGAAGAACACGCCCACCGCTATCGCGAAGAACGCGGCGACCGCTACGGACTCGAGAGACATTTCCGTTTGCCAATGCAGCGTCTGCCCCACCAGATACGACCCCAAAATCCCAAAGAGGACTCCCGCTGCGCCACCCACCAGGCTCAGCATGACGGCTTCCCCCAGAAATTGAAGCTGGATGGCCTCTTCCGTAGCGCCCACCGCCACCCGAACTCCGATTTCACGCGTGCGTTCCGTAACCGAAACCAACATCACGTTCATGATCCCGATTCCCCCCACGATCAGAGAGACGGAGGCAATCGCGATCAGGAGAACGGTCAAAGTTTTGCTTGCTTCAAGCTGCGCCTGAATGATGTCTTCAGGATTGCGAATATTGAAATCGTCCTCCTCTTCCGGGCGGAGATGATGGCGATCGCGGAGCACCGCCGTCGCCTCTTGCCCGGCCATCTTCACTGCGTCCTGCGAAACCGCGGAGCACAAGATATCGTCCAGCCAGGTAATCCCCTTCAGCTTCTTCTGCGCCATGGTGTACGGCAGGATTATGGTGTCGTCTTGATCCCGCCCGTCCAGCGACAATCCTTTAGGATGAAGCGTGGCGACTACTTTGCACGGCAGATTATTGACGCGAATCACTTTGCCGATGGGATCTTCCACGCCAAAGAGCTGTTCGCGAACCGTGCGTCCAATGGCGCAAACTTCGGCCGCACGGTCCACATCGTCTTGCGAGAAAATAGCTCCCAGATCCACGTACCAGCGCTTTATGTCAAAGTACTCGGGGGTAACTCCGCGGTACGATGTGTGCCAGTTTTGGTTGCCATACACGACTTGCACCGGATCATCCACGTTTGGCGAAACACTGCATCCGCCATAACCAGCGTTTTTGTATCGTGAGTTCCGGTGCGCACGCCGTTGACGGCGCGGCCGCCGGCCTCAACCCACACGAAATTGTCGCCCAAATTATTAAGCTGCTGTTCGACGCGCGCCTGTCCCGCCTTGCCGATGGCCACCACGCAGATTACGGCGGCAATTCCGATGGTGATGCCCAGCACAGTCAGTACGCTGCGCATTTTATTCCTGAGCAGCGCCACCATTGCAGAACGCAACAAAGCCGCTCGATTCACGGATTTACCTCCATCGCTATCCTATTCTTGTCGTCCAGAGATAAATGCTGGATAAACGCCGTGGCGCGCTCAGGACGCTACGGGAAGAGCCCGCGGGCGCTTGCGTTTCCACTCATAATCCTTTCGCAGCCGGGACTGATGTTTTTTCACTTGCACTTCGAGCTCGGTGAAAGCTTGTTTGCAGCTTGCGCGCAGAGTATCTCCAACGCCTGTCGCGTGCAGCGTGCCGGTGGGTAAAGAGAGATTTAGTGAAAACGAGTGCTCCTGGTTGTGTGAATTTTTTGAAAAAACTCCATGGAGCTGCACCAAATCCGGCTCATAGGTTTTCAGCAGACGCGATAGCTTCGCGATATGACGTTCGCTTTGTTTCTCGACAGTTTCGTGCGCGTCCACATGTTTGTAGCTGATGGAAAGTTTCATGTATGCACCTGTAGGAGTGTTTGCAGGGAGGAACAATGGCGACGCAGATGGTGTTTCCGCACCGCATTCTAGGCAAAGCATAACAACTTGTGCTGCCGGCGGCAATCCGGTTTGACACTTTGCGGCTCGACTCCTACTCTGCAATCAGGTGCTAACAGATTTGTAGAGGCGAAAGGCCGCAGGGCTGTCCGGCTGCTGCCCGGACCAGGCCGCGGACTCCGTCCTGCGCTACATTTCATGTCTGATATTCGCATTGGGCCTGCGGGTTGGTCGTATTCGGACTGGGCGGGATACGTGTATCCGACGCCGCGGCCCAAGGGCTTCCACGAAGCTACGTACCTGGCGCAATTTTTTGACACCATCGAGATCAACACTTCTTTCTATCAGCCATTGAATCCGGAGCACGCCAAACAGTGGCTCGAGCGTGTTTCCGCGAATCCGCGTTTTGTGTTTACGGCCAAATTGTGGCAGAAATTTACGCACGATCCCAGCGCCACTGCCGAGGACGAACGCGCGGTTCGCGCCGGCTTCGATGTGTTGCACAAGGCCGGCAAGCTCGGCGCGGTGTTGCTGCAATTCCCTTTCGCGTTTCACCGCGATGCGGAAACGACCGCCTACCTCGAGACTCTGCTAAAGCGCTTTCGAGACTACCCGCTGGCCGTGGAAGTGCGCCACGCGACCTGGAACGATCCCGAAATATTCGCCATCTTACGCGCGCATAACGCTGCGTTCTGCAATATCGATCAGCCCGTGATCGGCCGTGCGCTGGAGCCGTCGGAAGAGATCACTTCGCAGACCGGTTACGTCCGCATGCACGGGCGCCGCTACGACACCTGGTTCAGCGACGATCCGGAGGTCCCACAGCATGAGCGCTACAATTATCTTTACTCCGCTGAGGAGCTTTCGCCCTGGGCGGAGCGCATTCGCGCGATTGGCGAGCAGACACGCCAAACATTTGTAATCACTAACAACCACTACCTCGGCAAAGCCGCGGTCAATGCGCTGGAACTCATCAGCATGCTAAAAGCTACCAAGGTGCAAGTGCCCGATCCATTGCGTCTCCGCTATCCCGAACTTGAGGCCGTTGCCGCGAATCCGCCGGAGTCTCCGACGTTGTTTGCACAAGGAAGCGCCGAGTGACTGGAGGCCCTCCTCCCCCCTGTTTTTGTAAGTGCGGATTGCAAAGGATTTAGCGAACACCGTATTCGTAAGTGCGCATTCTAAAGAAGTTGCGGATACGGATTTTTGACAAAAATCAAGAAATCTTGGACTTGCGGAAAATAATGGAGTTAGCGGAGTTAGCTAGGATGACGAACGGAACTAGACAGTGAATTCTAGGAGCGACGTTACTCTGGCTTTGTGATTTTGTCAAGTAGTTTATTTTATAATTAATAGTTCGAACGAATAGAAACGCGCTTCTTGCTGAAAACACGAGGTTTGGCCGAGACTTGCTGGGGAGCAAGGTTGCTCAGGAAAGAAGACTAACTAAGTTAGAGGTCTTCGGGTTTGAGTCCGGTGTGTTTGGCGATTCTAGAAAGCATTTTGGGACCAATTTCGATGGAATCGTGGAAAGCCCAGGTGTAGTCGCCCATCGTGGGGTGGCTGAGTTGGATGTGGGAACCGCTTGAGCTTCGTTTTACCGTCCAGCCGATTCGCAATAACGCCTTGTACACACGGCCAGCCTTCGCGGAAGGCCATTTACTCAACTGAGGACGCCATTGTGATTGCAAATGGGTCTGAGGGTTTTTCTTTGCTTGCCTCGAGCTTGTCTGCCAAGACTCGTAGCGCGAGGGCTTCGACTGACCGAATCGCGTCTTCCCTGCTCGGTCCATACGCGAGCACGCCCGGAAGCTCTGGGATTTCGGCGATCCAGCGGCCATCCTCTTCGCGATCGGTTTCAATTTGGAAGTTGTAAGCCATTGCGGCAATTATATCAGCATCGTCGGACGTCGGGAGGACAGATCCTGAGAGGATTGTTTGCGAGGACAGCATGGAGCGTGCTAGCAAGAGAGAGGAACAAGGTCAGGGATCTGGCTGAATGGAGACGTACATGGGGCCGGCGCCGAGGGTGCCTACGAGGAACCAAGTGAAGCGGCCGGCGCGATTGATGGTGAGGAACTTGAGGTGATCGCCGGGGGCGACGTCGAGATCGAGCGTCTTCCAATTCCAGGTATTGTCGACGCGCAGGCGATGCCGACCGGGAGTGACGGGGATCGTGACGGTGTGGCCATACATGAGTTCATCGACGACGCGCTTGCCGTCGAGCTTCACTACGATTTGGCGAAGTTGGATGTCGTCGGGCGAGGTGCGTCGGATGGTGATTTGCGCCTCGGGACTGATTAGCGCTTCAGAAATGTGCGGAGCGACGGAGGACATGACAACAACCAGACACATAGCCAAGATTGGCTGTGTCACATTTTATTTCTTGAAGAGGTCCTCGAAGGCTTGGCGAGCATCGTTGTGGCGCGGCGGCGGTGGCGCGGCCGCGGAGGTAGTTCCCTTCTGTGCGTAGGATGTGGGTGCGGTGTCTTTCTCAACCGTCGTGCGAAATTCGTAGAATGTGCAGTTGTTCTTTGCGTCCTTGGGTGTGATGCGGTCTGGAATGGGCTGCGTGCACTCAAACTGAGCGCCGCTGTCGAAGAAACGGCACTGCTTGCAGCTGTGCAGTTCAAAGGCGCACTTGGGACACTGACCGTTGGGGTCAAAGCCATTGGTCAGCACGGCGCCACAATTGGAGCAGCGCGCGCGCGTGACGGTGCCCACCATGCGCGGCGTGCGCGGGCCGAACTGATCGGCGCGCGGACCGCCTTGCGGCGGCTTGCGGTCATGCGAGCGGTCCTTCTTATCTTGCTTTTCCGCGTCGCGATAGCCACGATGATTATATTTTCGATCCACAAAACCTCCTACAACTTGCCGGCAAGGCGGGGCGCCTTGCGGATTTGGGACGCGCTAAGACGGGCACGGGTGTCCCGTGCCCCTACAACTCTGTCTCGATAACCGGGGCGATCGTGTTTCGATCCACAAACGCCTCCTTACACCAGAGGTTGCGTGCGACATCGCAAAAGAAGTCGCCGCGCCTCTGGCGCTCGGACGGGCCCTGTCTGCCGCAGGCGGGCAGCCTGCGGTAGGCAGGCTAAAGCCCGCCCTTACAACCGCTACTTACTTGTATCCAATCGGATTGCTACACTCGACCGTTAATGCAATCTTCCCTAGGTTTACCAATCAGGATTGCCGACGCCGAGCAGGAGATGGGACATCTATGTTTTTAGTCCTATGGGAGTTCGAAGTCAAGCCGGGCCGCGCGCAACGTTTTCAAGAAGTCTACGGGCCCAGCGGTGACTGGTGCTCCCTTTTCCGCAGCGATCCGAATCATGCAGGAACCCGACTGTTCCAAGACACGGCGCGGAGCGATGTGTACCTCACTGCCGACTACTGGCTCTCCCGCAAATCCTACGAGGAATTTCTTGCTCTTCGGAGAAGCGAATACAAACGATTAGACGCCGCAACCGAAGATCTGACTCTTCGCGAACGCTATATTGGTTCGCTGGAGATTTTGTAGGCGCGCTCCATCGGCGCGCCCGAAGCAGCCGCGCCTGAGCCTTGGGTTCAGAGCAATCAAGATGCCAGCGCTACGATTCGCCCATTGACTGTCCAAGATCAATTGCGGGCCCACAAAGCAACGAGCCCATCGGCGCCAAGATCGGGTCTGACAAATTGATGCGGCCGGCCCTCTCTTCGTAACACGGATTCTGCCGCCAAATACCCGCTGCGCACCGCGCCTTCCATGGTGGCGGGCCAACCGGTGTCAGTCCAGTCGCCGGCCAAGAACAAATTTTGCACACTTGTTTCCTGTTTGGGGCGCCAGCGGTCGACTCCGGGTTCCGGGGAAAAGGTCGCTGCTGCTTCTTTGATGACGGTGGCCTTGATTAGGTTGGCGTCACGCGCGGCAGGCAATGCTTGGCGAACTTCCCTGAGGCACAAGTCAATGATCTCCTGCCTGGGCTTTTGCAGCAAATTGTAAGACGCACTGACCACAAGTTGCAGGTACTGACCTTTAGCGGGATTTTTCCCCGCGCCGTTTAGGGGAGCGTACAGGGCGGTCTTGTTGAAGATCCATTGCGTGGTCGTATCCAGTAGGGTGACAAATGGCTCCGTCATGACTTCGCGGTCAAACCAAAGATGGACGCCGGTGATCGGGGCGGTCTTGAGCATAGCGAGATTGCGGAATGCGGAATCACCGCGCTTCAATTCGTCTGGGATTAAGTCGGCTACAGCTGTGTGAGGGACGGCGACGATAAAAGCGTCGGCACGCTCTTCGCGGGCAGCGTCGAACTGGACGGCGGTTACGGCGCCATTTTCGATTTTGAGCCGGCGAGCGGTGGTGCGGAGATTGACCTCGCCGCCCTTTTGCTCGATGGCGGACTTGCAACCGTCGTAGAGTTCGGCCAGCGGAACGGTTGGGACGCCCATGCGGTAGCCGGTGCGATTGGAAAGAAACGCTTTCCAGAAGACGTCGATCCCATAGCGGGCATCGGTGTTCTCGAGTTCTTCATCCAGCGCGCTGACGAGCACGACGCGCCAGAAGCGCTCGATGGCACCTTTGGTCTGGTGGCGGCGGCGCAGCCATTCGAGCATGGAGATGCCGCCGAATTGGTTGACGTCCCAGGTGCGCCCATTGGTTTGCAGAATGTTGAGCATGGCCCAGGCGATGGAAAGCTTGTCTTTCAACGTGAGTGGTGCGAACTTCGCGAAAGCGCCGGTCATGTGAAACGGCGCGGGGAGCAGGCCGGCTCGCATTTCGCCGCGGCGGCCTTGCGGATCGAGGAAGAGCAGGCGATCGAAGAATTTGATTTTGTCGGACGCGCCCACGCGACGGTAAAAGTCGTCGAGATTGGTGCAGCAGCCGAGCGTGACGTGCTGGCAATTGTCGACGTGCTCGCCGTCGGGCAACACGTAGGAGGTTGCGCGGCCGCCGAGGAAGGGGCGCTGCTCGAACAGACGTACACGCCAGCCGGACTCAGCCAGCGCGACGCCGGCCGCCAGCCCCGCCAGCCCGCCGCCGATCACGATCACGTTTTTCAAGAATGTTCTCTTCCGTTAGGCGCGTGAAACGCGCTTTTGCGATGAATACGAGTTTTTCCGGTTTGGACAGGCGCACGCGCTCCCCGAACACGGCGTAGTCCAATTCTTCAATACGCGCGAGCAAGGCGCTGTAGGTATGCACGAGTAGCCACAGGGCTGGGCGGCTTTCCGGTTCGATGAGATTCAGCAGCGCGGCGCCTTCTTCGTAGCATTGCCAGGCGCGACTGGCTTCAAAGCGGAGAAGCTCGCGGACGCCGAGAGTGGCTGCAGTACGGGCGAAGTCTTTGGGGCTGACGTTGTATTGCGCGAGATCTTCGTCCGGCAGATAGACGCGGCCCATGGCGTAATCGTCGTGAACGTCGCGAATGATGTTGGTGAGCTGGAAGGCGAGGCCGAGTTTTTCGGCGAGGTCGAGGGCTCGCGAGTCTCGGAAGCCGAAGACGTGCGTGCAAGCTAGCCCGACGGTGCCGGCAACGCGGTAGCAGTATTCGCGGAGGCGGTCGAATGTCGCGTAGGAGTTTACGGTGAGATCCATTTCGGCGCCGGAGATCAGGTCGTGAAGGTAGCGAGCGGGCATGTTGTAGCGGCGCATCGTATCGACCAGCGCAGGTAGTACGTTGGCGGCGCCTGGCGGCGCAGAGATGTTGACGGAGGCATTCGCGTTGACGGCTTCGTCGAGGGCGGCTCGCCATTTGGCAAGGCCGCGCTGCTTAGCGGCGAGATCGTTGCCCTCATCTGCGACATCGTCGACCAGGCGCATGAAGGCGTAGAGCGCGGCCAGACCGTCGCGGCGTTTCTTTGGGAGAAGGAAAAACGCGTAGTAGAAATTGCTGTGAGACTCGCGGGCTATGCGATGGCATTCTTCGTAGGACTGCGCGAAGGCATCGGCGGGCTCTGGCTGCGTTGTGGCGGGCTTCGGATCTTTTGCTACGAGATGCGTAACGATTGCGCGGCCGAGGAGGCGTGCTTGCTTGCCTTTGCCGATCGAGGGGCGATGGTGAAGCGTGTCGTAACCGGCGGATTCAATAGCGTCGAGAACGGCGAGTCCGCCGCGGCTGAACATTTCGAGATCGACGCTAAGGCGTGCGTCCACCATTTTCACCAGCGGCATGCCTTCGGCGAATAGCGTGCGCGTGCGCGCGATCAAGTCTTTCATTAGATTGACGTAGTGGTCATCGAAGCGGCGCTCGACCAGGTTGGCTTCGGTGAGGCCGTGAGCGGCGGCGATGTCGAACGGGATATAAATGCGGCCCTTTTCGAGGTCGCGCGCGACGTCTTGCCAGAAATTTGCGAGCTGCAGAGCGGTACAGGTAGCGTCGGAGAGGCAGAGATAGAGAACGAGGCGGCCGACGGGATTGGCGGAATAGACGCAGTAGTTTAGAACGGAATCCCAGGTCGGGTAGCGCTTCACGGTTTGATCTTGGCGGAATGCTTTCAGCAGATCGGCAAAGGGCTGCTTGGGGATTTCTTTCGCGACGATGGTTTCACGAAGCGCGATGAAAACCGGATGCGACGGATTTCCTTGGAAGCACTCGTTTAGTTCTTGCTCCCACCAATCGAGCAGCTCGAGCGCGCGCCGCGTGTCGGGCATTTCGTCACCGAGATCGTCGGCCCAGCGGCAATATGCGTAGACGTTATAGAAATGCTGATGCAATTCTTTCGGGAGCATCCAGGAGACTACGTTGAAATTCTCGTAATGATGCGTGGCGACCCAGCGCGTGTAGTTTTGCGCGGCTTCCGGCGTGCAGCCCGGAGAAGGCGCGTTCGCGGCGATTTCGAGTTCGTTGGGACGCAGCATTTGCTTTCGAACGTGGAAACAGTAAGGCCTTTCCTGAGAGCTGAGCCGATTTTTAGATTGCGACCTTAACGCCGGATCCGCGCGAAGCCGAGCCTAGCTAAAGTATCTCATGGGCGCACGGCGAGCTTGATTTCGCCGCTGCGCGATTTCATTTTTTCGAAGGCGTGGGGGAGATCCTCAAGGCGAATCTCTTCCGTGACGAAATCATGGGCGAGGATGTCGCCGCGGCGAATGGCTTCGAGGGCCTCGCGAATGAAGCGGGGCGTGTGATGAAACGGCGAGATGAGCTTGATCTCCGAATAATGAATCGCGGCAGGCTCGATTTCCACGCGCGTGCCGGAAGGCAGGCCGCTGAAGAAATTCACCACACCACCGCGGCGCACCATGGCCAAGGCCTGTTTCCAAGTGGCAGGATTGCCGGCAGCTTCGACGACGGAATCCGCACCGCGCTCGTCCTCGGTTAGATTTCTAACCGCTGCCACCACGTCGCGGACTTGGGTGACATTGATGGTCGCAATTGCGCCCATGCGCCGGGCGACTTCAAGAGGCGCAACTCGACGCGCGAGAGCAATCACGCGCACACCGCGGCGCGAGAGCATGCGGACATACTTTAGGCCGATGGGACCGCAGCCGATCACTACAGCGGTGTCGCCGGTGCGCACTTCCATCTCGTGAATGCCG
>WNFL01049714.1_pt1 | contig 10390 bp, 8 predicted proteins | sample 5400361 | NCBI WGS metagenome assembly WNFL01 (sample SAMN13153351, study PRJNA577476) | soil metagenome | isolation source: 40 cm soil on Douglas fir-dominated hillslope | place: USA:California | collected 2013-09-17
TGAAAAGTTCAGAGCCTTTGACGCAGCGACCGGTAGGATTATCTGGGAATATAAACTTCCTGCAGGAGGCTATGCTACACCGGCTGTTTATGAAGTCGATGGGAGACAGTATGTCGTGATCGCCGCCGGGGGAGGAGGTAAGGTCGGGACGAAATCAGGGGATACCTACGTCGCGTTTACATTAAAGGAATAAACACAGGACAGCCACGAAGATCTCTCAATTACAGTTTGGATTTTAGAAGTACCTGGTAAACCTGTTCCCCTTTGATCAGTCCGGCTAATTCTTCAGGATTAAAGTACTCCAGATCCTTTCGTTCGACTATGGTAATAAAGTCCTCGTTTACGTTGCCATTCTTGTCTTTGATGGCGGCGATGTTCAAACCGAGGTGTTTGGCGAGGAATTCGTAAACCGCGCGACGCTTGTTCTTTCCGTAGTCATGGACTTCGTTTGGGAAGTGTGCATTTTCTATCAGAGACTCCTTTCCGTACAGTTGGTAAATGTGTTTTGCAAAGGGAAACTCCACGGTTGGGTTGTTCTTTGTCCAGTCGTCACCATCGGACACCAGGAGCATGGGTCTTGGCGCGGCCAGGCAGGCGATCTCGACGTTGCTGAAGACCTTGGTTCCGCTACGGTGTATGGGCATCCCGCTTTCGCACGAGCAACCGCCGAAAAAGTGGGCCGAGACCATCACGACAGGGACGGAGACCCTGATGCGGTCGTCGAGGGCCGTGGCTAAAAATGTTTGCGTTCCGCCGCCCGACTCACCGGTGACAGCCACGCGGTCGGGGTCCGCCTCAGGAAATGACAAAAGAAAATCAATAATGCGAATCGTGTTCCAGGTTTGAAAGATCACAACCTTTTCATAATGATGGTCCAGTTGTTGACTTTCACCGTATCCGACCATGTCGTAGGAGAAGGCAATGGCCCCCATTTTTGCGAAGGCGGCGCATCGTTGTTGGGTCTCGGCGCGAAAACGTCCGTAGTCTTCGGGTCTATTCCAATGACCGTGAGGGGAGGCGATCACCGCCAATGATTTGTTCCTGAAATTCCCTACGGGCCTGTAAAGATTTCCCGTGACAAAAAAGCCAGGCAGGCTTTCAAAGACAACGTTCTCTACAGTATATCCGTCCAGGATCTTCTTGTGGCGGAATTTTGGATTCAAAGGCGTTTTTGTGGGGAATTTTTCCATCTGCATGCCGGCTCTGATCTGCCGACGGACGCTGTCGGCATGAGCTTGCCAGTCCTCGACCGAGTGCATGCTTTTCAACACCCGGTTGAGCTTCCTTGCGCCTTCTTCTTCCGAATAGTAAGCACCGACGCAGAGGTTGGATTGCTGGGCAAGGGCGGCGGGCACCGAAAAAAGGGCCGTAGAAAAGATCAATAACCGAAAATGCTTAACTGTTTTCATGACTGAATTTTAATGCAACCTATGTCAACCTATGTGTTTATGTTTTTCCTCATTTTTCAACCAATCGATAGTCTTCCATCAACCCATAGTCGTAAAGATCATATTCCTTACCGGGAGGATATTTTTTCACATAACGAAAATGCCAGGGGGAAACCAATCCGGGCCTTGGCTTATTATGAAAGGGGCCCAATAGGTTTTTTAAAGAACCCACGACCACCACCTCAATTGTATTGACCCCCTCTTTCAATGATGTTGTGATATCCAATTCATAGGGTGGATAGGCAATAATCCCCGCGGCCTGACCATTCACCGTAACGCTGCATACAGTGCCTTCCCATTTTCTCAATTGAACCCAATACTGTCTGCCCGCTTTCTTCCCGAGGTTGATCTTCTTATCATAACTGACCCTCTGCGAATACATCGGCAAACCCTGATCTTTCCAGCTCCCGGTCGTTAGCGCCGCGGGGGCTGCGATTTTCCAGCCGTTGCTTGCTGACGAAAGAGAGAAATTACCCAATAGGTAGACCGGTTCAATTTCAGCGTGGACACTCATTTTGCCAGCCACCAACGACAATTTGTTTTGGCCTGGGTGCAAATAGGGACCGGCTTCAATTACGTTGAAAGCTTTGTCAAGCCACCACTTACCAGCAACAGGTTTTATCGGTTTATCATTAATCAGCACCTGGTACAGATCAGCCCTTTCAACAACGGCTGTTATGGACGAGTGGTCGACATTGTCTGAAACAGTGAAATGATATGTAGCCGTAAAGCTTGTACCCATTGAAAACGTGTCCCGTGAAATGGTGTTATTCTTAAATTGTACGGATGTGTTCCAGGGGTTTCCATTTTTGAATCCGTAGTGTTTAAAGAGCGTGTCGGTTGCATCGTAGACAGGGATGTCGTTCAACCGCGTTTTTCCAAATGTGACATCGCAAAAATCAATGGTGAGTGTATTGTCCTCCAGCCGCCTAACTTCGGTTACGGAGGAAAGGTTATTGCCAGTACCTTCGTGCCTTGTAAGATCCTTAAATCTTCCTTGTTTTGTTTTAGCAAGAAAAAACAATTGACTTCCTGCCGGGGGGATGCTGAATTCCAACCGGGCTCGATTGTCCTTGATGGAAGCGGGGTAATTATAAATTTCGCCTGTAAATAAATCCATCAACAGTGCCTGGGCCCCCTGCATCTCTACCCTACCGCTCGCAGAGTTCTCCATACTTGAATTGACAAGAAACAAAATTTCTCCGTCGGGTAGCTGCCGCCGGTGATGATACAAGTCACCCCTCGAAGAATCCTGTAGCGTAATAGCGAAATCCTTACTGGAGATATCCGCCTGGATAATTTCATCATTCAATGCATCCACTATCTTCAAGCTCTTGAAAGCCTTGGCGTAGAAATCATCAATTCTCTTGTCTGCCTCTCCGTCAATCGTTTTGAGTTGGCTGAATTGTAAGATAACACCGCCGGCGGAAGCAAATTTTTCGAGAAGGTTAAATGTAGCAATGTCCACATTTTCCATTCCGGGAGGCAGGATGACTTTTTCGTATTCGCGTGATCCGATGATGAATTTTGTATCCTTAACGCTTCCGTGATCGCGAATAATGTTTTCCGACCCGAGGTCATACTCTACCTGGGATTTTTCAAGTCGGGTAACGAAATGCTGAAATTGATTTCCGATCTCCGAGAAGCGCGGGTTGGACTGGTCACGGTTGTAGTACATCCACGCCGTGGTGGTGGGCTCAAGGACGAGTATCTTATTTTCCTGCCGGCCGCTTGACAACATCAGGGTGAGGCGGGTAAAATAGTCATTCAGACTCTTGTAATAGGGAAACCATGGATTGTGATAGGAGAACGATTGGGGATAATCGTATTTTCGGGCACCCATTATGGTCATGTGGGAGAGGTGCTGGTTGAGTGTATTCACACCCAGAACAAATTCCCAATCGCCCAATCGTTTCAGTTCCTTAAATGTGATCTCCCAGCCGGCACCTCCATAGGTTTCACTTAAAGTTCTTTTCTTGCTTAATTGATTGGCTACGCTGGCGAGTTCTTTTACAGATCGAACGTTCCCGAATTGTGCGTGAGGGCTTTCTTCATCAAATTGGTTGAATAGCATATCGATAGCGGGCCGCTGATGCCATGCATACATCGCCATATTATCGGGGACCGTATTGGGATTGGGCCACTCGTGTTCCCAATAGTGACCTGTCCATTCCAGATTCTTTTTTTTCAAATAGTTAGAATAGGGTTTCGACCATCGGTCGATAAACAACTGCATCAGCGTTTGGGTGTAATTGTGACGCACTTTTTTCCAGTCCCCGGTCTCTTCAAACAAAGAAGGTAAATTTGTTTCGAGCGTGTAGCCCCATCTTTTTTGAAAGGTGTCAAACAAATCGGCTGTCCAGCGAATGTTATGATCACGCTGCACTTCAATATTGGGTTCGTCCGAAAAAACGCCAGGCACTGATTTTCCAAACTCGGCGCCGAAAACGTTTTCGTATCCGGTCATAGTTTGTTCGATGAATTTTTCGGTAACGCCTTTAACCATGAGGTCTACATACGTAAACCCCCCATACCAATCCGACCGATCATAAAATGTTTTTTTAAATAAGTAATAATCACCTTTTTTACCTTTTTCGGTTTCTCTTTTTATTTCCAGGAAGTTATCGCCCTCTTTTTTCAAGGCGATGAAATACTCAGCGCCGCTGTCGGGAAACACATTCACCTTTTGGAGTTCAAGCATTTGGCCCTGGTTGTACGACTCGGGCATGACATCCGGAACATGGCCGCCGGCAAAGCCGGAAGGGTAGGAATTTTCGTCGTAGATCCAGACGTCGAGGTCAAGCTTTTTGGCCTCTTGCAGGGCAAAGGCGCATAAGTCAAACCATTCTTTTGATGCATACGGAGTAATTAAGCCGGCCCGGGGATGGATGAATACACCACCAAATCCATTGTCCTTAAAATCCTTGAGCATGGAGCTGATCATTTCCTTGCTGACGTCGGCATTCCAGACCCAGAGGGGAGCACTGGCAAATTTATGATCTGGCTGTTGGAATGATTTGCTGAGGGACGCAAAGGAATTGGTCTGAAGAGGTTCATCCTTTTGACCGCAGTCCGTCAGGAACAGGCTGAGGATCAACAGTACGTTGGGATATAAGCGAATGCCATTCATAAACCGGACTTTAAAATGACAAAATAGTATGGGGTAGTCCAATTTAGGCAATTTTGGTTTGTGGATGATAGATAGATTAAAGGCCACAGCGGACACGGCGAACCACGGCGGGCACGGCGAGATCTGTTTTTGATTTCAGGGAGCCCTTTTCAGTTGTTGCCTGAGTTTGCGGAATAAAAATTTCCTGGATTAATAGAGTTTTGAACCCGAAATTCGCCGTGCCTGCCGGCAGACAGGTTCGCCGTGGTTCGCAGTGTCCGCCGTAACCTGATTAGGAAGCACAAAAAAATCACAGCGAGATTGGTTTGATTGTACGGAATTCCAGGCTACAATTCAAGATTGAAGAGATTTTTGGTGTCAATTAGGTTCTTTTGTGACCGCGATTGCACCATGCCCCAACAACAGAATGAATGAAAATGAAATCATAACAATAATTTTAGATGAGGCGTTTTACATTCATAAAACGATCGGACCTGGCATGCTGGAAAATGTCTATAAAACCTGCTTAGCGTACAGATTGCAAAAAAGAGGATTATTCATAGAAACTGAAAAGGCGGTGCCAGTAATCTTTGAAGATGTCAAAATGAACTGCGGCTATCGCGCCGATATCGTTGTTGAGAAACAGGTGATTGTAGATACGAAAACTATTGAAGGAATTGGTCCGTTGCAAATTGCACAAGTATTAACCTATCTTCGTTTCTTAAACATACGGTATGGGTTGATTCTCAATTTTCATGCACTGATGCTAAAAGATGGGATCAAGCGGGTTCTTCATGGCTTTGAAAAACAAAATTCTCCGGATCAATAGAGTCTGAACCTGTATTCGCCGTGCCCTGCCTGCCGGTAGACAGGTTCGCTGTGGTTCGCCGTGAACGCCGTGGCCTTTTGAATATACGCGGATTTCATTGAACAGCAAATCCCCAGCTTCCCTTAAGCTCTTCCCAAAACAAACAATACCTCCGCTATGCCCCGCCATGGCGAATATTCTGTTTTGTGAAAGTTTGTGGTCATTAAACAATCGCGCTATTTCTTTCGCCATTTCCGGCGTTCCGTATTCAATGTTTTCATCCGTAGCAGGGAGACTTTTCAAAAGTTTCTTCCATAATTTCAAATGATGAACATGAATCACGGCATTAATGTCACTACCCTGCTCGTAAATCATGGCATGGGTCAACGATTCAGAAGACGCTATAATCGGGCCGGTTGCCTTGAGTGTGTTTTCATCGACATTGTAGTCCGTTACCAATGCATAATGTTCTTCGGTAAGGTTCTTAAGTTTTCCCGTGCCCGAACCGGAAATAATGAATTCATTTTGTTGTAGGCGGACGCTCATATTCCCGTATCCTATGCCCTCCCCGTTAACACCGATAAGGCCTGATTCGTATAATTTATCGCGCCAAACGGTAATTTCCTTTATCCATGTTCCATTAAGAGGAGGTGATTTTATCCATTGACAATTGAATTTAATAACGCCTTCGTCATTCATACCTGCTTCACTTTTTCAAGGTACATTTTTGCAATTTCTTCTTCGTTCGCGCGGCAAATCCCCCGCTCGGTTATTAAGCCGGTAATAAGTCTGGCCGGGGTAACATCAAAACCATAATTCACAGCAGGACTGTTTAAAGGAGTTACGAGAACATTTTTTAGCTCACCTTCACAAAACCCCGATACATATTTAACCTCATCAGGACTTCTTTCCTCGATGTGAATATCCTTGACACCGTCATGAATGCTCCAGTCAAAAGAAGAGGACGGCAAGGCCACATAAAAAGGAATTTCGTTATCGTGAGCTGCCAGGGCTTTCAAGTACGTGCCAATTTTGTTCGCAACATCTCCGCCAAGCGTCACTCTGTCAGCCCCTGTCAAGACAAGGTCAACCAACCCGTGTTGCATCAAATGCCCACCGGCGTTATCTACAATGACGGTATGAGGAATACCCAGATTCAACAATTCCCAGGCTGTTAAACTTGCGCCCTGGTTACGAGGTCGTGTCTCGTCGACCCAAACATGAATATCAATTCCTCTTTCAAAAGCCTCATAAATAGGAGCCGTCGCTGAGCCGTAATCAACAAATGCTAACCACCCTGCATTACAATGGGTTAGAATATTGACTACTTTTCCCTTTTTCTTTTTTTTGATTTGCTCAATAATCGTGACACCGTGCATGCCTATTCTCCGGCAGTGCTCGGCATCTTCGTCTGCAATGCGAACAGCTGTCTTTAACGCTATTTTTATTTTTTCGCTAAAGGTGCTCCCTGTTGCAATAGCTTCTAACTGCCGGTTGACGGCCCATTCCAGATTGACAGCGGTGGGACGGGCCCCTTTTAAAAGTGCAGACGATTCCACTATACAGTCAGGAGAATTTGCACGACGCGCTTCTATCGCGGCCAAATACATTCCGTATCCTGCCGCTGCGCCGATCAGGCCGGCGCCTCTTACATGCATCTCTTTTATGGCGCAAGCGACTTCCCGTGAGGAATGTAAGTCTTCTATAATAAATTGATGAGGCAAATAGCGTTGATCGATGATGCTGATCACTTCCTCTTTCTCTTCGTTGATCCAGATCGTCCGGTAGTTTTTCCCCTGTACCTTCATAATGCTTGTTCCGTGAAGGTAAACAAAACCGGAATAATTTATCTTACGAAATAGCTATCCAAAACATGCATCACATTCCGTCCGAAAAGTAGACCCCCAGTCCCGTGATTCCCATATAGGTCATGACGGCGACGACTATCCAACCGGTCCATACCAGCCATAGCGGGTGACGATAATTTCCTATGACATTCTTGTTAAAGGCAGAGGATAAAATTATAGCCAATGCAAAGGGCAGTACCAGTCCATTGACCGCACCGGCCACCACCAAGACTTTCACAGGTTGACCGACGACCAGGAAAATTACCGTGGAAAAAACAATGAAGCCGATGATCCCGTGCCGGAAGTATTTTTCAACGGATGGATGAATGGATTTGGCAAACGAAAGAGATGTAAAGGCAGATCCCACCACGGAGGTGATGGCCGCGCTCCACAACACCAGCCCAAAAATTTTATACCCGACGTTCCCTGCTGCGCTTCGGAAAACTACGGCCGCGGGGTTTTCATTGCCCAGCGAAATTCCCTGCCACACGATACCCAGTGCGGCAATAAACAATAGGGTGCGCATGAGAGAAGTAATCAGTATTGCCGAGACAGCACTTTTGGTAACCTGCCGAAGGTTTTCTTCGCCGGTAATTCCAGCGTCCAAAAGCCTGTGGGCGCCTGCAAAACTAATGTAACCGCCTACGGTGCCGCCTACAATGGTAAGGATCATGAGTTCATCAATACGGTCGGGAAAAAATGTTTTCTTCGCTGCTTCACGTATCGGTGGATCCGCCTGAAACGCGACAAAAAGTGTGAGTCCGATCATTACAAAACCCAGTGTTTTGGCAAACCCGTCCATCGCTCTGCCCGCCTCCTTCACCAGAAAAATAATGGCCGCAATCAGGCAACTGATCACAGCACCCGTCTGAACACTCCAACCGAAAAGCACCTGAAACCCTAGTCCGGCTCCTGCAATGTTACCAATGTTAAACGCGAGACCTCCAAGCAAGATCAGAATAGTTAAGAAGTACCCGGCACCGGGTAATACTTTATTAGCCATTTCCTGTGCATACATCCTGCTTACACTGATCAGGCGCCAGATGTTCAACTGCGCACCCACGTCGAGCAAAATGGAAACCAGGATCACAAACCCGAAACTTCCTCTCAACTGCCCGGTAAATTTGGTGGTTTGTGTAATGAACCCGGGGCCGATGGCCGATGTGGCCATAAGAAAGGCTGCGCCTATCAGGGGTCCTGAGAATACTGGTCTCTTTTTCAAGATGGTAGCCGGTCTTTTAAATAGAATCTACGGAATTGATTTTATTTCAATTTTTTCTTTGTTCAGTTGTGCATGAATCAAACGGGCAAAGGCAACGGCGTGCTTCCCATCGCCATGCAAACAAAGTGTATCGGCTTGCAACGCAATTTCTTCGCCGGAGGTAGTCTTTACTTTATTTTCTTTTACAAACCGGATTGCTTGTGCAACCGCTTCCTTTTCATCAATGATCAAGGCGTTCGGTTGTGTTCGGGGCGTGAGCGATCCATCGGGCTGATAGGTACGATCGGCAAAAACCTCGTTCGCCACGTTCAGGTTTAACCGTAAAGCCTCTGAAATCATAACACTCTGCGAAAGGCCATACAAAACCAGAGAGTCATCAATTTTTTTTACGGCACGCGAGATGCTGTGGGCGAGGGCTGCATCTTTTGCAGCCATCGTATACAATGCCCCGTGAGGTTTTACGTGATGCACTTTCGCTCCAAGCCGGTCTGTAATTTTTTTAAGCAATTCAATTTGCAAGCCCACCAACTCCTCTACCTGCACCAAGGGCAAATCCATAGTAAGCCGGCCAAAATTCCCGCGATCGGGAAAGGAGGGATGAGCGCCTATGGATACGTTGAATTTAAGGCAGAGTTCAACTGTCTCTTTCATCAATTCTTCATTTCCGGCATGAAAACCGCAGGCGATGTTGGCCGAACTTATCCATGGCATCAGCTCTTTTTCATTGCCAATCCCTTCGGCCATGTCGCAATTAATATCGATGAACAGTGCTTTCATGAGGAAAAGAAATTCTTAAAGTGAAGCAGGCAGACGTGTTTTAGTTCAGCCAGTTGTTTTTCCCTTGAAAGTAGTTCCGTTTCGGCTTCTAAGGACGAAATCATTTTAAAATTTATCTCCTCAGTGGGGTTCAGTTGAGCAAGTTTGGGCAAATCAGCTTTAATGACGGATGCAATCCGGGGATACCCTCCTGTGGTTTGGTGGTCGGCCATCAGGATAATGAGGTTGCCATCCGGCAAAAGCTGGATTGTTCCAAAATCAACCACTGAAGAAATCAAATCAACGCGTTGATTCAAAAGGAGGGGAGGACCTTCCAACCGATAACCCATTCGGTTGCTTTGGTGGCGGATGATGAACGACGAAGTCAAGAATTTTTCTTTGGACAACGGCGACAATAAATCGGTTTCAGCACCGGCCATGCATCGGATATCATTCGATGGAAAATAAATAGTATCCAACTCACTTTTAGAAATGCTCCAGGGCAACGGTTTCGATTCGTCCACTACAGGCTCTCTCGCTTCTGTTTCCAGAATATCATTTTTTTGCAAAGCCCTACCCAGGTACCCGCCTGCCTGGACGCCCACATTCGTGCTGGAACTTCCAAGCCATTCCTGCCCTTTCCATCCGCCGTACACGGCAAGATAGGCCCTGCCTCCTGTTCCATCCATTTCGAATTGCACGGTGGATCCATCCCCGATTTGAAGAGGCTTCCACAATGGAACGACGTGATCGTTTAACCGAACTTTAAACCCTTTTCCTCCGACACAAACAACGTGGGCTTGTTGGAATAAAATCTCCGGTCCGGGAAAATGGATTTCCATGGTTGCCGATCGTTCACAGTTGCCCACCAGATAATTTGCCACGGTCATGGCAAAATGATCCATCGCCCCACCGGGTCCAACACCGATACTGCGAAATCCGGTTCTTCCGCTGTCGACCAACGTTGTTAATAAGCCGGGCCTGATTATTTTAATACTCATCCCGTTGTTCAAATTCAAACGGATCGATCGCATAATAGCGGACACGATCGCCGGGGCTGAGGAGGCAGGGCGATGTTTTCTCTTTATCGAAAATTCTAACGGGAGTCCGCCCGATCAATTGCCATCCCCCGGGGGACGACTCCGGATAAATTCCGTTTTAAAATCCCGCCAACCCAACGCTTCCAGCCGGTACAATGGT
>WNFL01077813.1_pt1 | contig 10390 bp, 9 predicted proteins | sample 5400361 | NCBI WGS metagenome assembly WNFL01 (sample SAMN13153351, study PRJNA577476) | soil metagenome | isolation source: 40 cm soil on Douglas fir-dominated hillslope | place: USA:California | collected 2013-09-17
ACGGCGCGACGGTCTCGCGCGCGATCCTCACGGATCTCCTCCGCGGCGAGCTCGGCTTCACGGGTCTTGCGGTGACCGACTCGCTCGACATGAAGGGCATCACCGACGTCGATGCGCCTGATCAGATCGTGTCGCGGGCGATCGCGGCCGGCGTCGATGCGGCGATGGTCACGACCGGTCTCGACCGCCAGCTCGCGGCCGCTGGCTGGATCGATGCCGGCGTGGGCGCGGCGCGCGTGAAGGAGGCGCTGGGGCGCGCCGCAGTTTTCCGGGAACGCTTCGCCCTCGAGGTGCCCACCGACGACATCGACGACACGCCGGCGCGCCAGCTCGCGGCCGACATCGCGGCGCACGCGGTGACGCACCACGGGCCGGCGCTGCCACGGCTCGATGCGCGGTTGCGCGTCGTCACGTTCGGGTCGGCGCGCCAGTCGTTCGTCGAGGAGACCGCCGATCCTGTGGGCGGCCTCGAGCGCGCGCTGCGGCAGCGCTTCGGCGACCGCCTCGCGTTCGGTCGCGAGGGCCGCCTTCCCGAGGGCGGCGGCACGGTCGTCGTCGTCACCTCGAACGCGTCATTCCAGCCCGACCAGGCCGCCCGCGCGCGCGAGCTGCTTGCCGCCGGTGGCGTGCTCTGCGCCATCCGCAGTCCGTACGACGTGACGCTGGCGCCGAACACACCGGCCCTCCTGACGTACAGCGACGTGCCACCATCGCTCGAGGCGCTCGCGGCGGCGCTCGCGGGAGAGCGGCGAGCGACCGGACGCGCACCGGTCCGGCTATGAAGCGGCGCGCCTTCCTTGGCGCCGCGGCGGCGACGCTTGCAGCGTGCGCCGCGCCGGCACCAGAGCCATCACGCATCGCCAAGATCCTCGCGTCATTCAGCGTCGACCAGCGTGCCGGACAGACGATGGCGATCGCGTTCCACGGCTCGTCCGTGACAAGCGCGGTCGAGGACATGATCCGCTCGCGCGGGCTCGGCGGCGTCGTGCTGCGCGCGGAGAATGCGCCGAACGCAACCGCGCTCCGGTTGATCTGCGCGGATCTCCAGCGAATCGCGAGCGAGGCGAAGATCCCACCGCTCTTCCTCGCGCTCGACCAAGAGGGCGGCTCGGTCGTCCGTGTCGGCAGCGGCATGACCGTGTTCACGAGTCAGATGGGGCTGGCGGCCACGCCCGATCCGGTCGCCGCCGTTCAACGAGTCGCGACGATCACCGCGACCGAGCTCCGCGCGAACGGCGTGAACTGGAACTTCGCGCCAGTCGCCGATGTAAACAACGAGCCGCTCAACCCGATCATCGGGAACCGCTCCTTCGGTTCGGACCCGCAGCGTGTGTCGACGCTGGTCGCCGCCGCCGCGCGCGCCTACGCCGCCGCCGGCCTCCTCTGCTGCGCGAAGCACTTCCCCGGGCACGGGGCAGCGACGGTGGATTCCCACCTGGCTCTTCCGATCATCGACGTCGACCGTGCGCGCCTCGACCGCGTCGAGCTGCCACCATTCCGCGCCGCGATCGCCGCCGGTGTTCCAGCGATCATGCTCGCGCACCTCATCGTGCCGGCACTCGATCCGACGCCATCACTTCCCGCATCCCTATCGCGGCGCGTCGTGACGGATCTCCTGCGTCGCGAGATGGGCTTCGCCGGCATCGTGCTCACGGACGATCTGGAGATGGGCGCGCTCGCCTCGATCGGCGAAGCCGCCGCCGGAGAGCGCGCGCTCGAGGCGGGATCGGACTTCGTGCTGTTCCGCTTCGACGAGGCCGCCCAGCGCGACGGTCATCGGCTCATCACCGTGGCGATCCGTAACGGCTCCCTGCCGAATCTCGATGCGACGCTGTCGCGCCTCCTCGATGCGAAGCAGCGGTACGGCATCCTGGACGGGTCGAGCGGTCCCCAGCCGGATCTCGCCGCGAACGCCGCGGCGGCGCTGGACATCGCGCGTGGCAGCATCACCCTTCTGCATAACGACGGGAAGGCGTTGCCCCTCCGCGGACGCGTCTATGCGATCGCCACGACGAATGCCGATCTCACGCCGCTCCCGGGAGACAGCGACCTCGTCACCGAGCTCGCTCGCGGACGACCGGAGGTCGAAGTGCGGAGATTCGGCACCAGCATCACTGACACGGTGATCACCAACGTGCTGAGCGAAGCGAGATCTTCGGACGTCGTGGTCGTCGGCGTCGCCGACGTCGGCATCAACGACGACCAGCTGAAGCTCGTAACGCGTCTCGCGGCAGCGAAGCCGACGGTACTGGTGTCCCTCCGCGGCCCGTACGACGTGCGCTTCGCGCCGAATGTGGCTGCGTGCGTGTGCGCGTACGACGGCAGAGTGCCGACCCTGCAGGCTGTGGTCGAAGTCCTTACCGGCGCGCGCAGGCCGGTCGGATCGCTGCCGGTCGCGGTGAGCGACCGCTTCCCCCTCGGCGCGGGGCTGCGCGACTTCATTTGAGCGATCTCGCCGCTCCGGCCCGTTCCATCGCAGAGGCTGCGATCGGCTCGCTCTGCACCGCGTGTGTCGTGCGCGTCGAGCGTCGTGGCGAGGTCGACGAGTTCGCGATCGGAACGCTCTGTCCTGACCCGCGCGCCGGTCCCGACGCGCCGTGCACCCTCGATTCGCTCTTCGACCTCGCGTCTCTGACGAAGCTCGCGACCACCGCTCTGGTGCTGTCGCTCGTGAAGGACAAGGTGATCACCCTCGACACGCCTTTCAGCGAGCTCGTTCCCGACTTCCACGGCGGGCGCAAGGACGATGTCACGCTGAGGCACGTGCTGACGCACACCGCCGGCCTGAAGTGGTGGCTGCCGCTGTGGAAAGAAGCGCAGTCGCGCGAGGAGGCGGTGTGGCGTGCGGCGCAGGAGCCGCTCGCGCAGGACCTCGGCACGTTCACCTACAGCGACCTCGGCTACATCATGTTCACGCAGGGACTCGCCACCATCGGTGGTGCCCCTTTCGCCGATCTCATGCGCGAACGCGTTCTCGGGCCCCTCGAAGCGCTCAATGCGGACTTCGGTCCGCGGCTGTCGGAGCGCTGCGTCGCGACCGAAGAGGACACCGAGTGGCGGATGCGCCGCCTTCGCGGCGAGGTCCACGATGAGAACGCATTCGCCTTCACCGGGACGTCCGGACACGCGGGTCTCTTCGGGACCGCCGCGGACGTCGCCGCGATCGCGCGCGTCTTCCGCGACGGCGCCGTCATCGGCAACGACCTCGCCGCGCTCGCGCGGACGGAGCACGTGAAAGAGAAGAACGTGCGGCGCGGGCTCGGGCTCGCGCTGCGCGCGCCCGACGGCCCGATGGTCGGCCGGCACTTCAGCATCGACGCCTACGGGCACACCGGCTTCACCGGCACCTCGCTCTGGATCGATCCGCAGCTGGACCTCACGGTCGTCCTGCTCACGAACCGCGTGTATTTCGGCCGAGGGAACGACGACGCGACGTTCCGCTTCCGCATCGCGGTGCATGAAGCCGTGTCTGCAAACCTTTGAATGGTGCCCGGACGGACAATCGCCTTGTGATAGCGGTGGGGATGATGTCCGGGACCTCGGGTGACGGCATCAACCTGGCCGCCATCGAGGTCGACCCCGGGCCGCGTCCGAACGTTCGCATCCTCGCGACCGCCGAACACGCGTATCCGCCCGCGCTGCGCGAGGCGGTGCTGCGCGCGGGCGCGGATTCCCCCTTCGCGCTCTCCGACATAGCGCGCCTTCACGGCGCGCTCGGCGACGTGTACGCCGCTGCGGCCGCGGCGTTCGTCGCGACGCTGCCGCGGCGCCCGGACGTGATCGGGCTTCACGGCCAGACGGTCTCGCACCTCCCCGCGGAGCACACGACGCTGCAGCTGGGGGACGCGTCTCGCGTCGCGCGCGCCACCGGACTGCCAACGGTGAACGACTTTCGCAGCGCCGACATGGCCGTCGGCGGCGAGGGTGCGCCTCTCGTCCCCTTCAGCGATCACGTGCTCTTCGCGTCTCGCGCGCCGATCGCGGTGTTGAATCTCGGTGGCATCGCCAACCTCACACTGATCCCGACCGCGTCTCCCGACGACGTCATCGCGTTCGACAGCGGACCCGCGAACATGCCGAGCGACGCGCTCATCGCGCCGTCGGGCGAAACGTTCGATCGCGACGGCCGCCGCGCGCGAGCGGGACGCGTGAACGAGAACGCGGTCAAGGAAGCGCTGGCGCATCCGTACTTCGCGCGCCGCGCGCCGAAGAGCACCGGCCGGGAGGAGTTCGGCAAGCCGTTCGCGATGCGGCTGCAGACCCGCGTCACCGCCGACGGTGGCTCGCTCGACGACGCGCTCGCGACCGCGCTCGCGGTCACGACCCGCAGCATCGCGGAGGCGCTCGCGCGCGAGACCCCGAGCGGCATCACCTGGACCGTGCTCGCCGCCGCTGGTGGCGGCGCGCGCAACGTGACGCTTATGGAGTCGCTCGCGCGGGCGGTCGCGCCCCTCCGCGTCGTGAAGACCGACGAGCTGGGCGTGCCATCGCACGCACGCGAGGCCATCGCGTTCGCGGTCATGGCCGCGTACCGCATGCGCGAGCTCCCGAACATCCTGCCGAGTGCGACCGGAGCGCGTCAGGCGGTGCGTGGCGGCGTGGTGCATCTCCCATGAACGACATCGTCGTCGGCATCGACGCGGGCGCATCGAAGACGCGCGCGTTCGCGGTCGACCATGCCGGCACGGTCGTGGGACGTGGCGCGGGGGGCGGTGGGAACCTGCTCACCTCGCCAGACCCGCAGGGCGCGATCGCCGCGGCGCTCGCGGAGGCGCTCGGCGGCCGCGGCGCGGATGCCGTCGTGCTGTCGTGTGCAGGGGGCGACCGCGAGACCGAGCGCACGCGCGGGCTCGAGATCCTGACCCGGCACGCGCCCCCCGGGGCGAAGCTGCTCGTGACCCACGACGCGATCGCCGCGCTCTACGCGGGCAATCCGACGGGGTGCGGCGTCGTGCTCATCGCCGGCACCGGCTCGATCGCGTACGGCCGCAACGCCGAGGGTGAAGAGGACCGCGCCGGCGGCTGGGGCTACCTCATCGGTGACGAGGGCTCGGCGGTGTGGTGCGGTCTCGAGGCGCTGCGCGCGATCTCCCACGCGGTCGACGGACGCGGCGCGCCCACGCGCATGACCGCGCTGCTCTTCCAGCAGCTGGGCGTTGGTCAGTTCAGCGATGTCCTTCCGCTGGTGTACGGGCGTCCCCATCCGGCGCCGGCGATCGGCGCGGCCACGCGCGCGCTCGCCAGCGCAGCAGCCGAGGGCGACGCGATCGCCAACGCGATCCTGCAGCGCGGCGCGAACGCGCTCGCGCGCGCTGCGACCGTGGTCGCGCGCACGCTCGGACTTGCCGCCGGCCCGGTCTATCTCGCGGGCGGTGCCTTCGAGAACCTCTCGCTCCTCCAGCGCCTCGTGCAACTCGAGCTTCTTGGGCTGCTCCCGCAGGCGACGGTCGAGCCCGTGCGCGAGGAGCCGGCCATGGGCGCGGCCCGCCTCGCCGCCGGGCTGGCGTGGAGCGTGAAGTGAAGGAGCGAGTCCCCAGGTGAGCGAACGCCGACCGACGGAGGCGCGCAACGTGAAGGCGCGCGGCCTCGAGTCATTCACGACGCGCCAGATCCTCGAGCTGATGAACGAAGAAGATGCGACAGTCCCGGCCGCGGTGCGCACCGCGCTGCCCGCGATCGAGCGCGCGGTCGACGAGATCGTGAAGGCGTTCCGCGCCGGCCATCGCCTGCGCTACATCGGGGCGGGCACGAGCGGGCGGCTCGGCGTGCTCGACGCGAGCGAGGCGCCGCCGACGTTCGGGGTCGACGAGGATCTGGTGCGCGGGATCATCGCCGGCGGGGACGAGGCACTGCGCCGGTCGATCGAAGGGGCGGAGGATGACTCGAGCGTCGGCGCGCGCGCCGTCCGTGACCACGTGCGTGAGGGCGATGTGCTCGTCGGCATCTCCGCGAGCGGTCGCGCGAAGTTCGTTACCGCCGGCATGGTCATGGCGCGCGAGCTCGGTGCGCGAACGGTCGCACTCACGTGCGACGCGTCGTCGCCTCTTGCGAAGGATGCCGATATCGCGATCGCGGTCGACGTCGGGCCCGAGGTCCTCGCCGGATCGAGCCGGCTGAAGGCCGGCACGGCGACGAAGCTCGTGCTCAACATGCTCTCGACCGCGGCGATGATCCGCTCGGGCCGAACGAGCGGCGACCTCATGGTCGACCTGCGCCCGACGAACGCGAAGCTGCGCGACCGCGCGGTGCGCATGGTGCGGGACGAGACCGGCCTGAGCGAGGACGAGGCGCGCGCGCGACTCGAGGCCGCGGGATGGAGTGTGCGCAAGGCGCTCGAGCGATGAAGCTGATCGTCAACGCGGACGACTTCGGCTACTCGGGGAGCGTGTCCGCCGGGATCATGCGCGCGCACCGGGACGGGATCGTCACCGCGACGACGCTCATGACCAACGCTCCGCACACAGAGGGCGCGGCGAAGCTGGCGCGCGCTGCTCCTTCGCTGGATGTGGGTGTGCATCTCGTTGTGACGTTCGATCGGCCGCTGGCCGATGTCGAGCTCGTCCCGAGCCTTGTCGACGAGGATGGGAGATTCTTCCGCCCGATCGCGCTCCTCGCCCGTGACATTGACCGCGAGGAGGCGCTCGTCGAGTACCGCGCGCAATACCGGAAAGCCCGCGAGCTGCTGGGACGCGAGCCAACGCACCTCGACTCGCACCACTGGGTGCACGATCACCCCGCGCTCGAGTGGGCCATCGGCCGGCTGGCTCACGAGACCGGAGCCGCGGCGCGCATCCACTCCGACGAGCAGCGCGACCGGCTGCGCGCGCGCGGCGTGCGCACGCCCGATCACTTCATGCGCGACTTCCAGCACGAGGGCAAGGTCGGCGTCGAACCGCTCGTCGCGCTGCTCCAGCGCATCGCGGCGAAGGGCGGCACCACCGAGCTCATGTGTCATCCCGGCGAGCCCGACGACGCTCTGGCGAGGCGGTCGAGCTACGCGCGCGAACGCGCGACTGAGCTCGCGACCCTTACCGATCCGCGCGTCCGTGCCGCGCTCGAGGACCTCGGCATCACGCTCGCGACGTTCGCCGACATATGAGGAAGGCACTGTGGGTCGTGCGCGACCGCATCACGAACGCGCACGCGATCGACGAGCTCCTCGCGGATGCGACCTCGCGCGGGATCTTCGACCTCGTTGTCCAGGTCCGCGGACGTGGCGACGCGTATTACCGCTCGCGGCTCGAGCCGCAGGCGCTGGCGCTCGCCGGCACCGACCTCGATCCGCTCGAGCACCTGGTCCGCTTTGGCGCCGCCGTGGGCGTGCGCATCCACGCCTGGGGCAACGTGTTCTTCGTCTGGTCGGACAAGGACGGCTCCCTGCCGAGCTCGCCGGCACACCTCGTGAACCGCCACCCAGATTGGTTGCTGCGGCCGGGCGGCGTGAAGTACCTCGACCCCGTCGGAGGGTCGGACTGGGAGGGTATCTACACCGATCCGGCGAGTTCGGCGGCACGGGAGCACACGCTGGCCGTCTTCACCGACATCGTGACGCGCTATTCGGTGGAGGGGTTCCACTACGACTACGTGCGGTACCCGCAGGTGACGTACGCGGCGAGTCCCAATGACCACGAGCACGTCACCGCGCTCGTGCGCGAGGGCGCGACGCGGCTGCGTCAGGCACGACCAGGGGTCGTGATCTCCGCGGCGGTGTTCCCGGACCCCGATGTCGCGCGAGGCCGCGTGTTGCAGCACTGGCCGCAGTGGGCGGCGGAGGGTCTCGTCGATCTGTTGTGCCCGATGGCCTACCGGCGCGACACGGCGGAAGTCGCGCGCGTGCTCTCCCGTGCGCGCGCGGCTGCGCCACGCACTGAGATGTGGGGCGGCCTCATGGCATACAAAGGAGAGCGACAGCTGCTGCGCGATCAAGTGCGCGCGGCATCGAGCGCGGGCTGTGAAGGAGCGATCTTGTTCGCGTACGACCCCGATTCACCCGATCTTCTGGACGTTTTCGCCCAGGCTTAGCGGCGGCGCTACTCTCTTGTCCCCGTGCCGAACGAACCGACACCAACACCGGTCGCAGCGACTCCTCCCGAGGAGCCGCGGCGCCCCGACCCCCTCGCCGCCGCGGTGGCCGATGGCGTCGTGCGCCTGCGGCGTGAGGCCGGGCTCTCGGAGCGCGCCGCTGCGCGAAAGCTCGGAACCTCGCAGACGCAGCTACGCCGCATGGAGGATCCGCGCTACCTTCCGTCGCTCCGATCGCTGCAGCGCGTCGCGCTGGCGTACGGGTACAAGCTGAGCGTCGCGTTCGAGCGCGAGGACGCGCAGGCGAAGCGCGCGGCGCCGGCGAAGGAGACCAAACCCAAGCGGGCCGCGTCCAGAGCGGCTAGAGGGTCCGCGTCACCTTCGAAAGCCCGGCGGGCTTCTCCGGGTCGCGGCCGTGGCGGCGGGCGACGTGCGCCGCGACGTTCTGCGCCGCGACGACGAGCACGATCGGGCTGAGCAGCTCACCCACCCGGCGCCGCAGCAACACCGCGTCGTCCACCTTCGCCGCGAGCGCTTCGTCGTCGGTTATCGCATAGACGCGCGCGCCGCGGACGCGCATCGCGGCGGCCAGCGAGCGCGCCTCACGCTCCGTTGCGCCACGGGCCGCGAGGAACAGCACCGGCGTGCCGCGCTCGAGGAGAGCCCGCGGGCCGTGGGCGAAATCCGCGCTCGAGTACGGCTCGGCCCAGACACGCGCGAGCTCCTTGATCTTCAGCGCGGCCTCGAGCGCCGCGGCGTAGCCATACCCGCGACCGAGGACCACGAGCGCGCGCGCCGATCCGATCTTGCGCGCGATGCGCGCGGCGTCCGGCTCGCTCTCGACCGCTTCACGCACGGCCTCCGGCAGATCCGCGAACTCGAGCGGCCGGCCCGCCGCGGCGCCCGCGAGCATCGCGAGCGCGACACACGAGGTCGTGTATGTCTTCGTCGCCGCGACCGCGCGCTCCGGTCCACAGCGGAGCTCGAAGACGTGCTCGGCCGCACGCCCGAGTGCGGATGACGCGCGGTTCGTGATCGCGATCGTCAGCGCACCGTCACGCCGCGCCGCGGCGATGACCGCGGACACGTCCGGCGCCGCGCCCGACTGCGAGATCCCGATGACGGCGCCGCCCGAATAGCGAGGCGGCGTGCCGTACCGCGTGATGAGCGACGGCGCGGCGGATGCGGTGACGATGTGCGCGAGACCTTCGAATAAGTACTTGCCGTACGTCGCCGCGTTGTCCGAGGAGCCGCGCGCCGCGAGCGTGAGGTGGTTCGCGCGCCCGAGCAGCTCGCCGAGTCGCCGAGCGTCAGCGGCGCCCTCGTCGAGGAGGCGCGCCACCGCCGACGGCTGCTCCGCGATCTCGGAACGAAGCGACATCGCAGCGATGATGCACGCCGGCGCGGAGGTACGAGAGGGGCAGGACGACCGGCCTACTTGTGGCGGGCCGAGGCGGCGACCAGCATCGGCCGCCGAGAGGCGGTTAACGACAATGGGGGGACTCCGCTCGGCATTCACGGCGCTCGCCGACCGTCCGCGCGCACGACTCGCCGAGCGCGCCTCCGCGTACCTCAGCGAGCGCCTCTCCACCGACTACGTCGTCCTGACGCGCTACGCGCCGCGCGACGTCAGCGACGACCTCGTTCCGCTCGTCGTGCTCGGGCCGAACGGCGTGCTCGTCGTCGAGCCGCGCGATGAAGAAGGAGCGCTCGTCTGCTACCAGGATCACTGGTACCGGCGCACGGGCCCGGGTGTCTCGCATCCCCTGTCCGACTCACCGTCGAAGCGCGCGCACGCCAACGCGGCACGCGTGAAGCGCGATCTCGCGAGTGGCGGCTTCATCTATACGCCCGTCGATGGCGTGGTCGTGCTGACCCGGGGGCAGCCCGACGACGTTGGCAGCTCTTGCGTACCGGTCATCGCCGGAATGGACGCGCTCGTGCGCCATCTCGAGTCGCATCCGCAGCGCGACAGCTCGGTCGAGCACACCCGCGAGCTGGTTGGCGCGCTGTCCAGCCCGATCAGGCTCGCGTCGGTCTGACCTCAGGGCTCACGGAGGCCCGCGAACAGATCCGTCTCCAGCGGCGGGCCGCCCGGCTCGGGATATTCGCGGATGAACGTCTCCTCGTTGAAGATCTCCGGCAGCTCCGCGCGCGCCGTCGCCCACATGCGCAGATCGGGGGTCTGCGTCTGATGCGCGCCCATCGCGTGCACCTTCGCGTCGAGGACCTCGCCGATGTCGATGATCGCGCCGAGCCGCTCGCGCGTCCAGCGCTGCGGCTTCACCGCAAGCGTCTCCATGTACTGCGCGAACGAGGGCATGAGCGACGAGAGCCGATCGATGAGGTCCGACGAGGTGACGAACCG
>WNFL01394721.1_pt1 | contig 10390 bp, 9 predicted proteins | sample 5400361 | NCBI WGS metagenome assembly WNFL01 (sample SAMN13153351, study PRJNA577476) | soil metagenome | isolation source: 40 cm soil on Douglas fir-dominated hillslope | place: USA:California | collected 2013-09-17
GAAGATGGGATTCTGCAGCTCGGCGGAGGCCTGCTCGCTCAGCAGATAGACCACCAAGCCGAATCCGGCCACGAAAGACAGCGCCTGCACGATGATCTTCTGCCGGGTGCTCAGCATCTTCATGACCGCGAGGCCCGGCTTCATGAGGAAATTCATGCGGCCTATTATGCCCGCCCGGCCCGTGTAAAAGACCGTTGTATGACAACCGTTTACAGGCCGCGGGAACGCTCCGCGGCACCCGCCGGACCGATATGAACTGCGACCTTGACTGGGCCGCGCAGCCGGGCAAAGTCGTGCCCGTGAACCACTGGCAACGCCGTTTATGGCTGTTCTGGCACGGAACCGACAAGGCGCCGTGGGTGTTCGTCGTATTCCTGTGCCTGATGCTGGCGAGCTTCGGCCTGGCGCTGAAGCTGGTCTTCGCGCACCAGGATGCGCAGCGCGAGCTGGTGCGCGAGGCCCACAGACAAAATTTGACCTGCCTCGCCCGCAACGTCTACTTCGAAGCCCGCGGCGAGCCGCTCGCCGGCCAGTACGCGGTCGCGGAAGTCACCATGAACCGCAAGGCCTCGGGCCTCTATCCGAAGACAATCTGCGAGGTCGTGCACCAGCAGAACTGGGATCCGCTGCGGGGCCGCTACGTCGGCGCCTTCTCCTGGACCGAGCTCGATTCCCTCCCCGAGCCCGGCGGCGAAGAATGGCAGCGCGCCTGGGAAGTGGCCGAAGCCGTCTACTACCAGCGCTACAGCCCGGCCCTGCACGGCGCGCTGTTCTTCCACGCGACCCACATCGAGCCCGACTGGGCGCGGCAGAAAAAGCGCGTCGCCCGCATCGGCAGGCACGTCTTTTACAGATAGCAGCGGCGGCGATTCCGCGCGAATCCCGCAGGTAGAATCGAGCCGTGGCGCGCCGCATTTCGTTCAAAAGACTCCTCTGGCTCGGGCTGCTGCTGGCGACGCTGGCGGCGGCGGGGTACACGCTGTATCTCGATATCCGCGTGCGCGAGGAGTTCGAGGGGCGGCGCTTCGCGCTGCCGGCGCGGATCTACGCGCGCCCGCTCGAGCTGCACGCGGGACTGAAGGTGCAGCAGGCAGCGGTAGAGCAGGAATTGCGCGATCTCGGTTATCGCGACGCACTTCGCGAAGGCGAGTCTGGCTGGTTCGAGCGCAAGGCCGACGGGCTGGAGATCGCCGTGCGGCCGTTCGTGTTCTGGGACGGGCCGCAGGAGGCAAAGCGCTTGCGCGCGACGTTCGAGGGCGGGAAGCTGTCGTCCCTGCACGACGCCCAGGGCGCCGAGCTCGCGCTCGCTCGACTCGAGCCGCTGCTGATCGGCGGCATCTACCCGGCGAACAACGAGGACCGGATCCTCGTGCGGCTGACCGAGGTGCCGAAGCACTTCGTCAACGCGCTGGTCGCGACCGAGGACCGCAAGTTCTTCTCGCACGCCGGCTTCGACCTGCGCGCCGTCGCGCGCGCGGCGCTGAGCGTGTTCTCGCCGGGCCACATGCAGGGCGGCAGCACGCTCACGCAGCAGCTCGTGAAGAACTTCTTCCTCACCTCGGAGCGCACGCTGTCGCGCAAGTTCACCGAGCTCATCATGGCGATGCTGCTCGAGCTGCACTACGACAAGAACGAGATCCTCGAGACGTATCTGAACGAGATCTATCTGGGCCAGGACCGCGACCGCGCCATCCACGGCATCGGCCTCGCGGCGCAGTTCTATTTCGGCAAGCCGGTCGAGCAGCTCACGCTCGCCGAGAGCGCGCTGCTGGTCGGCATCGTCAAGGGGCCCGGGGTCTACGATCCGCATCGCCATCCGCAGCGCGCGCTCGAGCGGCGCAACCTCGTGCTGCGCGAGACGAAGGACCAGGGCTTCATCACCCTCGAGCAGTACGCGCAGGCGCGCGCCGCCGCGCTTGCGATCAATCCGAAGCCGACGATGGGGACTTCGCCCTACCCGGCGTTCGTCCAGCTCGTGCACCGCCAGCTGCGGCGCGACTACGACGAGGCCGACCTGCGCTCGGAAGGACTGCGGATCTTCACGGCGCTCGACCCGCGCGCGCAGGAAGCCGCGGAGCGCGCCCTCGCCCGCCGCCTCGCGCAGTTCGACAAGGAGAAGCGCTTCGGCGAGCCGGGCCTCGAGGGCGCGGTCGTGATCACCGATACCCAGTCGGGCGAGGTGCAGGCGCTCGTCGGGGCGCGCGACGCGCGGTTTCGCGGCTTCAACCGCGCGCTCGACGCCGCGCGTCCGGTCGGCTCGCTGCTGAAGCCGGCGATCTATCTGACGGCGCTCTCCGAGCCGTCGCGCTACACGCTCGTCACGCCGCTCGACGACGGCCCGTTCGTGTGGAAGAGCCGCGGCGCGCCGGACTGGGAGCCGAAGAACTACGATCGCAAGTTCCACGGCAACGTGCCGCTGCGCACCGCGTTCGCGAACTCCTACAACGCCGCGGCGGCGCGCCTGGGCACCGACATCGGCGTGGAGCGGGTGCTCGACACGGTGCGCAAGCTCGGCGTCGACCGCCCGATGATGCCGTTCGCCTCGAGCCTGCTCGGCGCCGTGGACATGAGCCCCTTCGAGGTGGCGCAGATGTACCAGACCATCGCGAGCGGCGGCTTTCGCACGCCGCTGCGCGCGATCCGCGAGGTGACGACGCAGGAAGGCCGGCCGCTCAAGCGCTATCCGCTCGCGGTCGAGCAGGCGTTCGCGCCCGAGCCGATGCACCTCATCGCCTTCGCCATGCAGGACGTGGTCCACGAAGGCACGGCGCAGAGCCTCAAGAACTGGGTGCCGGTGGAGACCGGCGTCGCCGGCAAGACCGGCACCACCGACGAGCAGCGCGACGCCTGGTTCGCCGGCTTCAGCGGCGATCGCCTCGGCATCGTGTGGATCGGCTACGACGACAACCGCGCGGCGCGCCTCTCCGGCGCGGCGTCCGCGCTGCCGGTGTGGGGCGAGATGATGGCGCCGCTCGCCCCCGAGCCGCTGGTGCTCGCCGCGCCGGACAACATCGAGCTGGTATCGATCGATACGCCGACCGGGCTGCGCGGCGGCAGCGGCTGCCCCGGCGCGATGCAGATGCCGTTCATCAAGGGCTCGGCGCCCGAAGGGCGCGCGCCCTGCGCCGGCGACGCGACCCTGGAAGCGGTCGACAAGGCCGTCGACGCGGTCAAGGAGACGGTAAAGCCGGTGAAGAACTGGCTGGAGCGGCTGTTCGGCAAATGAGGTCCACGAGCGCGACGTATAATCACTTCCCGCTGGACGAATAGAGGATTCCATGTCCGACATGCTCACGAAGCTCAAGAAGCAAGCGTCTGGCTTGTCCGACGCGGAGCGCGCGGAGCTAGCGCTATCCCTGATCGAATCGTTGGATGGTCCGGCCGATCCGGATGTCGAAGAAGCGTGGCGACTCGAGATTGAACGCCGCATTGGCCAAATCGATCGCGGCGAGGTTCAGCTTATCCCTGGCGACGAGGTGTTTGCGCGGCTGCGCCGTCGTCTTGGGTGATTCCCTGTACTTTTCATCCGGACGCGGATGCCGAGCTCACGGAAGCCTCGCTGTTTTACGAATCGCGGATGGCAGGACTTGGAAGATCATTTGCCGCCGAGGTCGAACGCACCGTATCTCTCATCAGGCATTACCCTGACGCAGGGTCGCTGATCGGTACCGGGCGCCGTCGCGTACTCTTGGCTCGTTTTCCCTATTCAGTCGTTTACCGGAAAATTTCCGACTCGATCGTGATCGTCGCGGTGGCCCATCAACGCCGACGTCCCGGCTACTGGAGACGGCGGAAGTAGCGAGTAGATCGTGCACCAGAGGCAACTGACGATGAAATATGCCGTGTCACTAGCAACGCTTGTCGCCGGCTGCGCCACCGCGCCTGGCCCCTCGCCAGCTCCGCCGCCGGCGCCCGAGCCGGCGGCGAAACCTGCTGCACCTTCCGAGAACGTCGCCATCGCCGGCCTGATGCAGAGCGCGCGCGCCGATGCGGCGGCGGGCCGGCTCGCCAACGCCGCGGCGACGATCGAGCGAGCGCTGCGCATCGAGCCGCGCAACCCGCGTCTGTGGCGCGAGCTTGCGCTGGTGCGCCTGAAGCAGGGCGACTATGTCCAGGCCGAGAGCGTGGCGGCCCGCTCGAACTCCTGGGCGGGCACCGACAACACGCTGCGCGCCGAGAACTGGCGCCTCATCGCGCAGGTACGCGAGGCGCGCGGCGATGCCGACGGCGCGCGCACCGCGCTCGAAACCGCGGGGAAGATCGGACGCTAGGCGGCGTGGCCCTGCTCTCGATTCTCGATCTCGCGCCGATCGTCGAAGGCGCGACGCCCGGCGACGCGCTGCGCAATTCGCTCGACCTCGCGCGCCACGCCGAGCGCCTCGGCTATACGCGCTACTGGGTGGCGGAGCACCACAACATGCGCGGCATCGCAAGCGCGGCGACCTCGGTCGTGATCGGCCACCTCGCGGGCGGCACGTCGAGGATCCGCGTCGGCGCGGGCGGCATCATGCTGCCGAACCATTCGCCGCTCGTGATCGCCGAGCAGTTCGGCACGCTCGAGGCGCTCTATCCGGGCCGGATCGATCTCGGCCTGGGACGCGCGCCCGGAACGGACCAGCTCACCGTGCGCGCGCTGCGCCGCGATTATTCGAGCGCGGAGGAATTCCCGCAGGACGTGCTCGAGCTGCAGGCGCTGCTCGGGCCGATCCAGGAGGGGCAGAAAATCGTCGCGGTGCCCGGCGCGGACTCGCGCGTGCCGCTGTGGATCCTCGGCTCGAGCCTCTACGGCGCCCAGCTCGCCGCGATGCTCGGCCTTCCCTACGCGTTCGCGTCGCACTTCGCGCCGAACGACCTGCTTCCGGCGCTCGCCGCCTACCGCGGCGGGTTCCAGCCCTCGGCGCAGCAGGCGACGCCGTACGCGATGGCGGGCCTGCATGTCGTCGCCGCCGACACGGACGCCGAAGCGAAGCGGCTCTTCACCACCGTGCAGCAGCAGTTCACGAACATGGTGCGCAACCGCCGCGGCAAGATGCTGCCGCCGATCGACGATATCGAGACCTACTGGACGCCGCAGGAAAAGGCCGCGGCCTCCGGCATGCTGAAGTACGCGGTGGTGGGCGGACCGGAGGCGATCCGCCGCGGCCTGGAAGAGTTCGTTACCCTGACGGGCGTGGACGAAGTTATGGTGGTGTCCGCGATCCACGACCACGCGGCCCGCAAGCGCTCCTACGAGCTCCTGGCCGGGGTCGGGATGGCGCGGAAGTAGCGCAGCGAGATCAGCGTGGCCGCGAGCTGCAGCGCGGCGCAGAAGAAGAACGGCGCGCCGATGCGCCAGTCGTCTTTCGGCAGATGCGAGACCATGGCGAGGAGCGGCGCGGCGATCATCGGCGCGACGACCGACGCCAGGCTGTTGAGCGAGGCCACCGCGCCCATGGTCTGTCCCTGGGTCCGAGCGTCGGCGGCGTTGGAGATCATGCTCTGGATGGCGGGCGTCGCCATGACGCCGAGCAGGTTGGCGCCGATGAGCGCGTACATCATCCAGCCCTCGGTCGCGAGACCCCACAGCAGAAAGCACACGGTGCTCGACGCCAGCCCGATGACGGCGAGCCGCTGCGCGCCGAAGTGCAGAAGCACGCGCTTCAGCAGCAGGCCCTGCGCCAGCACGGAAGCAAGCCCGCTGGCGAACAGCGACCAGCCGTTCTCCTGCGGCCCCCAGTCGAAGCGAAAGCTGTTGTAGAGCACCCAGACCGTGTACATGGTGAACTGGGCGAGGCCGCCGAGGGCGATCACCGCGACGAGGCCGCCGGTGTTCTTCAGCTCTCCCAGCTTGATCAGCGACGCCACCGGGTTCGCCGAGCGCAGCGACACCGCGCGCCGGCGCTCGGGCGGCAGGGACTCGGGCAGGACGAAATAGCCGTACGCCAGATTGAGCAGAGCCAGGCCGCCCGCCACGAAGAACGGCAGGCGGATGTCGATCCCGCCCAGCAGGCCGCCCGCCGCCGGGCCGAGGATGAACCCCAGGCCGAGCATCGCGCCGAGCTGCCCGAAGCGCCGGGCGCGATCCTCGGGCGCGGTGATGTCGGCGGTATAGGCGTTGGCGACGGAGATGTTCGCCATCAGCGCGCCGCTCACCACCCGGACTGCGATGAGCATCCACAGCTTGGTGGCGAGCGCGGTCACGAAGAGGCTGCACGCGAGGCCGCAGAAGCCGATGAGCAGGATCGGACGGCGGCCGTAGCGGTCGGAAAGCGCGCCCAGGACCGGCGAGCCGAAGAAGTTGGCGACGGCGAAAGCGAACATCACCGCGCCATACCAGAACGCCTGGTCCGCGAGATTGTCGGTGAAAGTACCCACCAGGACCGGCAGCACCGGAATGATGAGGCCGATCGTAACCATGTCGATCAGCGCCGTGAGCATGATGAAACGCATGGCCGCCGGACGGGCCGCCGGCGCCTCGGGGGAAGAGGCAGGGGAAGACTCGGGATTCGAATTCAATGTTTGTCGCCGCAAAGAGGGCGGCTAATATAGCGCAGTGAGCTACCTCGTCGGCATCGATATCGGCGGCACTTTCACGGATTGCGCGATCGTCGACGGCGCGGGCCGCCTGCTGACGACGAAAGTGCCGTCCACGCCGCCGGATTTCTCGCGCGGGATGATGGACGCGCTCGGCGCGGGCGCGCAGGCGCTCGGCCTGCCGATGGAGCGCTTCTGCGGCGACATCGCGTTCCTCTCGCACGGCACCACGGTCGGCACCAACACCATCATCCAGAAGCGCGGCGCGAAGGTCGGCCTCATCACCACCCGCGGCCACGAGGACGCGATCCACATCATGCGCGGCTCGCGCGGCTACAACGGCCGCGACATCCGCAAGGTGGTGCACTTCCCGGAGACCTCGAAGCCGGCGCCGATCGTCCCCAAGCGCCTGATCCGCGGCGTCTCGGAGCGGGTGGATTGCTTCGGCGAGATCGTGGTCGAGCTGAACGAGCGGGAAGCCGAGGCCGCGATCCGCGAGCTGATCGCGGAAGGCGTGCAGGCCATCGCGATCTGCTTCCTCTGGTCGTTCAGGAATCCCGCGCATGAGCGCCGGGTAAAAGCCCTCGTGGAAAAAATCTCGAAAGACATTTTCGTCACCTGCTCGGTCGACATCGCGCCCAAATGGGGCGAGTACGAGCGCGTCACGGCCACCGCGCTGAACGCCTACCTCGGGCCGGTCATGGGCGGCTACCTGGAGAGGATCAATTCGAGCCTGGTCGGGCTCGGCTACCGCCACGGGCTGCAGATCACGCAATGCGGCGGCGGCACGGTGCCGGTGGCGCGCGCGGGCGAGGCGCCGCTGCTCACCCTCGACTCGGGGCCGGTGGCCGGCGTCACCGCGTCGCAGTTCCTCGGCGCGGCGATGGGCGAGAAGAACGTCATCACCACCGACATGGGCGGCACTTCCTTCGACGTCTCGATCATCTACGACGGCAAGCCGGCCTACTCCTTCATCAGCAATACCGACCAGTACGAATATTTCCTGCCCAAGGTCGACCTGCAGGCGATCGGCGCCGGCGGCGGCAGCCTTGCGCGCGCGGACCCCGAGACGCAGACGCTGACGGTGGGCCCGGACAGCGCGGGCGCCTTCCCCGGCCCGGTGTGCTACGGGCGCGGCGGCAAGATCCCGACAGTCACCGACGCGCAGCTCGTGCTCGGCTACCTGGATCCGGATAACTTTGCCGGCGGCAAGATGCAGCTGGATCGCGACTCAGCCTTCAACGCAATAAAAAAGCTGGGTGAAGCGATAAAGATGACCCCCGCCGAATGCGCGGCCGGGATCTGCCGCATCGTCGAGCTGCACATGGCCGACGTGATCCGCAAGGTGACGGTAGAGAAAGGCTTCGATCCGCGCGACTTCGTGCTGTTCGCCTTCGGCGGCGCGGGTCCCGCGCATGCCGGGGTGTTCGCGCGCGAGCTCGGCGTGAAGAAGGTCATCGTGCCGCAGAGAAAGGCCGCCTCCACCTGGTGCGCCTTCGGCGCCGCCGCCGCCGACGTGCTGCACCTCTTCGAGCACACCGAGATCATGGCAACGCCGGTGGAGGCAAGGCGCATCAACGCCATTCTCGAAAGTCTGCAGAAAAAAGCTTTCAGCCTGCTGAAAAGCGAGGGCATCGAGGAGAAGCGCCACCGCTACGAGTTCTCGCTGGACGTGCGCCACAAGGGGCAGATCAACGAGGTCGAGGTCCTGCTGCCATGGACGCGGCTTCCGCCGGACTACGAATCCCTCTTGAGAAATCTTTTTGTGAAGCGTTACGAGCAGCTCTATGGCCGGGGCTCGGCGCTCGCCGGCGCCCAGCTCGAGATCGTGGTGTGCCGCCTGCGCGCCCGCGCGCTGACGCCCCAGCCGAAGCTCGCGAAGTCGAAGAAACTCACCGCGAAGATCCCGAAGGAAGCGCTGCGCAGGAAACGCGACATCTACTGGCCGGACCTGAAGAAGCGCCGCGCCACCCCGGTCTACGACGGCGAGAAGATGCTTCCCGGCAACTCGGTGAAGGGGCCGGCGATCGCCGAGACCGCCGACACCACGGTCGTCGTGCATCCCGGGCAGACCCTGCGCCTGGACGCGCTCGGCAACTTCGAGATCAGGTTTACCCGATGAACGCTGCCTTGGCTTTATGAACGCACCTCTCAAGAAGCTCGACCAGCTCAGCCACCTCGCCTTCGACGGCGTGCGCACGGGCTATGTCCCGCCGAAGACGCTTTCGATCTCGAAGAAGCTGCGTCTTCATAAAAAAGCGAAGAAAAACATCGACCCCGTGACCTTCGAGGTCGTGCGCCACGCGCTGTGGAACGTGAACGAGGAGCACGGCGCCACCATCCAGCGCCTGTCGGGCTCGCCGGTGGCGATGTACGCGCTCGATCTCAACCCGTCGATCCTCACGGAGGACGCGGAGTTCGTCTATTTCGGGCCTTACATGCAGTACATGTCCGGGGTCACCGACACGCAGGTGAAGTGGACGCTCGAGAACCGCAGCGACAATCCCGGCATCCGCGACGGCGACATGTTCCTCGCCAACGACCCGTGGGTCGGCGCCGCGCACCAGATGGACGTGATGCTGCTCTGCCCGGTGTTCTGGAAGGGCGAGCTGTTCTGCTGGGTGACGAACTGCCTGCACCAGTACGACATCGGCGGCATCACCCCGGGCAGCTTCTGCCCCTCCGCGCGCGACGCGTTCGACGAGGGAATCCTGCTGCCGCCGATAAAAATAATCGAGAACAATGAAATCAGGAAAGATATCGAGGACGTTTACCTTCGCTCCTCGAGAAAGCCGTCCGCGGTGGCGCTCGACTTTCGCGCGCAGCTCGCCGGCAACACGACGGCGAAGGATCGGGTCCTGTCGCTGATAAAAAGATACGGGGTGGATACCGTCAAGGGCGTGATGCGCAAGATCCTCGACGACGGTGAGCGCGCGTTCCTGAAGAAGCTCGCCCTCCTGCCTGACGGCATTTGGCGCGACAGGACGTATGTGGAATGCTGCAGGCCCGGAGATCGCCAGGTTCACCGGGTGGTTCTGACTCTCAAGAAGGAAAAAAACAGGATCATTTTCGAGAACGAAGGCACGGACCCGCAGGCCGGCGGAATCAACGCCACCTACTCGGGCTGGCGCGGCGCGGTGATGGTGGCGCTCAACGAGCTCATGTGCTGGGAGCAGTACTACGCGGTCGGCGGCGCGCTGCGCCACGTCGACTTCAACCCGACGCCCGGCACGCTGAACTGCGCCGATTTTCCGGCGTCGGTGTCGACGGCGCCGGTGCAGTGCATGGAGATCTCGCTCTACCCCGCCTACAACGTGCTCTCCAAGATGATCTACCCGGATCCCGGCCTGCGCCGGGACGTCATGTGCATCGGCGGCACCAGCCAGTGGCCGGCGACCATCTTCCGCGGCATCGACCAGTGGGGCGAGCGCTACGGCTATCTGCTGGTCGATCCCGGCATCTCGACCGGCGGCCAGGCGCGCACGCCGATTTGCAAGCTGCCGAACGTGGAGCACACCGAGCAGAGCTTCCCGGTGCTGTTCTTGTACAGAAAAGAAATCACCGACTCCGGCGGCGCGGGCAAATTCCGCGGCGGCCTGTCGGCCGAGTCCTGCTTCATCCCGCACGGCACCGACAGCATCACGCACGACACGCTGTCCTCCGGCAACGCGATCCCCACCTCGACCGGAATGATGGGTGGGTATCCCGGCGCCGTGAATCGTTATCGCTTTTTGAAAAACTCCAATGTCATGGAGAAAATGAAGCGTGCGGAGCTCGTAAACGATATCGATGAATTGAAGGGCACGCCCGAGACGCTTCAGCTGCGCCAGCAGGACTTCTCGCAGAATCCTTCCGACGTCTACGCCGTGCTCTGGTC
>WNFL01339113.1_pt2 | contig 10389 bp, 8 predicted proteins | sample 5400361 | NCBI WGS metagenome assembly WNFL01 (sample SAMN13153351, study PRJNA577476) | soil metagenome | isolation source: 40 cm soil on Douglas fir-dominated hillslope | place: USA:California | collected 2013-09-17
ATTGCCCCGGCCGGATCGCTGGAACTTTCCTTTCAAGACGACAACCGGCTGGTAGGAGGATAACACAAAAGCAGGATAAAATCCGGAAAGAATCACTCCAGCCAGCATGACCCCGGCCAGCACCATTATCGTAACCGGGTCAACTTCCGCCAAAATCTTCCAAAGTGAAAGCTGCCCCCCCACAATCTGGTTGAACTGTCCCTGGGCCACCTGAACCAGCAAAAGGGCAACAACAAATGCAAACAAGCTGATCAACATCGATTCAAAAATGAACTGTTTGACCAACTGGGTTTTCAAAGCACCCATCACTTTGCGCAAGCCCACCTCTTTGGCGCGGTCAATGGCCTTTGATGTTGTGAGGTTGATATAGTTTATCCAGGCAATGAGAAGGATGACCCCCGCTACAATGAGCATAGCCCATACGGCTTTTCCGTTAGCTGTCTTTGCCACATCGTACTCATAGTTGGAATACAGATGTGCCTTCTCCATGGGCTGTAAATAGAATTTCTCGACGCTTCCGGACACCTTGTCCCCTTTAAAATAGCGTTCGCTGAAATCACCCAGTTTGCCTTCCAGCACTTTGTAATCGGCTCCTGGTTTGAGTACCAAATAGTGCCTCATGTCTGACCAGGTCCAACTATCGTCGGCGCCATGATCCTCGGGGCTTATTAAGGTTGAATACGAAACGAGGGCGTCAAACTGAAGGTGAGAGTTTTCGGGAACGTTGTTGCATACCGCCGTGATGGTATAGGGATGCGGATCAAGCCCTTCGTAGAGTACCTTGCCCAGGACACCGGAATAGTTTTTGTCCTGGACACCAAAGTATTTCGTGGCGACACGTTCCGTCAAAACCATCGAATAGCGTTCCTTCAGAGCGGTCAATCGTTGGCCCGCCAGCAACGGGAAACTGAATACCGTTAGGAAATGTTCGTCGGCAAAATAGGAATTGTCTCCTCTGAAGAATCGGTCTTCTACTTTGATGTTCATCTCACCGTTGGGCATCAGGCGAGTATAGTCTTCGATCTCGGGATAATCCTTTGCCAGCGTGGGTCCGATCGTCGGATACATGATGGTGCCGTGTTGGATCAGCTTACCGTTCTGAAAGCGGTCGTTTGTTACACGATAGGTCCGGTCTAACTTCACGTTGAATTTGTCGTAACTCCATTCAAAGCTGACAAACTGAAAAATAAGTATGCAGGCTGCCAGGCCAATGCCCAAGCCAAAGATATTGATTGCCGAAAAGACCTTGTTCTTAAAGACATTCCGGAAAGCCACCGTCAGATAATTGCGAAACATAATGGTATTGATTAGTTGATAGGAAACACGATTCCTTAAAATAATTCCGGGCCTGAAGAATTTGATAATATTCCAAACAAACCGTCGTTGTGCATTTCTTTCTCCGATCTCTTTTATTTCCCTTTCACGTTGTTCAAGTAAATCCCCTTCAATGCCCTCGTACAGGCCCGGAGGGCAAAATAAGCGGAGGAAGCGCAGCCATCTGTCTTGACTAGGATTCGTAGGATTCTTAGGATTATTGGATGGATTCCGTGGGTGCCTCATTGTTTTGCTTGCTCAATCTAAATCATGATAATCATAAAAATCCTGCGAATCCTAGTCCAGTTGGGGAATCAACTTCCACAAGTCCACCCTCGCCTCTTTCATGCTTCGCAACATGGCCAGACCGGCGTTGGTTACCTTGAAAATCCTTTTCCGCCGGCCTCCCCTGGCGTGAGTGGCGCCGCCCATCAGGGATTTTACAAGTCCTTTATCCTCCAGGCGATAGAGGGTGACGTGTACAGCACTCAGATTCGATTCACGCCCCAGACGTTCCTTGATCTCGATAACGATGGCATTGCCGTAGGCTTCCTCTTGCAGGATGCCGACCATGGTCAGGACGAGCTCTTCAAATTCGCCAAGATATTCTTTACTCATAGATTTGATGTTTAGGCGAAATCGGTGATCCCATTATTTCTATATGTTTTGTAAAACAAATATAACAGATTAGGCTGCGTTCTTTTAAACAAATTCCAAAAAAAAATAAGAAATTCCGTTTATTCGTCTCTTAACGCCTGGACTGGGTTGGCCGATGCTGCGTTGTACGAGATGTACCCGACCGTTCCCAATACAACCAACAGCGATAAAAGTATTCCCGCTGCAAAGGTTATAAAACCGGGTTCGATGTGATAGGCAAAATTTTCAAGCCACTTTCCCATAGCGTAGTGTGCTGCAGGCGCTGCCACCGTAAACGAAAGGAGAATGAGGATCACAAATTCTTTAGAGAACAATCCCATGATATTCGCTACACTCGCGCCCAGGGTCTTTCGAATCCCAACTTCCTTGGTCCTTTTTGTAACCATGAAGGAAACCAGGCCCAGTAAACCGATGCTCCCAATCAAAACTGCAACGACAGCAAAAACAGTGATCAACTTTGAAGTTCTTTTTTCCCGGGCATAGAAATTACTGATGGTATCATCGAGAAAGGTATATTCAAAAATGTACCTCGGAAAAGTCATTTTCCATGTCTCCTCGACCTTTCGCATGACTTCTTTACTGTCCTTTGTTTGTAGTCTTACAGCGGTTGTAAAGAAACCGTCGGTGCCTGCCATAATAATCACGGGTACAATTTTTGAATGCAGTGAGGAGGTATGAAAGTTTTTGACCACGCCCTGGATCAGTTTTCTTCTTCTTCCCCAGTATTCAACCGATACACCCATGGCATCCGAAGGATCTTTCAGCCCCAGTGCCCGGACAAAGGCTTCGTTGACCAAATAATAATTCGACGTATCGGACCGGACCAGATCCCTGCCGGTGAGCAGGGTCAACTGATAGGTTTTGAGATAATCTTCATCGGCAAATTTAACGGTTGCATATTCCTTGACGGACTTTCCATTGACTGTTGCATCAAAATCACCGCCCCAGGAATTATCGCCGGCAGAACCGGTGTTGCTCATCGTTACGTCCTGAACGCCAGGAATATTTTGAAGCCGTTCCTTCATGGCACGAAGGTCAACTCCCTTTCGTTCCGGTATCTCAAATTCCACCACGGCCGAACTATTCAATCCAAGGGGCTGGCTGTTAAAAAAATCAATCTGTTGGATAATAATAATTGTACTGATCACCAACGCCTGCGAAATGATGAGTTGAAAGGAGATGAGGGTTCTCCGCAGCGTTACACCTTTGCTTGTTCCCACTACCATCTTGCTTTTTAATGCTTTGATCGGTTGAAAAGATGCCAATGACAGGGCAGGATAAAATCCTGCGAGCAACGTCACCAGGAACGGAAGCGTGAAAATGAAGAGCGCCAGAATGCCATCCCTCAATGGCTTGAATTCTAATGTGTATCCCAACACGGGATCCAGATTCATCATGGCTAATTCCACCATCGCAACGGAAACCGCCAAAGCAATCAAAGTAATTGAAAACGTTTCACCCAGAAATTGAAGGACCAGTTGAATTTTGCGACTGCCCAACACCTTACGCACCCCTACTTCTTTGGACCTGTTGATAATCAACACAGAATTCAAGTTGATAAAATTGATGCAGGCCGTGAGAAAGAGTAGCAACCCGATCAGTGACAACGCGATGAGGCTCGGGTAGGTAATGATGCGGTTATAATTTGGAAAGCGGTCATCAAAGTGAATTTCGGAGAGTGGCTGTAAAAAATACGTTCTCGCTTCTCCGTCTTCCTTATCACTTCCTTTGAAATATTTCAGATGCCAACCTTTCATTTTATTTTGAAAATCTGCTGCATTCACACCTTTTTTCAATTGAACAATACAATTAATGCCGGAAGAAGAGGCCGTCCAGTTATCCCAGCCATGCTTATCGGCACCCAGTCTGTTTGAAATAATCATGGAAAATGGAAAACTGGTGTTCAAAGGAGCGTCTTTTACAACACCGCTGACCGTCAGGTCGTATTTATTGTTGTACTTGATGACCCGGTTGAGTGCGGGGGAATTGCCGAAAAATTTGCGAGCAACCGACTTCGTCAACACGACAGTCTTTTCGCGGGAAAGGCCATCGGAAGGACTTCCCTCCAGCCAATCGTAGTGAAACATTCTAAAGTAGTCGGGATCAGCAAAAGTTGTTTTGGTTTGTTTAAAAAGATTGTTGCTGCCGTCTTTCGCCGTTACGGTAATCACCGGGTCGCCGTTATTCGAATCGGTTATACTCACATATTCCAAGTCGGGAAAATCCTGGCGCAGCGCTTCCGGTAAAACGTAAGTAATACCGGCATCGTAACTCTTCTCCTCGTACTTGTGATATTCTGTTACAACGCGGTAAACGCCGTCCTTGTTCGGATGATAATCATCAAAGCTTAATTCAAAACGCACGATGGTGAAAATGATAATCGCGCAGCAAATGCCCAAGGACAAGCCAATGATGTTGATCAGGGAATGTCCCTTGTCCTTCCAAAGGGATCGGACAGTAGACCGAAAGTAGTTTCTTAGCATAGGGATAAAGGAATGGCTATGGAATGATTACTAAAATCATTCCAATTTCCAAATTGTTACAATCCGGACTCACTGACTTACTTTTCGACGGAATTGGCGTCCGTCAATGAACGGCTTTGTGCGGAACCGAACTAGTTACAACGAGCACTGTGCCGCAACATTTTTATCTTTTAATAGTTGGTGGGGCACTAGGAAGCATACCTTACCATCGGTCTGTTCTTTGCTGTTCTGTCGACAATTTTGAAACCCGCGCGCCTGAAGGATTGAAGCAATCCGATCCAAGCAAAAGCATCCGGAAGCCGTTCCTGAGTGGGAATGGTCGGATAGGCTTCTATAACTTTTATGGTAAGTTCCTGGTTCTTAGGCTTAATGGATGCATGGCAAACGTTGTCTTTTTACCGGGAGCCCGAAAGTTCAACTTAGTCCCAGCCACCAGGACCCAGGCACCAAGAACCAGGAACTAAAAATTTTTGATCACCTTCCACATCTCCTCCGCGACGAGTTGATTCCCTTTTTCGTTGAGGTGCACCCGGTCGGTGGTGAGTATGCCGGATTCCTTGTTCTCGGTATTGAATTGTTTGTTGTAGTCCAAAAACGATTTGCGCAAATCCACCAAAGGCAATCCGTTCTTGATTGCTATTTCACGGATAATGCCGCTGTATTTATTGAGGTCGCCGTCAAGTTCATTGCTGAAATCAGTCTTTTCTCCGATGGCGGCCGGCGTACACAGGACCACTTTGATGTTCCTGACTTGCAATTTTTTGATGATGGCCGAATAAAATCTTTCGAACTTGTCGGCATCGGTGCCCGTGCCGAAGCTGCGCTTGTGCCACACATCGTTGACGCCGACGAAAAGGATCACGACATCCGGGTTTTTGTTCAACACGTCGTCTTCCAGGCGAAGGTAAAGGTCGTATACCTTGTTGCCGCCGATCCCCGCTCCGATCAATTCAAATTTGTCGGCGAGCTTTTCCCCGGCTGCCAGGTCGCCGATCTTCAGGATGTAACCCCCCGGTTTCGCGCCGGCTTGGGTGATGGAATCGCCGAAGAAGACGATCTTCTTTTTTTGAACCTGCGTAAAAGATATACTTGCCAAGGCCAGTACAGCAAATAATAAACCTATTTTCATAATGTTTCAAATTTCCATTCATCGACACCCGGACTAAATCACCCGAATATAACAATTGATTTTGATAAAGGTAACATCAAAATTCACCTTCACCACGGGCCACAGCGAACCTGGCGAACCACGGCGATCACGGCGAGAGTGTTTTGATTGTCGTGCATTCGCTGTGCTCGCCGTGGTTCTTGGTGAACGCCGTGGCCTTTCCCGGACCAGGCCACAATGGACGAACCATTCCGTTGTGACTAAGGCTAAGGGCTGTCAACTTGCTTGGCACGTGAATTTTTAATACATTGAAAGCAGGATAAGTCTTAACTAATTAACTAAAACCAAAAGGAGGTTACTATGGCTGAAAGTGTTTATAAAGTAATAGAGCTTGTCGGAACAAGCACCGAATCCTGGGAAAAAGCGGCTGGCGCCGCCGTCGCAAAGGCAGGAAAAAGCTTGCGCGATCTGCGTGTCGCCGAAGTTGTTGAACTCGATATGGTACTCAAGACAAATGGCAAGGTAGAAGCTTACCGCGCCAAGATAAAAGTGTCGTTCAAATTTGAACGCAAATAGTGCTCAAAAGCGATTCACCAATTGAAGGGCGCGCGAGTGCCCTTTATTTTTTCTCAGCCACCAAAAACAGCTGACGGTCCCCGAGCCGGTAAGGAAGTTTCCCGGTTGAATTATAAGCGGCGATCACTTTCATATTCGCGGAGGCCAGGAGCCGGATGATCTCCGAAAGGGTAAAAATGTAATGTTTAAAACTGTGTTTCTCAGGCTTTGTTTCCTTGTTGTATAGTATGTGACTGATCATGTAGCCTTCTTCCGCCACGTAGATATTGTCGATCTCCATCGTTATATCGCCGAACGAAAAGTGTTCCAACTTCGGGGGGTGCGGCAATATGCTTTCTGCCACCATCCCGGAATTGACGACAAATCGCGCTCCTGATTTCAGACAAGCTGCTACTTTCTGCACAAAGGCTCTCATGCCCCGGATATCAAAATATCCAAAGCTGTTGCCCATGCAGAAGGCTCCGTCGAATGAACCGGGTAATTGAACGGACAAGATATTACCATGAACGATTGTAACCGGTAATTTTTCGATGTTCACTTTCGCTCTCAGTTTGGCGATACTTTCCCCGGAAATATCCACGCTGGTAAGTTGAAATCCCCGTTTGGCGAGTGCCATGGAATGACGCCCCACGCCGCAGGGAATGTCCAGCAGACGGTCACCGCGTTTAACATTCAACACTTCAACTAGAAAAATCACCTCGTCTTCCGTCCATTCCGGAGTAGCGACCTGCTCCCAGAGATCGACATTGATGCCGGAGAAGAAACTTTCGTACCAGTTATCAGGGACCGAATCGTTCATGGCATTTGTTTTTTAACGGCAATTATTATCCCCGTTGCCCAATGCTGTTTGGTGAGGTAAAGGTCAGACCGTTGTTCTAAAGTATCGATCAGTGTACGGACTTTCTCCTGATGCCCTTCGGGCCAATTGGGTTGGGGCAACATGTCGTCGATAACATAAAGTCCCCCGGGATTTAACATCGACAATGCCGTTTCGAGAACCAGGTATTTTCCATGCCAGGTGTCGGCGAAGACAAAGTCAAATTTCAACGCTTGGTTCTTCGCGAACCATTCGGCACCATCGGTCAATACCAGGTTTAGCCTCTTGTCGTCGCTCAAATGCCGTTGTGCAATCGCCAGGAAGGCCTCGTCGTTGTCGATTGAAATCAAGGTCGAGCTGTCATCCATTCCGTCCAGGATCCAGGAAGTCGACAAACCGGTGCCCGTACCGAGTTCCAGAAATTTACCGGCGGGCTTGGAGGCGGCCAATGTCCGGAGGAGGGTGCCGGTCAGCGGATCGGACGCCATGGTAAATCCGGAGGCCCGGCTTTCGGCGTCAATAATAGAATACGTTTCGGGATAAGACTGGTTGATCGATGCGTTCATTCAGAAGCGGTTTGAGCGAAAGGTAAGGTTTCCTGAATAATTATTTTTTACGCATCGTAAAATACAAGAACGTATAGTTCAGATTAAATAGCTTCCAACAGACGACCTTATTCGAGCATTTCAAATCCAGCTTATCCATTAACTCCAGTTTATTCTTCAATGCTATCGTCGCCATGGTGACCACCTGTTTTCGATTAAAAATCTTAATCGGTACACCGTACGCCATTTGGCCCATCGTATCGATAGGGGTTGCCCAGTAATCCACTGAGGTAACCAAAACTCCGCCTGGCTTCAGAATTCGGGACATCTCTTTAAAATAACTATTAACATCAACACCGTGTTCTATAACACTCAGGCAGGTAATCGCATCGAATTGACTCTTGGAAAAATCGGTTTGGGTAATATCACCATATTGAAACCGAATGCCTTTTCTGATAACGGAAGTTTTGAAAACAAGATTGATACAGGTCAAATCCCTGAAACCAGCTTTTTGCAATTGTTTTAATATCACGGAATACGTTTCTCCGCCTGCATCGAGGATCTTTGCGTCGTGCCTCCTGGAAAAGTACCTGTTGATGATAGACCAGGCAGCCAACGAATCCCAATTTTTGAACGGATCCACATGCAAAGGCAAGCCAAGTGACTTGGTCAGGGCAATCGAACGATTCACCTCCTGATACGTTCTGAGAACTGCGTTGTGCGGCAGGATGATGAGTGAAGCGTCGAGCCCTTTGCGAACGTCCTTCATTTTTAGGTACTATAAGGAAGCGATCCCTGCGTAACGTCCTTTTGGTCCCTTCCCTTTCTGTTTGGCAACCTCTTTTTTCAGATTTTGTTTTTTGCTATAAAAATAGTTTATCTCGTCGAGCATCGCATCGGACTGCAAAAGATCGGATGCTGTTTTCACGCTGTACTTACCACGGAGAATATCCCCGATCAACTGGGAAGAAGGCGTTGAAAGTTTCTGACTATTGCTAAAAATCGTTTTGAAATGTTCCTTTTTGTACGTGTTCTTTCCATGAAATACATAGATATATAAGTTGGGGTATACAACAGGAAAAACCCTGAACCTGGTAAAGAGTTGAGCTAGGAATTGTGAGTCTTCCGATGTCGATTGAGGGGGGAATTTTATCCGCGGGAAAACATCCCGTTTGCAAAGAATACTCCCTTCCCACAACCCAAATCGTGAGAAATACGCCTTATGATTGAGTTCATCGNNTTGCCGGATGGCGGTGTGTCACCGCCTGTGTGAGTTGAATTTTCAACCTGTCCCGATGATACCAATCATCATCGTCCCATTGACAGAAATATTCTCCCGTCGCATGTGCCAGAGAAATGTTCCGCAATTCGCCGAGCGATAATTTCGGCGAATCGGAAACATTTACGATTCTGATCTTTGGGTCCTTCAATTGACTAACCCAATCGGATGCTTCCGTCGGCCGGCCCTCGTACACAATGATCAGTTCTTTGCGGGCATAACTTTGTCCGTAAAAACAATTTACGGATCGCTGCAGCAGATGCAACTTGTTTTTCGTGACACAAAGGCAAGATATCAAAGGTTGAGCCTTGGGCATAAAACAAATTTAAGATTTAAAATAAGACTGCTCCCATCCTAAATCTAAATTTTCCCAGAAGGCAAACTTTTCCAAAAACTTATTCAGCATCCACCAGTACCGGGGTTCCGGTAAAAGGTGACAGGTTTTGCAATTTAAAATACTATTTGAAAGACTTCCCCAATTCTCCTTGTGAAATCTTAAAAAGACAGATTCGCGGAAAGCGGCCTGCGACAAAGGTAGTGCCGCACACGGCAAGACCCCCATCGGCCGTAGTGATCATGCTGGCCATCTCAAAGGGATTGGAAAAGCCTAAATACTTGCTTCCCATAAACTCACCGGTTGCCTTCTTGTATCCATAGAGGGCGATTTGCTTGCTGTGGGTATTGCTTGCGTAGACAATAATGTCTTTGGCGTTGATCGTAGTAAGCAAGATCTTAATGGGCGCATTCGCTGTCAATTCAGGAAATGAATTTCCGCCCAGGTCTACGCTGGAACTAATGCCGGAGCTATTGAGTGTGGCAACCGGAAGCAGGTAGTTGTCACCAAAGCTGAAACGGGCCGTAGCATACGTCGTAGCGGACAGGGGTACGACCTGGCTCAGGCCGCCCTCGCTTTGCTGTCCTTGTACGACGCCCTGTGGTGAAGTACCCGAAAGATCTGTAAACACAAGAGAGAAGGTGTAGTTGAAAAAGCCATTGAAGAAGTATTGCCCGGAAAGTGCTTTGCCGACCTGGAAAGGAAACTGACGGCCGTTGCGGATGAAATGGTTAATGATAGGCGCTTCAACGGCGTCGCCCTCACCGATTCCGAATCCTTTTGAACCCGATACCGTGCCTGCGGGGCTCACCACGGAGACCACACTCTCTTTGTTGACATTATCGTAACTCAAAAGAAGGAAACTGCCATTGTCTGCTGCGGCGGCGGCGGGATACGTGCCACCGATACTCATAGTCTGTGTAATTTCCCCATTCGCATTCATTTCAATCAGTTCAGATTGCAAGGCCACAGCCGACATGCAGAAGAAATAGTATTTGCCGTTGGCCGTAAGGATTGGCCCAATGGGGTCGATGTTGCCGGAGTCCACCTCCTTTCCGGAAACAAAAGCACCCAACTCGTCCACCCTCATCAGGTAAACACCGCTAAAGTTCGAATCGGTTAGTCTCCGGCCGCCCAGAATAAGATAACCCCCATCCGGAGTTTGAGTGATGTCGATGGGGAAGTACGATGCTTCGAACTTATCATTATCGTATATGCGGGTAAAGTTGGTTTTGTCGGCGGCTGGATCGCTCTTATTCGAGCAAGCCCATGCGAA